>ERZ842401.1849-NODE-1849-length-29152-cov-8.346771_pt1 | contig 29152 bp, 30 predicted proteins | sample MGYA00521270_ERZ842401 | MGnify/ENA primary metagenome ERZ842401 (study PRJEB31892, sample SAMEA3878208) | bioreactor metagenome | biome: Moose rumen | place: Sweden | collected 2011-10 | study: EMG produced TPA metagenomics assembly of the PRJEB12797 data set... | reverse complement strand
TAAAGCGGCACGCGAGCTGGGTTCAGAACGTCGTGAGACAGTTCGGTCTCTATCTATTGTGGGCGTAGGAAATTTGAGGAGGTCTGATACTAGTACGAGAGGACCGTGTTGGACGAACCTCCTGTGCATGAGTTGTCCTGCCAAGGGCATTGCTCAGTAGCAGCGTTCGGTGCAGATAAGCGCTGAAAGCATCTAAGCGCGAAGCTAGCTCCAAGATAAGATTTCCATTGAGGGTCGTTGTAGACTACGACGTTGATAGGCTGCAGGTGTACAATGGTGACATAAAGCCGAGCAGTACTAATTGCCCAAATACTTTTTCTATAAAAGAAACTTCTGACAAATATGATTATTCCGAATAATCCGATGATTCAGATTATTCTGATTACTTCGGTTATTCTGAATACTCCGATTCTTCAGAACCTCACGAACTCTTGCTCCCTTGCTTTTACGTCAATCGTCAACCCCATAAGTTAGGGCTGGATCTTGGGAGGATTTCCTTTCAACGTTCAACTTTCAACTTTAAACTATATTAAGGTGGTTATAGCGCTGAGGTCCCATCCCTTCCCATTCCGAACAGGGTCATTAAGCTCAGCATCGCCGATGGTACTGCATGTCGTGGGAGAGTAGGTAGCCGCCACTTTCAGAACCTCTGAGATTCGTCTTGGGGGTTCTTTCTTTGTATAGCATGTCCGGCGATGCAAGCGGTAAGCCGACCCCATCCTTTTTTTCTCGCTTCGCGAATTTTTTTTTGGGGAAAGAAAAAATCGTTTTTATTTCTCCTTTTCTCTTCGTTTGTTAGTCCGGCATCGTATGCCGTTATTTTGTTTGTTCCTGCTTGTAGTGTGTGGGCTTGCGGTGTAGGCGGTTTACCGCGTCGCCGGTACTCTCTCCACGTTCGTGCCGTAGTTCGACCATCGCGTCCGGCATATTAGCGTCATGTTCTGCACAAGGCCGCTAAAGATACCGCCCCGCCCGCTCGGTCTCAATGCGGGTGTAGCCCATGCGGCGTGTAGTGTTTGTTGTTTACGCGGGATTATATCCCGCATATAGCAAAGGGGAGCCGTTACGTCCCCTTTGCACTCTTGGCTGTAGTTAGCGGTGCTAATTCTTTTTGACCCCTTGGTATTCCTCCACGGTCTTCGTGGTGATGGTAGTGGTGGTCTTCGTGCTGTCGCCTACTTGCGTGTAGGTCGCGCTCGTGCTGATCGTGCGCCAAGCCTTGCAGCTGGTCATACCCACGCCCACGCTAACAGCGACAACTAATACAAATAACAGTTTCTTCATTTCTTGCTTTGTTTTGGTTAATAAACTCCGTGATTTTCTCGCGGTCTTTCGGATTACTGACGAGCACGCACCCTGTCGAATGTTCGGGCTTGGTTCCGCCTGAATCCTAATCCCGCTGCGACCGGGCACAGTGCTGATTAGCGGCATCATTTTCTTAAACAGAGGCGAGTACGTTACCGAGACCGTATAAGTTCCATCTGGTATGATGTAGTCCGCATTTTCGAGCGTCTCGATGTCTCGTTCTCCCACTCGCATCGTGCCGTGCACGGCTTTGCCGTTCTTATTATTCCGCGTCAGGTGGATGGTTCTCATGCTTACTCTTCCATGTGTAAGTGTAATCAATACCAAATAGTGCCCCTGCAAATGTTGCCACCTCGCCGAAGCCGACCAACAGGCTCTCGTGAATCTCGCCCTGCGGAGCGATAAACGCCCCGCAGAACAAGAGCACTAAGCCGCCGATAGAAAGCACAGTTGCTGTGATGAGCTGAATACTTGCTTTCATAGCTCACCTCCTTTATCCGATGGTCTTCAGTCGCTCCGGCATGGTCACCGTGTTCGTGCTTTCATCGTAGCACTTCCATGCCTTGCCGAACAACCAACCTTTGTAGGTCGTGTACTTGAAGTTCGGACGGGTCTTCTTCTCTTCGATGAAGTCCATCTGGTCGTACGTCAGGTGCATGAGGTCCATCGAACGCTCAAGAGCTGCTTGACGAACAACTTTGAACCGAGCACGCACTTTCAGTTCCTCAGTACTTGCCGGAGTCGTTCGCTCACCATGCACGGATGTGAAATTCAGCCCATTGATACGTTTGTGGTTGTAGCAAGTGCGATACTTCTTGCTGATACGCCCCGAAATGTGATGTACGGGGTCCTCAAAAACAACTTTTCCCATAATTAAGATTTAGGTTTAATGGTTAGACATCGGGTTTACACCAACTTCGCGTACTCCATCGCGATAACGTACCCGCGCAAGCTCTTGTACTTGCTTTGACCGGCAAAAGCGGTCTCGTACGCAGCCTTCTGTGTAGCATCTGCCAATGCGCTGCTTGCGTTGGTTAGAGCGGTCTTGAACTTTGCTTGACGTGCCAGTTCCTCTGCACTGTATGCTTTCGTGCGCGGATTGCAAATCTGGCTGGTGTACTGTGTGCCCTTTCGCTGAGCAAAGATGATTTTCGAGTGCTTGCAGATCTTGCCTCGGAAAGACTGGAAGGTTGCTTCCAAATTGATTTTACTCATAGTTAAATGTGTTTAGGTTAATAATATTTGTGAATTGTCTCTCTTTCGACAATTTTTCTTCTTGGGGTCCCCCAGAGTAAACCGAAGCCGTAGGCTGTTTGCTATGGGGGAAAGCGTAGAACAAGGCGAAAATTCATATGAGCAACGTGGTTGCGAATCGTATTAAGCCTTAGTCCAAGCGCACGAGACGGTTACGAGAGAGATACGGGACGATAGCGAGTAACTAAAATCCGTTTTCCTCAAATCCACCGCAAAGATATAACAAAAAGCGGAGGCGTGCAAATTTTCGTCTCCGCCGATGACCAAAAGTGGTCGTTTACACGATGAACGTCGCAAAATGCGCGAAAGTGATCTTCACTCGGTCGTTGAGCGCGTACTGAATTAGACTTGTTGCGTCCTCTGTTTTGAGCCACCCTTTGTTGGTTTCCCGCTTGCGGTAATGCTTCTTCTGCCGCCAACCATATAACAGCGTCTCCCATTCCTTGGACGTATAGGCTGTGTTCTTGTACTGCTCAATCCCGTCTTTGATGTGCGCTAATGGAATCTTATTTTCTTGCTTCATTTTTCTTAAAATTTAACGGTTTAACATCCGTCAACTGGAATGCCTCAGCGACTTGAATGGTATAAATGCCGTAACGGTTATAGTACTTCGCACTAACCATCTTGAAGTTCGCCATCATACTTTTTATATGCTCGGTTCCATTCCAGTTGAAGGGCATCGGCACGCAGTCTTTGATGGTGTAGTACGGATGATCTTTGATAGCCACACCGCGCAGTTTCTGCTCCCAAAGCGTGACGTAGATCTGCCGTTGCCGTTGAAGTGGGATAGCGTTCCATTGCTCCTCGGCAGGTCGTATCATCCGTTCGTTTTGCGGTGCGATGTACGGTTTAAGCAAATCAAGCATAACCGCCCAACTTCTGCGCTTCTTCAGTATGTCGTCTAAAGCTTCCATAAATTTAATTTTCAAAAAAAGTAGTGGGGTGACATCCTCCGGGGAGATTATAGAGGGGTATATATAGCGTGTATATCTATGCAGGGTGTCACCCTACTACGTTTCTTTTTTATTCTTTTGCTACTTTTCTTTTTGTTCTTTATTCGGCATCTGTCAATATATCCGGACGATGCCATCGTCCGCTCTAATCGACGCAAACCACCGTGAACTCCACGCTATCCGCCTCGATGTTCGGGTGCGTCTCCGGGAAGGCATCCTTAATCGCCTTCAGTGCCTTGGTGATCGCCGCCGATTTGGCTTTGAGCACGGTCTGCTCGGCACTCTTTTGCCGGAACGCCACACCCTCTGTCATCGTGTATTTCTGCGGCTTTCCAACGATGTCAAACACTGGCGTTACATCCAATGTGTAGTGATGTCCCTCGTGGTCAAACTTACCACTCGTCTCGCCTTTCTCTTCCAACTTCTGCTCAGCCAACTTCTTGGCTTCCGGCTCCAACTCATCCACCCGCGCCTTGCACGATTCAATAAGTTGTTTAAGGACGGAGGTTTCTACCAGTGCATCCGCACCATTCAGGTTAATGTCATTTGCAGCAATCAGCGCTGCTCTTAATTCTATAGCTTTCATTGTTATTCTAATTTTTTGTTTTGTTAATAGTTAGGGATATTATCCCGTTTTTCTTTGTTAATTAGCCCGACATCTGATGTCGGTTCACATCGTCCGTTGCGCGGAATGTCATTCCGCTCACACCTCCATGTGATGAGTCATTTCGTACTCCATCTGCTCACCGGGATCGCCCACTGTGTACTCCGGCTCAACAAGCAGTTTCAGCAACTCCTTGCGCGTCAGGTTCGTGTACTCGCTCACGGAGTGCGTAGCTTTGTACTCTGCCATCCGTTCAAAGAACCGCAGCAAGAACCTCACCGCGTAATACGTCGGGTTAATCCCTTGATTACGCAGTTTCTTGATAAAACCGCCGTCACGATGATTCAGCCATGTCGGAACCAACCGCAGATTGTCCACGCAGTTGTTCTTGTTGTCGCCGTCGATGTGATCCACCTGATAACCGGCAGGAATCGGACCCAGCCATGCTCTTGCCACAACGGCATGCACGTCAATAGGCTTGCGATAACCGCTTATCTGCGGGTAACGCGAGTGATTGTTAGGTCTGCGCACGTACTTGTCCCAGATAGAGATGTTCTTCTTGATCCAAGCACGGTTGCTGCCTTTGCGGTAGATACAACCAGTACGTGTACTCCAGTTGCCGGATACCTCATCGTGCGCGACGAGTGTTCCGTCTGCCAGCATGTCCGTCACCGGCGTATAATCCGGATTCGGATAAATGATAAAATTTTTGTCAGCCATAATTCAAACATTTTTTTTAGCTGTTAAAAACTATGGCTACCGGTAGCCGTTAATCTGATTGGCTCTCTGTTAGCCGCACAAATTCAACATCGAATTCAGTGCAAAATTACAGCTTTTTTTGGATTGGGAAAACTGTATTATGCTAATAATGAATGAGTTACAGAAGCTATCGCAGACAATCTTTCCACTCACAGAACGATGACGGTTTTACGCACACTTTTGCTCACACTTCACTCACACATGGACACAACAAAAAGACCCACAATCTTACGACTGTAGGTCTCTGTACGAAGCAAAAATCTGCTTATGCGTTGATGATGTTAAAAGCTATTTGAGCGATACGTTTTCCCTCATCCAAAACGGTCTGTTTGCCTCCTGTTTTGACTTGCCAATTAGGATAACGAGTGTCTTGTTTTAACTGATTTTGTTTACGGCTGAAAGTGTTCGTGTTTGGCATGTGTTCCTTAGTCACTCTGATAGCTTCCAAGTCCGATGCAAAAGGCTTGTATGAACTATCTGCATAGATCGTGAGATCAGCCATCACGCGATAGACATAGAACCATTGACTACCACCCCTTGAACTGCTCCTTCAGTTGCTCCTTCAAAGCCGCATATATCTTGCGCAAACACGAACGACGGAATTTGTCATCATCCCAATTTGTCTCTTTTGTAACCGGTTTGGCAGCTGGTACTCCGTTCATATAATCCACTTCCTGTAAATCATGCCCGACGATATTTTCCACTTCCTCCTCATCATGTTTTAGCACGGCTAACATCGCCTGAAATAGCACGGATTCGCAGAAGTAACCGAGTATCGTTCGCATGTACTCAAAATAAGGATGTTGCTCGGCTTCTTCCGGCTTGACGCGCTCTGCCAACGACAACATGCACACCACGTCAAACAGCACCAAAGTAGCTGTCATTTCCTGCTGTTTTTCAGAGCGTTGTACGCGGGTATCGCTTTCATCCACAAACACGCTATATTTGCGTTTAAGTTGGTTGAAAACCTTATCCACTTTCCACTCGCGATGAGCCGATTTGCGAATCTCCTCGACAACTGCTATAGCCTCATTCCAAATCTCTTCAGGACTTAAATCCTCATATCGCTCACTGGTAACATTGATAGCATTGTATGCCACCATATACTCTTGACGCGACTCGTATTGTTGCCGCAGTTCCAGTTTCTTATCTTCGGATAAAAGGCGATACATTATTGTTGCTCGGTATTGGTATTTTTATTTGCTTTGATTTGATCAAGGAATGCCGCCAAAGAATCAAAGTTCTCGTCAAATAAATCCGGGTCACCGTCCAATATCTGCCGGAAAGTATCTTCGGACATCTGCTTGAATACGTATTTGTCTTTAACGTCCTTGATATGGATACGCGTACGGATACCTTTCACTTTGATGATAATATCTTCACCGCTCAATCCGCAAGCTTCCACATAGTTAAACAACTCCTCATTGGATTTGTCAAGTACTATCGGTGAACCGTCTGGAGAGGTGAACACTGTTGTAGGACGGGCTTTCATGGATTTGGCAGCAGTCGATATACTACCGATCAAATCCGCTTGCCATGCAGGATTGGGTGCCGCAAAACGGAAAGCCACCTCATTGATTCCAAGGTATTCGTATTTGTCAACCGTCTCCCAGAAAGCATCCGGCTCGTATGAGTTCTTAATCTCGATGCTAACGTGGTGCGGTGCCAAACGAGCATTCAAACTGGCTTCCAATATAGCCGCCACAAAGTCAGGACTGCTAAAAGCAGTATTCTTTTCGATGGCTATAAACTCGCGGTCGTACCGGTTATCAATCAGCACGTGACACCATGGCTCATCTTTCTCTTTGTGTTTGCGGAAATTCTCATGTTTGGTGATGGTCTTCCGAGGGTTGGAAATCATGAGTATAACCAGTCCGTTGTTCTCCCATACCACTTTGCTGCCGTACAATATTCGTTCTTTGTTTTTCTCTCCCGAAGATGTGGTAGTTTCAAGCAAGCAGCATTCAAATTGCCGACCGCCGTTCAGATCGTCATGGAATATCTTTTGTATAAAGTCTTGTTTGTCTTTGGGAGTGGGTAATGGAGTAGTGTCATCCCCTTGTCCGAGGAACATACCCACGTTCTTTACTTCATGGAATGAAAAATTGTAAATCGCAAATGCTGCCATAGAATATCAATAACTGGTTATTTTTCCGTAAAAAGCGTGCAAAGTTACTACATTTTTTCGAGATATGCAAGTATTTCCCCTACATTTTCAAATAAATCTACGTATTTATTTGTCTATGTCAATTTTTTTTCGTACCTTTGCACCCGATTTTGTGCGATTTCAGTTCATTCCATTTTGGAAAATACTCAAAATCCAACCTGTGCAAAAATTGCACAAGTTCGAACCGGTCACAAATTGTGACCAGTTATAGACCACGATATGGCTAAGAAGAACGAAATAGTAAAAGTTGAAAAGGAGCAGTTATCAACAACTAATCATATCGAAAATTTGATAGTTGATGTTCGTGGTAAGCAAACAATGCTTGATCGCGATTTGGCGATACTATATGGTGTAGATACCAAAGTATTGAACCAAGCAGTAAAACGTAATATCAATCGCTTCCCAGAACATTTCCGTTTCCAGTTAACGGATATGGAAAGAAATGAACTGGTCACAAATTGTGACCGGTTACGAATGCTAAAGCATTCAAGTGTAAATCCTTTCGTTTTTACAGAGCAAGGAGTAGCTATGCTTTCTACTGTATTGCATAGCGAAACAGCTATTAGTGTCAGCATTCAAATCATGGATGCGTTCACTACTATGCGCCATTTTATTGCATCCCACGCGCAGGCTTTTCAACGCCTCGAAATCATCGAACGCAATCAGTTGGCACTCAATGTACATCTTGCGGAAAACGACAAGAAGTTCGAAGAGGTATTTCGGCGTTTGGATGAAGGTGCTGCTGCTCCAAAAGAAGCTATCTTCTTCGATGGTGAGTTTTTTGAGGCAAGAGTGCTGTTGGAGAAGTTGATTAAGATGGCAAAGAAGCGTGTCGTCATCATTGACGGCTATATTGATGCAGCTACGTTTGATATGCTTGACGTGCGTGCGAAAGGTGTTACCGCTGACATCTATTCCGATGGAGAGCATAAATCCCTTCGTGATGCGCATAATGCGTCCAAAGGTAAACAACCGATCAACACGCATAAGTGGTCAAACTCCTCGCACGACCGTTGGATCATCGTCGATGATACGCTCTACCATTGCGGTCATTCCGTCAAGGATTTAGGCAAGAAATTATCCGCTATCATGCGTATGGATTGGAATCCGGATGTGGTATTAAATGCCGTAAAATAGACTTGAGGTCACAAATTGCAACCTCAAAATAGAATACAAAACCCTAATACACCAACGAAACAGAAAGTAATTAACACCCCCGCGTAGATAACTACGCAAGACATACATAAAATAGCGTTTTAGCCAGAGACTTGGATTTTGAAATCTCGACAGTTTCAAATCTAATTACAGACCAAGGACAAAGCTACAGAAACGCTCACGCTTGCGCGTGGGCTTTGTCCGTAAATAGTTTGGTCTGTAAAGGTAGTCGAGAACCTCAAAATCCAAATGAAAGAATCGTGAAAGGCTCACGCCTTTTTATGTGCTTTTTTGAAAAATACAGACAATCGTAGTAAACCTGCGAATGGATTTTGAAATACTCGACCTATGAATAAAATCCTCAACATCTTACGCTTAATGCGTATCGAACAATGGACTAAGAATGCCTTTGTGTTTTTGCCGTTGTTCTTTGATCGTCATTTCTTCGAATGGCAGTATTGGCAACCGAGTTTGATTGCATTCTTTGCATTCAGTTTTGCGGCAAGTGGCATCTATTGTTTCAATGACATTTATGACGTAGAAACAGATAGACAACACCCGAAGAAATGCAAACGTCCCATTGCTTCCGGTGCTATCTCAATCGCGGAAGGCTATGTTATTACCGTTCTTTGTTGGCTTCTATCGGCAGGACTAATCTTGACGGATTACTTCGCTTTCAGCAATCACACACTCCTTTGGGCTATCATTGCTTTCTACGTAGTAATGAACCTTGCGTACTCCACGAAACTCAAACAGATTCCGATATTGGATGTCTTCATCATCGCTATCGGCTTCGTGCTCCGCGTGTTTGCCGGAGGTATTAATGCGCATATCTACATATCCTCGTGGATTGTGCTGATGACATTCCTGTTGGCTTTATTTCTCGCTTTTGCCAAACGCCGTGACGATGTTGTAGAATGGGAAGCAACAGGTACTTCTCGCCGTAAAGGCATAAATAAGTACAACACTGCTTTTATGAACCAAGCTATGACAATCGTTGCTACACTGACGATGGTTTGCTATATCATGTACACAATCTCGGACAGCGTTATTGAGCGTATCGGCAACCAATACCTCTATATCACTTCTATCTTCGTATTGGCAGGAATAATCCGCTATTTACAAATCGCCATTGTGGATGTCAAGAGCGGTAGCCCGACAAAGATATTGCTAAAAGATCGGTTTATCCAATTGTGTATCGCAGGTTGGCTGATAGTCTTTGCTATTATCTTGTACATATGAAAAAAATAGCAGCTTTTGATTTCGATGGAACCATAACGCGCAAGGATACGTTGATTGAGTTTTTGCGTTTTACCGGTGGAAGTGCGCGGTTCTATGCCGTATTTACACTTTATTTTCCGCTTTTGGTCTTGATGAAACTGAAACTCTACTCCAACGAAAAGGCGAAAGAGAGAATCTTTGCACACTATTTCAAAGGTATGCCGATAGAGCAGTTTGATGACTTGTGCAGTAGGTTCTTTGAACAGAAAGGTCAATCGCTCATCTATGCGGAAGCAAAAACTCAAATCGCTAAGCACAGAGCGCAAGGTGACGAGATCGTTATTATTTCTGCAAGCATAGAAAATTGGGTGTGCCATTTTGCAGAAGCATTGGGAGCCGACAAGTTGCTTGCAACCCAAATAGAGGTACGAGACGGCAAAATCACAGGTCATTTCCTCACGGCTAACTGTTACGGCAAAGAGAAAGTAAACCGCTTATTGAGTGCCTATCCCGAAAGAAGCAACTACTACCTTCTTGCCTACGGAGACAGTCAAGGCGATAAAGAACTGCTGCAATTTGCAGACGAACAACATTACAAACAATTTAGACAATGAATATAATTCTGATTTTATTGAGTGTCTTGCTCAACTGCGCAGCGCAATTGCTGATACGCAAAGGCATGTTGATTGAAGGCGAAGTAGGCATGCAAAACATGTTATCCCATGTTGGTTCGATGATTACAAACGTTTGGCTATGGGGGGCAATGCTGTGCTATGCGCTGAGTATCCTTTTGTGGATGTCGGTTTTGAGCAAAGTGGAAGTGAGTTATGCGTATCCGTTTTTGAGTGTAGGATATGTAGTGTCCGCTGTGGCAGGATACGCGTTGTTTAACGAAAATCTTACGCCTATCCGCATTGCCGGTATCGTTGTGATTTGTATTGGTGTTATCTTAATCTCCCGCAGTTGATATGAAGTATTGGATCTTTGGAGGAAACGGCTTTGTTGGGAGATACTTGGCAAATGCTTTAATAGAGTGCAAAAAACAAGTGGTTGTTTGCGACTTGCACGATACATTGCATAAGGACATTCAACCCTCGTGCGAGTATCTGCGCGTGGATATCCGAGACGCGGAAGTGCTGGCTAAATTGCCGATAGCCAAAGATGATATCATCATCAATATGGCCGCCAACCAATACCACACAAAAGTACCCAAGAACCGCGAGGAGTATTTCCGTAGCGTCAACACAGAAGGAACTCGTAACTTGTTGGCTATGATGGAGCAGAATGGTTGCACGAGATATATCATGTTCTCCACGGACATGACTTATGGCAAACCGCAATATCTACCGGTAGATACAAAGCACCCACAAAATCCGTTTGGACCTTACGGACAAAGCAAACTGCTCTCGGAGCGACTTTGCCGTGAGTATCGCGCAAAGGGAATGAATATTACCATATTCCGTCCGCGTATGATTATGGGACCGGGACGTGCAGGCATTCTGCTCAAACTATTCAAACTGATAGATCTCAATTTGCCAGTTCCTACAGTGGGAAAGGGGCACAATCACTATCAAATGATTTCTGTTTTTGATTGTGTGAGTGCAGTGCTTTGTGCAATTGATAAAGGCATACCCAACAAAGAATACAACCTTGGTTCAGAGAATGCCCCTGACGTACGTGCGTTATTACAAAACACCATTCAACAAGCGCACAAGCATTCGTTCGTTATTCCGACTCCCGGCAAGTTAGTTAAAGCGACCTTGCGGTTCTTTGATAATATCGGCTTGACACTCATGTACCCGGAGCAGTTTATGATAGCAGACGAGGAATATATCCTTGATATCTCCGAAACGAAGAAGGACTTAGGTTGGCAACCAAAATACAACGATGCCGATATGTTGGCAGAGGCGTATAGTAATTACAAAAAGAGCAAGTAATGAAGAAGTTAATTAATATATTAGAGACTCTCCCCGAGTGGGCATTCCTATTGATTTATTTAGGAACACTCTTTTGTTACAAAACCATTGTTGGAATACAAGGATTCGACATGTGCGACGAAGGCTGGGGATTAAGTGCGTACCAACAGATATTCAATGACCCCACAGCGTGTGAATATCAATTCCTATACTACAATACACTACTTGTTGGCGGCTTGTGGAATCTCGTTTTTGGTTCTTTGGGTTACTTTGGTTTCCGTTTATTAGGTGCGTTGTTTTCAACGGCTATCGCCTATATTGTCTATTTCATGTTACGTAAGGAAGTCAATCGATGGTGTATCTTCGTCGGTATTATGCTCTTTAACTTGGGATATGGCATGGTTTTCCATCATAATTGGATGGCTGCTTTTGGAGTCGCGCTTTCAGCACTATTCCTATACAAAGGCTTGTCCGAGTCAAACAAATGGTGGGTGCTTTCTGCCGGAATAATGGTTGGAATCAATATCTTTAGTCGTATCCCGAATGTCTCCATGTTCGCGCTGGTACTGGTATTTATTCCGTATTACCTCTACATAAAAAACTTCCGTGCAACACTTCGCATTGCATTGTCAGCAATAATAGGCGTGATTATTGGAATAGGCATTGAAATGCTTTTGATTTATTCCTTGGGACATTTTGATGTATTTGTGGATAGTATTACTTCCGGCTTTTCGGCTGCTTCAGCAGGTGATAGCACGCATAGTCTTTCACGTACAATTGGAATATACAAAGGTAATTATTATACTATCTTCAAGCAACTGGCATTCTTCCTGTCTGTACCCATGTATGTGTATTTTGCAAACAAACTGATACACAACGAGAAATATCGCAAAATAATCCTATGGACTGCCGCTGCTTTCTATTTCCTATTCATATGGAAAATGGCGGAATCCACATTTATGATTTATGGTATATGTTACCTTGTTTATTGCGTATACATACTAAAGCACCCGCAAGATAAGAATGCAATATACCTCATCTCAATTGCCTCAATCATCCTATTCTTCCTTCCATTTGGAAGCGATTATGGTGTTGGAAATATGGGACCGAGTTGTATTTGGATAGCCACACCTCTTGCGATGGGTCTTCTCTATAAATTGCTCCAAGAGCGCGATAGTATAACCTACAGGAATGCACGTATCTTTGTTTGTGTGTTCATTCTTGCTCTTGCAGGTAAAACGGTGTACAGCACAAGTCTCAACTGCTATTTCGATCATGGTTCGCGTCTTAAGAAAACAGCCAGACCACAGGCAGCATTGGCAACAACATACACCTCTCCAGAAAAAGCTGCGCAAATAGACACTTTGATGGTACACTTGCAACCGCTCGTTAAAAAGAACGATTACCTATTGTGCTATCAATGTATTTCTACCATTAACTATCTGACCGAAACCCGACCATATTTAGGAAACTCATGCCCTTGGACTTACACCGCACCTGATATGGAGCGCCATTTCAAGAAGTCCAAAGAAACCATCACAACATTACCTGTTATTGTGCGTAACAAATCAGGTATTGCCTCTTGGGAGAAACCTTCCAAAGATTGGGATAACACCTCGGCAGATGACCAATGGAATTTCAACACTCGCAAAATTGAACTCATCCAAGGTTTCATCCGCGACAACGATTATTCCATCCACTGGGAGAACGATTTATTCCAAATCCTCGTACCTTCTACGCAAAAGAATAAATTGCCATGCTCTTAGCCGTCAGATTCCGATATTACACAGCAACAACTCCCTCATTTGACATTGTGGAGTTGAACGACAAACAATGGCGTGAGTTCTTTCTTTTGGAGCGCAGTTTCATGCGCATGGAATGGATGATCAATTTCCTCAACCGCCAACACCTCCGCCACAAAATCAAAGAAATCTGGTGGATTCCCTTCGACGACCAATCTGCTCTCCACCTTGACGAATCCGCTGTCATTCACAAACGCGATTGAAGATTCTTCCTTTGCGCCGACTATTAGTCGGTTATTACGTCGTTCGTTGAGTTGGATGTCTTCCAACAGATATATTTATATCTCCACTGAAACGATTGGGTTACTCATTATTAGTCTGAAAACTATTAGGAATAAAAGCTCTCAAATTCAATAAGATCTGCTCTTCCGATAGTTGTATATAATAAATAATGAGGAAGTATCTTCGAATAGTCATTGCTATATCCATCTATAGGCTTCCCTTCTTGTAGGTCTTTATATACTTCACGGCGATATTGAAAATACATTGATCTCGCAGCAGGTTTGCCGTCTTGTTTTGCTGATTCTATAGTTACTTCTTGCTTCGGATCCTTTTGCTTGGCTAATGGCTGGGTGATGTATGATGAGCGTAAGATGTGGCTTACAAAGGCTAACCAATTTTTATGTATCTTTTGTGTTGCTGCTTGCGATAATTGATGGATAACTCGGATATATAATATTGAAGAGTCCTCAATATCAAGTGGCATGTATGCTGATGTAACGGCATGAGCTCCAGCTTCACAAAAACCATTAGCAAGTGAGTTTATATCGTTATAGACGGGGGCTGTTGTACATGCGGATAACCATACTAAGGGTGCAGATATTTTCTTGTTTACTATATCTTGTGGATAAACTTGATCTTTCCCTATCCAAATGAACGATTGATGATTCTTCAAATCAGTTCCTCCATGTGTGTCAATAATTAAAAGAAAAGGATTGTGCTGCCGTATAGCAACTTCTAGATCATTAATGGATTGGCAACGAGCTGTCTGAATTCCAAATTGACGTGTGTAAACTTGCTCTGCAATATCCTGATAATACTTGAAGGAATCGTCTTCTGTCCCAAACACGACTAAAGTTCGTTGTGTAATATTCTTAGGGATTCTTAGTAATCTACAAAGTCTGGAAATACCATAATGGCTTAATGACGCACCATATGGTGTTTCTGGAATGCGACATATATCGTGACTAAAACCAAGAGGGACACCATCAATAATTGTCCATTCGATAGGCAGGTCTGTGATAGCAACGATTTGGCGTTCTGAATCTTTAATTGTTTCTTGAAGACATGGAACCATTGTATGTTTGGCTATTGTAGAACCTATTGCAGATATGGTGTTAATAATTTCAGAAACATTATTCCTAACCATTAATGCAGTACCACTTTTACTGCTCACATAAGATAATTCTTGATTAATGCTTTTTCCAATGAAAGGTAGTCTAATATATGGAGAAAAACGAAAAGACGCATGAAGTTGACCCACAAAATCCAAGAAAAGCGACCGTTTTTTGTATAGTTCGCAAAGCAAAAAACTAATTATTTTAGGATCTTTTATAGGACATCCTTCTTCAACGTACTGAACATAGTTTGTGTTTTGTTCTAGTCCTTGTACATATTGGAGAGCCTTTATATAACTTTTTTCATCCTTACTATAATGAATTTGTTGAAAGTTGTTCTTTCGAGCATCAACAGATGAAAAAGGCATTGCTAATATGAGTGGGGCACGAAACTGGTCGCGAAATGTGACCATAGGCTTCCCTAATTGTTCGTGTGATAATAGTTCGATAGCGGAGAATTTGTTTATTAATGAAGACAAATATTCTTGGCGTTCGCTGTGCCCTTCTTCTGCACCAGCGGGCGGCAAATTTTCAAAGTTTGCATTCCAATTCCCTGCTATACGATTCAAGGTCATACTATTTACATTCGCGGGAAGAAATTCTTTTTGTGGTACTAAATCTTTAGCAAACAAGGGGACACAAAAAGACGGATAATCAGTATTAGCGGATAATACATTATAGGCACGTTCATAAAGAACCTTCCATAATTCGTCTTTATCTACAAATGTCCTAGGAAGAGGCACTAGGTGATGAATATCTTTCTCTACAAGAATATAGCAATCTTTAGTAATTACTCGAGATAGTTCAATAACTGCTTTTTGAATATAGTTGGAGTTTATTGATAATATGATTATGTTGATTGTATCAGGGAGAATAAAAGAACCGTTATTATCTTCAATGGTCTCAACATTGACAAAATCTAGTTGATAACCAGCAACAACATTGTTGGAGAGAGTATTAATATAATAATCACATCCCATTATTATATGTTCTAAAGAGAAAGGATATTCCCCGATATTGAGCAATATCGGAGAAACGAAGCTATCAGGAGGTAAAGCCGGTAATATTCCAGGACTTGATGGATCGTAAATAGCGATGTAATGAATGGGATGTATCATTTCATTTATGGCTATATGTGGAAGATATTAAGGAAATGACATGTTGCTATGTTATCGACTCATATTGTTAGATGGAATAAGTCGGAAATTTTACGCTAATGATGAAGTCTATCGTATGTTGATAAGCGAGGTATGTTTCATGGTAATCTTCTAGAAATTTTTCTATAGATTTGTGAGCTTCAGGTACATCCCCTTCATGTATACTTAAATTGTTTATCTTTACACTCAATTGGATAAACTTTGAAAATATATTTTCTTCGTTCATCTGGATGAAAAGCTTATCATTATCTTCGTTTTTCTTAATCGTAATTAACTTCTGACCGGGGTATGCATAATTTACATAATACGGACCGTCTGGCATTCTTATTATGGCAAAACCATGGAACAGATAGTTATAAAGATCCTTAGGCTCAATCCCTCTTTTAACTAGATATTGATCACTAACCAGATAAAATTTCTGATACGGGGTATATTCACTCATCTCTAACATAATAAATAAAATGATTTTATAGATTAAACTTAAAGTATGTATTTATAATTACAAAATAGATGCACGTAGTAATTTTTATACTGTATTCTACATTGCGCCTGCAAATTTACTACATTTTTTTGAAACATGCAAGTTTTTGAGGGGCTTTTTGACCAAAAGTTTTGTTTTTTTGAGAACTGGGGATTTTGTGCCGTTTTTTCTCTTAGTCTTTTTGCTTTTCCCCTTTTCAATAAGGTCTTCGCTATCGCTCAGGTCTTTGTTTGTTGATTTTTCTTTCCCCCATAATAAGGTGCTCGTTTCTCTCGCGGCTTGTTCGGTTCTCCGCCGCTTTGCTCTGTCGATTATTTCGCTCCGCTCACGTTTTTTGTTTTGAATAAAAAGAGAAACAAATCCTGTATGACCGCCTGAGCAGAGGATACATAAACAAACACAGCGTATTGCATACACCGTGTTCCCCATATATGCGCTCATTCTTCGTGCGTTCCTTATTACCCATTTGCGTGCCCGAGCGTGCGTAGGGTAGGTTTTGCGCCCTTGGGCATTTTCCTGTGCGGCGGCTTCGCGCCCGTCAGCCTCTTTCGGGAACTGCGTTTGCTACTTAACCGAAGCGCTCACCCTTGAGGTATTCTTGAAACAGGGTGGGAACCTCGCAAACGAGTTGCGAGGACGCGCCCGCCCACCCATGTTCCAGACTACCCAAGGGCAATAAGGAGTTCTATGTCCTTGCAGCGGTGAGGGCTGCTGCGGACTCGCGCGGCGTACTTACTCCTCATACCGTCCCCCGGACGCTATTTCGGTACGCCTGTTCCGCTTCATGTTTCGCTTCTGTAGCAAAACAGTTCCCGAAAGAGGCAGACGAACTCTTCGCCGCCGCTCAGGAGAACGCCCAGTGGCGTTATAAGAGCTACCTGAGAATGCTGGGTACAGCATGGTAATTAAGGAAAGCGCGCGTATATGCGCGTGCACAATGTGAAACACGGCAGGCATCGTACCTGCCGTGTTTCTGTATCCGCTCTCTTTGTTATGACAAGCTTTTTTTATTGCTCCGTTTCACTCCGCAAAAAGGGGGAAAGAGAAGTGCTTCGCTTTTAATAATTACTATCGGTCGGACGTAGCGGTCTTCTGTGCGCGCGATTTCAATGAGCGCGATTCTTCGTCCATTTCGTCGGTATTTGATATCGACATTGCATCCTATTACTACCTATACTATCCTATTTCTACCTATTTGGCAGCAAAATGAACTTTCTTGAACGAATATCGCTCATTTTCTTGCATATCTCAAAAAAAATGTAACTTTGCACGCTGAATGCGTGCAGCGAACAACCGTAACAGAACAACACGATAACTGAAACAACAATGGACAACTTACAGGTAACATCGTTTGCTAACATCAATCTAAAGGATCCTTTTTTTGACTCCTTGCGTGCCAATTATGATGGATTCGATGATTGGTTTAACAAGAAGGCTTCGTCTGGAGCTAAGGCTCTTGTGTATTACAACGATGCTGCGCTATTGGATTTCTTATATGTGAAGGAAGAGAATGAAGCGTTACAACTAGACGGAGTCACTTTGCCGCCAAAGAAACGTCTCAAAGTCGGTACTTTCAAAATAGAACGTAGAGGCACCAACCGGGGCGAACGCTTTATGAAAAGGATATTAGACATTGCCATCATCCATGATTTTCCCGAAGTCTATGTTACGATGTTTGACGATACTGATGAGTTGATGCATCTGCGCCAATTCTTTGAACGGTATGGTTTCGTTGAGGTCGGCAGAAAGTCACATGCCAACGGGCGTAGCGAAAGTGTTCTGCTGCGGGACATGACATCGCACGTAGGCGATATGGTGAAAGACTATCCTTTTGTTGACAGAACGCAGGGGAACAAATATCTGCTTGCCATTAGGCCTGAATATCATACGAAGTTGTTTCCTGATTCTATCTTGCGAACCGAACATTATGAAATCTTGCAAGATGTGAGCCCGACCAATAGCATTAACAAGATTTATATTTGTTGGATGGAGGGAGCACGTCAATTGAAACAAGGTGATAAAATTATTATTTATCGGACCTCGGATGGTATGGGACCTGCAAAATATCGCAGCGTTGCAACCTCCGTTTGTACTGTTTCAGATATTAAGACGATTAATGATTTCTCGAATGTTGATGAATTTGTACAATATACCCACCGCTATAGCATCTTTGGTGAATCTGAATTACGACAGTGGTTTCGCGAAAAGCCAAATTTCATCGTTATAAAGATGTTGTACAACCTCGCCTTTCAAAAGAAAGTCATTAGACAGGCTATCATTGATAGTGCAAATGTTCCATCAGAGGAACGCTGGGGAGTTATGCCTTTGACAGAAGCACAGTTCAATCATATTTTAACGTTAGGTAATGCAGATGGACGCTATATTATCTATTAAACCCATTTATGCCAATCAGATATTGGCAGGTACCAAGAAAGTGGAGTTTCGTAAACGGAGCTTCAAGGAGAAAGTGCGGAGAGTATATATCTATGCCTCTGTTCCTGTTAAGCAGATTGTAGGTTACTTCACGTTTACGGAAATTGACGAGGACACCCCTGCTAACTTGTGGGAGAAGTACAAAGATGTCGGAGGTATTACCAAAGAAGATTTCTTCAGTTATTATGCCAATAATGACCAAGGCTGTGCTTTCGTAATCAAATCGGTCACTCCTTTTAAGCAAGCCAAAAGCCCCAATGATTTCATTGATGACTTCGTCCCGCCCCAGTCCTATGTCTATTTAGATCTTAACGCTAAATAATAGAAATGTGCTATTGATAATAAACGCAGCATAATTAACTTCCGATAATATGTATTATCGAGAACTAAAAGCAGAAACCATGACACCGGAAGAAAAGGCAAGAGTGAAAATCGACAAGATGTTGGAAACCGCAGGCTGGCGAGTAGTCAGCCGCAAGGATTTTGTTGCCAACGAAGCGATTGCCGTTACCGAAGGGCTGATGAAGGGCAACAAAGAAGCCGACTATCTGCTTTTTCTCATGGGTGTTGCAGTCGGTGTCCTGGAAGCCAAGCGCGAGGAAATCGACGTGAACACTCCCGAAGTCATCAACCAAGCCGAAGAATACACACGTATCATCCCAAACTGGTGTCAAGTATGGCTCAATCCCTTGCCGCTTGTATGGGTGTCAAACGGCAAAGACCTTTATTTCCGTGACACGCGCAACGACGACCCCGAATATCAAAAGGTCGATAAGATCATGTCACCCAAGCAGGTGGTCAAGTCGCTTGATATGCCGCATAAATACGCAGGTCTGCCCATGATACACCGGCGCGGTTTGCGTGATTGCCAGTTCGAAGGGATCACCGAACTCGAACGCAGCCTCAAAGACGGCAAGCAACGCGCACTCATGGTGCTGGCAACTGGCGCAGGTAAGACCTATCTCGCCATTACCGCTGCTTATAGGTTGCTGAACTACGCTAATTTCCACCGTGTTCTTTTCCTCGTGGATCGAAATAACCTCGGACGGCAAGCTGAGCGCGAGTTCGCCTCATACCGCCTCACCGAGAACGGCGACCCGTTCAACACTATCTTCGGAGTCGAACGGCTCAAATCGGCGCATATCCCAAAAGATGCCAACGTCGTTATATCTACTATTCAACGCTTGTTCTCGCTTCTCAACGGCGAACCCGTTGCAGACGAAGAGGACACGGAAACGAATCTCGACAGCGATACCGAACCGGCAACCGTCACCCTCGGTGGCAAACTCAATCTGCCACGCGATTACTTCGACCTTATCATCATCGACGAGTGCCACCGTTCCATTTACAGCAGTTGGCGTTCCGTCCTTGACTATTTCGATAGTGCTGTCAAGATTGGTCTTACAGCCACTCCCGCACCGCAGACACTCGCATACTTCGACCAGAACCGTGTGGTCAACTATACGCTGGAGCAGTCTATCGCCGATCATGTGAATGTCGGATGCCGTACCTATCGCATCAAGACTGAGCAGACCGAGCACGGCGGTGCTATTCTTCAAGGGCAGAATGTCAGCCAAGAGACTGTTTATACCGGCAAGGTGGAGCAAATTGATATCACCGAGACTGAGGAATACACCAAAGAGGAACTGAACCGCAGTATCATCAACCCTGCGCAGATCAAACTCATCCTTCAGACATACAAGGATGCAGTCTATTCCGAGATGTTTACCGACCCGCAGCGTGATCCTAACTTCGACTATTTGCCCAAGACACTTATCTTCGCACTCAACGAGAAACACGCCAACAATATCGTTCATATAGCCGAGGAAGTCTTTGGCCGCACGCCCGGTGATGGTTTCGTACAGAAGATAACCTACCGTTCGGGCAATACCGATCAACTCATCAAGGACTTCTGCAACGAACGCAAGTTCCGTATTGCAGTCACCGTCACGCTCGTTGCCACGGGTATCGACATCAAACCGCTGGAGGTGGTCATGTTCATGCGCTACGTCAAATCCGAACTGCTATATGTCCAGATGAAAGGTCGTGGCGTGCGTACCATCGGTGACGATGTGCTGCACAACGTAACGCCCAATGCCTATTCCAAAGACCTGTTCTATCTCGTGGATGCCGTTGGCGTATCGGAAGGTGGACAAACCGTACCCATGCCTACGGGACCGACACCACCGCCATATCCCAATCTGGAGGAACTACTGGAGCGTATAGCGCACGGCGATGTCAATGATGATTACCTCAACATCCTCGCGTCACGTATCTCCCGTATAGATGCCAAGACCAAAGACGAGACACGCAAAGCCAAGTTCGGGCAACTGGCAGGTGTCACCATGCACGCTCTTGCAACGCGCATCTTCTACGCGCTCAATCCGGAGATGAATGCACTGCCGCCATTCACCGACATCAACGAGCCTAACACCGAGCGTCGCGCACTCGTTGCAGAACTGACGAATAACCCGTCCGCACGTAAGTACTTATGCGAACTCAATGCCGGATATATCAAGACCATCATACCGGGCGAAGATAATCTTATATCCAAAGGTTTCACACTTGAAGAAGCACAACAGGCGGTGAGCGCGTTTGAGGAGTATGTTAATACCCATCGCGACGAACTCGAAGCATTGCAGATCATCTATTCCGGCAAGCCCATCAACCGAACTATGCTTGAAGACCTTGCCAAAACCCTGCAAAGCGTCAATGCGCAATTTGAACAGCACCGACTGTGGAATAGTTATGCACTCGTCCAACCCGACAAAGTAAAGCATTTCCGCACGGATGAGAGGGAGCAGCGCAACCTCCTCACCAACCTCATACAGCTTGTGCGTTATGCATATCATCAGATTGACAAGCTCGACACGCTCTATACCGCAGCCAACCAGTATTTCAGTTTGTGGTGTGGACAGGTGCAACGCGAACTGACACACGAACAGAAACAGATTTTTGCACATATCAAAGATTATATCGTGGCGAACGGTTCTTGTACCATTGAGGAATATCGCACCGTGGATGAAGCGAGTGCAGCAACACTCATCGTCACTATGGGCGGCATCAAAAAAGTGCGCGAAAGCCTCGTCACTTTGTCACAATTCATTGTATATCAAAAAGCAGCATAATATATGGCTAAAATTGTTACTCCTACCGAAGAAGCACTGACCGCCAAAGTGTGGCAGATGGCAGATGTACTCGCTGCACACGGTATAGGCAATACCGACTATCTTACACAACTCACATACCTCTTATTCCTGAAGATGGATCAGGAGCGCGTGGAGATTTTTGAGGAAGAATCGGCTATACCCGAAGGCTATCGGTGGAATGACCTTATCAAAGAGGAAGGGCAGTCACTTCTTGACCAGTATAACAAAACTCTTGACGAACTCAAGAAACAGGATAACCTTATCGGCACCATCTTCACGCAGGCGCAGAACAAAATCACCCAACCGGTCTATCTGCGCAAGGTCATCACCATGATTGACGAACAGCAATGGCTCATCATGGGTGGTGATGTCAAAGGGGCTATCTACGAGAATATTCTGGAAGAGGTTGGACAGGACACCAAGAGCGGCACGGGCGAGTATTTCACACCGCGTGCGCTCATCTCTGCAATGGTCGATGTGACGCGCCCAAAGATAACCGAGAAAGTATGCGACCCGGCTTGCGGTACAGGTGGTTTCCTCATGGCGGCATACGACTACATGAAACGCCAGTCCAACGACAAGCGCAAACTGGAGTTCCTCAACAATGAAGCATTGCACGGCACTGACATCACACCGCTGGTCGTAACACTTGGCTCGATGAACCTGTACCTGCATGGCATAGGCAAAGACAGTAGCCCGATTCAGTGTGCGGATTCCTTGGAGAAACAGCCCGAAGAACTATTTGATGTTATTCTTGCCAATCCGCCTTTCGGTGCACGTCCGAGCGGCGCGGTAGCTATTGACAGACCTGATTTCTATGCGACCACGAGCAATAACCAGTTGAATTTCCTCCAGCACATGATGCGTCTGCTCAAAGACGGAGGACGTGCCGCGATAGTGCTACCGGATAACGTACTCTTCGAAGACCATGCGGGAAAAGTCATTCGCAAGAAACTGCTCACTGAGTTCAACCTGCATACTATCCTTCGTATGCCGACAGGTATATTCTATAAACCTGGGGTAAAGACCAATGTGCTGTTCTTCACCAAAGGGCAACCTACAACCGTTGTTTGGTATTACGACTATCGCACCAACATCCACCATACCTTGAAGCAAAAACCGATGCGCCGTGCAGACCTTGATGATTTTGTTGCTTGCTATAATGCCGATGACATCACCAAACGTCAGGAGACCTACAACGTAGAGACCAACCCCAACGGGCGTTGGCGCAGATACTCCGCTGCCGACTTCCTTAATACCGACAAAATCGGTATGGACATCACATGGATCAAGTCGGATAATGGGGACAATGATATGAGCCTTGCAGAAATGCTGGACACCATCGGTGACAAAGCGGATAAAATCAGCAACGCCGTCAAGGAACTGCAAGCACTATTAGCTAATATCGAAGAGTAAGCATGGACACCAAGTTACTGAAACAGAAGATTCTCGATCTTGCTATCCAGGGCAAACTCGTACCGCAAGACCCGAACGATGAACCCGCTTCGGTTCTCCTTGAACGTATCCGTGCCGAACGCGAACAACTCATCAAACAAGGTAAACTCAAACGTTCCAAATCCACATCCGATAATCAGCATTATCAGAATGTGCCGTTTGAGATACCGGCAAGTTGGGAGTGGGTACCTCTAAAAAATCTCTGCAAAAGATTTTCAACAGGACCTTTTGGTTCGATGCTCCATAAAAGTGATTATATTGCCGCAGGTGTACCGGTCGTAAATCCTGCCAATATAGTTAATGGCGCAATCTGTACAGACAAAATAATGTATATCTCTTCCGCAAAAGCACAAGAGTTATCTAAATACCTTCTTTCAAATGACGATATTTTATTAGCGCGTAGAGGTGATTTATCAAAATGTACAATTGTAACCAATAACAATGTGGGGTGGTTATGTGGAACAGGTTCTTTTGTGATGCACCTTTGCTTAGTGGAGAGTCGTTATTTTCTATACGTTTATGCGACTCAATATATACAGAGTTTCTTGAATGCAGCAAGTGTCGGAGCCACGATGGATAATTTGAACCAAGATGCTTTTAGTAATATCTTGATACCTATTCCTCCGAAAAATGAGCAACAGCGAATAATAAATGAAATCCGACACTGGTTCGATTTAATTGATAACATAAATAACTCTAAACAAGAGTTAGTAGAAATTATCGGGACTACTAAATCTAAAGTACTCGATTTGGCCATCCACGGCAAGTTAGTACCACAAGACCCGAACGATGAGCCTGCACGCGAGTTGCTAAAGCGCATCGCGCCGCACGCCACTCCTTGTGATACCTCACATTATGAGAACTTGCCGAAAACATGGTGCTTGGCGCATATGGGAGATGTGTATAATCATACAACAGGAAAAGCACTAAAGAAAACGGACTCGACTGGTGAATTACGTCAATACATATCGACCTCTAATGTGTATTGGAATAATTTTGATTTTACAGAAGTGCGCTCTATGTATTTTACCGAGAAAGAACTTGATAAATGTACCGCCCATAAAGGAGATTTACTTGTATGCAATGGAGGAGATGTAGGACGCGCTGCAATATGGGATTATGACTATGACATTTGCTATCAAAACCATATATCGCGGTTAAGACCTAAATCTGATGATATTGTATTTAACCCATTCTATAGTTATCTATTTAGATACTTAAAAGACAAGGGACAACTCAACGGGAAAGGGGTTGCTATTACCTCTTTATCTGCGGTAGATATACAATCCCTTCCTATTCCTCCTCTTTTCGAGCAAAAACGAATAGTTGAACGAATAGAAACTACCTTCGCTCAGTTAGATAGCATCACCGCAGAGCTTTGAACCTGCGGTGATGATTTTATTTACCAGTTCACTACCTTATCTACTATCTGCCGTTGTTCGTTGGCGGTGCGTCGGAGATAGATACGTGTTGTCTCAATACTCTCGTGCCCCATTAGGTCTGCCAGTAGTGCAATATCGTTAAAACGGTCAAGGAAATTCTTGGCGTATCGGTGACGAAATGAGTGCGGATAGACCACCTCACGTTTTAACCCGTACTTATCTGCAAAGTGTTTCAGTTGCATAGCGATACCGCGTGATGTGATACGCTCTCCAAAGCGGTTCAGAAAGACATAACCGGAAGTCAACGAACGCTCTTGTAACCATAGCAGCGCCTCTTTCTGCAAGGTCTTTGGAATGTAGATCCGCCGGACTTTGCCGCCTTTCGTGTAGATGTCAAGATGCCCGGCTTGCACGTGTTCCGCTTTGATCTGTAGCAGTTCACTCACACGGGCACCGGTCGCTGTCATAAACCACACGACGAAATACCAGTCCTTGTAATCGTCTTTCAATAAGCTTGCTTTCAAGAACTTGTAATCGGCATTACTGATGACATTTTCCAAGAAGTTCTTTTGCTGCACTTTAACGAACTTTAGTTTCAGTTTGTCCTGTTTGGTAAACTCCAGATACTTGTTGATACCTTGCAAGCGTAGGTTCACTGTCTGCGGTTTGAAATGCTCCACCAAGTAGCCCTTATAGGCAAGCAAGTTCTTCTTGTTAAACTCTCCGTATGTTTTCTCAAAATAGTTCACCGTCCAGACATACGAACTGACGGTATTCCTCGACAAGTCTAACCTGCGAAGAAAATTCTCAAATGTTGTTGCCATATTCTAATTGTATTAGAGTACGGCTATATAATATAAGGAGTAACGCAAATTTTGCAAGTGTACGTACCTCACATTATGAGAACTTGCCGAGTGGATGGGCGGTTTGTAGGCTTGAAGATATAGTCGATTATGAGCAACCGACACAGTATTTGGTGCAATCAACCAACTATAGCGATAACTATAAAACGCCTGTTCTGACGGCAGGTAAATCCTTTATACTTGGCTATACAAATGAGACTACAGGAATATATGACAAGTTGCCTACTATTATCTTTGATGATTTTACAACGGATTCGCGGTTTGTGGATTTCCCGTTCAAAGTCAAGTCTTCTGCTATGAAGATATTACAGGTCAACAAAGAGATCAATATACGTTACGTAGCCTACTTTATGAGCATTACCCGGCTTGTTGGTGATACGCACAAACGATATTGGATTTCGGAATACTCAAAGATAACAATACCGTTACCTCCCATCAATGAGCAAAATAGGATTGTACAAACAATTCAAGATATAGAAGCCAAACTTAATGAAATCACCGCCGAACTATAATTCAGCGGTGATTTTGTCTAATAGGTTCAATAGTTGCCTAACCTTTGCCACTATGCGCATCTGTTCCGCAAGTGGAGGCAATGGTATATAAATCTGTTCAATGCATGTTTTAGTAAGGCTCGGGAGAGTTGTACTTTTGTCTAACTTGGTAAAATTGAAACTCTTGCAGAAATAATACAAATAGAGGTAATCAATACATTCGCTTGGGCAAATACCGAATGCGGTATCTACATTCCAGAATTTAGTCTCTACCAATATCGGATTGTTAATTGTGCCTTTCCGTCCTATAATAGTGCAATGTTCCGGGCATAAATAATCATCGGCATATCCCATAATACCGCCGCTTCCATAAATCGGGTATTTCCCATTAGGGTTTGCTACAGCCGATTGGTTTCTACCATGAATGACTTTTGCTACCATTCCCAACTGTACCCATGCCCAATTTTGCGGCACTTCAAAGAGCAAGTTCTCATAATGTGAGGTATCACAAGGAGTAGCGTGCGGCGCAATACGCTTTAATAACTCGCTTGCAGGCTCATCGTTTGGATCTTGTAATACCAACTTGCCGTGGATAGCAAGATTAAGAATTTTAGTTTTAGTCGCTTTGATAATATCGTTTAGTTCGCTTTCGTTTCTTTCTAAATCACTTATCAAGGAAAACCATCTATTTACTTCGGTGACAATGCGCCTTTGCTCGTTTAGAGGCGGAATTGGCATTATCATCTTTTCAAGATTATACTTTGGTAGTCCTTCTCTTCCGCTTCCAGTTACTTTCATTGTTTGAGAAAAGTGTCCCGATAGTATGAAACAGTGGAGATACTGCGTTTCCACTATTATTGGACGCAAAATACACACATGCTGGCTTACATTTCCTTTCTCAAAATCAGACGGAACAACTGCACTTCTTCCTAATGAGCCTCCTGTAATGTTCAGTAAAACATCATTGGGTAGAACTTCCGTTGATTTCATTTGCTGATGGATGTCTTCTGATATGAATTTTATATCATCGTAAACAAGTCCATCATCATAGACATTTTGTGAACGGAAAAATGGAATACCGGAAGCCGCATAGTTGCTGCCTCTTGGCGTTGAACCAGACCCTATTTTGGAACAAACCAATTCTAAGGTAGCGAACTCCCAACTTGCCGGTATCTCAAACGGCACATTCTGATAATGCTGATTATGAGCAAGAGGTTCTTGTCAGAACTTACGCGGATATATCCATATATCATAATCCATATTTTTGACTCTCCAATAAACATACCATATCCATGCCATTCTCTCAGATTCTTCGTGTTTTCCAGACTATCAGTCTGGTTGCTTTGTTCATTTTGCCGATTAATAATCGGCCCCCTTTGTTCATTAGCCCCGAATTTAATTCGGGTTCAAAACATCGTTCATTGTGTTGGATGCCATCCAACAAAGGGACATAATGTAAATCTTACGCTCAGAGTATATTTCGCTCCTACCAATTTTACGCTCAGTGAATATCTTGCCTCGAAACATTTTGGGGATAGTGCATGTTTTGGTTCCAAAAATTTGCGGGATAGTGCTCATGAGACCTATTCCTGTAGCTTATTTAGTATATAATATGGAGTGTATTTATTGCTTTAAAATACTAGAGAACCGCTAAAATTGGAAAAATTTGCGGGATAGTGCAAGTTTCTGCTTCTAAAATTTGCGGGATAGGAAAATTTTTTGTATCTTTGCAGCGTTTTTTAAGATGAGTATATGGAACAAGTATTTAAGCGCAAGATTTATCAGCAATTGTTAGAGTGGAAGCAGACAGCAAATGGTAGTACTGCCATTTTGGTGGAGGGTGCGCGCCGCGTAGGCAAGTCAACAATTGTAGAGTTGTTCGCACGGCAAGAGTACGAATCGTATATACTCATTGATTTCAACGAAGCAGATCAAGAGATATTGGATTTATGGAATAATTTAATGAATCTGGATCGGATATTTGTAAAGTTGCAGCAACATTATAATGTGACACTCCACACTCGTAAATCCGTAATCATTTTTGATGAAGTACAGAATTGTCCCCGTGCGCGTCAGGCAATCAAATACCTTGTCAAAGACGGACGGTATGACTATATAGAGACAGGATCACTCATCAGTATCAAAAAGAACACCCAAAAGATTACTATTCCGAGTGAGGAAAATCGTATTGCGATGTTGCCAATGGACTATGAAGAGTTCCGTTGGGCATTGGGGGATACAGCAACCATTCCGTTACTGAAACAACAGTTTGATGCCCGTATGTCTATAGGAGACGGAGTCACTCGCAAGCAAATGCGTGAGCTGCGATTATACATGCTTGTTGGTGGAATGCCTCAGGCAGTAAACACTTTTCTTGAAACGAATAATTTGAGCCTGGTAGATAAGACAAAACGCAATATAATCCAATTATATCTGGATGATTTCCAGAAATTAGATGCCAGCGGGAATGCAGAACGCCTATTCAAGAACATCCCCGCGCAATTAAGCAATAATGAGTCGCGTTACCAGCCATATACTGTTATTGGCCGACAGACTGAAACAAAGATGAATGAATTGCTGCAAGATTTGGAACAAAGTAAGACAGTGTTATTCAGTTATCATTGTACAGACCCCAATGTAGGTATGTCCTTGAATAAAGATCCGGAACGATATAAAATGTTTGTAGCTGATACAGGGCTATTTGTAACGCTCTGCTTCTGGGATAAAGAGTACACAGAAAATATTATCTATGATAAACTGCTGAGCGACAAACTGGAAGCAAATCTTGGTTATATATACGAAAATCTTATTGCGCAGATGTTTACTGCAGCCGGAAATGAGTTGTTCTATTACACTTTTCCGAAAGACAAAAAGCATAACTATGAGATTGATTTTATGTTGTCTCGCGGGAAGAAAATTTGCCCGGTTGAAGTGAAGTCATCCGGATATAAAACGCACGCATCATTGGACGCATTTTGCGAGAAATACTCGTCAAGAATCGGGAATCGCTATTTGCTATATACAAAAGACCTCCGCAAGGACGGAGAAACTTTGCTTGTGCCGGTTTATATGACGGGACTATTATAACAGCACGCCTTAATCCCCCGCATCGTATCTTTGCACTCGAATTGAAAAAACTTGCTTTTTAGGTGATAGATTTGGGCACTTTTTTGACTTATATATGGAGGGGGATATATAAACAACTATAAATATGCAATTACCTAAGTGTTCGCAATTCGCGAACGGCAAACACAACATATTAACATAC
>ERZ842401.1848-NODE-1848-length-29157-cov-10.562745_pt1 | contig 29157 bp, 60 predicted proteins | sample MGYA00521270_ERZ842401 | MGnify/ENA primary metagenome ERZ842401 (study PRJEB31892, sample SAMEA3878208) | bioreactor metagenome | biome: Moose rumen | place: Sweden | collected 2011-10 | study: EMG produced TPA metagenomics assembly of the PRJEB12797 data set... | reverse complement strand
AGGCTTTTATCCCCATTTTATTCAATCACACAAAAAAAGTGATTGAACCAAAATTTCTCCCGAGTTTCTTTTTTCACCCATGCGGATTCTACTTTTTTGACTTGTCCTTTCAAACCTTTCAGTGAATTGATGAGCGTGTCGCAGTATTCAGAGAGTTCTGTAGTATCAACCTCGAATTCGTCCACAGAATTTTGAATATGCTCAAATAGTTTCACTATTCCGCTGTCATGGAAATAGTCTCCGATAGGTGTATTCTCTTCCTGTCTAATTAGCACTGTTCTGCCTCTACTTTTTCTGGGATTTGGTAATCATTTTCGGGATAAAAATATTTACAAGATAAACATTTTCTTTTCCGTGGTTTTCCAAAATGATAAGCACACATCGTACAGTTTATTGACAAATATCTTCTAGTTCTGTTTCTTTTTTTATAAGCTTTCATATCTCACCTCTGTCTACTTTATTCCAAAATTCTATTGCTGCCATGCGTCCTTTTTCGCCAGCAATAAATGCTGAAGCTTCAATAGATGCAAGTCTTGTTTTTCCAAAACGTCGGCCTACAAACAGAAAGGATTTGGTATCCTTTTCTCTATTTATTTTATCAGCCTTGTACCATGATTTAGGATATAAATATGCTGTCCAATACATTTTACACCTTCTCAAACCATTCACAGCCGCTATCAGCATCAGTCCAATCAAGCCAATCGTATCCGTTATGATCTGGTCCAAAAATAATAATAAAACTTTTCGTTTCAACACTAAATTCTAATTTACCTTCCATAACTGATGTATATTTGTCTTTGAAATTCAATGAATACCAACTTTCAATAAACTTAAACCTTACTTTATCTCCATCGCAACAAGGAGTGCCGTTCTTATCCTGGATATAACCACCTTTACATAAGCGTGATTCAATCTTAGGAAGAGAATCAAGAAAAGCCATAGCCCTGTCATAATCATCATTATAAGCTTCGTGCTGACCATTCCATGCAGTGTCAATATTATTTGTCTTTGCTATGTTGATTTGCTTCTTAATCCAGTCTACAAGTTCCTTAGTTTCCTGTTTCATTTAAGCTCCTCTGCTCACAAATAGTAAACTTCAATCTTAATGTTTGTATCATTAAAAACAGATTTGATAATTTTCTTGACCTTATTCCATTGAAGTTTATCTAAACCACATCCGATTCTTGGCATAACCAAAGTTTCAATATTATCGTTCATAAAATGAATCAATTCTTTTAGATAAACAAGAGAGTTGGTTAAACTTTCATAAGTCGGTTTCTGCCAATATTTTTGCTTCGTAACTAGATTAAACACATTTTCAACGAGCATAACATCAGTAACAGGGAGTTCTCTTAATTTTCTTGTTAAGCCGTATCTTTTATTAAAATCCTTTGCAATCCCTGCCCCACAAGCGTAATCGCGAGAAATACAGTGCACATAGTAATCCTTTTCGCTCATTTTACGGGAAAATAAATTCCCGTTTATTTCTGAAAAAATCATTTTTTTCTCCTCGTATCAAAATACATCAGAAAAAGACAGTTACACACTGCATGAGCAAGATGTGAGATATTGTCCTCCGAATCAACCTTATCACCCTTGACGTAGGCAACTACATGACGCATAAGGGCATCCTCATACCGCTTTGTATCGTTACATTTCTTCCAGTTATCAACGGAGTATTTCCTGGCTCCGTTCATCAGAACTTTTACAACATCTTCAAGCTGTTCAAAGGGCATAAGCGACCACCGGAGTTTTCCGTTATCAGCCTTTACGAAAGAATCAGACGTATATGCTTTCATCTCCTTGCCGAAAACTTCGTCTGCATCAAAAGGAGCATTCCCTGTTTCTTTCATTCTGTCACTAAATGATTTCTTGTTGTTCAATTATCTATCTCCTCGCTAAAATCTAATCTCCCGTAACTATACCAAGGATCAGGATATTTCTTTTTCATTTCTTCACTGATTATGTCAAAAACCTTTCCTTCGACATAAAAATCATACAGGGTATCGCTAAAGCCATTTGGTGATTTACCAAAGATTTTACATTTAGAAAAATCTTCTTTCGGAGCAACCTTAACCTTGAATTCATCAATCAGTTCCTTTTTGTACTTGCCGATGAGGTACATGGATACTTTGTAAACCTTATCCATTTCCTCCTCCATATTCCTCATTCTATGAGCAACCTCAATCATCTCGTTCTCGCAAAACCACTTAGATTCTTCGTATTTTGTCATTTTCTTATTTTCTCCATTCAATTTCTTTCTTCTCAGACAGTCCGCAGCACTTTGCTTCGGTACAATATCCGACCTTCTTGCATTTAGGAACGAACAGGTTCTTTACAATCTGTTCCCATTCATCGCCAATCTCAGAAAGCTGAATCGAAAGCAGAATTGCGAATGCCCGCATTTCTTTATAAGCCCTTGTGCAGAGCCTCTGGTTCATAAGGTTCTCAATCATTCTAAGGTTAGTTTTCATAACAACCTTAGACATCATTCCGAGAGGAAGCAAATTGGCAGCGTCCTCCTTCTTCATACCCTCCTCAATCAGAAGCTTGTAGTAATGAGCGGCAGATTTCATAGCCTCGTCATAAAGTTTCTTCAAGTCTTCATTTCCGGTGGGCGTGTAATACGAAAAGTTGTCGTAATCAACGTATCTTGTCGAAGCCTGCAAGCGTGTCGGCCCGCCCGCGATGTGTGTATAGAGTTCGCGTATAGCCCTTGCTGACATATCCTCTACGACAAACTCAACTGAAACATATTCAAGTGGTCTACAATTGCCACAAATGAAAGTCTGTCCATTATCTCCTTTCACCATGATTAAACCTGATGGAACTGAAACACAGTACATAGGTTTTTGAATTACTTTATAAATCCTAACAAAATCCTTTTTTTTTCTGCAATCATTGACATTTATTTTGTTACACCTTCTAAACCAAACGCACCTTGTTCCATTTCTATTTCCGCAAATCTCCTTAACGTTATAACCTAAAAGACATCCATAGTTTAATAGCCACTCAATTAAGTAATTGCTCTTATTATAAAAAGCAACCCCAGTTGACTTTATGCAACCATCAGAATTGATAAGTCCATCAATGACCCCATAATAAAAACTTAAACGTGCAACATCTTCTACGCCGGAAATGTATTTTGCACCATTTTTTACATATTGATTGTCAAAAAGCTGCCCTAATTTTGATTCTTTTGAATATAGATTATATTTATCGCTTGCACATTTAATAAAATCTAACTTGTTTTTTTCAGCAAGAAATTTAAGATAATCAATCTTTCTTTGTTTTCTTAAGTGAAATTTCAAAGGCGCTCTTTGTCCTATACAACCATCGCCTAACCAAAAACCTACTAAACACCCATAAAAGTAATTATTGTCTTTACAGATATTGTTATTAGAGCAAGAAGGAACCAAAAATCTTCTTTCACCATTTGAGGCGTAAGAAGATCGTGATGATTTCGGTTTTGAATTTGGTAAGAAAATATCATAATCATTTTTTTTCAAGTCTTTTATACCATCTATTAACTTTCCAAACATTCTGTGTTCATCAGTAACAATAGTACCTAAAGTTGAACGATAATTATAAACCGTACCAGAATAATCAGTTCTGATTATATGTTCAGGAGTTACAAGCCCTTTTAATGATGTATCTCTATCAAACTGATATACTCTCTCCCCTTTATAATCAGAAAATTTTATAAATCCTTTTTCGGTTAAAATTGATGTATTTCCGTCAAAACAATGCCCGCTCTTTATGCAGTCAATGGCACGCTTGATGTTCTTATCTTTGTCCGTAATATCTCCGCCCCAACAGATTCCGGCTCTCTCGCCTATTGTCTGCAAGGGATTTTTAGTCGTTCCATTCAGTATTGTTATTTTCATTATTCAATTCTCCTTTCTGTCTCCATAAATAACAAGGGCAGTCTGTAATTTTTTCAGAGTTATCCATTGTAAAGCCAGAGCATATATAGCCATCGTGCCCACCATTACCGTGATAAAAAGCACAATTTTCTTTTTTAAGAAAATTCGACAGCATTCTTCCATTCTTCAAACAACTTTTCTGCTTTTTCATAGGCACAGGTTGGAACATCCATTTTTGAATCTGGATTTGCTTTGTAATATAAAGCGTGTGCAATCGCCTCTATCATATCAGTCCTGTTAAAGAGATAATAAGTTTTGTTATCTCTCTTGATTTCAAAGCCTTTCACCATTCAATCTCCTTCTCCATAATTACAGCCAACTTATAAGTTAGTTTATAAATCTTTTTACACAATCTGTATGCTTTAGGATTCTTGAATCGCTTATAATCTCCTTCCGCACCAATGTCTAAAAAGTTCACGCAATCGAACAAGGCTTTCTTTCTTTTCTCGTTTTTATTCATATTTATTTTCTCCATAATCTGAAATACAAAGGCAGCAAAATCATTAAGCCACAAATTATATATTTCAATAAAAACCCATGGCAACAAAGACATCTGCAATATCAACTGGTTGTTCAATTTATTCTTGCAGGACTTAAAAATTCAATTATTCCACATATCACACAAGCAATTTCAAGTTTAGTCATTTATCACTCTCCTTTGGGAGTACAATATTCACACGCTCCACAAGGGCTTCCGTCAAGGAATGTGTACATCTCAAACAATCGTTCAAGTGTTATCGGCTTCGCTTTAACGCCAACCTCGACAAAATTATCACCAAAACCGACAATCATTCTTCTTCTGCCATCAACCTTGTGCTTTACCCAAACATCAACTATCAGCAACGGATGTGCTGAACATCCGATTTTTTTCCGTTCCCAGTAATAAACAAGCTCATTACAACTTTTGAATGGTCGGAATGTTTTTTCTCCTATTGGTTTTACTCGATACAATTTGGGGTCAAAACCTACAAAATTAGGGTCTGATAAATCACACCATTCATTACCAACTTTATGTTGAATAGTCTTTTCTTCCGCATAAGCCTGTATTATCGGCAGCAGCTCTTTTGCTCGTTCTTTAGTCATTCAGCTTTTACTCCTTACATACTTCTGCATATCAAGCACCTTTATCTTGGGGCTACTCTCATATTCCCAACCCCAAATCATCCAGCAGCTAACAATCATTCCAACAGAAACCTTCCCGTCCACTTCCGGCTTATCAAAGGCAATCATGCGGTCAAAGGGTAATACCCATTTCAAGTTCTCCCATAAGCCGCCCACATTGCGGTTATGAGCACCGAAGAAGTTCATCTTACCGATAGAGTAAACATATTTCGCCTGCAACTTTGCTTTCTTCACGAACTCGTCAAAGAGTTTGAAAGGCGGGTTCATAATGATTACATCGTACTTCGTGAGGTCTGCGTAGCTTCCGTCCTCATTCTTTTTGAGGAAGTCATCGCCATACATAATGTCTTTTTCAGTGATGTTCGTATAACCGTACTCTCTCAGCACATTGCCGATTGCGTAATATCCGCAGCAGGGGTCGAATATTCTTAAATTGTTCTTGTCCGCAATCTGTATGAACAGTCCGCTTTCAAGGAGTTCTTTAACCATACAAGAGGGAGTCGGATAAAAATCTCCCTGTGGCCTCTGAGATTCAGGCTTTCTGTTGACGAATGCTTTTCCTTTAGACAAAGTAAGTCTCCTTTCTTCTCAGCTTGTGATGGTTTTTCAGCTCTCCATCAACATACTGACAGGTTTCTGTGATATAAACTCTCTTGAACAGTTTCTTTGCTTTCAGAACAGTCTTGTACTCATGTCCGTCTATACTCTCTGAATCAACTCCTTCTTTTGGTTTCACGAACTTTAGCAAAATCCAGATGTAAAGTGGAATTACTACAGCTCTAAACTTGTTTAACAAAGCATTTACTGCCATTTGTGTTTTTCCAAAACGGCGACCAATTTTTATCGAAGCCAGTTCGGAACAACGTTTTTGCTGCTGTTCTTGCTTGTATAAAAATTCTCTGACACAAGGATAATCATGAGATATTTTTGAAAAGTATAAGGCCCCATCTGCAATACAATCAAAAGAATCATTATGCTTAAGCATTTGTAACTCCTCTTTTCATTTCTTTCAGAAGTTTTCTCGGAATACGAGGGCCACAGTGTAATCCCCAGCGGTAGATTTTTACCCTGTCTTTTCCAAAGGTTTCATACAGCATCTTCTTGTCAATATTTGTTGTCGGAGTTGCAGTGATAAATAATTTATTGACTTTCCAATTCGGATAATGATTGGCAAGATAATCATTCTGTTCAATAAGTTTTACAGGATCGTCACATTCATCTGCAATCAGAATGTCAGGAATATCAGAACCTGGTGGATAAGCCTTTGCAATATCAAAGGTTGGGAAAAATGTAATTCTGCTATTCATGTTCCAGATTTTTAACGCCATAATGTACTTCACGAGAATGTCAGTCTTTTTTTTGTAAAGCGAATCGAACTCATCAGCCTGCTCATTCAATCTTTTAACAAGAATGGTTGCAAACATGCTGCTTTCCAACTCCTTATCCTGCTTACGAATCTCGTTAATCTTGTTGAGATTGCCGTGAACTACGTCGCAATTATCATTGAGCTTCTGCAAGTCGGCCCTGAGATAACTGAGAATGAAGTCTGCGTCTTTTTGAGAGAGTGTTATATCCATAGCTTTAATCAAAGAATATCCGTCTACTCACGGAAAACGAGATCACGCCCATTTGATTTTCCGAATCCAAGGGCTTTGTCGGTAACCCCTGCTATTTTACGCATAGCTGCGAGGTATGTTTCCGAAGGGGATCGAACCCTTATGCTCTTTAAGCGGGCGCAAAGGAAACAGTCAAGGAAGGGGTTTTCTCACCCATTCTCTATAAACTTCGCGCCCCTGTCTTACCATTCCAGCACGGAAACATTGTCGGGATGACAGGATTTGAACCTGCGGCATCTTGCTCCCAAAGCAAGTACGCTACCAGCTGCGCCACATCCCGAAGAGTGCGGAGGATTCAACTTATCAGTTTGCCGTTGACCGCTACGGTATCAACTGAACTCGTCCCTCCGCTAATTGGTGCGGGTACATGCTTCTTTGCCTGTTATTTAGTACGGCGCATATTCGAGTGGGAGGGGGAATACTGCGCTATCATACAGGCCGCCAGAAGCGGGCTATGAAGGATTTCCCCGATATTACTACCGGATGGGATTTGGAGTGGCGAGAGTTGAACTCGCGCTCTTTGGTTTATAAGACCACTGCATTTACCGATATATGCTACACTCCAAGGTACCGTCTTTGCGTTGTCGGCTTCATAGAAGCTTCCATTTTTCCTAGCTCCAAGTCCAAATTGAGCAGTCGCCCCTTGACGGCCGGTGAAAAAAGAAATGTGATACACTTCTTTTTTCTGTGCAAAACTTTATATACACCTTGCGGGTCTGTTCCCCGCCGTCAATATTTTCACTTCATACGAAGTTACTTTCGTCAACAACCCCCAGCTAAAGCAAGGGGATTCCTTGCTTATGTTACTTTTTGAATTGTCCGTCCAATCGTTTTTGGACAGACAATTCATTTAATTTTTTCTCGCCAATAGCCCGATACCTTTCAAGGAAGGTAGAGGAAACCCAAAACTGAACAATCTCATTTAACAATGAGGAATGTCTTTTCGTAACTTCATCCATTTGTTTGGCCATCCATTGACAAAATAATTTATTAGTTAAATAAATTTAACTAATAGCAATGTAGTACTTTTTATTTAAACTGTCAATAATTTTAATTAAAAAAAGTGAGTAATTACCGATATTTTAAATCGGAGGTTACTTATGAGAACATCAAGTTATGCATTAGCGGAATATATCGAAATGCGGTTGGCACAGAACAAGGATACTGTGACAAATATGTGTAATCACATCGGTATTACACCGTCAGCAATATCAATGTGGAAAAAGCAGGAAACAGACCCGAGGCTTGGTTTAATTCTGAAAATCACATCATATCTCGGGATTTCAATCGGGCAATTGCTCGATATTCCTATGGGTGACGGTGATGAAAAATTGCCTGATGATATTGCCAATATGGTTTATATGCTTAAATTCATTGATACGTCAGCAAGAAAGATGATCAGGCTGAACATAAAGAATTATTATGAAGAGGCGCTTGGAAAAAAAGAAAGCGTCAGTTATTCGGTTGGGTAATACATTCATCACCACACAGGAAGTGTTCGAGTAATAGCGATTGCAATTTCTCTACATCATCAAAATGCTCCGGGCGGAAGTTAGTATAACGCTCCGTCATGGAGCCCCTCCCTGACGAGTGCCCCATAATAGCCTTTACTTTTATTTCCGGGATATTGTTTGCGAGTAAAAACGTATTAAAAAAATGCCTTATAGAATGAAAACATAATCCCCTACTTTTTCTTTGAGAAACGTCAATCTTAGCAACAAATTCATTCCTATATGCATTATCACATTCACTGAACACAAATCCACTCTGCTTTGTGTAAGAAAGCAAACATTTAGATAACCATTCTGGAATACGGACCTTCCTCGATTCGCCGGTTTTTACGGGAGTGATAGCTTTCGTTTTTGAATCCCATTGTCCGTTTACATCTAAGTAATTTTGAAAAATAACTTCTTTGCGCAGGCCCTGAATTTCTGAAAAACGCATCCCGGTAACAGCAGCAGTAATCGCAAAAAGTTTTCTTTCTTTGTTTGTCCATTGTTGTCGAAAGATACATTCAAGTTCTTCCAAAGAAAATGCATCTCGCGTCCTTTTGTTCACAGAAAGCGATTGGACGGCAGTACATGGATTTGTTGTGATATATCTGTCTGTTTCTGCATATTTAAATATAATGCTTAGCACATGACAGACTATATTTATATATGAGTTAGATAAGTTGCGCTCGATAAGAACTGCACGAAATTTCTTTACATGAGTGCTTGTTATGTCAGCAAGTTTATATTTACCGAAATAGGGAAGAAGCTTATTTTCGAGAATTTCAGTGTATGCGGCAAGTGTTTTTCTTGCAACTGGAACTTTTTTTCCGGTTGCAACCTGTTTCTTGTCCGCATACCACTGCGAAGTTTCCGAGAAAAAATCTTTTGCATATATGCAAAAGGAAATCCCTGTGTCTGAACATAACATACCTTTCGCAAGCAAATCTGCACAATAGCATCTTGCCTGGGTTTTGTTAGTCTTCCCCGTTGAACGGGCCACAGTTCTTCTTCCGTCAGGTGTATACGTCCTGTAATAATATACAGTCTTCCCGCTTTTCAGCTTCCTGGGAAAAATTGTAAAAGGCTCTCTGTATCTAGGCATCTTTTTGGTCACATTCTGGTCACACTAAAAAAAAGCCCTTGGATTCGGATATTTTTACAGAGCGTAACTCATTATGATACGATGAGTTACATTTTTACAGTAATTCAGAAGGCTGAATCAAACCAAGTCGAATTTCGTCTTCTTGCAGCCCATACTGATTATTCTCAACTCCATATAAAACAACAAAATCTAACTTTTTCTGGTGCAATAAATTACGATGGTAATAATATATATACTTCTATTTTGTTTCAAGTAGTTTTAGATTGTTTAAGTTATTTTGGTCACATAATTGGTCACACTAAAAATCCGGCGTATCATTTTTTTTCTTAATTTTGTTGACATATTAAATATATTTAATTAAAATAACCGATGTCGGTATACTTATTTTTATGAAAGAAGATAAAATCAAAGAGCTTGAGCAGGAACTTCTTACAAGACAGGATGTTATGCGCATCCTGAAAAAAAGCCAACCAACAATATGGGCTTGGGTTCGGAAGGGGGTTATCCGCGAACATCGCCTTGGGAAATCTGTCTTTTACTACAGACATGAACTTCTTGAGGATATCGAAAAGAATAAACTCCCGCTTGAGCGTAACTCAAGGATAAAGAATTAAATGCGTAATCTGACTGCAAAAGAGAGAAATCCCTGCTCTCTGTTTTTTAGGGTCTCTGTTTTCAGTGAAAAAGAAAAAAAATGGTTCGTGAAACATGCAGGGATAAGTCAACGTAAAGCAGAAGCTATTGTAGCCTCTTATTTTGAAAAAGGATTGGTGGCACGGCTTACAGCCTGCTGACTGGAAGAGGGGAGAAGAATGAATATAAATATAAAACTGGTTGATGGGGGTAAAACCCCTATATTCAAGCATGAGCTGGATGCCTGTGCAGATTGTAGTGCAAGGATTTCAGCAAATACAGATGCTATTGCAATCCCGGGACACACAAGATGCCTTGTAAATCTTGGATTTGCTATTGAAATCCCTGAAGGATATGAAGGTGTAATCAGACCGAGAAGCGGCAATTCTTTGAATGGAATCGACATTGCTATCGGGACGATTGATGCCGGATATAGAGGTGAAGTGAAAGCCTGTGTAATCAACAACAGGCAGGACCCTTTTATTGTCCATAACGGAGACCGTATCTGTCAGCTCGCGATTAGAAAAACAGAAAAAATTAACTTTATTGAGGTTAATGAACTTTCTGACTCTGAACGCGGGACAGACGGATTCGGTTCTACAGAAATCAAATGAGACTGCGGATATGAGTTTGACAGGGATGTTCACGCCGCTAAAAATGTAAAACTGTTTGGCTCGACAAAAAGAGCTGAGTGCTTGGAACAAGCCTCCGCTGAGACATTATCCTCTACGGCATTAAACATAAGTTTGATACCGCAAGTTAAGTCGATGAAGCGAAAATAAGAAGCTGACAGCCTTTAGGCTGTCAGTAGTTCACAGGAATCAAATAATATTTTTCAAGGAGAGTTTCTATGAAAATTGACAAAGAAGCAAGCAAACGGCTTGGAGTAACGGTTCTTCGCACAGACTCAGCAAAGCCTGTGCAGGAAAAAGCAAAGAAGAGAAATACCGAGCAGAGGACTTCCGAGGACGATTCTGCTGGAAAAAGCTCGGACACACTCGGATTAAGGGATGAGTAGAAAATGCAGGATATAAACAAAACGATTGTCGTCGGAAGAGTTACCCGTGATATTGACGACAAGGCATACATCGTAACAAAAAGCGGCACCGCACGGCTTAACATCAGTGTCGCAGTAAACCGCTCCGTAAAACAGGGTGACCAGTGGGTTGATAACGTAAGTTACTTTGACGTGACAATCTGGGGAAAAACCGCTGAGAATATGAGGAAATTCCTGTCGAAAGGCTCACGGGTTTGTATTGACGGGCACCTGCAGCAGGACAGATGGGAAAAAGACGGCCATAAACAGAGTAAGGTGTACATTGTCGCAGACAGCTTACAGCTTCTCGATGGGAAAAAGGACGGTGTACAACAGGGCTCCCCTGCCCAGCAAGGCTTCAACCCGGCTGACGGATTTGAAGAAGACATTCCGTTCTAATGAGGGCAGACAACAGTCGTCTTACAGTTCTCAACGATTCATACGTTGAGAACTCCTTTATTCTAAGGACATCTGATAAAGTTTTTGCACGGGTTAATTTCATAAACGACAGATGGTGTGTGTGGTATTACACAAAACATATACAGAAGACGTTTGAAAAATTACGGGAAGCTTTAGCAGATGTGAATGAAGAATTTGTTGCTTGGTACAAGGATACAAGAAGTTGAGATACACAAAAGAATTACAGGCAAGTGTATGTGCTGATATAAAGTCAGGTATATCCCCAAATGAGTGCTCGGAGAAGTATAATATTCCTGTAAATGTCATTCTTAAGTGGAATAACCTTGATGTTCCTGTACAGAGAGCAAGGGAAATAGCACTCAGAAAATACCAGTCGGAAGTGTCGGAAGCGGAAGCGAGCCTTATCGGCAAACTGTCCGGGCACTTCTCGTCTGATATATCAGACGATGATTTTATTAAAGTTGAGGCGGAGGTTTCAAAAACCCTGTTTGCGCTTGCAGGCGATATTGTGAAAAAGGAACGGGAACTGAACCCGCACGAAGACCCGCCGAGCGACGCGGAGATTATAACTGAAATTGTAAAACGGTGGAATGAAAACAAATTCATCCGCAGGCTCGCATCTACTGAATGTCGTGGTGTTGTTTAAGGAGATAAATATTTTTCTGTAAACTATCGCATCTTTATTTCCTTGGGGGATATATGAAAAATATTTTGATTTGGTTTGGAGTAACCTTCATTGTGGCAGCAACGATTATCGCGCAGTTTACTGGGATTGACGTTGCAAAATGGATTGAGCTGGCCGGATTCGCAATCGGTCTTGCGTCATGTATTCTTGGCATCGTGCAGAAAGCAGAGAAGAAGGACTGGAAGCTGTTTGCATCAATCGGAGGCGTTGTCGTCGGCTCTGCGCTACTTGTATTCAGCGGACTTACAGAGGGAACTATTACTACACTTATTTCTCTGGTAGCTGGCGTTGCGGCAATGATTATCGGCATCCTGCCTTTGGTATTTGAAAAGAAAGGAGAATAAAGGCTGAGCGGCTCGCCTAAATGAGCCGTTAAAACGGCTTGGCTTGCGAAATCCTGAATAGGAAGTAGTTAGCTTGATAGTCTAGTTTACTGGCTTAGAAGAAGTCAGATGTCGTCCGTGTGCACCGACTAAAAACAGGCACTCCCCAAAAGCCCGCATCGTCTACGGAAGGTTAGGATTTCACCCTTTCACGGTGAAGAATTTGGTTCGACTCCAAATGCGGGTGTAATTGATAGCATTTCAAAATCAGTAGGATATGCGGAATTCGCCGCTTTCGTATAGGAGAAATTTATGTCAGACGAAGTAAAAGAGCCTTTTGACACGCCTCAGAAGCCGAGAGATTTTACAGGCGGATTCCATTACACGGAAGAAGAGTTGCTTGAAAAGAAGAATGAAATCCGTGACCAGATTCAGTACCTTTTGAACTTGGAGCGAAAGATAGACGAATCCCTTGCTGGCGGTGCCGAGGTGATGTCCGAGCAGGAAGTGAGGGAATATCTCAAGCTTGATTCCATTGACCCAAGAATGAGCATCCCCAAAGATATTCCTAAAATCCGTATGGGTATTGGTTATGTCTATTACCGCCGTGACATCAAGAAGTTCCTGGATTCAAGAAGAAGAGGCGGAAAATAAGTTATTTGCCTTCTAATGGCACAATTTTTTCGGTATTAAATATTACAACAGAATCGGAGCGAGAAAGATGCGACCCTTCAGGGTCGTCAATGCCAACACCATAGCCAATAAAAAAACTGAATATCATCAAAATTAAAATCAAAAATACTTGCACGATGTGTTTCAATTTTATCTCCTCCAAGCCACAAGGCTAATCTGATGTTTCTCGCCGATATAATTTACACGCCTGACTTCAATATCTGCGAAGTTCTCATTCTTGCCGTCAAGGTCTATCACCACTTCATCAAGAGAATATCCCTCATGGCAGAGTATCTGTAGTCTTGATGTAAGTTCCTGTAGTGTCATTCAGTCTCCTCAAACTTCGGTATCTCACACCAAGCGATTATTGTGTTATACAAATCATCTTGTATACCTGTAACCCAATATGCACCGTCAAAAGCAAGAAGTTGATACCCTTTTTTTCGATATACTAGATAAACTCCTTGTTCTTTTGGTAAATCCCCGTCAGCGACCTTGTGCCACTTTGGTCTATATCGTTCAGCTCCCTGCATATAAGCAATAGTCGCAAGGTCGGCTTCTGCCATGTCCTTTCCTGCTTCAAGCCCTGCATGGAAGGCTTGTTTAAGACTTTCTTTTATAGCACAAGTATGAAGTGTGTTATATCTGCAAGTATCAAATGTGCAAGTTTTACATAATCCTTTTGCGTATTCTTCTGCCATTTCTCCATCTGTCATTTCTCCACCTCGCTATTTAAGAATTGCTCTGCTTTGTGTAAAGTATTCTGGGCAAAATCTGATAAAGTTTCTGCACCAGACAGAACTCTATCAAGCAATTCCTTTTGGTCTTTTATAACTTCTTCTGCTTTGGTGAGCCGTTTATCTCGCTTTTCAATTTCGTTAAACATCCCTATTTGATATTTTCCTACTTTTTCTTTCAGTTCTACAATTTCTTTTTGCTTCTTTTCAAGAGTTTCAACCAATTTATGACATTCAGTTGAGATTCGCTTGTTTTCTATTTCAAGTTCGTCAATTCGCTTTTCTCTAGGCTCAGCGCCTGTTATATAACCATGAACAAACAAAGGTCTATCAATCATCGGTGTGCTTTCCCACTCAACCGTAAATGTTGCTTCTTTTCTTAATTCTTCTTTAGTCATTTTTTACTCTTTTACCTCCCCTATGCTTCAATCTGTAATCCGTATAAGTCAGTTCGCCACCGAATTCTTTCATTCTTTTCAGTAACGATTTCACACTCAAACCCAACTTCTGTCACTTGTTTAACATTGTGATATTCTGCTACATAGTGATTAAAAATATCACTCTTCTTTAAGTCAAAAACTTTTACATGCATAATTCACTCCTCACCCAATATGTAATCTGCTAAACATCTGACAAACGATTTAACTTCATCGGACTTTCCGCTGGGCACTTTACTAAGCTCATCAGAAACGGATGCCATTTGTAATAGCCCAATTTCATTGTCGCAGAATCTTCTCTTGAGACAACCTAGCAGCACTACCTGCTCTGAATCAGTTAAATTCCAGATAACATCTGCTATTTCTGTAGGTGTAGGTTTAATAGTTACTAAAACAGTTCTTTGTAATGTACCATCTGATTCTTTAGCGCTTATCATCATATCCTCCTTGAAAGCTTTTCCAACGCATCGATGATCTGCTCAATCTCCGTGAAAGTTCCGTTATAAATTCCTTTGATGATTTCATCAAGTTTTTCCGAAATCTCCTCTTTTGTCATTTCTACAGCTCCTTTATCTCGTCTTCGTTTCTGTCTTTCTGTCATTAAAGCAGACCCCTTCTTTATTTCTGCGCTATTCTTCTTCCATTCAATCCATTTTATCTAAAATATATCGTAAGCCTGTTTCTCGTCAGATAACGCTATGTCTGCCATTGATTCAGTCGTCAAATTATCCTTGACAACATCTTTTCCAGGCTCAGTGTTGTTACACATTTCATCAATCAAGCCGAGCTTTAATAAAGCTTGCTGGACTTCATACGGATAAATTTCGTGTGCCATGTCAAAGGCGTTCTTTACCCTGTTGGCCAGATGAGGATAAATCATAAGAAACTTCTGCCAGCCGCCTTTTGAGTGGACAAGCCTGTTATGCTCATAATCGGTAAGCATCATCCAGTTCCATGAGCAGTCCCTTGAAACTGGGTGAGCACGGGCTATTATGTGATGAAGCTGTAAATCTTCCGTAACCACACCGCTGGCAAATGAGAAATGGTTCCTTTTTCTCCACTCTTCCTCGGAAAGCATATTTCCGTTCTCATCGTAATCAATAGGATTCCCTATCTCCACACCCGCGGCAGACAGAAATTCTTCGAAAATTTCCTTCACTTCTACGACCTGAGTATCAGTCATCAGGTCGCCTGAATATTCGTAAATATCAGCTATAATGCCGCTTATAAAGGAAGCCGCCTGGGATTTTGACATTTTGGACAAGGTAACAGGAGCAGACTCATCAGGGGTAAGCGGATTAGGCTCCCGCGCGGCATATTTCCATAAAAGGCACGAGTATTCATAGGCCCGCTCCGTGTCTGTCGGGTATCTGTGATTCTTGATGAAAAAACGAAGGTTTATAAGGGCAAATACGGTCTTAACCTGGTCGTAAGAATGATTCGGACGCATTTCACTGAGCATTATTTTTACATATTTATTTCCGACAGATTCAGCGAAGGAGTTAAGCGTAATCCTGTCAGCAGGGGTAGCAGGGAGCATAAGAAAAGAACCGTTGTTGAATTTTTTTGCTACCGCCCGTATAACAATCTTGTTCATAAGGGAAGTATAACACAATTTATCAATTATGTAAATATAATATTCACTATAATAATATTTTGTAAATTACATGTTTATTAAATCATTGACATTTCCTCCAGCCCGATATATATTTCAGGCATGGGAAAGGATAAAAAAACTGCGACAACAGTCAGAATTTTTGAAAGTACATCTCAGCTCATTGATAAATGGCGCGGCAATTATCAAATTGGCGTGTTCATTGACAATGCGGTTAAATCGTATATAAGACATGAACTTGATAACGGTGACAGCCTTATGAAAATCAAACAGGCCGTTGAAGCTATTCAGCAGACACAGGCAACAAACCTCGGTCTATTATGTGAAGTTCTAAGCCAGGCAGGAGTTCTTAACGGTAACGGCGAGGTGAGCTTCCAGAAGAAAAAGCAGGGGTAATATACTCGACGTTTCAATTCACGCACCAGTGAGGCTGCGACAACGTTATTTCGCAGCCTGTTTATTCTCAAGACTGTCTTTCCATCACAATTTGCCTGATTCTCTCTTTTGAATATCCGAACACCCTCGCTATAGAAGCGTAGCTGTATTCTGTTGCGAGGGAAACAATCATATCATGCGCAAGACCGGTTCTCTTTTTTACAACAACATCCGGCTTGCTTATTACACGAGCCTCCCTCTTGAGGCATTCTACGTTATACAGCTTTTCGTAATGCCTTGCTGTTCGGTAACAAATCCCAAAATGCTTACATAGCTCCGTTCTGAGGTGATTTTTCGCATAGTCGCAAAACTCATCTTTTTGTACCCGCAGGGGTCTGTTTCTGATACGGTGTCTGGCATAAAAAACACTTGCGCTTCCGTATGCCATGCCGTATTTCTCTGCAAATTGTTCCCTGCTGTGATTCTTTGCAAAATCAATCCGTTCTGCAATTTCCAGCTCTGTCAGTTTCTTTCCGCTAGACATTTTACCCTCCGCAAGAAGCTGAACAGACTGCCGTTCAGCTTCCGTTGTTCATTATCTGTCAGCTCAAGCCTGAGCTGTGTATTATTCCCGTCCAAATCAACGCTTATATTACAGGTCGGCAGTATCTCCATTATATACTGTGCCATTTTGTAGCAGACGTATTCACGCCAACAGGTAAACTCGTTACCGTCTATCTCTATCGGCTCATGCCTGTCAAGTTTCCGTGCATATAGACTTCTGTTCCTGTAGTTTTTCTTGTATGCACGGATTCCCTCGTCAATAAACCGTTCCACCATATCCTCTGTTGTCATTTCAAAGCTTGTCTCCTATGCTTTTTTCTCACAGATTTCGTCAAGGAGCACTGCCGTTTCATCCGCGTCGCAGTCAATCACTGCAAGCATTCCGCCTATAGAGTTTTCTGACAGGGAGGTAGGCTTGTAGCCGTATTTCCTCATACTGGCAAGAAATGCTTTCTGCTCTTTGAGTGACGCTTGCAGATAGCCCTTGTAGTAGTCGTCAGAAACCTCTCCCCTGCCGTGCCTGCAAACAACACACTGGCAGACGCTCCTGTCTGATTTATGCCCTTTTCCCGTTATCAATTCGACTTCCCCCTGTTCCATTCTGCTTCTACCTCTGATTTTGAGAATTTCAGTCCGCTTGTTTTGCACCCAAACTTGTAAACTTTCTCAAAGCATTTCCTGCATTCCGTGTAAGACGGTCTGCCGAAAGCAGAAGAGAACTCTCTTACATTCTTTTTGCTTCCGCAAATACTGCACTTCATTCAGTTTCCCCTTTCATTGTTGCAGTCCAGTGCTCATTAAAGAACTCGTAAGTTGCCATTATCTCGTCATGCATCTTAACTCGCGTAGCGAGATTATCAATCTGTTCCTGCAACTGCTGTACTTCTGCTCGCCTATCCCCTTTCTCTTTCAACAGTGAAAGAGAATTTAACAATGTAAGTATGGCTAGTGTAATCCCCAGAAGCCATATACATACAGAGTTCGATTCTTCAATTGTCATTTACTGACCTCCTTTGGCGTAATAATTTCTCTCCACAAATAATCTTTCCCTGCTAATTGACTTACAGTATAGCCATCTCCCCATTTACAATCCCAAACCCATTTTTCTGCCCCAGAAGGGATATGTCTGCGTCCAATAACAGGAAATTCATCAACGTTATCCCAGAGATAAACAAGAACTTCCATTTCGGGTAATTCATCTGACACTTTATGCCATTCGTTAGCCTTGTTATAGCCGAACATAACAGCTTCTTTAATATCATCAGAAATATCAATACTTTCTGATAAAGAAGGATTTGGCATTTCTGTGAAACAAGACTGTCTAGCATATTCTTCTGCTTCTTTCTCAAACATATTTACTTATCCTCCCTAAAAGTTAAATCCAGCCTTTATTACTGTAAACAATTTTACCGCATAAGTCCTTTGCTTCTGTCTGCCCTAGGTATCCCTGCTTAGAAGCCCATATAATAATATTGCACATTCTCAGCGCTTCTTCTTTTGTAGGACATTTGATGCCGTTTTGTAAAAGAGATTCTTCGGCCATTACCATACCTCCTATGCTTCAATCTGTAACCCGTACAAGTCAGTTCGCCACCGGATTCTTTCGTTCTTTTTCGTAACAATTTCACACTCAAGTCCGACTTCTGTCACCTGTTTAACATTGCGATACTCTGCTACATAGTGATTAAAAATATCACTTTTCTTCAAATCGAAGACCTTTACATGCATTATTTACCCTCCTTGAGCAATCTTGCTATTGTTTTAGCGGCTTCTATTCGTTCTTTCATGCTTGCATGGTTACTCTCTACTCTTGCATACAGCGTATCAGTCCATGTATTGCACCCACATACATCGCCCTCGCACTTTTCGTATTTATAAATGGGACATTGCTGACAGCCATTTCTGACGTTAACAGTCTGCCGCGAAGGCAAATTGGCCCGGTACTCTTTCCGTGCATATTGACAGAACCAACACTGAAACTCCCAGTGCAAGTTATGCTCGCGACAGAAGCGGTCCTTAAATGCATGAACGTCGAAGCCTGGTTCCTCGAGATGTTCAGCAATCTGTTCCCACATCTCTATAGCTAACCGTCTTTCTTTTGTCATACTTTCACCTCCCTTAAAAAGTGCTCCGCTTCTTTGACTGCAGCTTGCTCACCAGCAATTAGTTTTCTAATAATCTCTGCACCTCTTTTCAACTGAAAGTACCTGTTCATGTTGCTGGATAGCTGAAACTCTAGGGCTTTTTTCAGCTTCGCATTCTCGATATTTCTGACGCGCTCCACGGTGCTAATATCCACTAACTCTTTCACCTCTGGTGCAATACAAGGAGCTTGCACCCAGCTCTCTATTGTTATTTCCCACTTCTCTATGCAGATAAACGTCCCTTCTTCGAGTGCGAGACAGAATTTACATCGGTCATCACACATTCCGGCCTCCCCTATCACATATTCGCCCCGAGCCATCTTTATCGCACGTTCCGGCCTCAACACATATCGCAGATGTGTTGTTAGCGTAGTGCTCCCTTGGTCTAATATCGTCGCACGTCATGTTCCCACTCCTTATACAGTTTGTCCCTGTTAGCAACATACCAGTCGTCGAACAGGGCTTCGTTCTCGTAGCGTGCCCTGTCACCCTGACACGCCGCCCACCATTCCTCATCCAACCAGTCGTTGAACTCATCAAACTCACTCGCATTCTTGCACATCATTATCACTACCTAAGTAAAAAAAAACTTAAATACATGTAACCTAAGAAGTATAATAATTAAATACATTTAATTTGTCAATAAATCTATTTAAGCAGTTTTTTTCTTCGTTTCGTCTGGGGGATTGTTATCAACAACAAACATGACATTTCGAGACATAAATATAAGCGGGCATTCTCCACATGCGCCGTTTCTGTTTTTTTGGATTTTCAGCTTTGCGGGTATCGAAAATTCCGTGGCGGATTTTTGCCGTTCACGCTCAAGAGTCATAATAATATCGGCGTCCTGAACGATTGTGTCAGACCCGCTTACATTGGCAAGGTCGGCATCTTTTCTTTCTGCTTCTTTGTTGAGCTGAATCAAAATGAATATCATTATTCCCAGCTCACGTTGAAGCATTTGAAAAGTGTTTGAAATTTCTTTGATTCCCTCCCAGGTCGAATGGTAATGTCCCTCTGGCTTAATCAGACCGATATGGTCAATAAATACAGCTCTCACACCCTTTGACAGCGCCTGTGCCCTGATGGTAGCAACGATACTGCCTATATCCCGTTCACGGGGAAAGGCAAACATCATATTTTCGTTTTGATACAAACGTTCGCAGGCTGCCTGTAATGTCTGTTGCTGGGCAAGCGTGAGAAAACCGCTGTTTACTTTTTTTATATCAAGCTTGGATTCATTGACAACAGCCCGGGTTGTGACGTTTGTCTTTTGCATCTCAAATTCAAAGAAAAGTGTCTTCATTTTCTTTGAAACAGAATTCGCAACCTGTAAAGCAAGTGCTGTCTTACCGATTGACGGGCGGGCCCCAAGATAAATAATTTCATTCGGCAGCCCGCCGCCAAGCAAGTCGTCAAGATTTTCGATTCCAGTAGGCGTTCCTACAACCGCATCTTTGCTTCTGATGCGGTTATCAATCTCAGTAATCCAATCTGGAATCATGTCCGCATATTTACAAATACCGCTTTGTGATGTATTTGACAGTATCGCATTGAGGTCAGACAATACCTGCGTGACTTTTGAAACGGCCGACTCGGGTGTCAGCTCCTGCGCCCTACCGAGCAATGTCTTTTGCATTTCTCGGGCAATATAGCAGTCCCTCACCTTCCCGGCATAGAATTTCCAGTTTGATGATGTGAACGTTGCGTCCATAATCTCAAGTTTTTTCTGCATCGACAAATCCTTGAAATCGGACATAAATAAGGTCTGATTCACGTCGGTTCCTGTCACAAACATATTGATTATCCGCTCATAGCATTTTGCATAATCAAGGTTTGTGAAAGATTCTGTCCTGATAAAAGTATTCAGCTCCGGGATTATCTTGTTGTCAAGTATCATCTGACAAATAAGCACCCGCTCGCTATCCTCATCCTTAAAAAACTGCATTGAAATCTCCCCTCCTGTCCCTGCCAGTAAGCTCCACTATGACTGAATTCTGTTTCAGCCTTGAGATTGAATCGTTCGGCAGGAACATCTCAAAACATTCATTCCTGCGTTCCTGCGGCAGGTTTTTCATCCGTCTCCTGTTGCTTATAAGCATCAGCCTTATCCCTCGCGTGTGCGCCTTGTCGATAAGGTAAGACAGCCAGTTAAGCTCAGCCTCACTGCCCTTTGTCCGTCCTATCTCGTCAATTGCGATAAACTGGTATTCAAGAAGACTGTTAAGCACGTCAAAGTCAGTCTCGCCGCTACCGTTGTAGGTCGCCCTTATTCTTGCCGAAAGCTCGAACATCGTAATTCTTACCCCGTCAAGAAGCATAGCCAGGACTGAGGCAAGCATTGTTTTTCCTGTACCGAAAGACCCGAGCAGGATAAGCTTCTGGATTTTTCCCTCAAGAAGTGCTTTCGCGGCATCCAAGGCCCTCTGCTCGTCTTCTGTCTCGGGTTTGTAATCAGCAAGTGTGACACCGAAGAATTCCGGCTCAATTCCCCGCTTGATAAGCTGTTCCCGGGTCTCCTGTGCCGTCTCGGCCTCAATGGCTTCTGTCTGCAAGGCGTCCTGCTCATTTACCAGCTGTTCAAGCTCCGAACGGCATTTCGGACAGCCGACAGGAAGCTGTCTCCCAAACACCTTGCGGAATGCCTCATCGTACTCGCCGTGTATTTTGCAAAAAGCCAATTGTCCACCTCCTCCTAAAAAAACAAATGGGTGTCGTCGAATATCACTGGCGGAGAATCCTGTTTGCGCATACTTCGCTGGTTATTTGCCGACTGCGTTAATCTCGGAAAACACCCGTCAGAGAGAATCGTTGTCAAGACATAGCCGTTTTTGACAATCCAGTTATCAGCTAGCGCAGAATTCAAAGCCTTGCAGACAGAATCAAAGCCGAAATTTGTCAAGCACTCTTTGATTTTGTTTATCGCCCTATTCCAGGTTATCTGCGGCTTGTCAATCGTCACCAGTTTTTTGTCATAGAGTGTCTGGTAATTGTTCAAGTACAACAGTTTTATTTCCTGCACCTGTTTTTTAAATTCATCGCTTTCCGTGGCTTTGCCACAATGAGATTTAGAATTTAAATTTTGTTTGACAGTGTTACCAGACTGAGGTGTACTGCTTTGTTTGCAATGAGATTTAGAAATTTCTTCTTGCGGTAAGGAGTCTTTGTTAGAGGACTCAGCTGGTTGCGGAGAAGAAATTGACTGAGAAGTAGATTGTGTATTTGTTTGAGAATTTGTTTGTGTAAGTGATTGTATTTGTCTATCAGAATTTTGTGACCCCTCTAACGAAATTTCGTTAGAGCTATTACTTTCTTCTGTAGACAGCTTTCCAGAATTTTCGTTAGAGCTATTACTTTCTTCTGTAGACAGCTTTCCAGAATTTTCGTTAGTGCTATCACTTTCTTCTGTAGACAGCTTTACAGAATTTTCGTTAGTGCTATCACTTTCTTCTGTATCAATAAGGTTTCTTTCATCAGAAATTTCTGCAATCTTTTTTGGGTTTAGACCGATAAAAAGAACATTTGATATTTTCATACCGTTAGCAGTTACTGTCCTTAAATCAAGGGTTACAATTCCTTTGTCTCTGAGAAAGTAAAGAATGTCAGTAGCTTGTCTTTTAGTTATCCCAAATTTTTCTGCAATATCGCCATAGCTTCTTTGAAGCAAATCTGCCTTAAATTTTTTTTTATAACCGATAACTCTGTCTGATTGTTCATCACGGATTTCAGTCCATTTATACCAATAAAGAAGCTCCCAAAGAATGAGGATAGCCATAGCGTGAGGAGCTTTCTTTTGTCGTACAGTTTTATACCAAGCCTGCGGGATAGAATTGATGTGCATTTTTGAGATTTCATCAACAATCCAACTCCCCGAAATTGTTTTTTCTGTGCTCATAATTTTTATTACATTCTCCTTAATCTGCAATATCGTGGAACTTTTTATGGCAATCATTACAAAGGACGATAAGGTCTTGAAGATGATCCATTTCATAACCGTGATTTTCATAAGTCCTATGATGAACATTCAAATAAGTCTTGCTATTACATAGCTCGCACCGATAACCTGCTTGTTGCTTTTTCTTTTGAGCAACAGCTTTCCAATAAGGAGTTGTAAGAAATTCTTTGTAAGACATATTTGATTTAATTACATTTGCAATGTAATCTTTGTTAATAAAAAAAGATTTCTCTTTAAGTGTTGAATAATACTTATTTGGAGGAACAACCTTATCGTTCCAAATCTGACCAGGAGTAACATACGCTATAAAAGCTTCTGTTTCTCTTTTTTCTTTTTCAGCTTTTTCTTCCAGCCTTCGTTTCCAGGCTTCATCGTTTTCTTTTTTACGAATATTCCTACAATCAGGACATTCGTTTTTATATTTTTCAGAAATTGCGTCCATAAGTCCTGTTTTCGGAAGAGTTGTAATGAAAAGATTTCCACAAAAATCGCACAAAAGTTCTGTATGATAAGAAGCGGTGCGCTCTGTTGGCGACAAACGCTCAAAACAGTCAGAAACAAGGACTTGATTAGTCTTATTTCTTATATCTTTTAATTTGAGAAATTGATTATAAGAAATAAAAGAGTTATTTTTTATAAATGTCTTTTTTTGATATCGAGAGATACAGTATTGTTCCATTTCATCTAATGCTGAATCCTCAATCTCGTTCATATTTCCTCCAAAAAGAAAAGCCGACTGGGCTTTACTGTAAAAAATTAGCAAGAATAAACGCTTTAACTTCGTTATATGATTTTCCCTCTGCGATAATTGACTGAACAAGGTTCTCTCGTCTTGCAAGTTTTTCAAGCATTTCAGACGGCAGGGAATCACGGTCTACAGTATTAGGTAATCCAAGAGATTTGTTTATAAGACTTGTGAAATTTTTATAAGCCCATTTTTTTGTATTTGGACTTTTTGTTTTGTCTATAATTTCTGACTGAATGGTATCGGTAAGTGAACGGCGAATAAGTTTTCCCTGCATACGATATTCACCATGTTTTCTAAGAGACGGAAGAACATCTCCTGTTACCCAAGCCCTAAAAGCGATTGCAGTTTGCTTCCGGCTTGCAAAAATCAACTCATAAAGAAATTGCTCTGGAATTATAAAAACTTCTGTTTTGCCAAAACTTCCATTATCAAGGTTTATTTTTCTTGAATGTAAGGGGCGATTTGAAACCTGCCCTACAGAATTATAGTATTCTTCGGCAATTCTCATTCGTTCTTCTGTTTGTTTTACAGCGGATGCTGAATCTTTTAATCCAAGACATCTGCAAACTTGAGCTGCCAAAAACCATGGTTCACCTTTTTCGTCAAGCAAACCTCTAATTGTTCCAAGAATAGGATTCTCAAAAGTGATAAGTTCTGTAGGTTTCATATCTCATACTCCGTAGAAAGTTATTTGGCTTAGTCACTGTCTACGCAGCTTTCAGCCAAAACTATTTTGCGACAAATAAAAAAGATGCTTAAATCTTTTTCAAAAAATGTCGTTGTTACGCTCCCCGCCTATGTCTATGCCCAGACACATTTTTTTTGAAGGAGTTTTAGGAAGCGTAACAATGACACTTCTTAACAGTGTAAAACTGTAACTAATGGTTGTATTATACAGTATTACACCGTATTGTCAATATAAAATAACAGTTAAGAACTGTATTTATTTATCCGATAATACAGTTATGGACTTTGATGTAACTGTATTTTGGGACAGAGTGAAAGCTCTTATCAGAAAGAATGGCTTTACACAGCGTTCACTCTCCGAGAAGATGGGCTTTACGACTCGAACCGTTGAGACCTGGATAAACCAGAAGACAATCCCGAACGCATATCAGACCTATCTTCTTTCACAAGAGCTTAGGACCACCGTCGAGTACCTTGTCACGGGCAGGACGACGGATAACGCTGAGGTCATAGAGCTTCTCAAGAGAGCCTTGGCAAAACTCTCATAGCGTTATCGGCAGTCCTCGTCATCGTCAGTTTTCATGCCGCAGGATTCTTCATTCGGAAGGGGCTCATTACAGAAGTCCTCAAGCCTGCGGCGTTTCAGCTCGTCAATCTGCATATCTGACGGTGACACTGTGATATTCCCGTTATTGTCACAGCTCAGAGCCATTCTGCAGCCTCCTCTACGGTCATCTTGTCCATGAGGCTCCTGTACACCTGGGCAAGGTCAATAAGCCCCTGCTCCTCATATCTGTCTGCGCATATCTGGCAGTATTCGTACTGTGTCATAAGCGGTTTCAACTCCTTCTCCATTACGCTGATTTTGTTTCACGTTTCTCATCGAGCTCAGATAGACTCACAAAAGCTTCGTCAGCAACGCGCATGATTTCCTCCGCCATGATGGTTGCATTCCCAAGCTCACTGACGTTATGATCGTCAAGAGTGATTGCCCGCGCAAACGCGTAGATTTTCAAAATGTCTTTGAACAATCTGTCAGTTACGTTCATACATTAGCCTCCTTACCTTAAGCAGATTCTTGACCAGAAGTTTCTTCATTGGGAGTGTCCTCTAATTCTGCGAGGTTATCACGCAGGTATTCAAAGAACAGCTCAATTCTAGTATAAGTCCAGTCCGTAAGGCCGACATTTTCCATTATCGCAACAAGGTCTGATATTTTGCCTTTCCAAATGAATCCTGCCGGACTTTCTGTCCATTCGCTTTCGTATTCTTTGTGCCCGTCAGAAATCTTTCCCTTGATGATTACCTGCCAGCCTTTTTCAGCTTCGTAATCAGATACGCTGCAAAACCGAATGGTTGCTATGGCTTCTGCCACCGTAGTTCCAGAAGCCTGACGGATTTTAAGAGACCGTGAATAGTCTCCGTAGACGTCTCTCGCGTCCGTATTCTCAGCGTCAAGAAGCATAGTTTTTACCGATTCCGTGACAGCATTGACCACTTTTTTCGGAAGCTCGTTCTCAAGAGAGAAGAGAATGTCTCTTTCGCCATCATTGGCTTTGAATTCCATCAAGTCCATAAGCACCTCCTTTGCCTTGTAAAAACCTTCGTCACGGAAGCCTTTCCCCGCGATTTATCCTAATTGCAACGGGATGGCCGCCGTGATAAAGGTTCTTCATTTCCGATCTATTTATTCACGCTCCATTCTGTAGCGTCTGTTCGCCCATACGACACCTTGCTGGTTGAACATCAGCTTGTTGCGGACAAAGTTCTTCCCGTCTTTCTCGAACGGTCTTTGAATGGTGCTGAAATATTTCTCGTAGCCGTAATAGGCGACATAGTATGAAATTCCCTCGCTGTCAGACTTTCTTTTGATAACTTTGTCGTTTCTCAGCACATCAAAGAATTTCTGTGCTCCGATACCGAGGGCTTTCCCCACGGTTCCGATTTCCGTAAGGTTCGCCGCGTCACAAATCTTGTCAAAATACTCAGCTTTCGGTTCTTGTTCTTCAATAATCTGGGCTTGCGCGGCGTTTTTTGCACGGAGTATTGAAAGCTCTTCTTCATAGCCCTCTTGCATAAGCTCCATTGCTTTTTTGATTTTCAGTGCGGGCGTAAGGTCGGTAGAAGTACCTATCAAACGGTTTGATAGGTCTAAATCTGTACGATTGTTATTTGATTTCATAAAATCAAGCAAGATTGTAACTTCTGCTTCATTCCAGAAAGTAGCTTTGCCGTTTTCAATCTTCTTGTTTGGCAAGCATTTTTTAGCGTTTTCAGTGATTACATTAGGTCTTGTCCCCAACTGTTCAGCGAGTTGTTTTGTAGTTATTATATTTTCTGCTACGGACTCAACGGCAAGGACGGCTGACCCAACGATTACATTTGCTTTTCTCTTGCACTCTTTCTTAAAGACAGACTCGATTTTCTCGGTCTGCTCAACCGTGAAGCAGAATTCGTTGTCTTTTACTTCGATTTCGTTTCTGTCGAAGAGGCGGAAAGCCACGGAGCGAACCGTACCGACCTGCTCGCCGATTGAGTCTGCGATTTCCCTTGTCGTGAAATAAGCTTTTGTCATAAAACATACCTCCCAAAAAGAAAGCCGACTGACTTTCCCACGACAGAAAATCAATCGGCCTTACTCTCTTTTTGGGAGGTGATTGCCGGAGCAATCAGAAAAGGTCGTGGAACTTTCCTCATTGCTCTAGTGTAAGTTCGCGATGTTCCGAAGGGACGAGCGAACTAGGATTTTGTCAATCCTAGTTGTACTGTACAGTACAACTTTTTTTTAAAAAGTTATGTTTTAATAACCTTGTAGTTTTTATTATATATCTTTTAATAACTTTGTCAACTATAAAAGTTATTAAACAAAAACTTTTTATTGCCGATAATATAAATATGAACGGCGAAGATTTTTGGCGAAGAGTGAAAGATTTAATAAAATCTCAAAATACAACACAGGAATGGGTAGCGAATTCTGCTAATGTAAGTTTCAGCAATTTAAAACAGCAGATATTTCACAACAGGATTCCCGTTGCTGATGAAGCCGTCCGTATCGCAAAAGCCCTTAATACTTCCGTAGAGTACCTTGTCACAGGCGAGCAGGTCAAACAGGATAACTCGGAGTCAATCGAACTGCTCAAAAAGGTGATTGAAAAGCTCAGTTAAGTTCCGCATAAAGCCGTGCCATAATCTGCTTATGGAAAAACTAACTAAAGTCAAAAAACGCTCCGATAAAGAGAATGTTACCTGCAAGGATTTTCTTGGCGTTATGTCAGACGATGCCGAGTATGACCGCAGGGAACAAATTGAGCCTTACGGAGCAAGAGATGGCTTCCCTTTTTTCTTTGACCAAAGAACTTGGTGGTTGCGGCGACCCAAGAGCGTTCGTTGATTTTATCGCCGAAAATCCTGTCACAAGGCAGAAAATTCAGATAAAAGCAATGGTTGACACAGGCTCTGTAAACTGCGGCATTCGTGGAGATGCAGCACGAAGTCTCGGATTGGTTCCATACGCAACGAGCGAACTGACGACCGCAGAAAACAAGACCATAAAGCCAAATTATAAAGTCAACCTAATTCTTCCCAATTACTCCGTTATTCCTAATCTGAAAGCCACAGAATTTACAATCGGTGAAAACTTCAACTTTATCTTAGGGATGAACTTTCTGAGATACTGCGATATAAGTTTCTCAAACACGGACGATAAATCCATATTTTCAATTCATATTCCTTTGCCTAAATAAAAAAACTAGCAATGTCAAAGAACAGAATGTCTTAAATTTTTCTCAAGATGTACAATAAAGTAGACAGTATCAGCTGACCTGTTCCCAGATCTTGTACTCGTTTGTTGATTCGACAAACCTTTCGCCTTTATTTTTGGTCGGACTTCTGAAGGAGAAGTATTTGTACCCGTCTTTATGGGTCATAATGAAATCCCCCTTATTCAGTATGTCTAACCCAATGACAAAATCAACGCTTGCGTTCATCTCTGCGATTTCCACATCATCAAACCTTATGTCATTAGGTAGGATGATATTTACGGTGTGAATCCCGACTGGAACGATACCGTTTGCGGTCTGATGTTTGATTACACCTATCTTCGTGAATTCAAATCTCCCTGCAAGCTCCGCATCGATACAGCTCTGGTTTGCACCTGTATCAATGCACGCTTTCAGCTCTCTCCTTTCTATGAAGCCAGCCGTATTCACATATTCAATAATCACAGGAATCATTATGAAAGAGTTGTCGTCTTTGTATCGAAATGTAAAAGCTATCAATTATCACCTCGGTTTATTATTATAATGGATTAAAAAAGTAGACAGTATCAGATACTTTGCGGCATTCTGTGCTTCAATCTGGAAACTGTAGGTAATAGGAAACTGCATACCCTGTGATGAAGATGTTTCAACCTTTACGGCGTCTTCCATTTTAGGGAGCCACTTGCCGGAAATAGGAGACAGAGAAACCTTTACTACTTTTACGGCATCCTTATAATACCCGCTATTTGCGAATCGTCCTGTCTTTACCCACTTATGCGGTATCTGTATAAGTTTTGTGTTTACTTCGCGGCTCTTGTAGTAATCTTCAGAACCGTTGAGCTGAACCTGGTCAGACATTGAAACTCCGCTATCTTCAAAAAGCGGAATAACGAAAGCCGTTTCAAAAGTATCGACTTCTTCATAAGTCGGCTTGTCGTATGGTCTTACGCAAGACATACAGAGAACAGCAATTATTGCTGAACACAGAACTGCAAAAATCTTTTTCATTTGCATTTACTCCTTTTATTTTTCTTTTCAGAAATGATTTTTATTAGGTCAAAATTCAAGTTTTGTAACGGAATTAAAACCAAGTAAGAACCATGGCATTG
>ERZ842401.1847-NODE-1847-length-29162-cov-4.192531_pt1 | contig 29162 bp, 25 predicted proteins | sample MGYA00521270_ERZ842401 | MGnify/ENA primary metagenome ERZ842401 (study PRJEB31892, sample SAMEA3878208) | bioreactor metagenome | biome: Moose rumen | place: Sweden | collected 2011-10 | study: EMG produced TPA metagenomics assembly of the PRJEB12797 data set... | reverse complement strand
CTTCAGGCCCAGCGCCGTACATTTTTCCATAAACGGGCGGAGCGCCGCTTCCAACGTTTTGGGGTGATCCATAAACCAGCCGCGATACAGCTCCTTTTCCTTTGCCGTGCGTTGCCGATTTACCCACGCTCTCCAGTCCGCCACGGCCTCTTCCGTATACGCATGGCCAAGCGGCACAAGAAAAATCCCGGGAAAACCCGCCTGCGCAATATCCTTCAGCCCCTGCCCCGGAAATTTTGAAGAAACAATACCGCCTGTCGAACACAGGATTTCCATCCCATCACCTCCTGTTTGCTCCCCTTCCGTATCAAAGCACAGATACCGGGCAGAGCCACGCCCCCGCGCTGTAGGGCACAAGTTCCTTGCTCATGCAGAGAATAAGCCCCGGCTGCACATCGGCGCCAAAGATTTGAAGCGCGCCGAAATTTTTGTCCGCATGCGCCGGGATTGCGCCTTTCTTGATCTCGATAGGATAAAGCTTCCCTTCCTCCCATAGCAAGAGATCAATCTCTCGGCGATCCACATCCCGATAATAATACAAATCTGCCTTACGCCCCGCATGATGAAAACTCTTGACAATCTCCGAAACGACATAGGTCTCAAAAAAAGCGCCATCCATCGCACCATTCGCCAACGTTTCCGCATTGGGCCAGCGGCACAGATAGGCGGCAAGACCGGTGTCCATAAAATAAATCTTCGACGTTTTCACCAACCGTCTCGTCAAGTTGGACGCATATGGCCGGAGCAAATACACAACCCCGGACTGCACAAGCAGCGAAACCCACGCTTTGGCCGTCGGCGAAGAGACTCCAACGGCATTGGCAATTTCGGCGTACTTCAGTTCCTGCCCTGTCCGTGCCGCCATGAATACCAAAAAATCGTAAAACTGGCTGACCTTTCCCACCTGCGCCAATTCACGAATATCCCGTTCCAAATACGTATCCACATAATTGGAGAAAAATCGCTCTCGATCCATGCCCGTCGTTACGAGTTGCGGCATCCCTCCGAGGAAAATCCTCCCAAAGACTTCATGAACGTCTTTCATCGGGCGCTGACGCACGGTCTCCTGCAAACGATGAATCTCGGGGGAAAAGGATCTCGGCGGTTGGCCGTCGATCTCCGCCGCAGAAAGGCCGTCCAAATCAAACAACGTAATCCGCCCCGCCAGCGAATCCGCCACGTCCTTCATCATCAGAAACTTCTGCGACCCTATCAGCCAATACATACCGCCGCGCGGCTTCTCGTCCAAAGCCGCTTGATCCACTCGCCGCTTCATTTCCAGCAAAAGAGAAGGCACACGCTGGAACTCGTCAATCAAAAGCGGCGCCCCGTACGTCTCAAAGAACAAGACCGGATCCTGCAATGCCAACCGCCGCGCATTCGCGTCATCAAGCGTAACATATCGACGCTCCGGCTCCATGATATGATGAAGCATCGTGGACTTGCCGACCTGCCTCGCCCCGGAAACCATCACCACGGGATAGTCCCGTGAAGCCTCACGGATGGATTGTTCCAAATGCCGAGAAATATACATGCCAAAAATCCTTTCCGAGTAAAATAAAGTCTGACTTTATTTTACTCGGAACTTGTATCCATTGTCAATTCGGATTTTACAACAGCTTCTTCTCGATCAGCTTCTTCAGCTTCGTCGACGACGTGGACTCCGTATACGGGAAAAATACCATGGTGCTCCCTCTCTCTTCTAACCATTTTTTCATTTCCAACCAGCCGGGATCGTACTCATAGTCGCTGCCGGAAAATTGGACGTCAAAATGATACTGGTTCCATGCATATTTTGTATCGCAATGAATGAACGGAATCTCCACCACCTCGTCCACATAGCGGCAGGAACGCACCATCTCCGCCCGCTCCTCGAAAGGCACGAAAAGCTCCACGCCCTTCTTTTCCGTCACCCCCCGGTCGCTGACCACACCGACCATCAGATAATCGCACTGCTCCTTTGCGCGGCGAAACAAATTCAGATGTCCGATGTGGAAGAGATCGAAAACCCCGGCAATATAGCCGACACGATACTTCTTTTTGGGGGCGTCAGCAGCGCCCCCGCAACGCGTTGCTTCCCCAATCATGCTCCGTCCCATCAATGGATAATCCCGGCTCGGATCGAACACGGAATAATCGGCGACGCCCATCCGGCGAAGCTGTCCTTCTACCTCCGCGTAATCGCGGATGCAAATCATAATCTTGTACTTGCCGCCTTCGCTTCCGGCCAGTGCCTCCGGCGACCTGACGGGAATGCCGTCGATTTCCTGTCCCCATTTGTCTTTGTTATTGTCCACGATAAAACAAACGGGAAAATTCTTGCCATAAAACGCGAGATAACGCTTCGCAAACCGCCCGGAGCCGAAAAGGACAATCTCTTTTCGGGCCGCGTCGCGGAAAATATCCACAAAAATACGCTGGTACTCCTCATGGGAATACCCCATGCGCTTCCGATTTTCGGCTACGACCGCATCGTTTCTGCGCACCTTTTCGTGGTACAGTGCGAGAGGTGCTTCTTGGCGAAGTTCCGCCATGCATTCTGCGTTCATTCGTTCCCAGCGTCCACGGCACTTGTCCGCCCCGTATCTTTCCAGCAACTTTTGCATGGGGATTATACGCTCAAAGTCCGGATTTCCGCAGTAAAAAGCCCCAACCATTCTGTAAATCACAAAATTCGCAGGGCAAGGCGCCATGCAAAACTCCTGGTCAAAAAACACAAACTCCCCGTCGATGCAAAAACTGTTGAGCGGCACCATGTCCCAATATCCGCGCGCCAAAATTGCCCCCCCGCCGTCTCCCTTGTCGGGAACGACGACATCGGATGATTGCAAGACGAGGTCGCGGAAATGATCCATCGCCGACAAAAATTTTTCCTTGTCGGACAAAAGCATCCGCTTCAGGAAAAGCTGCCCCACCTCGGACGCAATCCTGGGCATCACATAGCGGTTGCCCTCCAGCTTTCCCTCCACGACAGGAATCCCGCGCCGCTTGAGCGCGTCCATGTTTTCCGCAAGGCATCGCAATCGCTCCCGCCCCTCGGGATACGCGGCACGCTTCTCCACCTGCCCGGAGCGATGCGTGATTGTGAAAAAAGCGTTCTCCCGCCCGCGTTCCATGGAGCTGCTCACATGGAGTACATCCGAAAACGTCCCCAACATTGAGCACTCGATCACATACGCATTCGCCACTGCATGAAACAAACCATTTTCTGTTAAATCGCTTTGCAACTCCTCTTCGCGAAGAAAAACCGTACTGGGAGAATGGTACGTCGGGAAAAGGCGGTTCGCCAAATCCTCGTTGGGAAGAAAATCATCCGCGAAAATGAATGCGGGATTATTGAGATCGGACAGAACAGAATAAAATCGAAACCGCGTCCAACCGGTTTGCCACAGCATCCGCGTAATTTCCGCGCGGGAATACATCCGCCCTGACGGTTTGCCAATTCCTTCAATATGCTTATAATTCTCGATTCCGTCAAAATTGCGTTCCGTATAAATATCCCGATCCCCGCAAAAATAGCGAAGCCCGAGGCGGTTGTTCATGCCAAGAATGAGCTTCCCGTTCGGCTTCAGCATCCCGTGCCATACCTTGAGCAATGGCTCCGCCCTCTCTGTTCGTTCAATGTCGCGGATGGAGATAATATAGTCATATAAACCGCAATCAGCATTCAGCCGCGTGCCAATCGTGATCCCATCCGCACATTCCGCCCGGACGCCTCGTTCGCGTAAATAATCCGCAATGGCCTCTTGAAAATCGCCTAAACACAATGCATGACTTCCAACCGCAAAATCATACCATCCGACAATTCCGGCATGTATGCTTTCCAACAATAATGTTTCTTTTTCCATAAAAGCCCCTCATGCCTCCGGCAAATAGAATTTTTCCTTGTCGCAATATCCCTGATGATTGCATACGCCGCTCTTATCATCATGAACTAAATTTGTAACGCCTCGCGTGCCTTTGCATCCAGAACGATAATATTTCCCCACGCAAAAGCGTCTAAACGGAGCAACACATCATACTGATCCTCTTTTCGGATTGCAATCAGGAGAATACTGTCGGAGGCAGGCGAGACCGTATCGGCTGTTTGTACCTCAACGCCGAGAACAGACGCCGGATTGTTTTCCATGCTCGTCACTAAAACCCCGGCCGGAACAATCCCTTTCCCACGCAAAGAGGCAACCGCTTTCCGTCCCAGCTTTCCTGCGCCATACACATAAACACGTCTTGCGGTCCGAAACATCGCCTCTAACGCAGCAATATACAATTTGGCATTTTGCGACTTCACATAACGCTCATAATAAATCTCCCCAGGCTTCTGAATGATTTCTTGCACGTGATTCCAAGATGCCTTGTCGGGCCAATATTTTTCACGCAAAAAGCCTTGTTGCGACAATACGGAAAACTCGTCCGACATACGTCGAAGGAACATTGATTGGTATTTTTCGTCAATCCTGTGAAAGGTCTCCATATAACGGACATATTGCTCAAATGGCACACGATATTGGAATTTTGTCTTCAACTCCGGCCTGCTATTGATAAAGCGCCATATTTCTTTGAATTCATCGCAAATACAAAAAACTTTCGCCTTTGAATGAACAGAAGAAGATTCATTGTCAATCCTGTAATGCACAAAAGCCGCTTTCACCCCCAGCAGCCGTTGCGCGCAAATCAATGATTTGAATCCAAATGACATATCCTGAAAGGAGGCGCCCGGCGTCTCGTTGAACCATATATCATTTTGCAATAAAAACTCGCGTTTATAGATTCCTGACCAAATCGGGGTTGCGAAATACAAGTTTTCCTTTGTCACATCGAGTAGCGTATTATATTTTTTTCCTTGCAGGGATTCCATGAAAGTATCAGCGGATTTTGCATGGCAAAAAAAGTTTGACTTGACAATCTCCGCTTTATGTCGGGCAGCCGTATCATAAAGCGTTGAAAACATCTCCGTTTCGGCGAAGTCGTCGCTCTCCAAAATTCCTATATATTCGCCGTTTGCAGCCTTCAACCCCATATTCATGGAATGTCCATAGCCCGTATTGGGTTTGTCTATGACCTGAATACGATGATCCTCAGCCTGATATTCACGAAGAATTTGCAACGATCCATCTGTCGATCCGTCATTGATGCAGATAATCTCTATCTCCCGAAGTTTTTGGCCTACAATACTGTTAAGACACTCCCGCAAATATGCTTCCATATTGCAGACAGGAATCAATACCGACACCTTGCACATAAATTTTCACGCTCGCTTTCCGGGCCATCGTTTGTGATATTCTTCCTCCGTTTCCAACAACGCTTTATTTAATCTTTCACCAAAGGATGACATGGAAAAATTTTCTTCATACGTTTTTCTCCCATTTTTCCTAATGGCAGCCAATTTATTCCAGTTTTCAAAAATCCATTTCATTTTTTCTGCCAAGGAATTTGCATCGCCTGCTGCGCAAATGAATCCATTTTCACCGTCAATGATATATTGGGCTATTCCGGAATGATCCGATACGATGCAAAATTTTTCATACATCAATCCCTCCGTTATCACGATGGACATTGTTTCTTCCAGAGACGGGCATACCACCACATCAATTTTGGGCCAGACTTGTTGCATTTGCGCCCGTGTCAATTCGCCAGTCATTTTGACTGTTGGAACCAGTTCTGCCTGATATTTTATCTGTTGTCCGTACTCATCATTATCATAGTGACCGATCATCCAAAACTCGGCTTTCGTCCGCGTCTCCTCCGGTAATTGCAGGACTGCGGACAAAAAAACATCCTGTGCCTTAAGCGACACAAATGTACCTATAATGGCAAATATGATTTTTTCGGATTTTTCCTTATGAATTGCTAAATGAAACGATTTGTCAGGAATCCCGTAGGTCAAGATCCCGTCCACTCGCGCAGGATAATATGTCTCAAAATTTCTCTTTGCAATCTCGCTTACAGCATATATTCTTATTCGCTCCATTTTTCGTACATCATCATACGCTGCAAAGCGGCAGCGTGTATCCCCGTAAATGGAGCTGTAATTATCGCTCGGCTCATGGATCCACCACAATATGGGTGTTCTCTGACTGATTTCACAAGCACATTGGATCATTTGGAAAACATTCACAAGTACAACATCAAATTGACGGATCCAAAACATTGCTTCTCTGTCAATTTCTGGAAGCGATGGCATCAGAATAACCTTCCCCCCGACGGCGAGGACTTCATCATAAAAAGCCGGATTCCAGTCAGGGACGACAATGCTGACAGCACTTCCGCCCGCTTGCAGGCACATTGCCGCGTAAACGCATGCAAGACTGCCTCCATTATACTCAAAGGTGGTGGCAAACAACAATATTTTCTTTTTCCCATAATTTTCTTTGCTTTGAATGCATCGTTTGAATTGTTCACAAGGGGAGGTTTTCAAGTATTGTTCCCATGAAAATATCTTTCTGGCGGAAACGCCCAAAGACAACAATTGCTCTTTCATTTCCGGAAAACTTGCGCTCATCAAAACGATAGCGTCAAAATCCATAGACAGGACAATTTCCGGCTTATATACAGGAAAACCGTCACATTGGATGATTTCGGTTGCCCTGTTGTCGAGGAATCCAAGAAAGTCATCATTTTGTGAAATACGCGAAAAAAAATCCTGCCGCTTCCGAAAGAACCTACCCGTGCCGAATAGAAAAATTCGCATCCATCATTGCCCCTTCTTGCAATGCATTGAATTATACCAACCGCTTATATCGTTGCCACATTTGAACATAATACGCTTCAACAACTTTTTTTTGAAAATCACTAAAAAGCATATAATCAATGCCTTTGAGGAATCCATGGGTGAAAAGTTCTTTTTGTATTTCCTCCTCATATTTTATTGTGCCTACGATAAGTTTATATTTTTTTTGCATAAGAATTTTTGGATCTGGGGAAGTAAAAATTATATCATCCTGATAAATTTTTCTATGACAGGATTTATCAAAAACGAATGCAACTTCTCGACCGATAGACTGCAAAATATGAATGGTTTTCTTCCCAACTACCCCATTACCCCATACAATATATTTTTTGTCGCTTGGAAAAAATATATTGGAATAATTTTGAATATCACAATCTATATGTTTCAAAAAACGATCTATCAATTTTGGATAATAACAGTATTCAAGATATGTCATTGATTTATAAGGTAAAAGTTCTTTTTCCGCTATTTCCATTATTTCTTTTTTATAGAATTTTTCTATATGCGGTCGCCATAAAAAGAACAACGGCGTACGTGACCAACCATGACAACCAAATGGCAATACACCATTCCTGACATTTTTCCACGCCCCCCCAATATTGAATTCACTTGAAAATTTTACTGCAACGGACACTGGAGGAATATGAAATTCCTCCTTGTATTTTTTTGCACAATAAGAAAAAAACATATCCTCCGCTATTGCAAATTTATCCTCCATTTTAGATTCCTTGCATATTTTAGCACGCTCATTTTCATCAACGAACTGCATGCAACGTTTTATTTTTCGAAGCGAAAAACCGCCATTTCCAACTCTTGCCAATGGATGTGGCCAACGAGAAAGTGGAACGGGCGCTCCAATATAATCATATCCTAGTGAACAAAAATAATCTAATTGGTTTGAAAAGACAAATGCATCCGTCTGATATAGTAACATATATTCATAATCAGTAAAAAGCTGATAAAACTCTTTCGATAAGCACATAGTTGTATATCTTTGGATTGTGCCAAACCATTCATCTTTGACTTGGATTACTCCAAATTTCGGAAAACTTTTCATACAATTTACATGTAATCGCTTGGGAATGACAAAAATTTTGGGGTAGTCATGTAAAATATTATTCATTTGCATAAGAGATATTTTTTCCGATACAGAGAAATCTACCTTATGCGTTGGTACAACAATAATGACCTTTTTCATGAAATAGAAACCAAGGAAAGTATATTGAAGATATATTTGCTCCATGTCGATTGTTAAAGTAAATTCATCTATCTTTTCTGATAGAGTTTCCCATTAACTTCCTTGGTTCGTCCCCTCCTATACCTTTTTTGATAATCAATTCATAAAATTACGCCCAAAGTTTCCACGGCGCGCGATTTTCTTGCCACATATTCTCGAGTATAACCTTGTCCCGCATCGTATCCATGCAATGCCAAAAGCCCGTGTGCTTATAGGCTTGCAGCTTTCCGTCCCGTGCCACGCTCTCTAAAGGCGTTTTCTCGAAAACGGTTTGATCGTTATCATCAATATAATCGAATATCGCTGGTTCCGCTACCATAAAGCCAGCATTGATCCAACCGCCGTCCTCTTTGGCCTTTTCCACAAAGCGCGTTATCGTATTATTGTGGCTGTCGATATCAAGTACGCCATAGCGTCCCCCTGGTTGCACCGCTGTCATCGTGATAACTGCGTTGCCGTTCTCATGATGATAATCGACCAGCCTGCGGATATCAACATTCCCGACCCCATCACCATAGGTAAGCATAAAAGTTCCTCTACCGACGTATTTCTGCACCCTTTTGATGCGCGCCCCCGTCTGCGCGGTTCCCCCGGTATCGACTAGCGTGACTCGCCAAGGCTCCGCGACATTATTGTGGACGGTAAGTCGATTCTCACTGCTGAAATCGAAGGTAACATCAGAAGTATGCAGGTAATAATCCGCAAAATATTCCTTGATCATGTACCCCTTATATCCCAGGCATATAACAAACTCATGGAAACCGTAAAAAGAATATATCTTCATTATGTGCCACAAAATAGGATGATTCCCTATTTCTATCATTGGCTTCGGACGCATCGTGGATTCCTCGCTGATCCGCGTTCCTAGTCCTCCCGCGAGAATAACTACCTTCATATTCATTCGGCTCCCTTCTCATATCACATCAACTCTTTATGCCTCCTGCTCCATCCAGGGAGCAACCACCCGCCATTCCAAGGCTCCATGACCTCCCTCTCCCGGTAAGGCTTTTCACCCCATCGAATATCAGTCTTTGCGTTTATAAGTTTCTCATATCTCATCACAACCTCTTTCAAGGGAAGCGCAACCCCTGATGAAACGACATAGTTCCCGCAAAGATCATACCTTTCCTCCATCAGATATTTTGCCGCCAAGATAAATGCATCAACTGCGTCATCCACGTGCACTATATCGATCTTCTGCTCGCCCGGTGACATTGAGAGCCTCCCGCCACTCTCGGCCATACGTCTGAGCGTCACCCAAAGTTTCGGTCTCCTGTCGTCCTCACCGTATGTATCCGTGAGCTTCAGCGTAATCACATGAAACCCCGCCGCTTCCTCGTAATACCGAATCATCGCCTCAAATGCCTGCTTCGACGCCGCATAAAGATTGACCGGAGAATAATCCTTGTTTTCGTAGTGCTGCCACGCCGTACCGGTATTGATGAAATTGTTGATGCCATTTTCTTTCATTGCTTCCAAAAGCTTTGTCCCAAATGAAATATTGCTTTCAATCAAGGCATCAATATCATCGTATGTATGCATTGTCAAAAACAATGACGCAAGGTGAATAACTACGTCAGGATTAGATATTCGTAATATATCAACAAGAGAACACTGTTCTGAATGTGTGTGAAAATGTACATCCTGTCGTACAGAATCCGGAATTCTCGTCATATCCGATGCCGGACGAACAATGGCATGGACATCCCACCCTTCGTGTAGTAGTTTTTGCGCGAGATGCTTACCAACGAAGCCGGTAATGCCGGTCAAAAGCACACGTAATAATGTCTTCATAACATTAACCCCTCCTATATATAGGCATATAATACAGTCTCGTTTGTTAATCCTCGCACATCATGGTGCCGCAAGATGAACTTGTATTCTGGTACTACTCGATGAATATATAAAGGGATTTCCCATAAATCCTCCGCCTTATGATATACGCAAATTGCTAGTTTTGGCTTATCTCGTTGCATCAAATGTTTCATACCTTGCAGCGCATCAAGTTCCGCCCCTTCAATATCCATTTTTACAAAAGTTACACATTCTGTAATGGTTCCATCAGTCACCAAACTATCAATCGTCCTAATCTTCGCTTGTTCTACAGGCTCACCCGAAAACATATGGACATATGATCCCCGCTTGCTATTATAATCAGCAATTCCATTTTTATTGCTAACGCCAATGTTCAACAAATGGATACGAGAATCTTTCACGGATTTATTATCTTTCGCTATGCGATATAACTTACGACTCATTTCAAATGAATAAATAGCCTTAAACTGATCGTTAGTTTGTTGGCGAAATTCTTCCACGGTGTCTCCGGTATAAGCTCCACAGTCCAAAAACACTTCATTGTTTGAAAAACGCTCTTTAATTTCATCTGGGAAATACTGTGGGAGAGTCACTATTTCACGCAAGCACAGAATTCCTATTAAGCGATTACATAATATCCGATAAAAAACTTTTTGAGACCATGTGTCATGAAATAAATTAAATACTTTATACAGGTCTTCTTCGTGTAAATCATATAAATGTCGGGCAGAATTGTGAAAAGACAATAGTGTTTTTATAAAATTACAATCAATATAAGTCATTCCTAATTTTTCTGGTCTTTGATATTCCGTATAATCGACATATTTAAAACCTTTACCTAACATTTCATCATAAATTTGTTCGGCATATAACGAACTTGTTATTAAGATGATTGTATGTACCGGGTCACATCCAAACATTTTTTCTTTTCCATAGCAATATATTCCATTGCATATTTCGGTTCCATGTAATGCTTCATTATTATCAATAAAAAACACTTGCTTATTGGTTAAGATATCGTGCAGAAACTTAACAGCAATCCACCCATCATGCCCTGCACCGAATAAAAAAATAGTTGTAAATTGTGATATAAGTGCTCTATATTCGTCTAACATGAATTGAAATTTCGAATTGCCGTAATTAGGACGTTTAAAGTAATCGAATAAACGTTTTATTTGAACAGGGGGGGGATCTGTGGGGAGTTCATTAATCTGCGGCCAATTCTTATCCTTCTCTGAGACGACTGTCGGCGCAATCGGCCATTCGATTCCTACGGACGGGTCGTCATACCGTATGCCCGCCTCCGCGCCCGGAGCGTAGAAAGCCGATACCAAATATGTAACTTCGGCCTTGTCCGTAAGCGTAAGATAGCCGTGCGCAAATCCTTCGGGAATATAAAACATCTTGCGATTCTCCGCGCTCAGCTCGACGCCCACCCACTGCTTGTAAGTCGGCGAATCTTTTCTTAAATCAATGACCGCATCGTAAATCGCCCCGCATGTGCAGCGTATGACCTTGATTTCCGCCGCCGAGCCCTTTTGGTAGTGCATCCCGCGAAGCGTTCCTTTTTTGTGATTGAACGATATATTCTGCTGCACCCAATGGTTCGGAAGTCCATGTTCCGCAAATTCATTTTCACATACAATACGCGAAAAGAATCCTCGCTCGTCCGATACCGGCTCCGGCTCGATAACCCATACTCCCCTGATAAAGGTTTCCGTGAATTTCATTTCATCATTCCCTTTCTATTTTTTCTGCGACTCCCATGCGGGCGCGAATTCCATGCCCGCCTGGATGAAAGACTCCCTTTTGTTCCAGCTGCAATGCGAAGACTGATAGCAATTCCTGCAATGCAAATGCATTCTTTCCTCGTCGTTGACAACGGCACGAAATTCTTGGAATTTGGAATGGTTCCATATCTCGCCAAAATCCGCGTAATCTTCAACCTTGAAAAATTTTTCCGGCGTAGACATGCACGGCCTGACATATCCGTCCGACCCGAGAAACAAATCCCGCCATCCCACAAAGCAGTCTTTATGGGATTTATCTCCGGCCACATCTTCGCCGGGGAGATGCGGCAGCTTCAGGCTCACCCCGAGCTTTTGCCCGAGCGCTTCTGCCTTGTTGAATACGGCGGAAATGCTTTCCTTTTCGTCCCACAAGCTTTCTGCAATCATCGCGTCCTCAAATGCAGTGAAATATACGGCTTTTACTTCTTCCAGCCCGATGTCCGCCGCAAGCCTTACAAGCTCAGGTAATTCCTTATAATTGGATTTCATAGCGCAGAAAACAAAGTTCATATAGGGCCGTGCCAGATTTTCAGCTTTCCTTCTGGCTACGAGGCCGCGAAGACTCGACACGATTTTCTCCAAGCTGCCGCCCGCCCTGATTCTGTCGTTTGTTACGGCGTTCGCACCATCAAGGCTGACGGCTATGATATCAACATGATGCTCGAATATCGCGTCCGTCAATTCCCCAAGCTTCATCCCGTTCGTGCAAAAATACTTTCTGACTGGAAATTGGTCGAGGTATTTCAAAATCTCCACGAATTTTGGATGCACAGTGGGTTCTCCCCACCCGAAAAGAGAAACCTCCTCCGTCTTGTTCAATATCGAAGAAAACTTCTCCAGCCATTCCATTTGGAAAACTGTTGGAACAAATTTCACAGCACTCCGCCCGCACATGATGCAGTGAAGGTTGCAGGCATTTGTCAGCTCAAGCACGAGTCGTCTCGGCATCGACCGTAACACCGTTGCCCCTTCATCAATTTCCGTGAGATTCGTTTCAGAATTCTTCTTTTGTTGTTCTGTAAGCTCAAACTTGTCAAACAGGAATTTCGTCTTTGCCCGCAATAACATAAATTCATCCCTTTCTCAGTATCAAGTTTATAAAAAATATCGTCGTTACCATATATGTCCGCAGCGTTCACCTTTCACATACCATTAACATTTTTCCGTAACTTCTTGTGCCATCCCATCCAGTGCCAGTCTCTATAAAATTTATTGACCAACATTTCTTTCATCTTTTGAAAAGAGAAAAAATCCTCATTGGCATGCAATCCTCTATCTTCCAGGAAACGACTGATTTCTTGCTCATATTTTTTTGTCGTGATAAGTATCTTATATTGTCGCGAGCGGATCTCTTGTTCATCCGGCAATTTAACCGTACATCCATCTACTAAAACCGGTGTAGTCATTTTCCTGTCGTAAACGCCGACAATTTTCATCGGGAGGAATCTGCACAGCGTTTTCGCTTGATCAAAATTGCCTCCATACCCCCAGCAAATGTATACCGCATCCAACGGCATAAATTCTGATACTTTCTGCACCACTTCATCGCGGTTTCTTCGCATTATGCGTTCTAAAAAGTAAGCATATACGCTCTGCATAATCATCGTATTATAATCACTACTATCTTGTTGGGATACTTCATCTGCAATCAACCCCATTGAAGCGCCTATATAAGGTTCGACAAAAGGACGCCAAAGTTCAAATTGAGATTTTTTAGTCCATCCGTGACATCCAAATGGTAAATTATTATGTGTCAATTTATCATAAAAATGTCCAACTTTTATATCGAGAGAAAATTTTGCTGCAATAGATACTGAAGGAACAGAAAATCGTATCTTCTGTGATTTTCCGCAATAGCCGTAAAAACGATCCTCTGCCGTTTCGAACACATGCCCTATTCCTGTTTCATCTGCCACTTCACCGTACAAGCTTGCAGCTCGGATACAACTTTGAACCTTTCGTAAAGAAAAGCCTCCTATTCCCACGCTTTGTCCCCCTCGGCTCTTGCTTCGTCTTAGCCACGGCCAAGGAGAACCAATATAATCATACCCCAATGAACAAAAATAATCTAACTGGTCTGAAAAAACAAAAGCATCCAACTGATAAATCAACAGATATTCATAATTGCTAAATAATTTATAAAATTGGGGATCAAGACACATCGCAGTATATTTTTGGATTGTTCCAAACCATTCGTCCTTAACATGCACAATGCCAAAGTCGGGATATGCCGCCGCAAAATCCGCAGACGAGGATTTTGGCACTACAAAAACTTTGGGATGCTTGTGCAGAACCTTGGCAACTTGGGCTAAGGATACCCGCTCGCCAAGTGATAATTTTTCTTTATGCGTTGGAATAACAACAATGACTTTTTTCATTCAAATCACCGGATACAACCCCGCTATTATCTTCTATAGATCCCTTCCGTTGCTTTTATATACCGCCTGAATCAGCCGCATCACCCGTACTGCGTCCTCCGGCGTTCCGTTCCGTATGGGCGCGCCCTCCGTCACCGCATCGTAAAACTCCGCCATTTCCAAATCCCATGAACAATCCTCGTCAAAGCACATCGTATATCCCCGCGGTTTGCCGAGCCGGCCCGTCCGCGTTTCCAAATCCTTTTTATAGTAAGTAATACTCTCCGTTCCATAGCTTCGTGTAGAAGTCAAAAGCCCGTTCAACGCAATATATCCATTTGCACAAACGATATCCATATCAAACTTGTGCCGCCACTGGATAGCGTTGGAGTGCAGGGAAAGAAGCTGGCCCTTGTCTGTTTCCAGCATCGCAAAGGCGGAATCCTCCGTTTGCATATCCTTCCATACCAAACGATCCACTTTGCTCCCCAAAACGTGAGCGTCGCTGTCTGTAAGATAGCACATCAAATCCAGCATATGAATCCCCTGGTCGAGCAAAATACCGCCGCCCGACAATGCAGGATTATTGCGCCATTCCTCCGCAAAATGCGAACTTCCAGCCTTTCCGTAAACGCCACGGATGCAGACCACATCGCCCAAAAGCCCGGAATCAACCAGCGCTTTCGCCTCTATGATGGAATTGTGCATCCGATGATTGAAGCCGAATTTCAGGATTGCACCGGTTTCTTTTTGCACGTCCTGCATCCGCTCGGCGTCTTGGAGCGTTCTGCCCGGCGGTTTTTCGGAAAAAACCGCCATTCCTTTTTGCATCGCATAGCAAACCACATCGGGTATTGCACGATTAAACGTGCAGACGACGACAGCCTCTGGATTTATTTCCCCTAAGCAATTCTTCCAATCCTGATATTTTTTCGTGTCATATCCGTGCAATAGGTTTTCATTCGTATCGCACACGGCAACGACATCAAAGCCTCCATGCCGCGTCATGGCGTCGTAGCGGGTAACGCCCATGCGCCCCATACCGATAATGGCCGTCTTGAGCTTTTTCATGCGGATTTCTTCCTCGCAATAATTTGCGCATAGGAACTCAAGCCCGCCCGCTGGATGAACCGCTGAAATTCCGCCTCTGCATTCGGCGTCGCGGTATCCATGAAGTAGCGCATGAAATAATCCTCCCTCGCGATTCCGTCCTTGTTCGCCCGAACATAATTCATATCAAAGGTTCCGGGCGTCGTAAACTCCAAAAGCTCCATGCCTGCGTTCTCAAGCAGGATTTTCAGCCCTTCTTTCGAGGGCATCAGGATATGTTCGTAAGGGAAAACATTGTTATTGTTTTCCCGCAGAAGCAACACATCCAGCCCACTGCCAACCTTCGTGCCTAAAATCAGCAACCCTTGCGGCGCTAAGCTTTCATATATTTCTTGAAAGAATTCCTTTGGATTTTGCACTTGCTGCAAGTAGTCAAGCGCAAGAATTAATTCCGCCTGCCCCGTTTTTTTGTCTTGCTCTTTTGATAGAATCGAATTGTTCAGGCAGTACTCTCCGCAAAGCTCCGAATGCTCCAGCATCTCGCAGAACGTCGTCCAACGATTCCCGTAGTCTACGACGGAAAGCCCTTGATTCATTCCGCAATAACGGTACGAACGAAACCGCAGCCAATCGACAATCTCTTCCCAGCGCCCCATGCGAACAGCTGAACCTTCCTCTTGATATTCTTTCGAGCTACGAATCGTTTTTAGGCTTTCCAATGCCGCATATAACTTGGCATCCGCCTCGTCGACATCTGCCATGATGCTATAGCAATGTTCGCAGCGCAAATATTGGATGCCCCATTTCCAAAAAAAGGTATGCATCTCGCCGCTACCGCATACCAAGCACTGCTTCAAAGAATCTCCATGCTTCGGATGTACAAGGGAAAAGGCTTCCGCCAAGGCAAGCTCCTTCTGAAAAAAAGGATTCTCCTTGATGCCCTTTCGGACGCGTTCTTCCTCTTCCGGGTCATAATAATTAAACGCAGTCAGCATAATACGATTCCTTCAATCCCTGATTTGCAAAAAATTTGCAAATACATTGACGGTTCTCCGTCGGCAGTATTTCTATTTCCCCGCCAGCTGCCTTGACAATCGCTGCCGCTGCCGCGACATCCCATAGCATAATATTGTCCTCCATGTAGGCATCTATTTTTCCTTCTGCTACGAAGCATCCCATAAGTGCCGCACTGCCAAACATCCGAACTTTCTTGAAACGTTGCATATTTTTTATAAACGACTCCAAGCTTCCACTGGAATAATCGCGAAACAACGGCAACCCTGTCGCCAAAAAGGCTTGACTAACTTGGACGACTTCTGACGGTACAAGAGGTACAGCATTTTTTCTCGTCCCTTGTCCTACAATTCCGGTATAAAGTTCATGCAGCAGGAATCGGTTTACCACGCCCAAGACCGGAACGTCCTTTTTCCATAAGGCAATGGACACACAGGCCAATTCCTTCATGCCCTTCCAATAATTGGCTGTTCCGTCCAAAGGGTCAATAATCCACATATAATCGGAATCATTGCCCGGAATTAATCCTCGTTCCTCCGAAAGAACTGCATACCCAGACGATTGCAAAATTTCGAGCATCACATCTTCAGAGCGCGTATCTAAATTCAGTTTAATGTCTTTTCCTTGCTGCTCTACAATATGAGCCTCACTCTGCATGAGGATATTTCCTGCCTGAACAGCAGCTTCGTGTGCTATCTTCAATTCATCTTCAAACACAAGCTACATCTCCATATAGCGCGTTGGAAGGTTCTGATTTCGAGCCATCAAAATGCCTTCCGCTATCCGCCAGTCTTCTTCCGTGTCTAAATCACAAGCCTCGTCCTTAGGTATCGCAAATTTCCCCACCTTGCCGCCAAAAACAGGATTGTTTCCCGCTTCCTGCATGGAAATAAAAGTGGCTCTCTTCCAAGCAGTTAAAGCCCATACCACCGGCACTATCGGCTCCAAAAACTGGCTGTTGATTTTTTCCTGCAACGAAAAATTCAATGGCTCTCCATGAAAAAACGTCTCCGCCTTTTCTTCTATGACGGACAAAACGGTATCATAATCATTTTCGTCCAAATAATGAACAAAAGATTGGATTGTCTCTTGACGAAGAAGCGGAGACGTCGTATTCACCATAACAACATAGTCGCAAGGGTGCTTTTGCAAAAATTCATAGGTGAAGTCACGGTTGGTCGCGGTATCGGTCGCAAGTTCCGGTGGGCGTCGATGAAACCGAACCCCTAATTTTTCGGCAATAGTACCTAACGCTTTGCTTTCCGTATTCACCCATACTTCTTCAAAGCAACCACTTTGCAACGCCAAATCAATCGGATATTGAATCAATGGTTTCTCCGCGAGATAGCGGAGATTTTTTTTCGGTATGCGCTTCGAGCCCAGCCGGGCCGGTATCATGGCAATCATCTTATATTTCATGGTTTACTCTCTCTTTAAGCTATTCCCAAATCTCTGAGCAGATTCCGCACGGCATCCGTTTCCATGCTCTCGCGGCAATCCGCGGTATATGTGCAAATGTGCGGCGTCAGCAGTGCGTTTTTGCATTCCCGAATCTTGCCTTCATACGGCTCCTGCCAAAGCGCGTCGCCCCAAAATCCGCCGATTCGCCCGTCCTGCAATCGCTCGTATAAAGCATCCTCGTTGACTACTTTGCCCCGAGCACTATTCAAAAGAATGGCTCCCAGTTTCATCCAATCAAGCTCTTTTGCCCCCAATATTTCTTCATTGCCGCTGACATGGAGCGTAACCGCATCCGCTTTTTGCAATCCATCTTCCAACGTGCAATTGGACACGTTTTCATCATACTTGTCATACGCCAAGATTTCCGCGCCAAAACTGCCAAGCAACGCAGCGACTTTTTTGCCGATTCTTCCCATGCCAATCACAAAAACCTTCTGCCCGCGTATAGAAGCACCCATCCGCTTTTTCCAAACACCATTATGCACATCCGCGTTGGAAACGAGCAGATGATGATTCAATGCCAAAAGTGCGGTGAGCGTCATTTCCGCGACCGCGTCCGTCGGGCCATCCGGCGTATTGGAAACTTTAATCCCATGCCGCTTTGCCGCTTCATGATCCACATTATCCATGCCGATGCCGATACGGGCGACGGCCTTGAGCTTCGGCGACTGCTGAAATACACGCTCTGTTAAGGGTTCCAGTCCCGCCAAAAGACCATCCGCATCTTTCAAATGCTCGATAATCTCATCTTCCGTCAACCGGCGCCCGTAGGGATTGGGAAGCACCGTCAGCCCTTTTTCCTCCAGCATCGCCAATGGCTTCGGACTGCTCTCCGAAAAAGACGACGCCCCTATCGCTATCTTCATTTCTCCGCTTCCTTTCTCTGTCGAAAACAATCCATTTTGATTTTTATAACGCCTTTTTTGACAACGGCACATTTCCCGTCCAAACTTTCCTGCGGGCGATGCGCTTCATGCGGGAAAAGCATGGTAAACCATCCGGGCGTATTGGCAAGGGATATTTGCGGTGCCATGTCCGCTTGGAAAGTATAAAAATCCTTCGCTGCATCTGCTGTCATCTCGGATAGCTCCGAGCGAGGGAAAACGTCAATCCCTTCGCCGCCGGTCAAGGTGAACTGGATATCCACATATACGTTATGCGCTTCAATCGTACAGTCCGCAGCTAATTTCGTAGGATAAGACATAATCCGCGCATAAACTGCATCCCCGTCAATCTCCAAACACTCTTCCGGCATATCCACAGAAATTTGCGCGAGAAAGTCTTTGATTCTGCTGCGATATTCCATCGGCAAGTACATATCGATATGCTCCAGCCGGTCATGAACCATAGGAATCCCCCATTACCATCAATGCTTTCCGCCCATATAGGTTTCCAAAAAGCAATCTAACGCCGCGTGAAGAATGACCGCGTGGGCGCTTTCCACCAGTCCGTAATAATCCAGAGGCACATAAAAATTCAAATCCCCAAACGCGCGGGAGCGGTTATCCGGGTTCATGCCGGAAAGGGTTATGCAATATGCCCCTTTCGCCCGCCCGGCCTCCAATGCTTTCACGATATTCGGCGAATTGCCGGAAGAGGAAATCGTCACCAAAATATCCTTTTCCGAAAGGAGGCGCTCGATCCGGTACGCAAACACATCCTCATAGGAAAGGTCATTGCTGATGGCGGTAATATGCGAAACCTCGGAACAGGTATAAGTATTCATTTTCGCGTTTTGGAACCAATCATGCGACATATGTTCCGCCATAGTTGCGCTGGCTCCGTTGCCGCAAAAGAATGTCAGGCCGTGCAGCTCGTCGCGGATTTTCTTGGCGCGCTCGCACCAAAGGCGGATGGCGACTTGCGGCTCAAGGGCGTTGCCGTTGTAAGTGGTAGCCTGCATCGAGCGCAGTCCATGAAATACGACTTTGGTATATTTGTCATAAAACGGTTTCATACTTAATCCTTTCTTGGCACATTCGATTTTAGCAGCCTCTCCAACTCATAAAACTCTTCCATGCTTTTCGGCACGGGGCGACCATAGCGGATCGGGCGCTCCTGCAAGTCGTCGTAGAGGTAATATTTCAGACATTGCGCCATGTGGAGCAAAAACGCGTCCTGTTGCTCCTGCGTAAAGCCATTTTCCAATGCCGCTTTGATAGCGTCCTCGATTTTGTCTTTTTCAAATGCCTCGTAAGTACAGCCTTTGCCACGGAGCTGCGTATAGCCGAGCATGACAACGGGCTTGTAGCGGATTAGGGCATTGTAACTGGTAGCTGAAAGAATAGTAATTGTTACATCGGCAAAATCAATGATTTCATTAACATCTCCATTTTCCACTAATATAACATTGGTAGGAAGCTTTTTCCGTTGTGCTGCAGTTGGTAAATATAATGGATGCGGTTTAAAAACTAAATTCCATCCATTTTTTTTGCAGAGTTCTGCGAGATAAAACATTGCGGCGTAAGATGAGTCAAATATTGGTGAATGTAACTTTTTTGACTGGATTGTATAAGGAATCATATGTGAAAGAGCATCATGGACTCCAGCCAAGAAGATAGTTGCCTTATTTCCATTTGTCTGAGACGCAATTAATTTTGTGATATTATTTTTAGGTTGCACTTTTCTATTAAGTTTACTTATATACAAAAAATCCCAAACTTCTCTCACCGATTTTAAATGCAAATTCGCATTAATTGGCAATTTAGAAAACTTTTCTACATAAATTGCAGGTAAACTCGCGCCCATCTCTCCTCCAATATCAAATGAAAGTGTGCCGGGTACAATACCTGGATGCGTATAAATAATCGGAACGCCCTGTTTAGCACATATGTATGTCAAAATATTACTTGACGGAGATACAGACTCCCAACAAATAATTCGTTTAGGGGCAATTTCTTTTATCATAGTCTGAAAATATGCAAAGATAAACGCTGTCGAAATTTCCGCAGAGTCTCGAACCATTGGACTACCGCCAAAATATTGGATTATTTGCTGTGCAACTTGTTGCAAATATTCATGACACTCAAAAAGTTTCTTAAACTTCAACAACTGGTGTTCATTGTAGCCCGTCAAATCATGATTAAGGACTCGCATATCAACCAAAACGTCTGGATCCAAAAAAGCAGGCCCGATTAATGTGTCCGATTCAAAAAAAGATGAAAGTTGATTTTCCTCCATCCAATATGCCATTGAAATTACATTCCACCGAATCCCATTTTTTAGTAGCTTTTGGAGAAAATCTGCATAATATTGCTTAAATCTTCCATGTTGTAAAATGCATAGTGTACTACCTTTCCAATTATTTGATTTATCTTTCAACATATTAATACTTCTTCTCAATTCTTTCCGTGCTCTATCAATTGAGAGATTGATTTTAATAGTATATTTTACAAAATTGACCTTTTCCTTAAGTCCTTTTCCACACAGTTGTTTAGAAATTTCTTCATAATAGTTATCGGGAACATAAATAAACAGCTCATTCCAATTTGAAATTTCACTTGGATGTAAAACTTTCTTCCCATGAAACTCTTTTTTTCCAATATCATTATCAATAAAAAAATCAACAACATCGTGACTAAATCCAAAATAAAACCGACTCGCATTAAATCCAGTGCCCCAAATTACAATTTTCATCGTCTCGCCTCCATGCAAATTGTGCAACAGTCAAGTAAAACAGTTCCCTTTTGTATTCCAAAATCTCATAAATTAATCACACCATATGGCAATAAACAGCACGCAAAAACATATTCCATCAAGGCCTCCTACCAATCAAATCCCTGTTTTCCTTAAAGTGCTTAATCAAATACCTTGCTCTCGCCTATATGCATAGTGGGGTTCTCATAAACAAAGCTTCGTACCGCTTCTTTTTTGAAAACAGAACCGCCTTGATATATGAGCAATAATAACGCAGCCACGAATTCACGATCATGCATACTGACTACCGGTTTTTTACCAAATATACTGGCCATGTCACGCATAAACTGTTCAACCCCATCATTTATCAATTCTTTATCCGCAAAATATTTCTGACTTTTTGGCGCCTCATCTGATACCCTATTTCCTGATGCATACACTCTGCGCACCATACCATACGGAGCAGTTAAAAAGGTTTCGAGAAATATTATATTTTCCGCCAATGGTGAAATATATCCGGATCTATCCGGGCCGCGATAACACGAATATTGCTCATTGCCATCCGAAAAAATATCTTCTTGGGCAACAATATTCCAGCTTCTTATTGGACGAGACAATATTTTAGACAAGTAATATTGTATTGTCCCGTGAATACCTTGATCAACGAAGCCACAATCCTCGCCTATATGCAAACTGCCTAAGTAGGAAAGATAGTTTTCTCTGTCGAGTCTAACTTTCCCTTTTATTTCCTCTATATATGGTTCAAGGCTATCTTTCAATTTCGATAAATCATCAAATTGATCTATATACTGTTTATTGATCTTGATAGTCCGATCATCTACATCAATATCCCATCGACTTTTCATGTAATTCTCAAATGAGCCAATATACGGTTTTGAAAGAATATCGTTAAAATCTTCTTCTGAGGAAATGGATGCTATCCATGCAGCTTGTCGTGAAATATATAAGTAAAAGGCTTCTGGAGCGTCTTTTTCTTTGAAAATATCACATAGTGTTTTATAGTCTCTCTCTAAAAAGAATCCATCACGCGCAAAGAAAAACAGCCGTTTAATCCCTGCCTTGTGGGTTACATCTTGCAACCAAACCAAAAACGTAACTAAAAGAGGTGCATACGCGACATACCCAAGATTCTGACAGGTGTTCAACGATATTCTCCCTTTTGTGCGGTTCAACACAAAAGGCGAATCAAATAATTTAGTAAGCAATAATCCCATTACAACAGACTCATATAATGACACGATTCCCGAGGCTATTGAAGATATGTTCGAGAAACACAGCATCGTCCTGCAATTCATGACATAACATGGCGTTATACCTGTCCGTTCCGCCATCTTGACATCTGCTATTTCATCGTCACCAAAATGAACAGCTTTTTTTCCTTTCACAACTTTATTGAAAAATAATCTCCATAATTCGCCATCTTGTTTTCCTGCACCAATTTCGCCGGAAATCCAAACATTTTCAAGTGGGATGTTGCTAAGCCCTATTTTTCCCAAGAGCAAGAAAATGAACTCTTTGGGAAGATACATATCTGTTACAATGTAAACAGTCTTTCCCTTATCTATTAACTCGCGACAAAAATCGCACATGAACTTTCTCGGAACACAGAGTCTCGATTCCGCCTCCAACTCCGCGTCTAATAATATTCTAGCAATAATCGGATTGTATCGAATAATTAATGCTTCTTCTAACGCCTGCCAGTTGTAAATTGCAGGCAAATCACTCCGAATATCACGGCGTATATTAGAATAATCTATCGGAATTTCCAGTTTCTCTTTTGCAATCTCTGATGCCAGTGCATATACATCAGTGGGTAAATAACACATCCTCAACAACAGCGTATCGAACAAATCAAACGATACCACATCTGCTTCGTCTGCCAGCTTTTTGTAATCTTCAAAATTTACATTCCAATATGGATTCGTTTCTGTAGATGCAATTCCATCGTCCGTTGATGCTTCTTTCCCGTTCAAGAAATATACAGGGATTTTACTGTTTTTGATACGTTTAAAAATTGTCTGCCAATATGTAGAGGTAGTATTTATGATGATACAATCTGCTTGCTTTTCAGCTTCTTCCAAAGATAGCACTGGCAATCCAAAAATCAACTTTCCAATATTGTTTTCATCACGATCCATCAAGCCAACAATCTTAAATGTATCACTGATACGCGGAATTAATGTAGAGGAAAATCTCCCAATCCCGTAAAGGACGATTTTTTTATCTGCCAATGATGAAAATATATTCTTAAATCGTTCAGCCTCTTGCTGATAGGTGTTTGATAACTCGCTTTTCATAGAAGTATCCTCGCGCAAAAATACAAAATTATATTATCGATGTGCTCTCATAACAGGAACATTGGCAAAACGCTACTGTCCATCTACACAATACAAAAGCTACATCGATTTATTGTTGTGTAGCCCCCCTCGAAAGCAATCTATATCAGAACACATGGAACGCTATATGAGATTTGCTGTTCCACTTTCAACATGTTGAAACCCTTTTATAATATTGGCTTGGAAAAATCTCACCAATGGTCTATGCAAAGTAATAGGTTGTGTTGGTTCAAAATCGTCTGCCCCCTTAAAAACGAATCGCTTATTTCTTCCATAATTTCCCACAATCCCAATCGAATATAAGTCCTTTAATATATCGCCCGCTTGATGTTTCTCAAATAATGCCTTTACATTAGAATAAAGATTCTGCTTTTCCAATCCAAAATTTCTAAACCGTGCAACATCAAATGGAATTGCGATACTTGTCAAAGTAGTCTTAATCGCTTCGATATCTGTTGTAGAATATTTTGCTGAGAGGACCTCTGAAAATTCTCGCCAAGATTCTTTTGCGTAATCATGCATGACTCCATCAAAACACTCTTGGTCAATAAATTCTCTTTCACCATATTTCTTTTGAATTAGATTAAACAATCGAATTAAATCACGCGGCTTAAGCCAAGTCAAATCCAAAATATAATTTTTAATATCAACGTCATTATGCACCTTCGGGGTAAAATATCTATCCCAAATCTCCTTAATATCAGAATTTATATTTTGATTCTTTTCGCTTACATATATACGCTTTTCTATCATTTTTAGGAGTGGATGATTTTCAATATTTCCACCTTTTTGCTCCCATGATATAATTTCACCAAAATCACTAATAGGTTTGTTTATTTCCATTCCTATAGATAGCATACTCTTATATACTTCGTTTCGAATTGCTGCTAAAATTATAATCGGGAACTTATTTGTTCTGTTGATATCCGATAAATTTTCGATCGCAAATATTAAATCGCGAATCAAAACAATATCTCTGTCATATTGTTTATTTTTTTGCATAGATAACTCAAGTTCATCGATTAAAAGATAGAATCTTTTATCACCTTCGAATTTTATATGTAGCTTTTTGTAAGTGGAAATGATACTTTTTGCAACTTTATAGAATTGTATTTCACGTTTCTCTTTGTTATCCCACTCTAAATCTAAATCAATTTTCGGATTTGCACTTAGCGTCACCAATCCATGTTTGATTTTAGGAATAATCCGTGCAAAAAAATTCTTTTTTTGATTCTCTCCATAAAGGCTACACAAAATTTTATATAAATCATTCAATTCTTCGCTTTCTGGATTCAAAATACTGTTTTCGTTTTCGTGACAATAAAATATGATTTTCTTTATTAAATATATTTCCCACGCCAATATACAATTTACTTCTCCGGGATTGACAGTGTTTTTATCAATAATTTCATTTTCAAAATTGTTACCCAATGACGCGCGTTTAATTTGATTTTTTTCTTCTTCTCCCATATCGTGCTTAAATCTAACAAAAAGTGTCCCATGATGTAATTCATGTAGTTTGCTTTCAATATATTTCAAAAACATTGTCTTTCCAGTGCCTTTATTTCCCAAAAGGTAATATTTGGATCCGATTATAAAAGAATTTACACTTATATCTGGAAATTCAAAAAAGATTTCTTGACATTTTTGCACTCCATACTCAAGAAATTCATTATATCCATCAATTTTTCCAAAATAAATCTGATTGAGTTTCAAACGTTTCATACCCATCACCTCATGTCCAATTGATACATCCTTTAAAGAGAAACTCCCTAAGACGGATACTTGCTGCTTTTTTAAAATCGGCATAATCGCTATTAGCATAGACTAAATATATGGCAGTCCATACTGCAATAGTATCGCTGTTGCATCAAATATTCAAAAACATGTTATCACTATACCACATTTGACTTGGATATTCTTGGCCTACATCACTCACCCCGTGATTAGGATTTTGGAGCCGAATGGTATTTTTCGCAAAGGAAAAGATAGGCGTAATTTCCCATCATGATGCAGCTCGCTTTTTTGAACATGTTTCACGTACATTGCGAAACTCATTTTCTAACATCTGAATGAACATTGCAACTTGAAATTTATTCTTTTCATCTCTCTCCACTTTTTCCAAATTCAAAAACTCGGCAGCATCACTATGAAAAAATAATTGAAAATAAGAATGAATGTAATGTATTGGAATATTCTCAATTATGTGTTGAAAAATTTCTCTTTTACGTCGCGCAGATAAATCTTTTGCAGCATTTTGCAATATTATATAACGATTGAAAATTACATTTGCATTTTTCAATATATATCTAAAATTATTAGTTAATTGATCTAAATTATCCCCGCCGACATCAAATATATCGTATTTATATTCATACGGGTGAAGTCTTGCAATCTTATATAAAAACTCTCGCCTTAATCCCTTCAAAAATTCATAAAAGGAGTTAAATTGTTTAATAGTTGTCATCGGCCCGAAAGTGATTGTCTTCAAATATTCTTGGCGATAATTTACAAGAGTCGGAAAAACATTTTCTTTTTGATTGGTGAGCATAATACGAATTTCTTGCTCATGTTCCCAATCACGGAACTTAGTTGATAATAGGCTGTGAATGTCATAGTCGTTTCGATACTCTATGGTCGGTCTGTTTTGATTATAGGCTACCGTTATCAGGCTTGCTGTAAACTTCCCAAACTTCGACTCATTCGCATCACAATTTAGCATATCTTTTGCACTTACACCGTCACATTCTAAATCAAATCCTAAGCAAACGCCTTGATTCTTATTTGCATATAATGCCCACATTATAATATTATCATTTCTCTCAGAAAAGCATGTTATTCCATATTTAGAATTTGTAGCATTTAATCTATCCAACATGCTCGCATAAATCATCAGCTGTTCGTCAGTGAGAGTTTGAACAAAATTTTTGGGAACTCCTTCTTTTTTTAACAAATTGTCAAGAAAATCCCTATCCCCAATATGAAATGCCCCATATATGTCAAACACATCATTAAAATTATTGGGCGTATTAAAATATAATTGATTATGTTTGATGTTCTCTTTTAGGTGTGGATCGTTTAAATCGGCGTATTTGTATAACACTACAATTTCCCCTTCCTTGATTCAATGTTACTTGGATTAAACCTTCCTACTGTTAACCAAAACAGCTTTTCCTACAGTCCGCTCGTTCAGAAACTCTTTTGCGGAATCAGCACTAACTCCACAACCCTCTCGCTCGCCTTTCCATCTTCCGCACTGCCCACATTCTCGATAAACGCCTTCCTCCGCTCTTCATACTCCTCCGTATCGAACCCCAAAACATTCTCCACCAGCTCATCATTGTTCCTCGCCACCGAGAACGGGATCTCATCCAGTGCAAACATCAACGCGCCCCGGTCGGAGACGTATTCGTCGATATCATCGGCATAGATGAATCCCGGCTGGCCTGTCAAATAGCCCTCGAAGATTGCCGTGGAATAGTCCGTGATGATGGCGTCGGTCGCCGCCATGATTTCGTTCATGTCCGGGCGTTGGCTTTCATCAATTAGGCGTGTATTCTGTAAAAATGTTCTCACGGGTTTCATGGTGTGGCATACCTCTACGGATAGGCACCATAAACACAACCGAAAAAAATTGACCGCTTCACAATATAACAAGTATGCTTGGCATATATCACCTGCGCAAAAGATGAGGAACTTTGAAGCATATGGGACTTTTTCGTAGGAAAAAAGATAGATGTATTATACATACAATTCATATGACTTGAATTTCATCATCACATAGCGTTTGTAGCACTTTTCGTGAAAGCATCATGTAATCAAAAGGCACAGACAAAAATCTCCGTATTCTTTATAATTTAGAAGTATCACTCCTCAATACAAGCTTCTTTTCTTAGTCTCACTATCTGATTATTTATCCACGAGACGAACTCCCCGTTTTCATCATAATAAGGATCGTATTCCGGATTGCTAGGGCGAATATGCCGTTGTGCCTCATTTACTTTTCCCTCAAAAATTCGCTTCCAGTTTATTAATGTTTTATCCGCTAAATGAATATACTGATTTATATTGCTGAGAATTTTAATAACTGCATCTTCATCTAACCCTACGCTTTCTTCATTGTCGTAGGAGCTATAATAATCATCAATTATTTTCATTATTGGACAATACAATTTTTCTAATTGTTGTTCTTTTATGTTCCTTTTTGTATTTTCTATGTCTCGATATTTATTGATAATATAGCTAGTCACAGCAGATACAATTGCAGAAATCAATGATGTTAGTATCCCTGATTCAAATGTCATAATACATCACGTTCCTATCACCTCAAGCATGAAACACAAACCTCAAAATCAATTATAGTAAATGACAAAATTTTTTGTGGTTCATATTTTGAATTGAATTGCGTTCAGCCCCATTCGTTCTTGAAAAAGGAGCATGCATGTGCCCCCTATGATTCTATTTGTATTGTATTATGAATCTTCAAAGACTCTTTTATATCATTACGACTAGTTACTGGTATCTGATAATATTCATTTAAAAACTCAATCACTTTCTCCTTTATGTCAGGTGGCTCTATAACAACACCCGTATTTTCGATTATATCAGTGCCTATATACGTCATCCACTTCATGGTAGAATCATTATCCGTTGTATAAGAAAAACGTATATGGTATCCACCTTTTTGCAAGTGAAACTCAGGCAATAAGTGTATTGTTATCATGACATCCTCCCTATTCATCCAAAGAATAATACATTAAATTTCTCCCTAATCTATTTTCGTAGGGAAAAGATATGCATGTGAATTATTTATCATCTATAGTCCAATCCCTCTCACATGTAATATCTATAGCGACTTAACAACACGTTGTCCCTTTAAGAAGGTAATAGAATAGTAATAAGTTTCAAGAGGGACAAATAGTCCGTTCTCGTTGGCAAATTTCTTCAAATAGCGATTGCACGTCGTTTCCCAAGCATACACCTCGATTTTCCATCCCAAGTTATGGATACGCTGCAAATCGGCTAAAAATCCTTTTCCCAGCGCCCCTCCAGAACCATCCCCAGTTAAAAGAGCCATCACGCCAGGTGCATAATCAAGAGCGACACGAAACATATTTGTCTGTAAAGACATATCCACGCTATCTTGTTCTTTTCCATCAGCAGTTTTATCCAATAGCGTCATATTTATTCCCAATTTTTTCAAGTAGCCCCACAACTCATCCGACGGCGGAGGCACACTGCCGGCTGCGTAAGCAGCATCAATAGTTCGACCTTTTCGAACTAATTCAAAAAGATTTTTGAAATATGTACGATAAATTTCACGCTGTTGACCCGGCTCAAAAATAGGGTACACAGAATCTAATCCTGAATAGTGAATATTGGAATTATCCCAAAATAAATACATATGTAATCATCCTTTCTTATATCAAAGAATCATGAAGTACAATCTGTTCCAAATACCATTCTCTCATTTCCACTAACTCTACAACTCTCTCTCTCGCCTTTCCGTCTTCCGCACTGCCCACACTTGTGATAAACGCCTTCCTCCGTTTCTCATATTTCTCCGCATCGAACCCTAAAACATTCTCCACCAGTTCATCATTGTTCCTCGCCACCGAGAACGGAATCTCGTCCAAGCTAAACATCAACGCCCCACGGTCGGCGACGTATTCGTCGATATCATCGGCATAGATGAATCCCGGCTGGCCTGTCAAATAG
>ERZ842401.1844-NODE-1844-length-29174-cov-24.342491_pt1 | contig 29174 bp, 22 predicted proteins | sample MGYA00521270_ERZ842401 | MGnify/ENA primary metagenome ERZ842401 (study PRJEB31892, sample SAMEA3878208) | bioreactor metagenome | biome: Moose rumen | place: Sweden | collected 2011-10 | study: EMG produced TPA metagenomics assembly of the PRJEB12797 data set... | reverse complement strand
TATTGTGCATATAGAGTGCTAGCCTTCTCTATATGCGTATATTGTTATTCTTATTCCCGTTTTATGCAGAAACGATTTCTGCATAACTTCCGCTCTTTCAAATACTATTATCGAAGCCCATTCGATACCGTTATCTAAACACCTTCGATACCGTTATCTAATCCCATTCGACACCGTTATCGAAGCCCATTCGATACCGTTATCGAAGCATCATAGATACTGCTGTTTGGTAAAACCGTTAAAGTTCGCCGTGCACATCGCTCATCTTCTTGAGATGAATGGCAAGCGATATAAGTTCGTCGTCATCAATAGCCTTGTCGTATGTATCAAGGATATATTCACGAATCTGCTGCGCACACTGAAAATGCTGGTTGTACGTCTTTTGCAGCATCGTCAAAAAAACCGCATCTTCACTCAATGCAGGTTTTCTGGGAAACTCGTTTTTGGAAAGCCGCTGCCACAAAAAACGCAAATGCGTAACAAATCGGGAATAACAAACCGACGTTTTATCAAATGTTACGCCGTAAAACCGCTCCGCAACGCCCAAAACGCCGTTCACCAATGCCGAAACATCACAGATTTCGCTCATTTTGCCGTCGCCTCGCGCATTGATGATGTGCATTGCGATAAATCCCGCCTCGTTTTGCGTCATCGAAATGCCGAGGCGCTCGTGCAGCTGCTCCACGCAATATTCCCCAAGCGACAATTCTTCCGGGTACGATGCCTGAATCGAATCCAGCAGTTGATTCATCAATTCAATCCCGTGCTTTTTTCGCTCAATAGCATTTGCAATATGGTCGCTCAGCGTTACGCACAAAGACTCGTTGAGCGAATGAGAATACGTCGCGCGAATATGCTCAACCATTTCATTCGCAAAGCCCATATATTCGGACGGAATTTCCTTTAAGAGCGTAATCATCTTTTTTTGCAATTCCGAATCTGTGATTAAATACGTTTTTGTTACATTTGTGGAATCCACGATGTCGCCGTACTTTTTGCCAAATCCAATTCCTTTCCCAGAAACGATTTGCTCTTTTCCGTCATCATCAAGAACGCAAAGATTATTGTTGTTTATCACTTTCAAAACTTTCATAAAAAACGTCCTTACCCACAAAAATAAAAAAACCAACTTTCGCGCACTTTCTCTATCACATATTCTACGCATTTAAATACAATGCGGGTGTTGATGCAATAAAGAAACTGCGTAAAAGTTGGTTATGCCCTTGCGGTAACACTCCAATATATGTTTACCAGTAACTTATGAATATCAGTATCCAACACTTTTAGAGATTTGTCAAATACTTTTTTGAGATTTTTACCATTTTGTGCCGCAAAAATAAAAAATCACCTCGAAATAGATTCTTTGAGCGAATCCAAAAGCAATGGAACATTTTTCATTGCAAAAACAACCCAATTTCGAGGATTTTTTTCTGCCCCAAGATAAAAAATAAGGCTTTTTTGGGATTTCCGCTCAAAAAAGCGCATACACCACCTTCTTTTATCGCCAAACCCTGCGTTGTCTCGCGTCATAAAAAATCGGGCTGACGAACCGTTTTCAAACTCAAAAAAATTACGTTCTTCCAAAATAGAAAGCGCAATGATTTCGGAGGCAATGTAAGAAACCTCTTCAAGTTTTATTCGTTTTGCATCTTGAAATTCACAGTCCGTCATCGTTTTTTACCACCCGCATTTTTTCGTGCAGAAATAAAAGAAGTCGTGCATCGAGGGATTTTTTCAGTCCACACTTTGTGCAATTTTTGCTCTTCTTCGCTGGTGAACAAAAACAAAATATGAGCACGAATAAACGGCGATACCACCGGAACAGGCGCGTAGCCGTCTGTGAGCAAAATAACCCCGTCATATATATTGTGGCTCAGAATAAAATCAAACACACATTGAAAATTCGTGCCGCCGCCGCCCTGAAAACAAATTTCACTTTTTGCCCTGCGAAACGACATCGGTTTTCCCTTTATTTTTGTATCGAACTGAATCACATCGATTTTGTCGATTCCATGCGAAAAAAACATATTGATTATCGAAAAAAATTGCTGCAACGTGTCTTCGCCAATAGAACCGCTCGTATCCACCGCCAAAAGCAGTTGCGGAATCGTGGTTCGGCGAGAACCAAGCGCGGAAAATCCATAGCGGCGATTAGGGCGCATTCTTGTTAAAAAACGCCTGCCTGAAAGCACCGACGTTTTGAATGCCGCAACAATTTCGGTGCACGCACTATTTTTTGAAGCAAGCGCATTTTTTATAAACATTTGCGCATCAGAACTCACATTTCCCCATTTTCCTTTCGCGCTTATATCTTCCACGGTCTGCCGCGTTTCCTCGGCTGCAAGCGTATCTTCCGTCCAAAGCTCCGTTCCTTCCCGCACATTGAGCCGCCGCGCAAAATCCCGTGCCCGCATTGTATGCTTGAACAATTTCAGGCACATATTCGTGCTTTCCACATACGAAATCTCTCGGCTCGCGCTCAGGGGCTTATACGGGTGATTGAGCGCAATACGAAACACCTCGAGCGTCAAAAATTCCTGCATTTCGCTGTCGGTTATTTTTCGCAAAGCAGCCGGACTATATTCAAGCGTTTTATTGCCCGAACGAAACGGAATGTGCAAATTACTATTTTCAGAAAGTTGGTGTGTGCAACAAACAAGGAACAAGAAAGGCTCTTTTAAGAACCACTCTTTCATAACTCGAGAAAGCCTTTCTGATGTTTGCGTATCCATAAAAAACAGTCACCGCCCGAAAAATCTACAATTTCATAATAAAATGCGATAGTCTATTATATAAATCTGGTACATATTTTACAATGAAAAGATTTGCTTTTTTGAAATTGTTTTCGGAAAACTGCAGAATAAAATGCTCTGTTGCCTGCGAAAATCGTTTTTCCTGAAGTAAATTAAAATATCCTGTACAATTTATTGAACACATCTTAATTGCATTTTCACCAAGATTGTGAGTGTTCAACTCGTTAAAAATATCTTTGTTGATTTCGCACAACTCAGGAAGAGAAAGATATTCGATTTGCTGCTTAACGCGCGGAAACGCCGTAAGGACATCTCGCCCCGTCACCGAGGCTTTTTTTGACAGCGAATTATAGAACATCAAACCGACTTTGACACCAACGATGCCGCACATCAATTTGCACGTTGTTCTTGACGGCTCCGATTTTCCAAAAATAATTTTGGAAACCTTTTCCCAGCCGCGTCTATCGGGAGTTTTGTCGAGCGTGGGAAAATCTTTTTCACTTTCCCCATCAGAATCCAGTAATGCAGGATTTTTCAAAATGAACGATATAACCCGCTCATCAATCGAATTTTCCTTTGCCCAATCAAGCCAATCCTTTACAGTCGGACGAAAATCATACAGATTAAAACGCGACACAAGCGCTGGGTCAAGTTCGGTTAATTGATACTGTTCGCCGGAGTTAACCGCACTGATTACGCGGCTACCAGCAGGCAATTTTCTCCCTGCCAACGTTCTATTCAACGCAAGATCCATAATGGTCTGAAGCACTTCTTGGCGTGCACGATTCAGCTCGTCCAAAAACAAAACAACCGGCGTATCATCTTGCGGAAACCAATACGGCGGCAAAAATTCCGTCGTTTTTCCATCAGCACTCGTTTTCTGTAAGCCGATAAGGTCGCCCGGGTCGCTCATTTGCCCCAAAAACAGCGATACAACTTTTAGCCCTTTTTCAGAAAAAAATTTGGTAATAATCTCTGATTTTCCAATTCCATGCTTTCCCGCAAGCATAATATTTTGTTCAGCAGGCGTTTCTTCAAGTATTTCGTAAAGCTCTTTCGTATCTATTGTAACCATAACGGCATCTCTCTTATTCATTTTATTGCTAAAATCGGTTATTTTCTATAATCCCAGCAAAAAAATTTGATTTTTTTTTCGCGAATTGTTGACATTTTAACACAGTTAGCCTATACTAACTACATTAAAACATACGGAGGAAATCTTATGGAAGAAAAAGTCGCAGAAATTGTCTCGGTATTTCGCAAAAAAGGCTGCCGCATTACAGAACAACGCCGACAGCTTGTATCGCTCATCGTCCACAATCCTGAATGTTCTTGCAAAGAATTATATTACCTTGCCCGAAGCGATGATAATTCTATCGGACGAGCTACGGTTTATCGCACTGTTCGCGCTCTTGAAGAATTCGGTTTCGTTCGTACAAGGCAAATAACACTTATCTGATTTAGTGCAAAAAATCTACTAAACAAACCATGATGATAACAGCAAGGGCGGTCGCCGTCAAAATATAAATCCACGACGGTAACGATTCGCCCCGTTTTTTTTGCTCTGCACGCCTTATTACTTTATTTAGTTTTAACTTTTGCCTAAACGATAAATTTTTGGGGCTTTCAGTATTAGTTGCCGATTCGCTTCCTGCCGCATAGCCACAGTCCGGGCAACCGTTTTTGAATAAATTTTGGTCTCCGACTCTTCCGCACTTTGGGCATTTTACCGAAGCAAAAAAGCGCCCACATTTTGGGCAAAATCTTGCATTCGCCCGCACTTCAGAACCACAACTTTCACAAAAAAATTTTGCTTGCTTAGAATCGCTCATTACGAGAACCTTCTTCCAATTTTAGTTCTAGTGAGTTAGCATTGCAAAACGTAACCATTGCTTTTGCGACAAAAATTTTATCTTCTGCAATCTTTTTTATTACCACATTACGAATTTTTGAATCAACTTTCAAATTTTCAATGTTCGACTTGTAATCAGGGACAAACAAAAATGTATGACCATCAAATTTTGAGGCATGACCAGTAATTATGCCGAACTCTGTTCCCAAAATACATTCAATTTCTTCAGGTTCTGAAAAAATGACAGCTCTAGAAACCGTATTTTGCTTTAAGCACAGTGCAAAATCAGAAGAGATATTTTCAGAATCAAGCGAAAATATTTTTTCTACGCAAAGAAAATCAGCCTTTCTTAGTTCCGAAGGCGATAATTTTTTTTCTGAAAACAAAAAAAATCGGCGCTTATCCCCGTCACTTGCAACACTTTGCACAACAATTTTCCAATGACGAGGATAAGAAGATGCATCAAGAATAATGACATCAGGAGATATTTCTTCTATATTATCGAGGGCTTTTAACAGCCAGCGATATATGATGATTTCATAGCCAGACTTTTTTAAAACCGAAGCACATACATCAATCAAAATATCGCTGTCTGCGATGATGAGGGCTTTCATTTACCGCCTCATTCTGTTCCTAAATTATCAACCGTGTAATTGTCAATAAGCCAAATTCCATCACGCTGAATGACGTGATAGGTGTATCGCTTTTTCTCTGTATACGTCGGATACTGGAACCACTCCAACACAGAAACAGTGCCAGCACTTTGGTCATACGAAGTTCGTTCGATTTCAAAACGCTGAGGAACAGCAACAATATCGCGGTCAATTCTGGAAAGTTTTAGGTCATTCTTGTAATTCACAAGCATTCGACTTCGTTCGTCCGCAGAAGAAGCACGATATTTTCGATTCTGAACAGGATTTCGCATCAACATCTTTTCAACATCAATGTACAAAAAATATTGGTCCCAAAGAGAACGCTGGCGTGCAATAATTGTCTGCTCAACAACCTTATCAGGTGAAATCGCTTCCGGCTGCAATGCAATCGCCGTTTTTCCTTCCACAGGAAGCAATGCACTCGCCGCAGCTGATGGGCTCGGGCGCACATCAAGACTCAATCGATTTGACGATAAAAAAACATTCTTGTTCTGATAAAGCTCTGGATACAATTTCAATTCAATGTAATACACAGACGGCTCGTCAATCTTGAGATAATCTTTTACGTTTTCCACAAACGAGTATTCTTCTCCCGGCTCAAGCACAATATCTCTAAAATAGACCGTGCGGCTGGTTGTTCGCTTTTGTTTCAACTCGTCTGTCAGAGTGAGCTGGCGATTTTTTACCGTAAGCCCTGTAAAATCTATGCTGAACATTCTGTCATCGGCGATTTTGAATCGCACCGTATCAGAACCATGATTTGCCATACTCACACGCACATTCACAGGATTGATATCCGCTTCGCCCGGATAATACATAGTTCTATCAAAAAATGCTATAGAAAGCGAAACTTTCGATAGATTTTGCGTTGAATTTGATGCGATATATTCTGTATGATTTTCGTTTGCTGCAGGCTCTGCAAAAATGCTCGCCATTGAAAAAATTGCGGAAACCGCCATTATTCCTACTAAAGTACGTTTCACGACTGCTTTCTCCTATTTGTTTTTAATATCGGAATTTTTTTTTCAATACATTATTGCAATTTGAGTCTGATACCTGCGTTTGTGCTGTCCAAAAACGAAAGCGTGGATTCGTTTTGGATTTGAGAGAGATTTCCGCACCCTCGAAAAACATAATTCTTGAGGACGGAGATTTGTGAGCCAAGATACACGTTTTCCAAAGAACTGCAATTTTCAAAGCACCGGTCAGGCAATTCAGAAAGCATTACCGCTGGCATTGGCCACCCCACGCTATCAAACCGCACCGACACCAAAGATGAGCACCCGGAAAACGCGCCTTCCCCGATTTTTGTGACTGAAGTCGGCACCAAAAACGCTTCTCCGCTATACTTATTTTCGTCCTTCACAGACACGCTCAAATTTTTGCATTCAGCAAAGGCGTATTTCTCGATATTGATTGATTTTATCTGCTCTGGAATGACAATTTTCCGCACAGAGCTTCCGTAAAACGCAAATGAACCGATAACAAGTTTTGCAGCTGCAGAAAACTGCACAACATCGATAGTTTGATTTTCTCTGAATGCATTTTTTGCAATTCGCGTGATGCCTTCTGGGATTTTCACCGTTTTCGCAGTCCCAACGTATTTTAAAAGCGTAGAATCAGCGACTATAAAACCATCTGCCGTTTTTGAAATTGAGTTCAATGATGATACAACTTCCAAAATTTCAGAAACCTTTGCATTTTCCGCGGCTTCAACCGAGATTTTTTCACTTTCCGTCCAAATTGCTTCTAATCCAGTGCACGCTGAAAATGCGCCGCTTTTTACGACCAATATCTCTGAAGGAATGACGATATATTTTGTGTTTAGGCTTTTTGAAAATGCGCCAGACGCGATTGTTGAAACATCATACCAGTGCGTTATTTCTCCCACATTGGCAAACTCATCGGCGGTTTCATATTCCAAAATCGTCAACGATTTTTCACCTTTTCGGCGCGCAAGAACCGCTCGAAAATTGTTTTTTGCCACACAAATCGTATCGTACCACAGCACATTTTGCAGATTTTTGTTTCCAGACGCAATCGCGATTGATTTTTCAGAACCTGCAAAAAACGCGCTCTTAAGATTTTGAAAACCAGAAAAAACATTTTTTGAGATTTCAGACACCGTTTCTGGAATTTTTACAGAAACAATAGTTCCCTCCGTCCCGCTAAATGCGTTTTGTGCAATAGCTGTTACTGGACACCCATTGAATGTGCCGGGAATTTCAATCGTATCCGCATTTCCATGGTAGCCAACGAGCGAATACGAATTGTAATTATCATTTTTTCGGAATTCAAAGCCTGTGTCATCAAAAAACGGACCTAAAGAATTAAAAACGATTTTTGCGCCAGAAATATTTTCGATTCCCGCGATGGTAGCCCATTCAGCCGCCGTTCCAGCAAAGAAAATCTGCGGAATGGATTGACAGGGCGAAAATGCCCCTGCCGCAATTTTTCGCACAGATGCGGGGATAATAAGCGCAGAAAGTGTACTTGAACCAATATTTTCGATTTCAGAAACTGGTATCTCGTTATAAAACGAAGGAATAGCAATAATATCTTTGGTGCTTTCATTTTTTACCACACGATAAAAAGCCGCATTTTCACTCAATGCAAGCTCAATTTCATCAGCCGTAAAAACATTTTCCTTTGGTTTTGGCTGCGCAGAAATCGTGAGCGCATCAGATTCCACCTCAAACACATTAACCGCCACCGCCGAAATTTTGTACAACTGCCCATTCACCAATGAAGAAAAGGTGTACGATGAAATTGCATTATCGCGGATTTCAACACATTGAGGATTTTCATTCTCCGATTCCAATTTTAAGCGAATAAATCCCGTTTTTTCGCCATCGCCATAGTTCCACACCGCCGTAAGAGCATTATTATCAGATTCTACGGAAAGCTCTGCAAGCGCTACCGGCTTCGGTCCAAGAGATTCGTAATGCCACTGTACGCCGTCATTGAGCGATTCAATTCGGTTATAAAACGACAGCCCGCCGTCTAAGGCAAAGAGGTCGTTTTCTGTTTTTGCAAAATAGATGTCTGAAATCGATTGACAATGCGAAAATGCATCAGAGCCGATTTTTTCTATGGAAGCCGGAATTGCTATTGTTTTTACAGAAGCAAGATTTGAAAACGCATTATCAGCAATCGCAACAACGGGAATTGAATCGATATTTTCTTTTATAACAATGTTTTGTGCAGATACTGATTTTTTTTCTGCGGCAGAAAGTTCTTCGCTTGCAATATATGCGTCACCGCTCCTCGTATAGACCACAGAAACCGCATTTTCTATTGCAACAGTAAACGCCTTTTGAGAAAATACGGAACTTGCATCTGTTGTATTTTCGGCATTTTCTTCCGCAGTGCGAGAATCTTCTTCCCGCTCGTCAATTTCGCTAAACGGGTCGAGCGAGCAAGCAAAAAAAACAGGACAGAGAACGAAAATGAATGTAAGCGTATAAAAAAATTTTCTCACTTTCCGTAAACCAACAAAATGCAAAATCAGGGAAATTATACCCTAAAATTTGCATTTATAAAATGGCGCATTTAAAAAAACTTCCGTTTTTCAGCTATTCTCTAAATATTTTTCATCAAACTCACTAATTGATAACGGCTCGGAAAAAAAGTACCCCTGATAAATATCGCTTCCAACCGAATGTAAAAAATCCACCTGTTCCGCCGTTTCAACGCCTTCGGTAACGACTTTTATGCCAATTTCTTTTGACATCGAAATCATTTTTTCAAGAATTTTTCGTCCCTTTTCTGCATTTTTTGTATCGTGCAAAAACGCAAGGTCAATTTTTAGCTCGTCCAATGAAAAATCCTTGAGCGTGTTGAGAGACGAATAGCCTCGCCCGAAATCATCCATTTCAACATTAAAGCCCTTGCTCCGCAACTTGTCAATAAGCTCTGACTGCCGCTCTGCATCAAGCATAACAGCCGTTTCGGTGATTTCCAATTTCAGATTTTTAGGCTGCACTTCGTATTTTTCAATAAGCGCAGAAAAAACTTGGCAAATATCAATAAGATATAAATCTTTCGGCGAAATATTTACAGAAATATACAAATTTTCATGCCCACTTTGCTTCCATTTTGCAAGCTGACGGCACGCAACTTCCCAAATATATTGGTCAACAATCGCAATCATTCCGTTATTTTCGAGCGTTTTTATAAAATCCTTCGTCGAAATATTTCCGCGCTCCTTTGAAAACCAGCGCATCAGAGCTTCCGCGCCTAAAACAGTGCCGTTATGGTCAACCTGCGGCTGCAAAAAGACTTGGATTTCGTTATTTTTTAACGCCGATGGAATTGCATTGATAATTTCTTGCTCCAACAAAACTGCATTCCGAAGATTATCATCGTAATAGGCAATTCGCTTGGAGATGTCTTTTTTTATCGTTTCAAGCGCAAGAAATGCCCTATCGCACATTACAGATACCAAAATATTACGCTCTTCTATGGCATACACACCCATTTGGCAAATAACCGAATAGCCCGAATCATCTAGCAAATTGAGCGATTTTAACGATTCAATCAAAAAAAGCTCTTCGCCAAAATTTTTCTTCGGCATCAAAAGCGCAAATCGGTCTGCGTCCAATCGCCCGCAAATATCGCTACTCGCCGACAATCTTTTTATTTCGTTCGCAATTCGCTTTAAAACTTCGTCTCCTCGCTTTGTGCCATATTGGTCGTTTATCAACTTAAAATTCACCACATTACTGCACAGCATAAGATAATCGTTTTCCAAATCGCTCTGCAGCCGCTCTGACGCTTGTTCATAAAAATACTCTTTGTTGTAAAGCCCTGTCAAAAGGTCGTGAGACGCGCGATAATGCTCCTGCTCCAACTTCGCAAGTTCATCGGTTACGTCCACAAAAATAAAATAACTTCCAATAAATCGCTTTTTGGCATTTTCCAGACGATTAAATTCGAGCTTAAAATGATGCGTTTTTTCATTGATTTTTCGCACAAAATCCAACGAAAAATTCGGACTATTGAGAATATCTTTTTTGCCAACAATTTTTTCAATTTCGCGCGTTGCATTTATTTCATCGGTAAAAATATTTTTCGCAGATTGATTCATATACGCGCAGTTTCCGAAAATATCGAACAAAATCATCGCGTTTTTTAAGTCATCTGCAACGGATTTCATCGTAAGCGTTATTAAATGCTTCGGAATGAAAATTTGCGCAATATGATAAATGCCTATCGCAAAAACAGCATAAAACAGCACAGAAAAGTCAAATATGCTCTTCTTTAGCATAAAAATCGCATTTACCACAACAATGAGCAAAACAAACACAAAGACCGACGCATATTTTATTTTGTAAAGAGACGGCGCCATAATCGTTGCAAATCCAAGATAAAAGAAACAGGCAAGCACGATTGCGTAATCAATAAAAAGGTGAATCGAATAAAACGGAGTCGGGACAACCTGCCACGGAAGCCCCACCGCGTTGAGTTCAAGAGAGAACGAATGGTGAAAAATAAGATTCGCAATAAACGACAGCGTGTCTAAAACAAGGACAGCACTTAAAAAAATTTTTCCGATTCGCTTTGAATGTCTATTCCGAGTGTATTCGTGGCAAAACGACAGCAAAAAAAACAAAATCCAGTCCAATCCCACAAAATACATCGTGTAACCGATTTTTGCCAAAAATTCATTTTTTGAAATCGAAAAAATAATATTTGAAAAAATAATTTCGGCAGAAGCGCACATAAGGACTTTTATTTTGAAGACAATTATATCTTTTTTGTTACGCAAAACAAAAAAAATATAGTAAAAAAGTAAAATTCCCAAACCTGCCAAAAGCAGAATAAAAATGCTCTTCATACCGAATTCCATAAAAAATGATAACACAGAATTTAAAAAATGTCGCCCTTATTTTCAGCAAAAATCAATATTTTACGAGTCATTTTTTCCTCCAGCACTCAAAATCCGCTGCAATTCCGCGGTTGCGCTCTCTAAAGAACATTCTTTCGAAATATCGACATCGGCATTGTAGCGCAAAAAATACAGCACACACCGAATTTCTGTAGCATCGCAGCCGAAAATATCAGCCGCCGCCGCGCGATAACACGAAAGTTGCGGAATATAGCGCTCTTTGTGCATAAATCGGTCGGTTTTATAATCCACAATCGTGTATTTATACGGCGAAGTGCTTGCATTTTTGAACACCAAATCCATAGAACCAGAAACAATTACCGTCTGTTTTTTTCCGCTTAAATCCACAAAATCCAGCGCGCTTCTAAATGCGTATTCAGAATACATTTCCGCATTTCCCGACTCTGTGGCTTTTTTGCACTCAGCAAACAGTTCTGATTTTTCAAAAGAATCCGCCATATTGCTGCAAATGGTATTGATTGCATCAATATCCTTTTCGTCATCAATACCGTCGTATAACTTCAGAGGAATCTCAGAAAAGTTTGCACTAAAACGATTTTCCAGCGTTTTATGAGCTATCGTACCAAAATCATTATAACCAAAACGGGGTTGCACATTTTCGTTTTTGCCTTTGTTTTTCGCGGATTTTTTGAATTCCCGTTTCGGAATCGATTTTTTTACAATCACGTCAATTTCAGAACACGGAACTGCACCTTGTTCGTCCTTTTCGTCTTTGATTTCCAAAGAACTTGGCGAGATATGAACAGGAGCAATCTCTTCTTTCGCGTCAGTCTGCGCATTTTGGTAAACTAACAACTTTTCCGCAGCAAAAGCAATTTTCTCGCTATCCGTATTTTTTCGTTCAGTACCTTGACTTTTTTTTACATTTTCTGCATTTTCTTGCAAAATAGTATTGTCAAAATAGTTCAGCGTAAAAAAGGCATTTTCAGATTTACCAAACTCCAAAAACGGTGCAATTACATCAAAAATCGTTTTTTTGACAATCGAGTTCGCTTTTTTTTGCTCATTTCCGACGACAATTAGCCGCTCTTCAGCGCGCGTAAACGCAACATACGCAACTCGTTTTAACTCGGCTTCGTCCTCCCATTCCGACAATTGCAACTTTTTTCGCCAAAAATAATTCACATTCCTTTTTTCAAAAATTGCCATACCTCTTTTTGTTTTGCACGTTTCAAAAAAATCGCCGGCAGGCATCGAAATAGCCGCCCCCACGTCGTTGCAAAGCATAACAGGCGAAATTGATTGCGATTTTGGTTTTGCCGAAATGTCGCAGATAAAAACAACCTTAAATTCAAGCCCTTTACTTTTGTGAATCGTCAAAATTTTCACACTGTCGCTTGATTCCATCGGGATATTCAAGTTATCGATTTTTTCGGAATCGTCTTTGAACGTTTCCACATAATCAATAAAGGCAGCCAAAGTACTTGCATTTTTTTCAGAACCCCGCGCCAATTCCAACAAAATATCATACATCGCCGAATACATACTGACATCGCTATTCCAAAGCGTTTCGTAACGATAGCCTAAATCATTCCATAGCATAGAAATAACACTTAAAATGGAACTTGTTTTCAGCGCTTTTTTTACCTTGGCAAATTCGTTTTGCGCAAAAGAAAACCGCTCATACTCAACAGAATCTTTTCCCAGCACTTCCATTGCAATTTCTTGCGCTTTTTTATCAAACGGTGCAAAAAACTCCTCTTCAGTGTCATTTTCAGCATTATTTTCACTTTTTTTTGAATACAATGCTTCACGCATTTTTGAAGCCAACGCACGCGCCTTCTCCAAATCCAGATTCACAAACGAACTGCGAAAAACTTTTACGAGCGCATTTATATCGTCTGGATACGCACAAATTTTTAAGTACGAAACAAGGTCGTTCACCGGTCCATCAGAATAAAATCCGTTGAAAACCTCCGTCGAATACGGAATTTTTTCGTGAAGCAACTCTTTTTCGTAAGATTTCAGCTGCGTTGCAGTACGGAAAAGAAGCGCAATATCGCTGTATCGGTACCCTTCAGCAATCAATTCGTGAATTTTTTTGGCAATAAAAGCCGCCTGACAATTTCGTTTGTTTACCCGTTTTTTTAAAACGTCAGTTTCAGTCTCTTTTTTTTCTTCCCTATATAAAGCAATTTCTATGCGCTTTCCTTTTTGCAAAAAATCACTTTTTTTTGTATTCGGAATTTTTACGGTTTCATACACTGCTTCATATTTCTGGATATTTTCAGCGTCTGTGCTTCTTGGAAAACCCCCCGAAACCTTCCCCATTCCGCCAAAAAACACATTAAAAGACGAAATAAGCGCCGGTTTTGAACGATAATTGGTATCAAGTTGGAGACATTTTCCAAGATGTTCCTGCAAATTGCGAAAAACCGAAACATCTGCATCACGAAAGCGATAAATGCTCTGTTTTTCATCTCCGACGAAGAAAAGTTTTTCATTTTCAAGCCGTTTTTGAATATAATCCGCCGAGTTTTTATCAAAATTGGGAATTATATAGCCGTTTTCGTTGAATCGTTCATTTTTGTCTGCAAGCATAAAAAGCACTTCGCATTGCATTTGGTTGTTGTCTTGAAATTCGTCAATCATTATTTTGTCATATTTTTTTTGCTCTGCGTGACGAATATCGTGATGTTCTTTAAGCGTATGAAACGCAACTCTTGAAACATCGTGAAAAGTCAAACAACCCGAATTTCGTTTTGCGGCATTTACTTCATCTTGAAATTCATTCAAAAGAACGGCAATTTCTTTCGCCGTTTCGTAGTTTTCCACAAAATCGATACATTCCACAAGGCTCGAATACGGCTCATAAAGCGCAGAAAATGCGTCGGCAACTTCCCCAGCCGCACCTTTTTTGCCAGACGGCTTTTTTTCGCAGCACGAAAACAACGCCGACAAAAATGCGCCATATTCTTGCATTGCAACAAAATGCGCAGATTCTGCTATAACATCGCTTCCGATTTTTATAGGATTTTCACTGAAAAATTTCTGAAAAGCTGCAATCGTTGAGCCGCCGCCGTTCTCCTTTTCAACCGCATAGCACATCTTTTCCACAAGTCTATCCGCAATTTGTGCATTTTCTGCCCAAACGTCCCTGATTTCTGCACCTTGTTTTTCAAGGTCGGCGCAAAAATCGCGGCTATCAACCACAGATGTAAACGACAAAATAGCAGCGGCAAAAACTTTTTCTGCCAATTCATCTATCTGATAGAGCTTCAGCATTTTTTTGAGCGCAACACTATGCCTGCTTTTCCCAAGAATAAACTCCAGCGCGCGCGTTTTTATCATATCGTTAATGCCCGCAACATCAAGTTTAAACGCAGGAGTAATGCCGTAAAAATGCGCCCCTTGCTTTGCGATATCCGAAAAATAGCTGTCGAGCGTTTGAATATGTGCTCGGTCAAAATTTTTAACCGCCTCGCGTGCACGCGGATTTTCGCTTGATTTATCACAGAGCGTCTTAAAAATACGCTCTTTCATCTCAACGGCGGCTTTATTCGTGAACGTCAGCGTTAAAATTCGGTCGACCTCAGTTCCTGCGCGGTCCTCTTTTCCGTCAATCAAGCGCATAAAGCGCTCGGCAAGAACGCGGGTTTTTCCAGAGCCAGCACCCGCACTCACAACCACATTTTCAAATGTATTGACCGCAATATGCTGATTTTTGTCCAATTTCAATGAGGGAGATTTGTTTTCAGTCTGCATTTTCCATTTCCTTTTCTGTTTGATTTTCAGCATTTTCGCCCGAAACCGTAAAAAACATTCGGCAAATTGCCACATAATCCAAGCAACCATTGCCAAAACTATCCGAACTCACGCACATTTCTTCGGCTTTTTTAGCAATTCCGAAATCCATCGATTTCATCGCCTCGCAAAAATCGTGCGTTTTTTCAAAACAATGCGCACGCGTTCGCTCAAAACACACCGCCTTGCCAATCAGAGAATTTTTATCATAAGAACCGTTTTCTGCGAGCAATTCTTGCAATGTTGCGCATTTTTGCGCTTCCGTCAGTTCCGTTTTGTTAAACACTTCCGTTAATTTTTTATCCCGAATCGAATAAAAATACGCCGCCGCCACATGCTCGCCCGTTTCGCGCTCATATAATTCCGTATAATACGGGATTTGAAAATCAGGCTCTTCGTCCGTTTTATTCTCGTCAAGCAAAAGTTTCTGTGGCACCGAACCGCTTTTGTAATCAAGCAAAATAATATCGTCGCCGTTTCTTAAAACACAGTCAATCGTGCCAGAAAGAACGTAATCTTCGCCGTCAGGAGCATATTCAGCACATTTTTTTTCGGTATCAAGAACAAATGAGCCGGCAATTCTTTTATCGAACGATAATGACGCAATGCTTTTTTCAAGCACCGATTCAATTATTTCCTTTTGCACTTCCACAACCGATTTTGTCATAAAACTCAGCGTTTTATCCCATTCGTTTTTGAGGTCCTTTGCATCATTCAAAAACCGCTCAAATGCGCGCTGAGAGCTTTCTTTTAGAATCGCTTTGTACTCATCAGACAGCGAAAACTCATTTTTTGCCGAAAGCGGAAGATTTTTTTCTTTCAGCGCAGAACAATATTCCTGCAAAATTGCGTGTTTTATATTTCCCAGCAAAAAATTGCTGATAATTTCGGCTTCGTTATCAAGCGGTTTCAGTTTCAAAACCTTTTTGAACAGCCACCGCCGCGGACATTTATAAAACTCCGAAATTGAAGTCGCGCTGATTTTATATTTTCCCGTTCGCGTATCCTTGAAAGCCGTATCAATCGCCGTGCGAATCGCCAGCGAATCCATTTTCGGCACGAGGCGCGCACTTTTTACAAGGGATTTTTCCCCATTTTCACCATGCGTTTTGTGCCAAGCCAAAAACGCATTTTTTTGCGATTGCAGCATTTTTTTCGGAAACGCATTTTCTTGTTTTTCTGCTTTTTGAAACACAAATTGAGCCGTTTTCTCGCTTTCTTTTTCAGGAAATTCCTTATTTAAAAGCCACGCTTTTTCTGCGGCAATCGGGTCGTATCGCAACTCGATTTTTTCTTTTTGTGAAGCAATTTTCGTCTTAAGCGCACCGTGCGGGAATCCAAAACCAGACGGCGAATGATGCGACGACAAAAACAGCGCGCCGTTTTCGGAGTTAATTTGATACAAATGAATAAAATGCTCGGTCGGGTCGATTTCGTTCAGTTTTTCGATGCTACTTTTTTCGTGCGGCGTGATTTCCAAAATCAATTTGCGCTTTTCGTCGCTTAAAAACGAAAGCTGTTTGAACATCGTCCCCACCGAAATCAAATCTTGCGTTGCGCCCAAAACAACGTGGATTTTGTACGGAGCCGCCGCGCTCGTGCGATACGGATACACCTGCACCGCTTTTTCACCAAGTTGCTCCAAATACTGCACCGTCGCCAAATGCTTTACAAAAAACGCAAAACAATTTGAAATGCGAATGTCCCCGCCGTTTTCATTGATTTTGTATTCATTTTGCAACTCAATAAGATTGTAAAGTTCGGAAATGCAACGACTTATAATTTTATCGCTCTTTGGCATTTCATCAAACTTTGTATCATCAATAAAAAGACTCTTAAATTTTTTGTAATGCTCCAAAACAGCCTTAAAAGTCCGCGCGTGCACCAGCTGATTCACCGATTTTTTTAAATCCGCATACAGTTTTTTCAGCCGCAACGTTTTTTCGGCATTTTTTTCATCTTCAACATCGACCTGCCGTAAATGCACCGGCTTTTCAAAAGCCTCTTCCCAAACATCAACAGCGATTTCTTTGCCATCTGCCATTTTCTTAAACGAGCACAGGCAGTTATTTTTCCGCCCAAACGCAATCAACGCATTCAAAAGCCCTTGATTTTTCCACGGAATTGCATCATTCAAAAGCAATGCACGAACGCTCTTGTACGAAAAATTTTCGCTCGCACAATTTTGAATCTGCTCAAAAAGATTGCCCGCAAGATGAGCCGAAAGCATTTGACTGCTTCTCATTGTGTGCGGAATTTCATAGAGCGAAAAAACGCTGTCCACATACGGACCATAATTTTCCATATCGCTCACGCTGACCGTCATTTGCGTCCACGGAATGCCATCATTATGCTTTTCTCGCAAAAAAAGAGCCGCTTCGCGAATTTCTTGCACAGAAGACTCAAAAAGAATGCTCTCATACGGAACATCAGAAGCACATTTTTCCACGCTCAACAAATCAATCTCAGGCGCAGAACTCAAAAGCGTTTTATATTGCGCCCAGTCCTGCAAAATTTCGGGATACACAATACAATAGCGCTCGTCCCCGTTCGGCTCAAAAGGCGGTTTTACCCACGCTGGGTCAAATTTTTTTCGATTCTGCAAAAATGCGGCATATTCTCGATACAGCGTGTCATAATCGGCATCTTCGGCATCATTTGCCTCGATTTTTTTTTCAGCGGCGGCTTCTTTATATTCTGCGCTTTCGTGAAAATCGTGCCATAACTGGAGCGAGGGCAAAATTTTTGCAATCCAATCTGAAAAACTCCCCGCATTATCCGCATATTTCGGCGTAATCAAACTCGTAAAAAGCGGCGTTCCTTTTGCGGCACATTCAGCATTTTTTTGAATTATATGAGATGCAAAAACTTTTCTCATCAATGACTGAATTGACTGCAATTCATCGCTCGAAGCCCTAATGTGCTGACCTTTGAAATCGTCCCACGCAATAAATCTGTTCATTGAAACCGAACGAACACCCGTCAATGCACTATTTTTCAGCGTCCAATCAGCCCAGCCTTTAGCAGCAACTTCTGTTGGAAAAACAAAAATAACATTTTTATTTTTAATATTTTCTTTTATATAGTTAATCAGCAAATTATCCATAAATAGAAATATAATAGCAATTTTTTTATCTGACAAGAAATTTTATGCAAAAAAACGAACCGCGTGAAAAAAACACAATATCCTATAGTAGAAAAAAATTTTTGCCGATAAATAAATTTGTAGGCAGGTATCAAAATGGCTTCAACAAAAATAAGCAAAAGCAATCACAATGTGCTCTTTTCTTCTCTAAAATCCAAGGGTTTTGCGCGAATCAGATTTGTTTTTGCAGCATCAAATATTTTAAGCGGAAAAAAACAGACTTTTTTTGTTGAATTTTATTTTTTGAATCCTGCAATTTCACCAAAACGACCTGTTTTATTTTCTGAAGTCCAAGGCTCAAGCGGTCTTTTGCCGTCATATTGTTCCGTTCGTTGCGGAACGCTTGGGCGCGGCGGAAAAGAATTGATAAAATATTGCTCAAATTCTCAAGTCATCTTCGATAAAAAAACGGGCAATCTTCAAATCGATTGTTTTTCGCTCACAGACGAGGTTATTATCGGTTCTGTCACCACTAGCGAAGGCTCAATGGACTGGAATTTGCAATACGAAAAACAAATTGCAAAGCCGCCGCTTTTCCGCTCAAAAAAATACAGTTGGAATTCCGACGGCATAAAAACGGTTGTCGGTGGTGTTTTGCATTTTAATGGCGAAGAATTTCAAGCAGTTCCAAACGTTTCTTTCGGCTATTCTGATTTTAGTTTCGGGCAAGAACAAATAAACTCCAGTTTTCACATTTCAGCTTCTAATCTGGTGAGTTCCATAAATGGCAAGCAACTTGCTGGCTCCAGTTTTGCCGTACAAAAAATTGCCGAAAACAAATATGTTATTTTTGTCAAATTAGAAGGCAAGACATTTTGCATTCGCTCGGGCAAATTTTTATGCAAAAAAGCCGTAACGTGTTATTGCACCGAAACAACCGACGAGGAAAATACGCGGCAGTTACATTGGGCTGCTAATATCCATCTGGGAAAATCCGTGGTTGACATCGACATTTATTGCCACGAATCAAGTATGTATTTCCGCGAATTTGACCAAGCCGACGGAAAATCGCTCTTGAGCGAATTGTGTGGCGGAACAGGCGTGGGCGAAGTGCGCTATTACCGCAAAGATTCCCGCACCAAAGCACTCGAAATCATTGAAGAAGCACGGGTGCAAGACGCACTGTGCGAGTTCGGGAGCAATAAAAAGTTGTAAATTTTTATGCGTGATAAAGAAAAAGAGGAGAACTCATAAGATTCGTATCCCTTTCTGCATAAGGCAGAGAGGGATTTTTTTGCGGTTCTCACACTCTTTTTCAGCATCGCATTTACGGCGCATTTTGCCACACCAACACACCGCATTTCAAACGGGCTTTTACAGCTCAATGCTATTTTTGAGCGTATCGCGAATTCCGTGCGATGATGATGCGGTATTTTGCTTTGGACCATAATTGTTGCCATACACCGCGCCCGTCATCGTGGGTGCCAGCAGGATTTTCCCCGTTCCGCGATACACATTCACAAACCCTTCGCCCGAAAGCCCCGAGCCCACCAGCGATTTTCCCGCCTTCTCCACCGTAAACTCAAGACTTTTTGACCACGCAATCGCCATATTGCCGTCAATTTTCATCACATCGTTTTGCAACACCACCTCAAGCAGTTCCTCGCGCGGCACCGGCGTTTCCAGCACGCACGTTCCGTTTCCAGAAAGGCAGAGATTAAACAGCCCCTCGCCGCCCAAAAATGCGCTCGACACATTGCTCCGCGATACCACCCTATCCTGCACAGACGATTCCGCCGCCAAAAAAAGCCCATCGTCAAGCACAATGCCGTCGCCCCAGCTCGCAACATTTTCGGCAATCAAATAGCGAAACGTCGGCTCAAGCATAAGATACCCGTTTCCCGAGTACACGGGCTTTACCGCACTTTCGCCCGTAACCGCGCCCTTGACCAAATTGCCCACAAAGCCGCCCACGCCATTGATTCCGCTCGTCATTTCGATGCTGCCCGCTATCCATTGCATTGCACCCGCTTGGATTTTCACGCTTTCGCCGTCCAAATAACAAAGCACTTGGCGCTTTTTGATGTTCATTTTCTGCATAAAATAGGCTTGCTCGGCAAAAACAGGGTCGTTGCTCAAGTCGGTTTGATGTTCCAAAATCGCAAATGGACCGAGTTTTTCCATAATTTTGATATTCGGATTGTTAAAAAGATTGTTGATTTGAAGCATTTTTCTCACCTCTGCTCAAAAAAATCTAAAAAAGATACTTCATTCTAGCAAAGAACATATCGCTGTGCAATCAAAAACGCACAATCAAAATGCTGTTTTCCGCGTAAAATCATTCGGCAAAAAAAGCCCCGCACCCATTTTTTGAGCGCGGGGTTTCGATGTTGCTCACAAATCGCGTTTATGCCGTTGGGAAGAGCTTTTGGAACTGCGTCAAGCCCGTCTTGAGCGTTTCGCGCGCGTCAATTTCCTTGAGTTTTCCCTTGCCCTTGTAGTAGTTGATGAGCGGCTCAGTTTGCTCGCGGTACACATCGAGGCGGTGCTTGATTGCCTCATCGGTATCGTCGTCGCGGGTGTACAGCTCGCCGCCGCACTTGTCGCACACGCCCTCAACCTTCGGCGGCGCGGCAGTGATGTTGTACGGAGTTCCGCACTTTCGGCACATTCTGCGTCCGCCCAAGCGCTCCACCACTTCTGCGTCGCTAATCGCAAAATCAACAGCCGCATCGATTGTTGCAAACGTGTCGAGTGCTTCTGCCTGAGGAATCGTGCGCGGGAAACCGTCGAGGATATAGCCGTTTTTGGTATCGTCCTTGCTCAAACGGTCTTTCACGAGGTCAATCGTGATTTCGTCGCTGACCAAACCGCCCGCGTCGATAATCGCTTTTGCCTTTTTGCCCAGTTCCGTGCCGTTCTTGATGTTCTCGCGGAAAATATCGCCCGTGGAAATGTGCGGGATTTTGTACGTTTCAGCAACCTGCTTTGCCAGCGTTCCTTTGCCCGCGCCCGGCGGTCCTAAGAAGATGAAGTTCAATGTATTTCCTCCAAAAATTGAGAACTGCCGCGCTATGCCAGCATTTTTTAGCCGTGCATTTTTACAACAATTCCCAAAAAAAGATACTTCTATCATAGCCGATAATGCGCTAATCGACAAGCACAATCTTTGTGTGATACAATCGCGAACAAGGTTGAACAGATATGAACACATCGACACAAAAAATATTTTTAGAAGGAATGCGCGACGGCACTCCGATTGGGCTGGGATATTTCGCCGTGAGCTTTTCACTCGGGATTTTTGCCAAGCGCGTGGGATTCAATGCGTTTCAGGGCTTTTTGGCAAGCATCTTAAATCTCGCCTCGGCGGGCGAATACGCGCTGTTTGAGTGCGCGCAGGGAAACGCAGGGCTGATTGAAACGGCATTCGTGATTTTCGTGGTCAATGCGCGCTATATGCTTATGGGGTGCGCATTGAGCCAAAAATTCAATCGCGACACGCCGTTTTTTCATCGCTTTTTGGTGGGATTTCCATTGAGCGACGAGATTTTCGGCATTGCAATCGCGCGCGCGAACTACACCCCCGCCTACAGCTACGGCGCGGCAAGCATCGCGGCTCCCCTCTGGGCAATCGGCACGGCGGCGGGCGTGCTTGCGGGCAATCTGTTGCCAGATTTCGTGGTTAATGCGCTGTCGATGTCGCTCTACGGAATGTTTTTGGCAATCATTGTCCCGCCTGCCAAAAAAGACAAAACGCTCGCCGTAGCAATTTTGGCAAGTTTTGCCGCCAGCTTTGCATTTTCCGTGTTGCCGCTCTTACAATTACTGTCGTCGGGAATGAAAACCATAATCCTCACCGTCGCAATCAGCGCGATTTTGGCGGCAGTCAAACCCGTTTACGAGGAGACAAAATGAACATCTACGCGTATATTTTCATCGGTGCAATCGTAACGTATGCCATTCGCGTCTTGCCGCTCACGCTCATCACGCGCCCCATCAAAAACCGCTTTCTGCGCTCATTTTTGTATTATGTGCCCTACATCACGCTTTCGGTGATGACATTTCCCGCGATTATCGAGCAGACCGACAATCTGGCGGCAGGAATCATCGCGCTCATCGCAGGCATCGCGCTCTCGTACCTCGGCGCAGGATTGTTCCCCGTCGCCCTTTCGTGTTGCGCCGTCGTTTTGATTTCCGAACTTTTTTTCTAAAAGACCGCAGCAATTCAGCCGTTTTTGGAAATTGCTACTTTCACAAGTGTTTTTGACTTTGGGAAAAAAGAAATTGGCAAAAACAAAAGTGCGGAAGCCTTTTTCCCGCGGAAATGACCAGAAACAAATGTGCGGCGGCTCATTTCCCGTGGCAATAGCCAGAAACAAACGTGCGGCGGCTCTTTTCCCGCGGAAATAGCAAGAAACAAATGTGCGAGAGCCTTTTTCCCGTGGAAATGACCAGAAACAAAAGTGCGGCGGCTCATTTCCCGTGGCAATAGCCAGAAACAAAAGTGCGGCGGCTCATTTCCCAAAAACAATGCACAGAAACAAACGTGCGGGCGGCTTTTGACACTGTCAATGCTCACTTTTACAGGTGTGAACCCCCTTTTGACAGTGTCAATAAGCAAAAACAAACGTGAGAGAGGCTTTTGACACTGTCAAAAGAGAGAAACAAACGTGCGGGACGGCTTTTTTTGGAAAAAACGCGCGGAAACAAAGGCGGGAGTGCGCGTTGACAGGAAAACAAGAGGAAACAAGGGGCTTAAGCCCCTTGTCAATTCAGAGAGGCGAGCAGAAAAAATGGATTGCCCAAAAAGAGATTCAGAGAGGCGGACGAAATGACAGGCGGGAGGACGGAGAAAAAAAATTTCGACACGAGGCAAAAATCCGTGCTATACTTTGTATGCAAACTTCTTCAAAACACGGAGATAAAAAATGCGGCGGATATGGTTGATAATTGCATTTCTGGCGAGTACGGCGGCGTTCTTTGCACAATCGGCAGCGCAGGACGATGATTTTTTTGCTGATTTTGTAAATCGAACGTGGACCACGGAAGACGGGCTTCCGGGAAATACGGTAACGGACATCTTTCAGGATAATCTGGGCTATGTGTATTTTGGCACATACGAAGGCTTGGTTCGTTTCGACGGCGTGGAATTCGACATCTACAACAAGGGCAGAGATGAGAAATACGCTTTCGTGTCGGCGCGGGCGGTGTTTCAAGCGTCGGACGGCGCGATTTGGACGGGCAGCAACGACGAGGGCATTTTTAGAATCGAGATGGATAGCGACAATGAGGTGCTTTCGTTTTCTTCCGAGAATGGACTGCCGAACAATTCTATCCGCGCTATATGCGAAGACAAAAATCAAAATATCTGGATTGCCACGGCGGGCGGCGTTGCCTATATCACGCCGTCTTTTGAGGTCGTCATTCCCGACGAAGCGTTTGTGAGCGAACATCACGATTTAAGCGGTGTGTGCACGTCTGTGCTCTGCGATACGCTCGGTCGCGTGTGGGTTACGACGATGGACGAGGGCGGCATTTATCGCTTTGTGGACGGCAAGGCGGAGCAATACAAAATTCAAGACCCGTTTCTTGAAAACAGCGTAGTAACGTGCATTATGCAAGACAATACCGAAAATTTCTGGCTCGGAATTGCGCCGCATTATGCCTGCCACATTGACGATAAAGGTCCTCAGCTCTTTGATTTGTCGTGCGGAAAAAACGAGGGCACTACCGTGGACAATATTGTGCAGGACGCAAACGGTCAGCTTTGGTTTTCGACCGATACGGCGCTGGTGATGTACAGCGCGGGCAAAATAGCGCGCTTTACCGAACAGAACGGGCTGGTTGACAGCAATATCAACAAGGTGATGCAAGACCGCGAGGGCAATATTTGGCTTGCGACGAATCACGGCGGCGTGCAGAAAATGAATCGGGGGCTGTTTAGAACGCTGGAACACACCTCGAGCGTCAATGCGATTGCGGAGGGGCTGGATTCGCGTATGTGGCTCGGGCTTGATAAGGGGCTTGCGTGCTACAAAATCAACAGCGACACGCTTTCGCTCGAGGCTGAGCAAAACGCAATTACGCAGGCGGTGGGCGATGAGCGCGTGCGGCACGTCGGCATTGCGTCGAACGGAGATATTCTCATAAGCACTTACGCAAATCTGGGGCAAATGCGCTTTTCCGAAGGCGGAAAACTCGTTGGGCAATGGCGCAAAAAAGACGGGCTGACGGGCGATAAAGTGCGCGTTGCATTGGAAAGTTCCGTCACGCACGACCTTTTTGTCGGCACGACCAACGGCTTTAACATCATCAAGCACGACAGCGGCGAAATCCTCACCCTCACGCAAAAAGACGGGCTTCCCAATGATTTCATTATGTGCATTTACGAAGACACCGCCGACAACAGCATTTGGCTTGGCACCGACGGCGGCGGCGTGGCGGTGATTCGGGACGGCAAGGTAGCCGACATCTTCAACACGGAAAACGGGCTTTCGGGCAATATCGTCTTCAAGATTACAAAAAACTCTGACGGCGCATTCTGGATTTGCACCTGCACGGGTTTGAGCCGCTTTTTCAACGGGATTTTCTATAATTATTCCAAGGCAAACGGTTTAACCACCGACAGCGTATTCCAGATGATAAGCGATGACACGGGCACGGCGTGGTTTACGAGCAACACTGGTATCAGTTCCGTGTCGGTGCAAAAACTCATCGCGCAGGCAAACAATCTGGAAACCGCACTGAATCCCAAGACGTATTCCACTTCGGACGGGCTAAAAACACGCGGACCGACTTCCACCGCGCTTGGTATGAAGGATTCGCACGGGCGCATTTGGTTTCCGCTCATCGACGGTGTTGCGATTTACGACCCGCAAAAAATCCGCCTGAATATAACGAAGCCAACCGTTCACATTGAAAATGTGTCTCTCGACGATTGCACGGTCTATCCAAACGGCGAAAACATCGTGATTCCCGCGGGGACAAAGCGCGTAAGCATAAAATACACTGGTTTAAGTTTTGTTTCGAGCGAGCGCACGCGGTTTATGTACAAACTGGAAGGCTTCGACGAGGGATTTTCAAATTATGTGAATGCCCGCACGGTGTCGTACACCAATTTGCGCCCGGGAAAATACCGTTTTTTTATTATGGCGGTAAACGGCGACAACATTATGAGCGCGGTCGATTCGTCTCTGACGTTTGTGCAACAGGCGTATTTCTATCAAAAGATTTTGTTCTGGGTTGTTATGGTGCTTATGGTAGCTGCCATCGTCTTGATTATCGTGCAGCACAAAATCAAGGCGATGGAAAAAAACGAGCGCATTTTACAACAGCGCGTTAAAGAGCAAACCGCAAAAATCAACACACTGCTGCTAAATATTCTGCCCGAGCCAGTGGCGCAGCAGCTGGAAAACGACCCCGAAAAAACAATCGCAGACGAAGTGGAGTCCGTTTCGGTGCTTTTTGCCGACATCGTAAACTTTACGCGCATTACGAGCGGAATGGGCGCGGCGCAGATTGTTACGGCACTCAACGATTTGTACAGCAGATTTGATAAACGCGCCGTCGCAATGCACATTGAAAAAATCAAAACTATCGGCGATTCGTATATGGTTGCGTCGGGGCTTATCGAAAAAGACCCTCACCACGCCGAACACCTCATTGAATATGCGCGCGGAATGCTTTCGGACGTAAAGGATTTCAACAGAACGTCGGCAATCAAGTTCAATATCCGCATCGGTATCAACTCGGGCGCGGTAATTGCGGGCGTTATCGGGCGCACCAAATACATTTACGACATCTGGGGCGATACGGTCAACGTGGCAAGCCGAATGGAGCACACCGGCATTCCCGACCGAATCCACATCAGCCTGTCAACATGGGAGCAATGCCACGACAGCGTTGCTTTTGAAGAAGAAATTGATATGGACATCAAGGGAAAAGGCGTGATGAAAACATTTTTTACGAAATAGCGTTTGATTTTTCTGCAAAAAAGGTATGCAGAAAAACGGCAAGAATCGCGTAAACGGCGGCAATCACGCACGAAATTGCAGGAGAATAATATCCTGCAGTTTCTGCTATTGCAGGCACCGCAGAAAAAAGAACGGCGACAGGAATCAGCGCAATTTTTTTGCATTTGAGCAAAGCGCGCACGATAAGGGGAAATGCAATAAAAAGCAAAGGCACTGCAAATAAATCTGAAGCAGAAAAAACGGGAATTGCACCAAAAACATTGTATGGCACAAAAAGTGAATAAAAACCAAGCATCAACGGCGCAAAACTTTCGGATTTATCGATTTTTTTCGCAAAAAATTTTGCAAAAAAGAAAAAAACAGCAGAACAAATCGTGCACGGCAAAAAAATATGAAACAGATATGCTCTCAAAAAATTATAAAAAAACGAATCAACGTGTGCATTTCGGCTAAAGAACACAAAAAAACGCACGACAAAAAGTAGCGAAGACATAATAAGCCCGGAAAAAAAAGCACTCAGACGCTCTGCGGTGCGTTTTCGGCACATAAATCCTGCTGAAAATAACGGTATCCCTAATAACAAAAATGCTTCCATAACAAAAAATGTATCACAAAATCAAAAATAAGCCAATCCATTACGCATTTTTGCAAGACCGCTACAAGCAGCATCTATTTCTTGATAAAATCGGTACATAGAATTTTCAATTTCTATGTATGGATTATAATTCTATTAAATTGTTCTTGAAAAAAATTATATTTTTCTCTAAAAACGTACCATTCGGACTAATAAACATTTGACGAAAATCTTTTGTAAGTGTATTATCAATAGTATGGCACTTAGAAAAATCATTGGACAAATAAGCATTATATCATTACTTTGTACATCTTTTTTTTGTTGTGCAAACAAGCAAGATGTGCAGCAAAGACCAGAACCAGATGCAGAAATTCCAGCATTGCCAGTTGAAGAGCAAGAAATTGTTGAAGAAGAGATTGTTGAAGAAACTGTTCCTGCAAAAAAAATTCCTGTAACACCTATAATCCGCAAGAAAGAAGTAGAGCCAGAGCCGGAAGTTGTTCCTGTTGTGGAAAAAAAGCCTGTTGAGGTTGCCCCAAAAGAAGAACCGAAACCAGAACCCAAAAAGGAAGTGAAGCCAGCTCCAAAGCAAGAAGATAAAGCGATGGAGGAATACAAACGTTCTGTTGCTGAAAACACAACCATTGACTACGATACTTTTGCCGAAGACAAAAAACAAATCCTCAAAATCATAGAGGAACTCATTGTGATTATGAAAGACGGCGATGATGTAAAATGGCGCGATTATGTAGAAAAATCATCATTGGCATATTGGAGCGATACCAATCATCTTGCGGCGTACTCAAAAAAGTTGCCACAAAAGGGATTGCGTATGAAAAATCTTAAAGATTATTTCAAATGGGTTTTTGTGCCGTCTCGAAAGGGTCAAACTATTGACGAAATTCGCTACATATCAAGTGAAAATATAAAGGCGGTTCAGGTACGCGACGATAAAGATATTGTGTACTATTATTTCCGAAAAGAAAACGGAAAATGGAAAATTTACCTTCCAACGATGTAAAATGATAAGATTTTTTAACACTTTATAAAATGAAAGTTGATTTTTTTTTACAGGCAAGCTATAATAATAGTAAATTTCAGGAGGAAATTATTATGAGATTGGCGAAATACGGGACTAGCGTAATCTGTGGACTTTTGTTGTGCACATCTGCTTTGACTGCTCAAGAGCAAGAGAAGAAGGAAGAAACAAACGTCGAATCGGAGTATATGCAGTCTGTAGAGGATCAGGTCATTTCGGAACTTGCGAATAATGACAACCGTGATGACAAGATTGTGGCATTGCAGTATCTAAAAGATGCTGCTGATGAAGGGCGCATTACACCAGACATGATGAATACGCTTGACCATCTTGCAGGAGAAGGGCTTACAAATCAAAGTCGCACTGGCGGTCGCGTTACGAACAACTACCCAGACATTCGTAAGCAGGCATGTGATATTCTTGCAAATGTAAAAACAGAAGAATCAAAGAACATTCTCAAAACGATTGCTCTTAATGACAACGAACCTATGGTTTTGACAGCTGCAATCCGTGCACTTGGTGAAATCGGTATCAACGAAGGCGACGAAGTTATTTCTGCAATTAACTGGGCTCAAAAGCGCAATATGGCATTAAACCCAACAAGTAGCATGGCGCTTGAGGTTTTGAATGCATACGAAAAACTAGCAGATTCTGTTGAAAACAAGCAGCCAATGCTTGAGCAGATTGCAAAAATTGCAGGCAACAACCGCTACGTTAAATCAGTCCGAAAGAGAGCAAAAGAATTGCTTAAGAAATTTCAGGAAGAATCAGCCGGAAAATAAGCAGATGGTTTGAGTATAAAATATTGCTGTGTTCAATAAATTCATTGAATATGGCAATATTTTTTATAAGTTTGTAATAAAAAAAGAACCGAAAAAATATCGGTTCTTCAAACGAGAGATACAGGATTCGAACCTGCTACCTTCGGCTCCGGAGGCCAACGCTCTATCCAAGTGAGCTAATCTCTCAAATACTTTTATAAATATACACAGAAAATATTTGAATGTCAAGAAGAGGATTTTATGGATCCAATAATTTTAGCATCGGCATCACCTCGGCGACAAGAGATTTTAAATCAGTTAAATATTCCTTTTAAAGTAATTCCTTCTACCGATGAAGAAGTTTTTCCAGAAAATGTTAAACATAATAAAATTCCTGAAAATCTTGCTGTACAAAAGATAAAAAGCATTTTAAAAACTTTTTCAAAGGAATTGGAAAAAGTTTGGATTTTAGGAGCAGATACACTCATTTTTTTTGAAGATGAGATTTTTGGAAAACCGAAAGACCAAGACGAAGCCGAAAAAATATTGCGAAAATTACAGGGGCACACTCACACAGTCATAACAGGAATTGCGCTTTATAATGGCAAAGAACACGCTCTAACAACACGCAGCAGCGTTAACAAAGTTACTTTCGCGCCAATGACAGACGAAGAAATTGATTGGTATGTTAGTTCGGGAGATTGGCACGGTGTAGCAGGCGGGTATCGGATTCAAGGGCTTGCATCTTGCTTTATAGAAAAAATCGAAGGCACAACAAGTTCAATTATGGGCTTGCCTATATTTGAACTTTATGATATGTTAAAGGAGC
>ERZ842401.1843-NODE-1843-length-29191-cov-5.565658_pt1 | contig 29191 bp, 28 predicted proteins | sample MGYA00521270_ERZ842401 | MGnify/ENA primary metagenome ERZ842401 (study PRJEB31892, sample SAMEA3878208) | bioreactor metagenome | biome: Moose rumen | place: Sweden | collected 2011-10 | study: EMG produced TPA metagenomics assembly of the PRJEB12797 data set... | reverse complement strand
TGGCAGGCACCCACAAGTGGCACGGCAAGGCACCCTCGCAGCAGCAGTGCGAGGAGGCGCTGGCCCAGCTTCCCGAAACCCTCGGTGACTTTCCGCTTCAGGCATAACTATCTTAAAATATCTTACGATGACAAAATATACCGATACAGGCAAGAAGGATACCCGCAGCGGCTTCGGAGCCGGACTGCATGAGGCGGGCAGGCGCAATCCTGCGGTGGTGGCGCTGACCGCTGACCTTAAGGGTTCTCTCAAGATGGACGCTTTCGCTGATGAATTCCCCGACAGGTTCATACAGTGCGGCATCGCCGAGAGCAATATGATTGGAGTGGCCGCCGGCCTGGCTATCGAAGGGAAGATTCCTTTCGCCGGGTCATTCGCCGAGTTCGTGACGGGCCGCGTGTATGACCAGATACGCCAGGAAGTGGCATACGGCAACACCAACGTAAAGATAGCCGCTTCGCACGCCGGAATCACCCTGGGTGAGGACGGTGCCACCCATCAGACAATGGAGGACATCGCCCTTATGCGCGCCCTCCCCGGAATGGTGGTCATCAATCCATGCGACTATAACCAGACCAAGGCGGCCACTATTGCCGCAGCCGAGTATGAAGGCCCCGTATATCTGAGGTTCGGAAGGCCCTCGGTGCCCAATTTCACCCCCGAAGACCAGAAGTTCACCATCGGCAAGGCCATAGTCCTCAGTGAAGGCAAGGACGTAACGCTCATAGCGACAGGTCATCTCGTATGGGAAGCGCTCAAGGCAGCCGAAACGCTTGAGGCTGAGGGGATTTGCTGCGATGTGATAGATATCGCCACCATTAAGCCGCTGGATGAAGACGCAATCGTCGCCTCCGCCATGAAGACCGGCGCCTTGGTGGTGGCCGAGGAGCACAACAGCGCCGGCGGGCTCGGAGAGCTTGTGGCCGGTGTGCTTGCAGCCCGTTATCCCGTGCCGGTGGAGTTCGTAAACGGTGCGGACAGGTTCGGGCAGTCCGGAGTGCCCTCCGAGCTGATGACCGCTTACGGTCTCGACGCCGCCCATGTGGCTGACGCCGTACGCAGGGTGGTTTCCCGTAAGTAACGGCTCTGTGCCGTAGGAGTATGACCGACGGGGAAATACTTGCGCTGCGTGACGGAGGGAGGGCTGAGGAGGCTTTCCGCTGCATAGTGGCCGGGTATTCAAAGCCTCTGTACTACCATATAAGGAGCATGGTCCTCTCGCACGAGGATGCCGACGATCTGCTCCAGGAGACTTTCGTGAAGGTTTGGAATTCCTTCGGTTCGTTCCGGGGGGATTCCAAACTTGCTACATGGCTGTGGAAGATTGCCACCAACGAGACTCTCTCCTTCCTGCGGAAGATGAAGGTACGCTCCGCCCTGCGGTTCAGGCCGGTCACGGAAGAGTTGGAACGGAGGATCGACGAAGACCCGTATTTTGACGGCGACGAAGCGGAAAAGCGGTTGCTCAAGGCTCTGCAAAGCCTTCCCCAGAGGCAGCGTATGGTATTTTCGATGAAGTACTTCGAAGATATGAGGTACGAGGATATGGCTCAGGTCCTGGGCGTCAGCGTCGGGGCCCTAAAGGCCTCGTACCATATAGCTTCCGAAAAATTGAAGGAAATCATGCTGAATTTTTAGAAGCTTTTAAACTTTTATGCAAAGAATGCATCTATAATTGTGTATGGACGAAAAGATGACATCAATGTTTTCTGCCCCGGAAGGGTATTTCGACAGTCTTGAAGGCCGTCTTTCGGCGCTCCCTGCTGCCGGGAAGCCTTCTTACGGTACGTTCAGGAGGGTCAGGCCCTACATTGCCGTAGCTGCCGGTATCGCCATGCTTGCCGTTGTGTGGACTGCCGTCCTCAGGCCTGTTTCGCACAGGTCCTCCGACCAGGCCGTCGCAGAGTATGTCCTTTCGGATGATGATATATTCGACTACCTCCTTGGTTGCGGATATACATCCGAGCAGTTATAGTTCATTAACCTTAAACCCCAAAAGTTATGAAAGCAAAACTTTTTACCGCAGCCGTCGCGCTGCTCGCACTGTGCCTCGCAGCATCCGCCCAGCCCGCACAGAAACACGATCCTTCCCAGTCGAAGGAAATCGTCAAGGCTGACAAAATCGGCCATATCTCCACCCGTCTGAGGCTCACCGCAGACGAAGCGAAGGCATTCTGGCCTATCTACGAAGAGGCGGAGCAGCTCAGGATCGATGCCCGCAAGAAGGTGAACGAAGCCCGCAAGGCCATCCGTGAGGCCAATAAGGAAGGTGCCGCCACCAAGGCCCAGTTGAAGGCTTATCTTGCCGCCAAGGATGAGCTCGCCGCAATTGACAGCAAGTATGCTGACAAATTCCTGAAGGTGCTTCCCGAGAGCAAGGTCGCAAAGCTCTATCTTGTCGAGGAAAGCTATCAGAAGCAGCAGATGCGCAAGCGTATCGAGCGTCAGGTAAAGAAGAAGATGGCTGCAGAAGCCGGTCAGCCCGAGGGCCGCAGGCATGAAGGCCGCAAGGCAGATGCTCCCAAGCCCGCAGCTGAATAGCAATCAGCATCGTTTCATGTGTTTATGCCGTTTTTTTGTAAGTTTGTGACAATCAGCTTCTCATAATTATGAAAAAGATTATTGCAATAATGGCTTCCGCTGCGGCCCTGTTCCTCTGGAGCCCTGTATTTGCCCAGAGCAATTTCGGCAGGGAAGGCCATGACGGCATGAATGCCAGAAGCGGGCAGCAGGCTCCGAAAGTAGATCCCGAGACCTTCCTTATGGAAACTGTCGGGCTCACCGGCGAAGAGACGAAGGCGGTCCTGCCTGTCTATAAGGAGGCCCGGGAGCAGAAAACCGAAGCCCGCAAGAGGGTGATGAAAACCCGCAGGGCGCTCTCGGCTGCGATGAAGGAGAATTCAGTTACCGGTTATATGATCCGCGATTATATAGCAGCAAAGGCCGAACTCTCCGCAATCGAGGAAACGTATGCCGAGAAGTACAGCCAGCTCCTTCCTCCCGACAAAGCTGCGAAGCTGATCCTTTCCGATGAGCGGATGCAGCGCCGTCCCGGCGGACAGGGTGCGCAAGGCGGCCAGCAGAGAAGCAGGCGTCCGGAAGGCGGCGCCCAGAGACAAGGAGCGGACTTCTATTAATCCGGACAGGTTCCCTGTAAGGAATCAATTACCGGCCAGATGGGTTTCTGGCCGGTTTTTTTTGTCCGGCCGGCAGCGAAGAGGCTTACACCACTGCGTGGGCAGAACTCGTGGGCAACGGCTATACAATCAAGGCTATACCGGACTAAATACTCCGTCACGCATAAGCAGGGAGCGGTCGCACATCGAGGCCAGCTCCCTGTCGTGCGTTACTATGGCTATGGTCTGGCCGAGGGAGTCCCTCAGTTCGAAAAACAGGTGGTGAAGGCTGTCCTTGGTGGCGCTGTCCAGATTGCCGGAGGGCTCGTCCGCAAGAAGGATGGCCGGGTCGTTGACAAGGGCGCGGGCAATGGCAACCCTCTGCTGTTCACCCCCTGACAGCTGGGAAGGCTTATGTCCGGTCCTTTCGGAGAGACCGAGCCGTTCGAGCAGGGCGAGAGCCTTCGTGCGGCTTTCCTTCGTGCTTTTGCCGGCGATGAGAGCCGGAATCATTACATTCTCCAGCGACGTGAATTCCGGCAGGAGGTGGTGAAACTGGAATACGAAGCCTATCTTGCGGCCCCTGAATGCGGTAAGGGCGTTCCCCTTGAGGGCAAGGACGTCGGTGCCGTCAATTTCGAGAGTGCCGCCGTCGGGTGTCGAAAGGGTGCCGAGAATCTGCAGGAGGGTGGATTTGCCGGCTCCGGAGGCGCCCATTATGGAAATGACCTCACCCTTTTCGATGTCGAGGTCTATTCCTTTCAGGACTTTCAGGGAGCCGAAAGACTTCTCGATATTCCTGGCTTTGATGATCATCCGTCGGGGTAACAGGACTCGAACCTGCGACCCTCTGCTCCCAAAGCAGATGCGCTAGCCAACTGCGCCACACCCCGATGAGCGGCCCGCCCTGCCGGAGGGGCCGGTTGCAAATGTAGCAAAATTATGGCTAAATGGAGAAAAACCGCTCCGGTGTGCTATCTTTGTCTTGGAATAAAACATATAAGGATGTTCAAGAAGTTCGTAACTGCCGCACTGGCAGCCCTGGCGTTGGCTGCATGCTCGCCAAAACAGGAAAAGATATGCACGGGAGATATCATTTTCGTGGGTATCCCCTCGGATTATTCGCTGGATGAAGGTTCCATGGATGAGGCTATCACGAAAGCTACCGGCAGCGGCAGGCTTAATCTCATCCATGCCGCCATCGCGGAGGTGGACAGCGCCGGCTGTGTGTGGATAATAGATGCCACCCTGCGCCGCGGTGTGGACCGCCATCCCCTCGACACCATGCGCAAGGATTTCACCCTCAAGGACGGGTCTCAGCCTGTCTATATCGTCAAGCGCCTGAAAGACAATTCAAAGGCGGCGCAGTTCGTTGAGGCTGCCAAGCAGTATCTCGGGCGGCCTTACGACAACGCCTTCCTGCCCGACAATGAGGCCATGTATTGTACCGAACTCATACGGGACAGTTACAGGGACGTCTCCGGGGAATATGTATTCCCCTCCAGGCCCATGAATTTCAAGGATGCGGACGGCAACATGCCTGTCTATTGGGAGCAGTTGTTCGCCATCCTCGGCATCCCCGTCCCGCAGGGCGTTCCCGGGACCAATCCCCAGGATATGTCCTCCGAGGATGTCCTGAAGGAGGTTTTCAACTTCTAAAATACCGCAAAATGGGGATTGCGCCGTGATGGCGGGCATGGTACCTTTGCAGATTGATTTTGAGGTACCATGTCCAGACCATGAAAAGAGTCATCACGATATTGATATTCCTGATTGCCGCCTCTGCGGTCCTGAGGGCCCAGCGCCTGACCATAGGCGGTTACGGTGAAGCTGCTTTTTCCCGCAATTTCTACAGTGATAACGTATATCGTTATTCCCGTCCTGCGGAGTACAAGGACGACCCTTCCCACGGAAGGTTCGACATCCCCCATGCCGTGGTCTATCTCGGATATGACTTCGGCAAGGGCTGGACGATGCAGACAGAAATAGAGTTCGAGCATACGGGTACCGGTACTGCGGTTGAAAAGGAATTCACCGAGGCCGGCGAGTGGGAGTCGGAGGTTGAAAAAGGCGGCGAGGTGGAGCTGGAACAGTTCTGGCTCCAGAAGTCCTTCTTCCCGCAGCTCAATGTCCGTGCCGGGCATATCGTTGTCCCCGTGGGCGGGCTCAACAATGCACACGAGCCCCTCAATTTCTTCACCGTTTACCGTCCCGAGGGGGAATATACCATCCTGCCCTCGACCTGGCATGATACGGGAATCAGCATCTGGGGCCTGGCAGGAAAATGGCGTTATGAGGCCCAGGTGACGGCGGGGCTGGACGGATTCATGTTCGACAGGGACCACTTCGTGCACTACGGCGCCAAGTCTCCGTACGAGTATAAAGTGGCCAACAATCTCGGTTATTCCGCCCGTGTGGACAACTACAGCCTCAAGGGACTACGCGTGGGCCTGAGCGGCTATTATGGCAGGTCCATGCACAATTCCTTCCCCAACGACATGCACAACACGCGTTATGCAGGCGTCAAAGGCCGCACCTACATAGGGGCTCTTGATTTCGCATATACCTCTGACAGGCTTATAGTACGGGGAAATGCGGATTACGGAACCGTGGAAGATGCCGCCACCATATCCACCGTCAAGCGCAACCTCTCTTCCAGCAGCGCTCCCTACAAGAAGACCCCGGTAGGCAGGAATGCGGCCGCAGTGGGGCTGGAGGCAGGATATGATATACTGCCTTTCTTCCGTAAGGATGACGGAAAGCTCTATGCTTTCGCCCGTTACGAGTATTACGACAGCTATATTCCCACGCCTTCCCAGCAGGATTATCCATATACCGACCGTCACCGCGTCGCGGCCGGAATCAACTGGTTCCCCATCCCGGAAATTGCCGTGAAGGCCGAATATTCCCACCGGTTCCTCAGGTCGCAATATGACAACGAGCCCTCAATAAACATAGGGATTGCCTATATGGCTTTCTTTCACAGATAGTTACAAAATACAAACGATATGAAAAGTTATTTGAAATTCATGACTGCCGCAGCGCTCTGCGCATCGGTGTTCTCCTGCGGCAAGGATGATCCCTCGGACGGGTCCCTCACCGGCAACCAGCTCAAGATGAAAGCTGCCGTGGAAAACTATGTGCCCAACGTCGTTTACAGCACCTACAAGGCCCTTGCCGACGAGACCGACAATCTCTATGAAGCCCTTGCCGCTGCCAGCAGCAAAGGCATCTCGGCACTTACCCAGGCCGACGTGGACGCCATCTGCACCAACTTCCTTACCGCCCGCAAATATTGGGAGCAGTCGGAAGCTTTCCTCTACGGTCCCGCCACGACCTTCGGCATAGATCCCCACATCGATACCTGGCCGCTTGATGCGGAGGCACTTGCGGTCTCTCTCTCCAATGCCGACCAGGTGGCCATGCTCGCGGGTGAAGACGGCATCGCATACGCCGGAGCCAAACTCGGTCAGGAACTGCTCGGTTTCCACGGCATCGAATTCGTACTTTTCCGTAACGGCCAGAACCGTACGGTAGCCGACCTCAAGGGAAAAGAGACCGACGCTGCCTTCTCCGGCAGGAATGTTACCGGCGAGCAGGAACTCATATATGCCACCGCAGTCGCAGGCGACCTGCGTGACAACTGCTACCGCCTGTATGCTTCCTGGAATCCCGATGCCGGCAAGAAATACACGGACCGCTGCGAGGAACTCGAAGTCGAAACCGAGATCAACGGCAAGATTTACGGACAGAACATGCTCAGTGCGGCCAGGCTCGGCAGTTCCTTCGAGACCTGGGAGGAAGTCATTTCCACGATCCTTATCGGCGGATGCTCCAATATCTGCGCCGAGGTTGCCGACGTCAAGATGGGCAATGCCCATTCCGGCGAGGATGTGAACTATATCGAATCCCCGTACAGCGAGAAATCTTTCCAGGATTTCATCGACAACATACTATCCATCCAGTACAGCCTCTATGGCGGCCGTGATGCAGAGGCTCCCGGGGCTTCATCCATCGCCACGATGCTCAAGGATATGGGTTACAGCGGCACTTCCGACATTCAGGAAGCTCTTGCCGGGGCGATTGACGCCCTGAAAGCCTGCCAGAAGGAGGGTGCGTTCGTGAAGATTTATGCCAAACCTAGCGTGCAGACGGCCATGGACGCGGTTTCAGCCCTTGACGACGAGCTTAACAAAGCCGCCGCGTGGATTGTCAAACAGTAACTATTATGAAAAAAGCGTTATTTCTTCTGGGTGTAGCCCTCGTCCTTGCTGCCTGTAACCATGATGACAAGGGCGGCAGTGCTTCGGCAAAGGAATCCGATGCCAAGTATGTGGGGCAGGCTGTAGGCAATTTCACCGCGGCCGAGTGGTATCCCGGCGGGCAGCTCGGCACCACCGACAATATCGCTCCCGGTTGCTATGAGGATGAGACTCCTGCCGTCACCGCCCAGGGGCTCAGCACCGCATTCAATATCGGAGAAGCCTTTTTCGAGAGGAACGTGACCGTCAACCAGCCTCCCTTCAAGGGACGTGGTCCGGCAGCCGTCCGCAAATCCTGCCTGGATTGCCATCCGGGCTATGGGCACGGCCAGTGGAAGAGTTCCTACAAGGCCAACGGAGCAGATGCTTTCGGGAACGGTTATCTTCTGGTAATCTACCATCAGAGCGCGGAGAATCCCAATGACGGCGCCTACGTGGCAGAAGTTACCGGAATGCCCCAGACAATGGCCGAAACCCCGTTCCTGCCCCCGATTGACGAAGACCGGATAAACATATCCTGGATTCCCGTAAGTGCGATGGAAAGCGGCCTGCCTATGGCATTTGCCGACGGAGAGAAGTACGAACTCATATACCCGGAACTTACCATTCCGGAGAGCGCCTTCAATACCGACCCTACTCCTTATGAGACTGCCCGCAAGCAGGGTAACGAGGTGGGGTTCCGTCTGGAGAGCACGATAGGCATCCCCGGAACCGGCCTTATCGACGCCATCCCGCAGGAGGCGATAAAGGCCCAGTATGCGGAGGAGGCGAAATATGTGGAACTGAATCCTGCCTTCTGGGATGCTGACAAGGGGGATTTTGCCCCGTCCGCTTTCTATCACAACTGGCAGTCCGGCGAATACGGCGCAGGTTATGATGCCAACGGAAATTACTATGCCAGAGATACTTATATGGACGGCAAACTTCTGAAGAAGTTCACTTACGCCATGACCCGCGGCACCCTGCAGGACGGAGCGGGAGCCAATGCCATCTGGAACATCACCAACGTGTCCCGTCCGGATCGTCCGTTCCTTTACACCACCAACGCCTGGGCTAAGAAGATGTCCGAAACCCCTTCTGTGATTGCCGCCATAAAGGCTGCCGGAGAGGCTTCTCCCTATTATGTGGATGTCGATAAGGACGGCACCGTCACGGATGCCGAGATTGCCAAGGCCGTGTATGAACTCCTTCGTCCCGGCACGAACCAGTTCGACAACAAGTACCACAATTTCACGCCGGAGATGACAGCCGACGAATTCTACAACTTCATGGTATGGCACCGCGGGCTGGCGGTACCACGTGCGAGGAACCTCAACAGCGAGGAAGTCCAGAAGGGAAAGACGCTCTTTACCCAGCTTGGCTGCGCTTCATGCCACCGTCCTTCCTGGACCACCGGAGACGACAACTACTGGTCTCCTGCCATCAACGGGACCAAACCTCTCCCACGTTATGCCAACCAGACCATCTGGCCTTATTCCGACTTTATCCAGCATCGTCTCTGGATGAAGAACGACATCCACGGTACATGGTGCCGTACCACTCCGCTGTGGGGCCGCGGCCTGTCCACCCTCAATACCGGAAGGGGCGACCGGCTTCACGACTGCAGGGCCCGCAATGTGGTCGAGGCCATAATGTGGCACGCCTATTCCAAGGAAAGCGATGCCTACGAAAGCGCCGAGAAATTCTATAAACTGTCCAAGAAAGAGCGCGACGCCGTGGTCAAATTCATAGATTCCATTTAGGATGAAGGCCGGGAAAGCGACAGCCTGGATAAGTTTCTGTGTGTTGGCAGTCATCATCATGCTGATGATGGCTGCTACCGTTGTGGAGAAGGCCCATGGCACACCTGTTGCCATGCGCCTGGTGTATCACAATCCTGTATTCATTGCCCTCTGGGCCGTAATGGCCGCCTGCGGCTTGTGTTATCTGCTCTCCCACCTCACAGGGCGTCGCTTCCAGACTCTGCTTCTGCACCTGAGCCTTGCAGTCATCCTTGCCGGAGCCTTCGTGACACATATCTGGGGGCGGCAGGGCACGGTACGGCTTCCGCGTGGAGAGGCTGCAGACAGCTGGACATGCTCTGACGGAAAGCAGCTGCCGCTCCCGGTTGAAATGACTCTTGAGGAATTCGAAGTCCTTACATATCCGGGGTCCCGGGCCGCTTCCGACTACCGCAGTACGGTCTCCTCCCCAGAAGGGACTTATGTCATATCCATGAACCGCATAGCGAGGATAAAGGGATACCGGTTCTATCAGTCCGGCTTCGACGGTGATGCTTCCGTCCTGACCGTCAACCATGATCCGTGGGGCATAGGCATCACATATACCGGATATGCACTCCTGCTGCTTTCCATGATCGGCTTTTTCTTCCAGAAAGGCTCCCTCTTCCGCTCCGCGGCAAAGCGCGTCGCCGGGGCTTCCTCCCTTGCCGTGGTATTGCTTGCCCTTGGCTGCACGGATGCATCCGCACAGTCGCCGAAGGCTCTTCCCCGCGAGGTAGCCGATGCCTTCGGAGACCTGTATGTCTATTACAACGACCGGGTGTGCCCGTTCGAAACGATGGCGAGGGAGTACACCCTCAAGGCTTATGGAAAGCCGGGGTGGGGCGGATTCGATGCCCCTCAGGTGGTTACGGGATGGCTTTTCTATTATGACTGGTGGACGGACGTGCCCTTCAAGGTAAAGGCTAAGGACCGCGGGACTCCCCGTGAGGAGGAAAAGGAATATCTTTTCCGCAGCGTAGCGTCCGGCGATGCGTGGAAACTGTATCCCGTAGCCGGAGAAGGCGGGGATGTCGTGTGGTACTCCTGCAATGACGCCCTGCCCCGTGAAGTCGTGGAAGACTATGACAGGTGGGTGTTCATCCGCAAGGTGATGGATATGGTGGCTTCTTCCGTCCGTTCGCAGGACTGGGAAGAGGTGGTTTCCGTAGTCGGAAAGATAAGGGACTATCAGGTCAAGGTGGCCGGCCGGGATATTCCATCTCCGCAAAAAGTGCGGGCTGAGAAATTATATAACCGTATTTCCCGGCCGCGGATTCCCTTCATGGCCTCAGTCACATTCGGCATCCTGCTGTTTGTCCTGGCAGGGGTGCGTATGTCCCGTGGCAGGCGTTTTCCCCGCGGAATCGCCGCTGCGGCAGCCGCCACGGCCGCGCTCCTTGTCCTGTACCTCAGCTGTGCGATAGGGCTCAGGTGGTATGTCTCCGGCCATGCCCCTTTAAGCGGAAGTTACAGCGTCATGATGCTGATGGCCTGGTTCTCCGCAGTGGCTATGGTGCTGCTATGGAGAAAGTTTCCGCTTGTCTTGCCCATGGGCTTCCTTCTGGCAGGCTTTACCATGCTCATTGCGTCGATGTCAGGGGCGAATCCGCAGATTACGCATCTGATGCCGGTCCTGCAGTCGCCCCTGCTGTCCGTGCATGTGCTCACCATGATGCTCTCCTATACGCTTCTCGGCCTGGTCGCCCTGAACGGTGTCATGGGGCTCCTGGTGCCGCCCGGAGCATCTGAAAGACTACGCGACGTAAGCCTTGTCATATTGTATCCCGCCGTGTTCCTGCTTATGGGAGGCACTTTCCTCGGAGCCGTCTGGGCCAACATCTCATGGGGAAACTACTGGAGTTGGGATCCCAAGGAAACATGGGCGCTTGTCACTTTCCTCGTCTATTCCTTTGCCCTGCACGGGAACCTGCTGAAACCCTTCCGCAGCCCTCGTTTTTTTCATTGTTTCAGCATTATTGCTTTTCTTTGCGTTCTCGTTACCTATTTCGGAGTCAATCTCATCCTCGGAGGGATGCATGCTTATGCCTGAGTTGAACTATACTGGAATAATAGTCGGTGCGGCCGTTTTCTTCAGCATCGGCCTGTGCCACCCCATAACTATCAAGATGGAGTACCATATCGGCCGGATGGGAGCCCTCGTATTTGCACTGGTAGGAGCCGTCTGTGCCGCAGTGTCCCTGCTTGTGGAGGGGCAGACCCTGTCCACCATCATAGCCGCCTTTGCATTTTCCTGTTTCTGGGGCATCGGGGAGATTTTTTCACAAGAAAAAAGGGTTCTCCGGGGATGGTTCCCGGAAAACCCGAAGCGTCATGCGTATTACGAGCGCCTGCGCGGAAGGAAAAACTGAGATTATTCCTTGCGGGTGCCGTTGTACGTCGTCGAATAGTCTCCGAAATTGGTGGTGATGGAAAGCTCGTCTTCAGTCATGGTTCCGGAGAAGTCGGTCACGACATACTGCGGGTTGGGCTCGCCGAGCGCTATCGGATCGACATTCGTGCACTCCAGGGACGTCGAGTAGGTTCCGGTTTTTATCTTCACGTCAGGGATGGTGATGTCCATCATGGGCATCTTCTCGGCGAATTTCACGCCGAAGAAGATGACTGTCGCAGTCTTCCCGTTCTTGTCGAAGTTGCAGCTTACGGAAACGTTGGTATTCTCTATGATTCCGTCTGAAGTTTCTACCGATACGGTGCCGATGAAGTCGCGGGTATTGGCGTCCAGATCCACGGGAGTGGAGTCTTTCTTTCCGCAGGAAGCGGCGAAGATAAGCAGCGATGCTGCAAGTAATGCTTTGATTTTCATATATTTATATATTGATTGATAATCCGCATGCAAAACGGAACGGCTTGGCAAGGGCAAAGAATTCGTTGCCGAAAGATTTGAAATAGAATACTTTATGTCTGTCGTTCAAAATATTTTCACCCCGAAGGTATATGGTGTATCTGTCCTTTATGGCCAGCGACAGCCTGCCTCCCGCCTCCATGCTGAAAGGTTCGCTGATGCTGTTCTGCTCGTTCCACCACACCTTGCCGGTGCCTCTGAGGTCGGCGCTGGCGCTGAGGGTGGAGGTTCCGACAGGGAGTTTATAGGTTACGCCTGCAAAAAACGTTCCCGAAGGGCTGTATGGGATGTGATTGCCGGAGTAGTCATCCTCCCCGCTGGAAAACCGGGTGAACCTCGCATCGCACAGGCTGCCGGAGAGGCGCCCTTCCAGGCGGCTCCCTGAATAGCTCAGTTCCGCTTCGGCGCCACGGCTGAAGGAGCGTCCGGCGTTGGTCATCATCCTGCCGGTGTTCAGCCCGGGAGGGAATACCGTCAGCTGCTGGTTCCTCACGTCCATATAATACACTCCCATGGCTGCGGATATCCCGTTCGGAAATCCGGCTTTCACTCCGGTTTCATAGTTCCAGACCGATTCAGGGCGATATTTTGTGTTCCCGGCGGTGACTGAGGGAGCTCCTTCCGTAAGGTGCAGCCCCATGTCAGCCATCATCCCTGTCATCATCTTGCCCTGCAGTATGTCGGAGAATATCTGGGTGTTGAACCCCCCGGCGCGGAAACCTCTTGAAAAAGTGCCGAAAAGGGATGCTGACCCGTTCCCGAGGGGAGTTTTCCATAAGGCCGAAAGTTTGGGGACCAGCTGGAAAGCGCTGATGTCCTCCTTTCCGGTGTAACTCAGCGAGTAGGGCCTTTCCGAAGAATGGTACGGAACCAGCCGGTAGTGGAGCGCGGTATGGCTGTCATACCACATGCATGAGCCTTCATAGTCGAGCCTGAGGCCGGCCGTCAGTGTCCATTTGCCGCTTGTCAGGACCGATTCGTGGTAGAGGGCGGCTCCCCAGGAGGCTATGTCAAAATCCGAATGGAGGGTGAACCTGTCTTCAGGGATCGTGAGCTTGAAGCCCATCTCCTCCGGGATGTTGCGGTTTGCGTTGTCCAGGATGAGTGTCCTGATGCCGTCGGGTCCGAACCCTACCGGGGCGTTCATGCGGTTCCATTTGAAAAAGACGAAAACGCCGGTCTGCGGTTTCCAGACATCGTATTCCTTTGCCGGCCGCGCTGTCACTTCGCCCGTAAAGGCTCCGCTGCGCTGCCGCTGCTCGAGGGTGAAGACGTCATCCGGGGAATAGTCCTGGTCCATCCTCATCCGGTCGGCGAGGAATTGGACCGATGCCGCAGCGTCGATTTCAACCTTGCCGGTGCCGAAGCCTGCCTTGAACCCGTCGATTACGGAGAGCCTGCGGTAACCGCTTTCGTCATTGTAGTTTACGGGCTGTACCTTGCCGCCGGACCATCTGCCGTATGCGAAACCTCCCTCGTCGCAGACCGAGACGTGAAGTGTATTTCCAAGGCGGACTTCTCCATGGCTGACCTCCCTGCGCCAGTGCAGGCTGCCTCCGTCATAGGTGTCGCACATCTTCCCGGTGTAAGCGTTTTTGAAATATCCCCCGGAATGCCTGTAAACTGCCGAGATGAAGTTGTTTCCGAAAGAGAACAAGGCTCCTGCGCGGCTGTCGCGGAATCCGTCCGACTCGATGTAATACCTTTGGGGAGAGCCGGCTCCGGGAGAGAAAGTCTTCAGCGACAGGACTCCGCACATGGAATTGCGTCCGAACAGCGTACCCTGCGGCCCCCTCAGCATTGAGGCGGACCGGATTCCCTCCCAGTCAAAATCGTAAGCGTTCTTGTCGAGGATGGGTATGTCGTCGATATAGACGGCCAGGACGGGATTTTCCATACGTGACCCCAGTCCGCGGACGTATATCGAGGAAGTGAGGGAAGCCCCGTAGTCCGGCATGGTGAACCCGGGGACTGCGGAGCTTAGGGAATTGGGATTATCAATGCTACTTTGGGACAATGCTGCAGGTCCCAGGTGCGAGACCTGGCAGGCAAGGATTCCGTCGGGCAGTCTTACCTTTGATGCGGATACGCTGGCAGCTTGCAGTACCGTATCGGCAGGCTGCAACATGGCAAGGTGAAGCAATATGACCGCTATGGTGAGCACGGCTGCAAAGGTAATCAATTATCTCCTTATGAATTAGGAGAAGAAGCCCGCTGATTGGGATAATTGGTGCTATCTGTGGAGTTTTCTGAACTCAGAAGGCGTCATGCCGCTCTGCTTGCGGAAGAACCTTGCGAAGTAAGACTGGTCATCCAGGCCTACTGCGGTGGCAATTTCCGTCATCGGCAGTTCCGTGTGCTCCAGCAGGCTTTTTGCCCTTGTGAGCCTGGCCTGGTCTATCCAGGCGGTGATGCTGCGTCCGGTGCCTTTCTTTACCGTGCGGTTCAGCCAGTTGAGGGACCGGTTGCATTCCGCGGCATATTCCGCCCCGCTGCGGATCGGGACGTTGTCGTCGAAGAGGAGTTCCATGAAACGGGATACCAGCGGATGGGTGCTCTTCTTGTCAGAAGCCCGGGTGAGGAACAGCAGCATGTCCAGCCCTTTGCCGATGAATTTCTCGTCTTTCCTGTCGAAAGCGGCTTCAAGCATATTGAAAAGTTCGGCTATAAAGGCGGCATCGTCGAACCAGAAAGCCTTGTGAACCACATTGTTAAGTCCTATGAGAGATGAGGCGTCGGGCAGGATGGCTGCGCTGAATCCGCCGCAGAACCCTATGCAGTCGCGGTAGTGCTTTATGGAAAACATGCAGCCGGACGGAATCAGCAGTAATTGGCCCGGATAACAGAGGAAGGTTTCCCCGCCTGCCTCCGCGAGCAGTTCTCCGGCTTTGAGAAAGAGGAATCCGGTCATCGGGATGGATGCGGCCGGAATCTCCGGAGCCTTCACGTAACCCATCGTATCCATCTTCCTGATGAAGAATGGGGTATCCGAGTAATCAGCTCCGGGCAGCCAGTATGGAATTATGTTTTCCGGAATCATCAGCGGCAAAGATATAAAAAGTTATATTTGTAATCATGGGCGTTTTCTCAAAGACGTTTGAATGTTACCAGCGCTGCAAGGAGCTTACGCGACTTGGCCGGGGAAGCCGTCTCCTGCGTATTCCGGCAGGGGCCTGGGCCGCTACGGCCGGATTCCGTATATGGCTGCGTTACAAATTGTTGCGTCCTGAAATGCCCGAGCCGCTCGATGGAGGTGACGGACCGGTCGTGTCCCTTACCACCTTCCCTCCCAGGATGGGGGACCTGTGGATGACCGTGGACCTTCTCATGAGGATGAGACCAGCCCCGGCGGAGATAGTCCTGACCCTGTATGAGGGTGAATTTCCCGGCCGCAGGTTGCCTGAGTCTCTCCAGCCATATCTTGAAAGGGGACTGGACGTCATCTGGACGGATGCCAATACGATGCCTCATAAGAAATACAGGCAGGTGTTCGAAAGGGAGCGGGACGGAAGGCGTAGGCTTGTCGTTACGGTCGATGATGATTCTTTCTATGCCCCCGATACGCTGGGACGCCTTCTGGAATTGAACTCCCGGCATCCCGGCGCAGTGTGCTGCAACATAGCCCGGAAGATGCTGCGGGACGATGCCGGCCGGTACAGGCCGTACTCCCTCTGGCTGTTGCAGACGGCTTGTTCCGGGCCTTCCGCGGACCTTCTGGCTCTTGGCTTCGGAGGGGTCCTGTATCCCTTCGAAGTGTATTCCCGGCCGTGTTTTTATGATACGCAGACGGCTGTCAAAGTGGCGCTTAAGGCCGATGACCTGTGGCTGCGGCATTGCGAGTCCGCAGAGGGCATAGGGGTCGTCACCGGAAGGTATATGGCAATTCCCCCGGAAATGCCCTTTACGAGGCGCTCCGGACTGGCTTCCGGGAATGTGGCCGGAGGCGGTAACGACCGGGTGTGGAGCACCCTTGCCACGTTGCAGGGAGGTGGCGGCGGGTTATGAAGAAGCTGTCCGTCATAGTGCCCGTATATAATGTGGCCCCTTATATAGAGGCTTGCATAAACAGTTTGTTTTCACAGACTTACACCGGGTCTGCGGAATTCATAATCGTCGATGACAGGGGCGGTGATGACAGCATGGACATCGTCCGCCGTCTTCTCGGGTCTTACACGGGTCCACTCAGTTTCCTTATTGCCGGCCACGACCGTAACCGCGGGCTTTCAGCCGCTCGCAATACCGGGCTGGATGCCGCCACAGGTGATTATGTGTTTTTCCTCGACAGTGACGACGAACTTCCTGCAGATGCGCTTGAGAAGTTGTCTGAACCTCTCGAAGCCGCTGATTATGACATCGTTGCAGGAGATATTGAAATCTGCGGAGGCGGGTCTTCCGATGATTTCCTGCACCTTCGCCTTCCCGGTGGCGCCGTGCTCGGGCAGCCCGGGATACTGCACACATATCGCAGGCAGTGGAATATGATGGCGCAGGCTAAACTGTACCGGCGCGACTGGCTGCTTGCGGAAGGCCTCCGTTTCAGGGAAGGGCTCATCCATGAGGACGAACTGTTCAGTTTCGAAGCTGCCTGTGCGGCACAGTCGCTGTGTGCCGTTGCTTCAAGCGTATATATTTACAAACTGCGCCGGGGGAGCATAGTGAATACTCCCCGGGAGCCGGAAAAGACGGCTTCGACGTTCGGTGAGATTCTCAGGGAAGCCTCGCAGTTCGCGTCCCGTCGTCATCTTGGCGGGAAGGATGTGTTCCGGCGGCTGGACGCTTTTTTGGACAGCGCGCTGCCGGCAGAGGGGCTCTCATATGGACAGTATTCGGCAATCTACAGGGAATTAAGGCGTTACGCAAGGCTGCCCCTGCCTGTAAGACTGAGGGTGGCCGGGCCGGACCTGCGCCGGCAGGCAGATTATTTCCATTACGTGCTGCCGCCACGTGCAGGGGCGTGGTGGCATTATCATGTCAGCCGCCGCGCAGGAAGATGACAGGGCAAGTCCATGGAACGGAAGGAATTCATATCGTATTGCCGTAAACGCATCAGGGAGGTACTCGCCCCACTGGTCGGGACTGAGTGTATCCTTACGGGCCTTCCTTATCACCGCAATATCGGCGACATACTTATATGGGAAGGCGAGGTGCAGTTCCTCGAATCTTTGGACCTCAAAGGCATAAGAGGTTCTTCCAGAATGACTTTCACCTTTCCGGCCCTTCCGGAGAGCGCCGTCATACTCCTTCACGGAGGCGGCAATTTCGGCGACCTCTGGCCCGAGGAGCACCTATTCAGGACAAAGGTGATCCAGGCATACCCCCGCAACAGGATAGTGGTCTTCCCGCAGACAGTGTGGTATGGGAACGAGGCTTCGGCCGTGGAAGATGCCCGTATTTATGCCGCCCACCCCGACCTGCACATCTGCGCCAGGGACGGGATGAGTTATGATTTCCTGGGCAGGTTTTTCACCGCAAACGACATCCTTCCGGCTCCGGACATGGCTTTCTGCATCGACGGCCTGAGGCCTTCCCGCCAAGCCGATCCGGCCCGGGCCCTTCTCGTGAGGCGTACCGACAAGGAACTGAAGGACTGTGACATAGATACGGACCTTGCCGTTGAAGTAAGGGATTGGCCTTCTTACGAACGCACGACCGTTCCGCCCGCCGGCAGGGTGTTTGAAAAACTCCTGTTCTCGAGAGTTGTCCCGCGCCGGCTCGTCGATATATATGCCGCGAGGGTGATGCGCCCCGCGATGGTGCAGTCGGGTGTGGACTTCCTTTCCGGCTACGGGCAAATCTGGTCCACGAGGCTGCACGTGGCCATCCTTTCGGTGCTGCTCGGCCTCAGGTGTACCCTCATGGACAATTCCTATGGCAAGAACAGGGCCTTCTACGACACCTGGCTGAAGGACTCGGATCTTATAGATTTTGCCGGCTTATGAGCAGGATTTCGATAATAATTCCGTGCTACAATGCCGCGCAGACGCTCGGCCGGTGCCTTGACAGCATACTGGCGCAGGGTTTTACGGACTATGAGGTCATACTTGCAGATGACGGAAGTACTGACGGGACGGCCGCTGTGATGGCATCTTATGCAGCCGGAAGGGATTCTTTCATTACGGTATCAAAGCCGAACGGCGGGGTGTCATCGGCAAGGAATGCAGCCCTTGCAAAGGCGTCGGGGGAGTGGGTTTATTTCGCGGATGCGGATGACTTCCTGGAACCCCGCTGTCTTGAGACCCTGGTTTCGCAAATCCGCGACGGTGTCTGCATGGTCATGGCCGGGTATCGTGAAGTGGGTCCCGGCGGCACAGTGCTTCAGGATTATCCGGCATCGGGGTTTTCCCCTCTGGATATCGACGGGGCCCTTGTGGAACTGTTCCGGCCCTCGGTGCTTGCATACCAGGGCTACCTGTGGGACAAGCTTTTCCGGAAGGACATCATTGACGGCGCCGGCCTGAGGTTCGATGAAGACATATTCTTCAATGAGGACAGGCTGTTCATTTTCAGATACCTTCGGGCTGCGTCGGGCCTTGTGCAAAGTTCAACGGTCCCGGTATATGTAAAGGTGTCCGGCGACGGGGCCATGGCGTCTCTCGGTAAAGGTTTTACCTATAAGCATTCCACTGATTTCGAGGCGTTTGCAAGGATGGTTTCTTTCTCTTGCGGTCTTTCCAGCAAGGTCCGTGAAGCCCTTCTTGAGGGAATGTGCCTTTCCTGCCGCCGAGCCCTTTGGCAGATGGTAAGTACCGGGACATTCAGCCCTTCCGTGCGCCGGAGGATGCTGTGCGGTCTCCGGAAGGCCGGGGCGATGGTAGCGTGGCTTCGCAGGCCTCTTAAAGACCATATCCTTATGATGTTTCCCCGTCTTTCACAATTATATTTGAAATTATGGAAGAGATAATCCTTACGGTCATCATACCTGTTTACAAGGTTGAGGAGTATATAGACGCCTGCCTTTCCAGCCTCTTGAGATCGGGTGAAGACGACCGGACCCTGCCTATGGAGGTGCTGGTGATAAACGACGGCACTCCGGACGGCAGCGCCGATGTGGCAAGGAGATATCAGGCGAAGTTCCCTTCCGTAGTGAAAGTCATCGACAAAGAGAACGGCGGACACGGTTCTGCCTGGAATGTGGGCCTGGCCATGGCAAGGGGGCGGTACATCCTTTTCCTGGACAGCGACGATATGGTAGCGGCTCCCGGGCGTCTGCTGGATTTCCTGAAGAAGACCGATGCGGACCTTGTTCTTACCGACAAGATGGAATTCATGGACGGGACAACCCGTGCATGGAAGGTCAGGAAGTCTTTCCCTCCTGCCGGCAAGGTCATCGACCTGGACAGCGAGCCGTGGCCGTATGACCTCAAGTTTCCGCATTTCCATACCTGCGTTTACAAGCGCGGCCTGTTGGAGCCTGTTTTCAGCGAGAAGACGTCGTATGACGACATACTGCTCTTCGGGCTGCCGGCGGCAAAGGCCCGCACATGCGTGTATGCCGGATTCCCGCTGTACATCTACAGGCTCGGCCGCCCGGGGCAGACTATGGACAAGGCGGTCCTCCAGGCGGGAATGGAAAAGCAGATCGCCCAGCGCAAGTATATGCTCAGGAGCGTATCCGGCTTTGCAGGCGATGCCGGGGGCGCAGTGTCCGCGGCCAAGGCGGCCCTTGTAAAATCCATCGTGAAAGACTCATGCAAGGCGCAATATTACTATATTGCAGGGTTGCCGGAGCCGCTGCGGAGCAGGCTCACGGGGCAGTGGACGGAATACGTCAGGGATAACGTCCCGTACTGGAAGGAGATTGCAGAAGTGAGGCTGTGGGGCGGAAAACCTTATGCGGTGTATCGCATGTTGCTGAAAATAAGGAATTTGTTCATAAAGCTGAAACGTGCCACCAAAGGGGTCTGAAATAGGAGGGGCAAAGAAGATAGCCCGTAATACCGCGTTCCTGTACATAAGGATGTCCGTCCTTATGCTGGTGGGGCTGTTCACCTCCAGGGTGGTGCTGCGTGCCCTCGGGGCTGAGGACCTCGGCATATACAGCGCCGTGGCCGGCGTGGTGACGATGTTCACCGTCCTTACGGGGGCTATGTCGGTCGCTACCGGCCGTTTCATCACCTTCGAACTCGGAAAGGGCGGGGAGGACCTCAGGAAGGTATTCGCGACCTCGATGTCCATCCAGCTTATCCTTTCGGCCGTGGTCGTCCTGCTGGTCGAGACTGCCGGGATGTGGTGGCTCGAATCCAGGATGGTGATTCCCCCCGACCGTCTGCAGGCTGCCCGCTGGGTGCTCCACCTGTCGGCGGCATCCCTTGTCCTTCAGCTTGTAAGCACTCCGTATAACGCCGAGATCATCGCCCATGAGAGGATGGATGCCTTTGCCTACATAAGCATATTCGAAGGCCTGGGCAAGCTGGGGACGGCCTTCCTCATATCCGTGTCGTCCCATGACAAGCTGGTGGTGTATGCGGCCCTTCTCGTTGCCGTCAGCCTTGTCACCAGGCTGGCATACGGCCTGTTCTGCAGGAGGAGGTTCCCGGAAGTGAGGACCATGCCGCACCTGGACCGGGGCATATCCGGCAGGATGTTCTCATTCGCCGGCTGGACTTTCATAGGTTCCGGTGCGACCATCCTCTCGGAGCAGGGCGGAAACCTTCTGCTGAACCTTTTCTTCGGACCGGTGGCCAATGCCGCCTGGTTGCTCGCTTCCCAGGTCAAAGGTGCCGTACAGAAGCTTCTGAGCGACCTTGTGACGGCAATGAATCCCCAGATATTCAAGTCTTACGCCCGGAACGAGACGGATTACATGCTCCATCTTGTCTTTACCGGCTCGCGGGTGAGCCTGTATCTGATATTGCTGATAATCTGTCCGGTGTTCTTCAATGTGCCCTTCCTCGTGGACCTGTGGCTGGGAAAGGGATTGGCGCCTGCGGACGCGGTCATATTCATAAGGCTGGTGCTGCTGCATCTTCTGCTGTCTTCGGTATCATACACGCTTGTGACGGCAGTCCAGGCTACGGGGGAAGTGCGTGATTACCAGCTGTATGTCGGAGGCCTTACGCTCCTGAACCTTCCCATATCCTACCTCTGCCTGTCGCTCGGGGCTCCGGCACAGTGCATATATGTGGTGATGATAGCCATATCGGCCGTCATATTCTTCGTGCGGCTGTATCTGCTGGACAGGCTGATGGATTTTCCGGCAGGGAAATTCCTGAGGACTGTTTTCTGTAATGAATTGATTGTTGCGGCGCTGTCCATGTCGGTTTCCTGGGGTCTTTCCAGGCTGCTTCCACAGGGCAGCTGGCCCGGGTTCCTCGCTCACGCCGGCATCAGTCTTGCATGGACTGCCGTTGTGATAGCTTTCGCCGGACTCAGCGCACGGGAGAGGCGGCAGTGGATGACTCGTATTTTCAAAGGGCATGAAACAGTATGATTACCTGATTGTCGGAGCCGGGCTCTTCGGCTGCACCTTCGCCTACCGGGCTGCGAAGGCGGGCAGGAAGTGCCTTGTGATAGACCGCAGGCCATATCCCGGAGGCAATGTGCGCTGCGAGGATGCAGGTGGAATTACGGTCCACAAATACGGTCCGCACATTTTCCATACGGGTAATGCCGCCGTGTGGGATTTCGTCAATTCGCTGGTTCCGTTCAACGGATTCATAAACACTCCTCTGGCAAACTACAGGGGCCGCATGTTCAACCTGCCGTTCAACATGAACACCTTCCGGCAGATGTGGGGCTGCACCGCTCCGGAGGAGGCCAGGGCGATCATCGAAAGCCAGCGGCTGAAGATACATGAGCCGCAAAACCTTGAGGAGCAGGCGCTTTCGCTAGTTGGTGAAGACATTTACCGCACGCTTGTGAAGGAATATACCGAAAAGCAGTGGGGGCTGCCGTGCACGGAGCTTCCCGCGTTCATAATCCGCCGTCTGCCGCTGCGCTTCACATACGACAACAATTACTTCAACGACACATATCAGGGCATTCCCGAGGGTGGGTACAACAGGCTCGTAGATGCCTTGCTTGACGGTATAGAAGTAAGGTGCTCATGCGATTTCTTCGAAGACCGGCCGTATTGGGAGTCCCTTGCCGCCAAGGTGGTTTTCACCGGACGCCTGGACCAGTACTACGGCTATCGCTTCGGAAGGCTCGGCTACCGGTCGCTACGTTTTGAGGAGGAAAGGTTGGAAATATCTGATTACCAGAGCAATGCTGTCGTGAATTATACATCGTCCGATGTGCCGTGGACAAGGATAGTCGAGCATAAGCACTTCGATGTCTCGAACAAGTCTGCGCTCAGTGCGTCGCATACGGTGATTACAAGGGAGTACCCCCGGCAATGGCATGAGGGCCTTGAACCCTATTATCCGGTCAACGACCGGAGGAACGAGCATATTGCGGAGCAGTATCGCGCCATTGCGGCTTCAGAGAAAAATGTTATCTTCGGTGGCCGCCTTGCGGAATACAAGTATTATGACATGGCCCCGCTGATAGAAAAAGCACTTTCAGAGTCTGTTTAAATCTCAATTATATGAAACATTTGATTTTCAAATCGTTACTGTCGCTGTCCCTATGTGCTGTGTGCATACTGGCAGCAGGAGAAACCCCTGGCAACGTGGCCAAGGGAAAGTATGACGGGATAAGATGGAGCATATCCGACGGGGGTGTGCTTACCATTTCCGGAAAGGGAGACATCCCCGATTTCAGCAAAAAGAACGGTGAAGAACCTACTGTCGCCGACCGTCCGTGGGCGGAATATCGCCAGCAGGTGAAGGAACTTGTCGTAGAAAAGGGCATTACACGTATCGGTGACCGCGCCTTCCAGAACTTCAAGAGTCTGCACAAGGCTGAGATTGCCCCTACTGTCAAGAGCGTGGGCAAATGGGCTTTCCAGAACTGCGGGTCCCTGACGGATATCTCCATTTCCGAAAACACCATGCTTAAGACGGGCTCATTCCGTGGAACCCCCGTACTGGCCGAGGTGAAGGGCGCTGAGAAGACAGCATATACCACCAGCGATTATTACCGCAAGCTTTGCGAAGTGCCCCTTACCGGCAACTTCCGGGAGGATATGATTAATATAGCCAAGTCACAGGATGGCTATCACGAGGGTGACAGCGAGGCTGATTTCGACGGAATGAATACCGAGAGCAAGAAGGATTATACGGAGTTCGGACGTTATCTGGACTCTGCCGGAAGTGCCTGGTGCTCCGAATTCGGCTCCTGGTGCGTCAGGATGTCCGGTCTTCCCATGGATGTGTTCAAGAGCAGCCTCAGCGCCCGCGCCAAGACGTTTACGGAAGGTACGCCTTCTGCATATTATGTGTGGGAGGACCTGGTATTCGGGGGCGGCAGTTATACTCCCAAGCCCGGTGACCTTGTTCTCTGGTCCTGGAAACTTGAAGACTTCAGCCCGGATGTCCATGTCAGCCATACATCCATTTTCAATTGGGCAGAGCCGAAGGATGACGGCAGATTGGTGTTCCATACCATTGACGGGAACCGCCGCAACCATGCCGGCGAGTGCTCTTATACAGTATGGGAGAAGGACGGTTGCCGTGTCAACGGAAAGGGCCGCGTGTGTTTCATAGTGTCGCCTGCATACGATGACGCTTCCATAGAGAAACACCAGGTGCGCTTCGACTGCTGTGGCGGGACTGTGAGAAGTGAATCCAAGACTGTCGCGAAGGGCGGTCTTTACGGTCCGCTGCCGATACCCAGTAAGAAAGGCGCCAAATTTGCCGGCTGGTTCACCGAACCCAAGGGCGGCAAACTTGTGAATATGTACACAATTGTAAAGGGTACGGAAGACCATACCCTTTACGCGCACTGGGATTAATATCTCAGAATCCTCTTCCGAATTTCATCCAATAGGCGGTTTCCAGTTCATTCCATCTGGAGGCCGCCATTTCATATATCTTCCTGGTATAGCTGTTCAGGTCCGCTGCAGTGGCCTTGGCCCCGGGAAGATTCCTTATGGCTTCTTCCTCCATCTCGGAAATCGCCTTACTGTGTCCGTCCTTGACCTCCTGCCAGCCGACCGTGGCGAGTTTGTTCGCCCTGCGGAACTGCCAGAGGAAACTGTCGTGGATATATTTCTTGTGACCGCAGCTGTCCATTGCGGCAGGAAGTGCCGTGTTGCCGGAGAAAATGGGAATCCTGGGGCTCTGGGCGGGATTGTCAACGGCCAGCCAGCAGATTCCTCCCACGTTGTCAGGCAGCCAGGGGCGTACCTGAAGCAAGGTTGAGTAGGCACACCAGGACATGGCTACAGGGCGGTGATATTCGAATTTGCCGTGTGCTATCGTGTTCACTGTCTCCTGCATGGGTTTGGTCGGCCAGGGATGTGCACAGGGGCTCATTTTGTCTCCCATCCGGATGTTGTTGCAATAATCCCATTCGGAACCTTCGTAGGTCTCCCTCAAGAATGCCGCTATGTCCCTTACATCCACCGGCTTGTCCGGTTTGACGCTGAAGGGGATCTCCTCCATATCGAAAGTCAAGCCGAGGGAGGGGGCAAGGTGGCTCAGCACCCAGAATTCCCGCTCGCGGAAGTTTTTGCCTCCGCTGTTCTTGCCCTGGTAGGCCTTATAGTATTTGAATTCCCCCTTGCCGTCCCAAAGACCGTATCTGAGGGCAACCTCTTCGGCATTGCCGGAGGTGAGAAAGTTCTTCTTGTCCTTTTCGATGCGTCCTATGCGGGGGATGTTGGCGGATATGGTGATTTCATCGTCAGGAAGCCTTTTTGCCACCCACACGGCACCTTTCTGGTCTTTTCCGGCAGCGGTTATCTCAAAGAACCATGCTTCCTTCTTGTCTATGACGGTAAGGCATTCGCCTACATCTATATAGCCATATTTCTCGGCGAGGGAACCCATCAGGAGAACGGCGTCGCGGGCTTTTTCGCAGCGCTGGAGGGCTATCCTTGCAAGTTCCTCTATGAGGAAGATGCCGTTTTTGCTCTTGAGGGTGTCCGGTCCGCGGAAAGTGGTTTCACCGATGGCCAGCTGCTTTTCGTTGAGGCAGGGATAGCCGGTGTTGAGGTATGAATAGGTGCGTCTGGCCTCGGGAATCTCTCCCAGGTACTTTATCCCGGTGGAATCATTGCGCGAGAGGGTGTTGCGCGTCCCGGAATATACCTTGTGGACGGCGCCCTTGGGATGGACGGCTGCAGGCTCCATGCTGACCCAGGTGTGGGACCATCCGTCACAGGTGTGCGAAGTCATGAGTGAACCGTCTGCTGAGGCAAGGCGTCCGACGACGATGCTTGTACATTCTTCTCCGGGTTCTTCGGCAACCTGTGCCGAGAGGGGAAATGCAGCGGCCGCCAAGAGGGCCGCAAGGAGGAACAGATACTTTTTCATAACGGCAAATATATGTCTTACAGCTGCTTTACCGGGAAGGTGAAATAGGTGTCCGGGAAAGGCTCGTCCTTGAGGGTGAAGTGCCACCACTCGCTGTCAAGTGCCTTGAACCCGTGGTCAAGCATGGCCTTGCGGAGAATCATGCGGTTTGCGAACTGCTCGTCGGTGATGCTGCGCTTGGGGTCGGAAGGACTTGCGCTGTTGTCCCCGGTGTACTGTCCGGTTTCGGGATTTCCGCAGAAATCAGGATGGCTTTCGGGACCGAACCAGTCGAAGGTCCCGCCCATGTCCACCTCCTTCTCCGTTCTCATGTCGAAAAGCGTCAGATCCACGGTCGAGCCGCGGGTGTGTCCGCTTTTTTCCATTATATATTCCTGCTCGAAGAGGACGCTCTTGTCAAGGTCGGGATAGAAGTAGGGTTTCATCTTCACGTCGGAAAGGTCTGCAGCCCACCGTACAAAGTGGTCAACTGCCTTCTGGGGGCGATAGGCATCGTAAATCTTTAACCTGTAACCCTTTGAAATGACATCATCGCTTACGGCCTTAAGTGCTTTTGCCGCTTCTTTCGTAAGCAGGGCGGTGGGCTCTTCGTAACCGTCGATCCGGGCGCCTACGAAATTATAGGTGCCGTAATAGCGGATTTCCATAATGGCGTCGGGGATAGCCTCGCTGAGGGTGACGAATGCAGATGTGTCCTCGGTGGGGGCTGTCTTTTTGTCTTCCTTGCCGCAGCATGACAGCAGTGAAACTGAAATGGCCGCGATTACCGCCAACCTTAAAAAATTCTGTGTTCTATTCATGGCAACAGTTCTTGTTTTGATTCGCAAAAATATCAAAAAAAACATGCAATCATTAGAAACCGTATCTCAAATAATACCGTACTCTTTTGCCATGGTCACCAGTTCGGCTGTATTGGATACGTCAAATTTGGCAAGCAGCTTTTTCCGGTACCATTTTATTGTCTCCGGGCTCAGGCCAAGGCCTTCGGCAATAAGAGGAGTGGTATAGCCCTTGGCGAGCAAGTCCAGGATTTCCTTTTCTCGCAGTGATACCTGCGGAATGTCATTATCGAAATGGGAATAATGTGCTTCCCGGATGGCTTCTTCCAGAACGGTCGATACTTCGGCCTTCTCTTTCCGTGAGTGATGCAGTTTCTTCCCGATAAGAAGAACCGCAAGGAAGAGAATCAGGATAAGTACGGCACTGCCGGCCATGATTATGATTTGTTTTCTCTGGGTGATGAGCGCGGCTGACATGTATTCGTAATTTTCCTTTGTAAAGGTCAGTTCTTCCTTATCATGGGATGAGAAATACTCGTCGGCCTTGTGCAGATACCGGAGGGCCTTCCATGTCTTTCCTTCTTCCATATACACGCGTCCGAGTCCTTTCTGGGACATGGATACCATGAGGGAATCTCCCTGTGCATATGCCAGGGCTTTCTCATAGGCCCGGGCGGCTTTCCGGAGTTCTCCCTGTTCCACCCAGGTTTCGCCGATGTTATAGTAGAGGGTAGCGCTGCTTTGGTTCCATCCGTATTTATCGAAAATGGCGCCGGCCTTCCCGTACCATTCCATGGCCTGTGGAATGGAGTCCATCATGTTGTACAGATTGCCGATGGCCCCGTATAGGGCCGACCGGCTGTCGTCAACGGCAAGCCTGGTATATCCTTCAGGTGCAGTGGGAGAGGTGGCGCCGCCCGCCATGCGTTCTACGGCTGCGAGCGCTTTGCGGTAATAAACCATTGAACTGTCGTACTGCCCGCTGGCCCAGAAGCACTGACCGAGATAGCGGCAGGCATCTGAATTCGCCTCCTCCCATCCCCTGGGTTCGGAGATGGAGAGCGCCTTGCGTGCATAGAACACGCATTTCTCGCTATTCAAGGCACTGTATCCCAGCATCAGGTCGCGGCAGGCCCGGTTGAGGGTGAGCAGCTGCTCCTCGGAGGCCTCGTCAATGGCTTGCGGGGTCCAGCGGCCCACCTCCCTTTCCAGGGAATCCAGGTTGTGGCCGCGGTGGTCGTTGTAGGCGAAGGCCGGTGCCTGAAGCAGCGCCGTCAGAAGGAATACGATACAGATCTTTCTCATAAAGACAAAGATAGGGGATTGTCCCTGAAAATGCTTGTCCTAAAGGCGAAAAACAGCTGGATTCAACCCTGAAGGGGGGACTTTGCCACCCCAAAGGGCGGTGTTTAAGACAACGAAATAGACGAAATTTGCATAAACGAAAATCGCAGATGGAAGAGACTATCTCCAAAGACATCAAGTTGACCCGGCGGGAGATGACGATCCTCCGGGAAGTCGCCCTCGGCCGGACCACTCCGCAGATTGCGCTGGACCTGGGGTTGAGTCCGGAAACAGTCAAGTGGTACCGCAAACAATTGCTTGTCAAATTCTCAGCTGCGACTTCTGCAGAGGTGGTTAGAAAGGCTATCATGAATAACATCCTATAAAGCTATATAACATGAAAAGAACCGTTGTCATCATTCTTTCAGCGCTGCTGGCGTCTTGCTATGTAGCAAACGGCCAAAGTCTGCTGGAACGGCTGGGCCAGCGTGCCAAGAATGCCGTGGAAAACAAACTCGGAGAGAAAGTGGAACAGGGCGTGAACGATGTCCTGGACGGAAAAATCGGCAAGAAGAAAAAGAAGGACAAGGCCGATAAACAGACGGCCGATCCGATTGATCGGGACGCTTCCGCCACCCCCGGTGCATCCGCTTCTTCCATGCCAGGCTCTGATGCTGCCGTCATTCCCGGCGCCGACCGGGCATCCCGTAAGAAGCAGGTCCAGACCTCTTATGCCAAGACTGATTTTGTTCCTGGCGACGAAATATTCTTCGAGGACACCTTCGAGAATGAGAAAACGGGCGAATTCCCGCTGCGCTGGGACCTGCTGGGCGGCTATGTGGAAACCGCATCCCTGGAAGGCAGGAAGGTGCTGGCCTTTACCGACAACGGCCTCGGACAGGTGATGCCTTTGATGAAAGATGACAAATGGAACTGGCTGCCGGAGACCTTCACCCTTGAATTCGACCTGTTTGTGGCCCCCATATCGGATGGCGGCTCTACGCTGGAAATGCAAGTATGTTTTGGAGACAGGGGCGCATCCGACTATTACAACGCCTCCAGCTACGTAGATTTCAGGTATAGGGAAGATGGCTCTTCAAATATGGCCTGGAGTCTTCGCAAACCTTCTTCCAGTGCCCAGACTGCCGGGAATAAACAACTTGGACTCAGCCCGATATTCGACGACTATAACGCCAAGGACAATCCCCTGAAGGCCGGAGAGTGGATTTTTCATTTTATCCACTCCTTTGTTTTATATTCTTGCAATTCCACTCGAAATTGCAGCTTTCGATACTTCATGAGCCACAACAGCCCCTACTCTCTTGTCAAAAGGTAACGGCAATATGTATTTCGCAGAGAGTTCTTGACGAGATACTAGATTAGCCAAAGCATAGGAAGCTGCCTGCTTCATCGCTTCGTTGATGTCCGAAGCCCGCACGTCCAGCGCGCCGCGGAACAGCCCCGGGAAGCACAGTACGTTGTTGATCTGATTGGGATGATCGCTGCGGCCCGTGCCTACCACGGCTGCCCCTGCTTCCAGGGCGTCCTCGGGGTCGATCTCGGGCACGGGATTGGCCATGGGAAATACGATGGCATGGGGAGCCATGGAACGGATCATTTCCTTGGTCACAATGTGCGGCGCGCTTACGCCGATAAACACATCCGCTCCTTCAAGGGCGTCCGCCAGGCTCCCCCCGGCCTTTTCCGGGTTGGTAAGCTCTGCCATCTCCGCCTGGGCAGGATTCATCTCGATCCCCTCACAG
>ERZ842401.1842-NODE-1842-length-29238-cov-46.935887_pt1 | contig 29238 bp, 28 predicted proteins | sample MGYA00521270_ERZ842401 | MGnify/ENA primary metagenome ERZ842401 (study PRJEB31892, sample SAMEA3878208) | bioreactor metagenome | biome: Moose rumen | place: Sweden | collected 2011-10 | study: EMG produced TPA metagenomics assembly of the PRJEB12797 data set... | reverse complement strand
ATACAAGATTCTCAATCTTGGCATAAGGGTTCGATTCCCTTACCGACTACCAAAACAGAGAAGGGCGCATCAAAGTTAGTTTGATGCGCCTGTTTTGATTTGAACGCTATTAACAAAAACAATGATACAATGAGAATCAAGCAATTACTAACCATCGGACTGCTGACCGCCTCTGTGTTGTTGGCCCCTGCACAGGAAACGTATTATGACATTACGCAGTACTATCTGCAGAACGCAAGTTTCGACAAGCACTTCGACTATGATGTCAATGCTACGGGCAACGTGGAGAAAATCGTTACCACCATTGACTCATGGACGCTTTCGGCTGCCTCGAAGCAGACTCTCACCGTGGGTGCCACCTTCCAGTATGGCACCGCTGCCACCTTCTATGGGGCTGCCATCCCAGCTACGGGCTTTGACGGAACTGCCAACGGAGGCTGCCTCACCCTTTGTGCAGCGTTAAAGAACGAACTCGCTTTCTATCAAGATGTTATGATGCCTGCAGGAAAGTATAAGCTGGTGGTGGCCTACTACAACTGCAACGCTGCCAGCGAGGTGGGTATCAGCCGCAGCGGATGGATAGCAGCCAACAGCGTGGTGTCTACGCTCGAGACCTTCAAGTATGGTGAGTGGCTTACTGACACCATCAGCTTCGAGCTTACCGAGACTACCAGCGGACAGCTGCAAGTGGGCTTCAAGTCGCCTACGGGTCTCACCAACAAGTCGGCCATGTTGGCCATCGACTTTGTGAAGCTGCTGCGCGACACGCCCTATGGCGACATCGACGACATTGTGCCGTCACCAGTGGTGGTGACCGACATGCGTTTTGCACGTGGCGCCACGATGGCCTTCGGTCGCATAAAGTCGGCCACTGGCGATGGTATCAAGGAGCGCGGCTTCTGCTACAGCGAGCAGCCGGAACCTACTGTCAGCGACGGCAAATCGTCGGAGACGCTCAGCAACAACGGCACCATCTACGTGCTCAGCGACCTGAAGCCTGCCACACGCTACTACATGCGCGCCTATGCCATTAATAAATTTAATAAGGTGGGCTATGGCGACGTGATAAAGTTCTACACCGTGCCGCAAGGCAACATCACCTACTCGTACAACAATGGCGGCGATGCTGCCGCCAACAGTCGGGTGAACACAGCCGCCACTGAGGCCTGCCGCATCTTCAATGCACTGACCAGCGTAAAGAAGCACTTCAATATAGGCTATAGTTCGGGCACTCCTACGGCCGACTGCTACTATGCCGACGTGCCTTGGATGAACATGGGACCCAGTTCGTCGTATCAGCGCACGGGCACCATCATGCACGAGATGGAACACGGTTTGGGCCTGGTGCCCTACAGCACGCAGTGGAGCAAGGACATCCTGCGCTCTCGTCTTGACGGCGAGGGACGCGGTTCCGGCTACTGGCTGGGCGACAGGGTGTCGGCCTTCCTCGACTTCTGGGACAACAAGACGGGGTCGCAGCTCAATGGCGACTATCAGCACATGTGGCCCTATGGTGTCAACGGCGCGTCGGAGGACAACGGCTCGCTTGAGCTATACTATGCCAACGCCCTCATCTGCCAGGCTTTGGGCGAAGATGGCCTGGAGCATACTTACTCGACATTTGCCGATCCCTGTTACATATTCAACCACGAGGACGATGTGAAGTACTACATCAAGAGCGAGGCTGCCGACCGCGGACGCTACACCTCTTACCTCGTCCCGACAGCTGCGGGCACCCTGCAGTGGCACCAGATGAGTGCTGACGAGGCTGCGCGCAACGACAGCACTGCCTGGTACATCACCTTTACCCCCTCAAACCAGTACTACCAGCTGCGCAATGTTGCTACGGGTCGCTATATGACCTACAACAATGGCGTGAGGACAGCAGCCAAGAGCACGCTCTCGTCCACAGAGGATTTCCATCTGATGAAGGGTCGTGTCGACGTGCCGGCCGGCGACCAGGCACTGCGCGGCTACTGGATTATCCACCCCGAGGAGGGCTGGAGCCCCCATTGCCTGCAGGCCAATGCCAACGGCGCCACTGGCAACGCCGTGTTCAACATCAGGAACACAGCCGAGAACCAGCGCTGGCTGATACTGACCGAAGAGGAGATGAGGAGCTTCGAGGGCATCAGCATTGCCAATATGAAGGCTGAGGCAAAGAGTGTGCTCGAACAGGTGAAGGCCCTGGCCAGTGTGCCCCACACCGAGAAGGCCGACAACGTAGACGCTGAGTTTGGCGCTGTTATCAACAGGATAGAGCTTCAGATAGAAAAGGCAGAGGCCATCGCTACCGTGAGCGGACTTAACGAGCAGCTGAAGGAGCTGTCGCTTTGGTTCCTCAGCAACGTCAAGCCTGCCAGCGAAGAGCAGCCGTTCGATCTCACCTACATGACCGTTAACCCCGGCATGGAGAGCCTTGACGGTTGGACCGGTGCACCGACATTGAGCTATTCGTGTGCCGAGTTCTACGAGAAGACCTTCAACTTCTATCAGAATGTAGCCAACCTGCCTGCCGGTCGCTATGTCGTTGCTGCACAGGCCTTCCAGCGTCCTGGCACATCGGCCGACTCATACGCTGACTATGTGGCAGGTACTGACAACGTGACGGCCTATCTCTATGCCGGCACCGGGCAGGCGAAGATTGCCCACATTGCACGTGATGCGCAGAGCACATCGCTGGGCAGCGGCGAGGCTACCGTGGGCAGTCCTGCCGTGCGAATACCCAATACCATGCAGGGCGCCAGCAACTACTTTGCCAAAGGACTCTACGAAAACAGCGTTGAGGGGCAGGTGGCCGACAACGGTGGTTCGCTGCGCTTCGGTCTGCGCTCATCGTCGATGCTCACCAGCTACTGGGTCATCTTCGACAATTTCCGTCTCTACTATCTTGGCGGCGACGGCGATGGCATTCCTTCAGACATACAGTCGGTAAAGTCTGCCGATGTTGTCGACAACCACCATATTATATATAGTCTCGATGGTCGTGTAGTCCCGTCTTCTGTCCAGCTGCGTCCTGGCGTCTATGTCAGGGGTGGCAAGAAGTTTGTGGTGCGATAAAACAGAGTTTAAAAAAGACTTAAATAATAGGAGCCAGTAGGCTGTATATAAAATAAAAGTAGTAACTTTGCCAAGCTTAAACAAAGAGAGCAAGTATTTAACGTAACACATTACAATAGTAAAAAGAATTATGACTATCAACGAAATGAACTTTGCCGGCAAGAAGGCAATCGTGCGCGTTGACTTCAACGTGCCCCTCGATGAGAATGGTAAGATTACGGATGACACCCGCATCCGCGGTGCGCTGCCCACGCTGAAGAAGATCCTGGCCGATGGCGGTGCTGTGATCATCATGAGCCACATGGGCAAGCCCAAGGGCAAGGTGAACCCCAAGCTGTCGCTCGGCCAGATTCGTGAGGCTGTGGAGAAGGCACTGGGCGTTCCCGTTGCTTTCGCTCCCGACTGCGCCAAGGCTGCCGACGCTGCCAAGGCCCTGAAGATGGGCGAGGCCCTGCTGCTCGAGAACCTGCGCTACTATCCTGAAGAGGAAGGCAAGCCCGTGGGCATTGAGAAGACCGACCCTGCCTACGACGAGGCCAAGAAGGCCATGAAGGCAAGCCAGAAGGAGTTTGCCAAGACGCTGGCCTCGTATGCCGACTGCTACGTGATGGATGCCTTTGGTACTGCTCACCGCAAGCACGCCTCGACGGCTGTCATCGCCGACTACTTCGATGCCGACAACAAGATGCTCGGCCTGCTGATGGAGAAGGAGGTGCAGGCTGTTGACAACGTGCTCTCTAACATCAAGCGCCCCTTCGTGGCCATCATGGGTGGCTCTAAGGTGTCGTCGAAGATCGGTATCATCGAGAACCTGCTGGGCAAGGTGGACAAGCTCATCCTCTGCGGTGGCATGACCTATACCTTTGCCAAGGCTCACAACGGCGAGATAGGCAACTCTATCGTTGAGCTTGACAAGCTCGATGTGGCCCTCGGCGTGGAGGAGCTGGCCAAGAAGAACGGTGTGGAGCTGGTGCTCGGCACAGACTGCACCGCTACAAACGGCCTGGACTTCGGCACAATGAGCGTGAAGCCCGGTGCTGAGATTATCACTTGCCCCGCCACAAAGGTGCCTGAGGGCTTCGAAGGCGTCGATGCCGGTCCTGAGAGCCAGAAGGCCTTTGCCGCTGCCATCGCCGGTGCCAAGACCATCCTGTGGAACGGTCCTGCTGGTGTGTTCGAGTGTGATAACTTCACTGCTGGTAGCCGTGCCATCGGCGAGGCTATTGCCAAGGCTACGGCCGAGGGCGCTTTCTCGCTCATCGGTGGTGGCGATAGCGTTGCCTGCGTCAATAAGTTCGGTCTGGCCGATCAGGTGAGCTACATCTCTACCGGTGGTGGTGCTCTGCTCGAGGCCATCGAGGGCAAGGTGCTTCCTGGCGTGGCTGCCATTAAGGGCTAAACAGGAAAGAACAATTATCGATAAAGGACAGAAATTATTATAATTATTATAATTATCCTATCAGGCAATATGCCAATATGGAGCAATTATATTAATTATGATAATTTCTGTCCAATTTTTTTATGATTATCCGCCATCGTATTTATTTTATCTCCCAGCCGATGGCCGATGCGCCGAGCACTGCGGCGCTGGCACCGTCGAGACCACTGACGAGGAACTGTGCCTTGCCACGGAAGATGCTTAGCACGTGGGCATCGTAGGCCTCGCGTATGGGCTTCATAATCAGTTCGCCAGCCTTTGCCATGCCACCGAAGAAGATGAAAGCTTCGGGCGACAAGAACGCAGCGAAGTCGGCGCAGGCCTCGCCCAGCATGTGCCCGGTGAAGTCGTATATTTCCTTGGCCAGCTCGTCGCCCTTCTGTGCAGCGATGGCCACGTCGAGCGATGTGATGTCCTCAGGGTTCAGCTCTCTGAGCGTCGACGGTCGCTGGCTCTTTGCGAGCAACTCGCGTGCCGTGCGGGCCACACCCGTAGCCGAGCAGTAGCTCTCCAGACAGCCCTTGCGTCCACAGCCGCAGAGGCGTCCCTCGTCGCCTCGCACCATTGTCACGTGGCCCAGCTCGCCGGCAAAGCCGTCGTGGCCGTAGAGCAGCTGGCCGTTGGCCACGATGCCCGAGCCGACACCCGTGCCCAGAGTTATCATGATGAAGTTCTTCATGCCGCGAGCCACGCCATATACCATCTCGCCTATGGCGGCGGCATTGGCGTCGTTGGTCATAGCCACGGGAAGGTTGCCCAGCCTTGTGCTGAACATCTGTGCCAGGGGCACCACCGTGTCGTGAGCCCACTTCAGGTTGGGAGCCTTCTCTATGGTTCCGCTGTAGTAGTTGGCATTTGGTGCGCCGATGCCCATCGACTTTATCTTCTCTATGCCGCCCACCTGGTCGATGATGGGCTGCAGGGCCTCTACCGATGCGTCTACGTAGGCTTCGGCTGTGTCGTAGCCACCGGTCTTGATGGCTGTGGTGGCCTTGATTTCGCCACGTGCGTCGACGATGCCGAATACAGAGTTTGTTCCTCCCAAGTCAAGCCCAATGACGTAGGGCTTCATGTTGTTTGCTGTGTCCATAGTTATTTTGTTGTTTTACGATGTTATTGGTGTTTTGGATACTTTTGTGGTCTTTTGGCTCTCACCTGAGATAAGGGTTCATCCGCAGCTCGTCGGCAATGGTGGTTGAGGGCCCATGTCCACAATAGGCCACGGTGTCGGCAGGCAGAGCTGCCACCACGCTGCCCAGGCTCTTCATCATGCTTGCCCAGCTGCCGCGCTCGAAGTCGGTTCGGCCTATACTCATGCGGAACAGCGTGTCGCCCGTGAATACCACTTTTTCCTCCTTGCAATAGAAGAGCACAGACCCGGGCGTGTGTCCTGGCGAGGCCAGCACTTGCAGCTTGTGGGTGCCGAAGCCAATGGATGTTCCCGCCGTGAAGTGTCGTGTCTCTGGGGCAGGCTCGTCGTAGTCAAAGCCAAAGATCTGACTTGCCTGACGTGCAAGGTCGTCTGTCAGGAAGGCATCCTCGGCGCTTACCTCAGGCAGCAGCCCATACCTTTGGCTTATGAAACCGTTGCCAAAGCAGTGGTCCAGATGGCCATGAGTGCACAGCAAGTGTACGGGCCTAAGCTTCTGCCTGTCTATATAGTCAGCTATGGCTTGTCGCTCGGCAGGAAAGAGTGCGCCGCAATCGATGATGACAGCCTCTTGTGTGTCATCACTCACAACGTAGCAGTTCTCGCCCAGCATGTTGCAGGCAAATGTCTTGATATTCAGCATGGCAGATATAGGCAATATTTCTCCTTAAACCATCCCTCTTCGAACCACTGTGTCAGGCTCTCCGCCACGGCAATGTTGTGGAAGGGCTTCAGCTCCTCCTGCAAGTCGCCCCCCTTCAGGCAGATGATGCCGTTGGGCAAAGCGTTGTGCTGTCGGCGCGAAATGTTCTTTCGTACTATCTTATGCAGGTCGGCCAGCGGCATGACGGCTCTGCTCACTACAAAGTCATACTGTCCGCGTTCGTCCTCGCCACGTCGTTGCTCTGGTTTGCAGTTGTCCAGCCCTATGGCGCTGCACACCTCTTGCGCCACCTTTATCTTCTTTCCTGTGCCGTCAATGAGCTTGAAGTTGCTTTCAGGAAACAGTATGGCCAGAGGCACGCCGGGGAAACCACCGCCCGTGCCGAAGTCGAGGATGTTGGTGCCAGGGGCAAAACGCAGCATCTTTCCGATGGCCAGCGAGTGCAGCACATGGTGTTCGTATAGGTTGTCTATGTCCTTGCGCGACACCACGTTTATTTTCTCATTCCATTCGTGGTATAGCTCGTCAAGCGCGGCAAACTGCTGCTGTTGCCGTGCCGTGAGGTTCGTGAAATACTTGTCAATGATATTCATGCCTGCAAAATTACGAAAAAACGAAGGAAAAGCCAAATTTATTTGAGCTTTTCTGAGTGCCTTCTTCTATTACAGACGGTTTGTAAGACCATTACAGACGGTTTGTAAGACCATTACAGACGGTTTGTAAGACCATTACAAAGCATCTGTAATTTTTTGTAAAAGCACAGCGTATTGCCGCATGATGCACAGCGAATAGCTGCAAGATATGTACGGTAATAGCTGGCGTACGCAAGCAAAAATGCGAAAAATCGGCCGTAAAAGTGTGAAAATTTGCAAAAAGTGGCAACTAATTGCAACCCTAAAAGCAAGTTGTCACACCCGTTTTCCGTTGGAACACAGTGTGTTACGGGCAAAATGGCAAGATTGCAACTTTTTCGGTAAAACTCCTTTTGAAAGAGATAGAATGGCTGGAGTCGCCCTGTTGTGGTTGACTTCATGTGAGTCCAAGGCGCAGACGGTGATTACGAAGTTTGTCGTCGCTGCAAATGGTGAAGGAGTCTTTATGCGTCGCCAACCGAATGCCGCATCCAAATCACGTTTGATGGAGATATCTACAAACAGCGGTACGGCAGGCTATCATGCTCGTGAGTCGGGTGGATTGCCTCAATATGATTTGGAATGGGAAGAGGAAGCAAAGAAACTTTATGCCGAGGATGAGTTTACCGCAATAGATCCCCACAAGAACAAATTTCTTGCTGTCATTGGCGAAGAAGGAAGTTGGTACCATGTCATTACAGACTATGGCATAGACGGGTGGGTTCCGAAGTCGGAGTGCCGCAGCGCGCGATTACAGCCTATCACATCAGAAGATGTGAGCAATGGTATGTACAATGCCTCATTACATTATTATGAGGGGAAAAACTATGTATTTGAGGGATATGAAGAAAGTGTCGACGTCTCGATTATCGACAATTACGTCATCTCGCGATGTTTTACGCTCTCGGCCAAATCATACGGTAGGAGTATTGTTCTTCAAACTGATAAGCGTAACCGCAGCATTACCCTTAGTGGGAAGCGATTCTTCAAGGACAATCCGCTGTGGTGGGAACCCTCTGTCCAATATGGTGACCTTACGTATGAAGAAGTAGGAAAGATTGTCGCCATGAGCGACTTCAACAAGCTGCGCAGCAACATATATGTCAATATCGCAGGCCTTGATGGGCTACAGCGTATCTATTTGGGCGATGAAAGCAAAGTGGTAGTAGACCCAGACTAAAGTTGTTTTTGTAGTCTATGTTGTCTTAAAGAACAAAGATTAAAAGATTTATAAGATTAATCGCAACCAGAGAAAATCTTTTAAATCTTTTAATCTTTGTTCCTTTACCTATGCGAAATCTCGTAGAAGCCTATTTTACGGTCTAATGATGTCCATGTCAGAGTGGCTTCGATATGACACCTCTGCGGAGCCTTCCCCCGCATATCCATTGTCTAAGGAATTTAGGAATATAGGAAATTCAAGTTTTGCATTGGCTTAACTTGCGAAAGTTGAATATAGGAAAGCTACGCGCCAGCCTTCCTATATTCCTAAATTCCTTAGAACAATAACTGGTTCAGTCGGTATTTTCGGTGCATGAAGTCTAAAATTCTTATGCTCATGGAAGGCGAATTCTTGAGCTCCTCGTTAGTCTGTTTCTGGGTCATTCAACTCTTCAGCCGCTATCAGCATTTCTGTTTCTTCAGTAGATTCGTAGGCCTTCATCTTCGAGTGATCTTGCAGGTAGATATGATTCAGCGTAAAGGCAATAGCCTCTAAAGTCTCTTCGCGTTTCGCTGGTCTCAGGTCACACTCCCATACGGTGATGCAGTGCCACCCCATTGACGCCAGTTGCTTCTGTTCTTCCTTGTCTCGCTCCTTGTTCCTTCGGATCTTTGCTACCCAGAAATCGTGGTTTGTAGCGGGTATCTTGCAGCAGACAGAGTTTTCCATTTTGTCCAGCTCCACATAGTGCCCATGCCAGAAACAGCCGTTCACGAAAATGCAGGTCCTGTACTTTCTCAGTACCAGGTCCGGGTGACCAGGCAACCGCTTGTGATTAAGTCTGTATCTGAACCCCCTCTTCCACAATCCACGCCGCACAATCATTTCTGGCTTCGTATTCTTATTATGAATAGCAGCCATATTCTTGCTACGCTGATGTGGTGAGAGCTTATCCAAAAGGGTTAAAATTTATGTGTCCGATGCCATGGCATCATTCTCATCGATATTGCCTTGGGCACTGTTAGATGCGAGGATGGTCTCGGAAGTTTCCTCATTTGCAAAGATACGAAGAATAGTTGGATTGTATGGCAAGTGCGAGAAGAAATAAACAAAAATTAGGTAAAAAGGCATTGACATTAAAGAAATTATTGTATCTTTGTAGCAGATTCAAGCAGATTTTAGCAAAGGGCAAAATATGATTTCGGAACTATTAGCAACATTGCGCGAGCAGAAACAGATGGGGTTGAAAGGAGGTATCTATCACAGGACGCAGATAGACCTCACCTATAACTCCAACCATATAGAGGGTAGCCGATTGACTCATGAGCAGACACGCTATATCTTTGAGACCAATACGATAGGCTTGACGCAGGAAACCGTCAATGTGAACGATATTGTGGAAACGGTAAACCATTTCCGGTGCATTGACATGGTCATTGATCATGCCACAGACGAATTGTCTTCCGACTTCATCAAAGAGCTGCATTGTGTGCTGAAGACGGGAACGTCGGACAGCAGAAAAGACTGGTTCGCTGTGGGTGATTACAAGCGTATGCCAAACGAAGTGGGAGGAGAAGAGACCTGCCCACCTGAGCTGGTGGGAGAACACATGGAAGCAATGCTTTCTGACTATCGGAACAGTGACCGCCAGTTTGACGATATTCTCGACCTGCATGTACGTTTTGAACGTATTCATCCCTTTCAGGACGGTAATGGCCGTATAGGTCGTCTCGTCATGTTCAAGGAGTGTTTGGGCAATGGCATTGTGCCTTTCATCATCACCGACGAACTGAAAATGTTCTATTACAGGGGACTGCGCGAGTGGGGACATACGAACGGCTACCTGACCGACACCTGCCTCACAGCGCAAGACCAGTATAAGGCCGCCCTCGACTATTTCAGAATAAAATACTAAACTCAACTTTCGCAAGTAAGGAAACGCGCAGGCACAAAGCCCTGAAAGGGCGTCAAGATTACAGGCAGGGGTGCAAACCCCTGTAAAGAATGGCAGCAATATTAGTCCCGAAGGGCCGACAGAGCGCTCTGCCACCCCCTTGGGGTTGAGGTTACTACATCGACTTTAGCAGGGGTTTCGCTTTGCTTCACCACCTGCCTGTAATCTTTTCAGCCTTCGGCCTTATTTGCAAATGTTGAATACAAGATAAAGAAACTTACCTTACTGCGTTAGGAATCCAAAGCACTTGCCGATTTCATAAAGCATGATGTCGAGCGGCGTACCGTCGTACAAATCAGGGAAGTCGTGCTTGATGTCGAAATATTCTTGCCTATTCTCTTTCTTAAACCGCTTCGTCCAACGACCACGAATGCAACGGCGCTGCAGGGCGTTAAGCTGTAGCATGTCGGACAACTCACGGAGAATACCTGCCAGGTCGCACCACTTGCGACCGTTCTGCTGCGAGTCGTTTGTCACCTTACGCTCATGCTGGCGATAGCAGTTCAGCACCTGACAAACTTCAACTACTTGTCCTAAGGTACACAGATGGTTCCAGAAGAGCCAGTCGCCACAATAGCGGTATTGTTGGTGTGTGTCAGGTATCAGGTTGTATGCCGACTTGCGAAATACGGCCATGCTGGCATTGTAGATGTGGTTGCGTACTAACATCTTGTGTAGCAAGAACCACAGTCCGTTGTAAACAATTGTCTCGCCGGAACTGCCCTGTGGATGCCACGTGAAGTTCATGGTATGGCTCTGGCTGTCAATCATTTTTGAGTGGGAGTAGGCGACAACGGCCTGTGGGTGGCGTTCCAGCTCATCCAGCAAGGTGTTCAGAAATTGCGGTTTCGCAACATCATCACTCTCCGCTACCCATATATACTCGCCTTGCGACAGGCGGATGCCTCGTTCCCATTGCAAGAAGGTGTTGCAGGAGTTCTGCTCGTTTATAATGATGTGGCTGACATGCGGGTTCCCGGCATAGCTATCCAGCACCTCGCGGCTGCAGTCCGTCGAGCAGTCGTCAAGCAAGATTAGCTCGAAGTCCTGGCAGGTCTGGCTCAGGATGCTGTCTATGCGCTCCCTCAGATAAGGGGCATGATTATAGTTAGGTACTATAACAGAGACTCTCGGATGCATCATCTGCTGGCTATTACATATTTCAATGGTTCCAATAGCTTTGCCAACCCATGTGTTGTGCATATTGGCTTTCTGTTACCTTTTCATAGACTTTGCCGTTCTTGATATAGAAACGGTAGTCGAACTCCTCCTTGGTGCGTGACCAGCGGTCGTGGCTCCACAGCCACAAGGCTGGCTCACGCAGGATGCTACGTTCCAATTCCTGCATGTACATCACTGTCAGCTGATAGTCGGGGATGTTCTCCGAATGTTGTTCAATCAGTTTGAATTCGCACTCATAGTATCCTCGCTTGATTCGGCGCACGTCGCCATAGAAGAATGCCTGTCGAGTATGCTTGATGATGCGCTCGCTACCTGTAAACACTGGCGTGTTGTGGTTTAGGAACATAGTCCATAGATGTATATTGCGCCAGTTGGGCTTCTGGTCGGCTATGTAACCGATGACCAGTGGCTTCTGCTCCTGTCGGTACCTCGCAATGTGCCGAAGCGTTTCCTCCATCGGTATGCAGATGCTGCCAAAGCGTTGGCGAATATAGCGAAACATCCTGTCGGTGATGGGGTTTTCAAGGGGGTGGTACAGCTCTGCACACACGGCCCTTGGAGTGACATATAGGGGGAGCGACGTAATCCACTCCCAATTACAGTAATGCCCCAGCATAACGCCGCACGAAACGCCTTCAAACACCATTTGATCAATGATATCTGTTCCTTTGAACACCATGCGGCGGCTCATCTCTTTGCGGCTGATAGTGAACATTTTGACGGTCTCTGTAAGATAGTCGCATAGCCAATGATAGAAATCACGTTCTATAAGCATGATTTCGTGGTGCTCCTTTTCAGGAAAAGCAGACGTGAGGTTTTGGCGGACGGTTGCTCGGCGGTATTTCATCACGCGATAGATGAATACATATAGCGCATCGGACAGCAAGTAGAGAATACGCAAAGGGAGCAGAGACACCAGCCATAATACGGAAAAGCACAGGGGGAAGAGGGCTTTGTGGATATAGTTCGTCATCATTCTTCAAGTGGGATATGATATTTCCAGAAACTGTCCCAATAGCGGGCGTTTGTATCGTGGCATCCAAAAGGAAACACACCATGGGTCAGGTTTAAGCACCAGGCTGGCGCTTTCTCAAACGAGAAGTAGAGGGCAAGCCGCCAATTTGGAATCTTCAGTTGCTCTTTCCGCCTGAGCAAGATGGAGATGAGCACGTCTTCCTGTCGCTCGTGCTTACCGGTTAAAGACGCGATGAGCTGCTGGTTTCGCTCCAGGATGTTCCGCATTTTGTTGATGCGCCTAAGACTGAAGCCACCATTGCCCACCTGATGGAACAGATGGGCTGAGTGGAGATGGTTATTGCGTATAGGGCGGTGCTGCAACACCCTCATCACCCATTGTCCGATGATCCGCTCATAAGGCTTGTCGTTCAGCATCCACGGAGCACCGATGTAGTCGTAATCTAGGGAGGTCCAGTAGTCAAGCTGGTCGCTGAACACATACGCGTCAATCTGGTAAATGAGCATATATTCATAGTCGGTGAATAGCGCATAGAACCATGGGCTGAGCATCATCTTGTTGTATGTGGCCACACTTTCGAAATGCTCGTCGGGCAAGGGCAATGAGGTGATGCCGTCATACTCTTGCATGAGATATTCAATAGAGTAGCTTTGCGGATGCACCACCACGAAGGGATGCTTTCCAAGGACCCTGACTCCCTGTCGAAACGCACACCGCTCTTTCAGATTCATGTCGCGCCATACGAAGGTCACGACAACCGATTTTTTTGCGCTGGGCATGGCATACCCTTTGCCCTCAGCGTAACAAGCACGTTGAGGGCTGTCCGTAGCGCAGAATTCTAAGTCTTTCATTGTTTGGTCGTTTTTTGAGTTAAATTCTGCTTAAGTCAAGCCATAAAAAGAGCAGGCATATCCTTTGCTTTTGCTCTACCAACTCAAGGAAACGACCAAGTAACCTATAATAGATAAAACAAGGCAAAACATACGCCCACTGATGGACGTTGTACCTAGTTTCTCTATTATGTTCTCAGCAATGTTTGGTCGTTTTCTGAGTTGAGAAACAAGAACGCGACACGCTTGTCTCATTAATATGTCTTTTCATTGCCACCAATGAGGTGGTAAATGACATGCAAATTTACGAAAAAGAAAGTGAATCCCCGCCGTTTAGTGCTTCAATTTAACTTTATTTCAATTTTCTGGGAAGCAGATTGGCGGGGACAATTTAGATAAGGTAGGTTAGTTGGGGGGATGCGACAAATTGTAGGAGTGTGATCGTGCAGATCGAAAAAACGTCAAAAAATGGTCTCGTTTTATCGCAAAATGACAACTTGTTGCTACTGAGCTATTGGCTGATAATCAGTGGAACACGCCGAAAAATGGCAAGATGCCATCTTTTGGGCGCGAAAATTTTCTGAGAGTAGTTAGAATGCCTAATACTCGAGCAGCTTCATTTCAACCTGACCACTGAAGGAGATGAGGGTCTCAACGAGATAGCAGCTGGCGCCATCGGGTATGCAGAGCGTGGCGTTGAAGTGGAAGCCCTGGGCATCGGTGTGGTCGAACTGCATGTTGCCGAGAATGGCCTGCGCCAAGAAGTCGGCAGGCACCTGCGTCTCGTACATCTGTTTGCGGAAGTCGCGCGAGAAGAGCCGCTGTGCCCCCTGGAACAGGCTGATGTGTATGATGTTGTCGTAGTAGACGTTCTCCACCTCGAGACCATCGTCGCTATAGGTGGTCTTGGCAACGCGGTAGCGCGTGGGGTTGACGGCGATATACCAGTGATAGCGCTGTCCGCCGAACATCACCACCGAGTCGGTCTTCACCACGCGGCTTGAGGTGAGTATCTTTGGCTGTGGCTTGGCTTCGAAGTCGAGCACATCGTTGGGGTCGTCGCTTTTGCGCAGCTTCACGATGTCGCCGCCCTGGTTTCTGAACCAGAAGATATGGGCTGCCTGCTTTACGATGGGATAGGCCGTTGCGCCGATATAGAGCGAGTCGCCCACCACCTTGAAGGGAGCAGGCAGGCTGGTGCTGTCGGGAAAGAAGATGGTGTCGCCCTTGGCGCGAAACGTCACTTCCTCGGTCTCCGCGTCGACCCACACCCCCTGCAGCAACGCCTTTGCCTGTCGGCTCTCTGCGGGAGTGCTGACGGCAGGCTGGCTTTGCTTTGGCTGTTGACACGCGGTCAGCAGCGCCAGGAAGAGAATGATAGATAGGCAGTGCCTCATTATATCAGTTTGATTTGTCGGATGGCAGAAAGCTTGGGCTTCACTTGCCAATGCAGTGATATTCGAAGTTGTTCTCGAGCACCTCTTCGGCATCGAAGATGTTGCGGCCGTCGATGACGAGTGGATGGCGCATGGCCTTGCGAATGACGCCCCACGTGGGCAGACGGAACTCTTTCCACTCGGTGAGCAGCAGCAGCGCGTCGGCATCGAGCACGGCGTCGTACATGTCGCGGCAATAGGTGACGGTGTCGCCTATGCGTCGGCGACACTCGTCCATGGCGATGGGGTCGTAGACGCGCAGCTGGCATCCGGCTGCGAGCAGCTTGTCTATCATTACGAGGGCAGTCGACTCGCGCATGTCGTCGGTCTCAGGTTTGAATGCAAGTCCCCATAGGGCAATGGTCTTGCCCTTCAGGCCATCGGCACCGAAGGCACGCTGCAGCTTGTCGAAGAGCACGCTCTTCTGGCGCTCGTTGACACGCTCCACGGCCTTGAGCACCTCCATGGAGTAGCCATGCTGGTCGGCAGTCTTGATGAGTGCCTTCACGTCCTTGGGGAAGCAGCTGCCGCCGTAGCCACAACCGGCATAGAGGAACTTGCGCCCAATGCGGGTGTCGCTGCCAATGCCGGCACGCACCATGTTGACGTCGGCTCCCACGCGCTCGCAGAGGTTGGCAATGTCATTCATAAACGATATGCGCGTGGCCAGCATCGAGTTGGCGGCATATTTGGTCATCTCGGCCGAGGGTATGTCCATGAAAATGACTCGGAAGTTGTTTATGAGGAACGGCTTGTAGAGGCGTGTCAGCAGCTTCTTGGCCTTCTCGCTCTCCACGCCCACCACCACTCGGTCGGGCGACATGAAGTCCTTGATGGCATTGCCCTCCTTGAGGAACTCTGGGTTGGAGGCTACATCGAAGGGCACGTCGACGCCACGCTTCTGCAGCTCTTCGCTGATGGTGGCCTTCACCTTGGCAGCAGTGCCCACGGGTACGGTGGACTTGGTGACCACCACTATATATTTATTAAGGTGCTGGCCGATGGTGCGGGCCACCTGCAACACATACTTCAGGTCGGCAGAGCCGTCTTCGTCGGGAGGAGTGCCTACGGCAGAGAAGACGATGTCCTGGTCGTTGAGCACCGATGCCAGGTCGGTGGTGAAGTTCAGACGACCGGCCTTCACGTTCTTCAGCACCATCTGGTCGAGTCCTGGCTCGTAGATGGGCATCTCGCCGTTCTGCAGCCGCTCTATCTTGGCAGCGTCGACATCTACACACGTAACGTTGACACCCGTCTCGGCAAAGCATGTGCCAGACACGAGTCCTACATATCCTGTTCCTACTATTGCAATGTTCATCGCGGATAAAAATAGTGTTTAGTGATTTAGTATTGATGATGTTTAGCCGAACAGCTCTGCGTCTTTCAGCAGTGGTTGCTTCAGGTCTTTCTCGCTGGTGAGCACCTCGGCAGGGTCTATGGGCCATTCTATGCCCAGCTCAGGGTCGTTCCACCTTACACCCGCCTCGGCTTGTGGGGCATAGACGTTGTCGACCTTATAGGTGAAGATGGCCTCGTCGCTGAGTACAAGGAAACCGTGGGCAAAGCCGCGGGGGATGAAGAACTGGCGTTTGTTCTGCTCGCTCAACTCTACCATGACATGCTGTCCGAAGGTGGGCGAAGAACGACGCAGGTCGACAGCCACGTCGAGCACGGTGCCCTTTATGACACGCACCAGCTTGGCCTGTGCCCACTCGCCTTTCTGATAGTGTAGGCCGCGCAGCACACCACGCGACGACTTCGACTCGTTGTCCTGTATGAACTTCACCTGGCCTACATGTTCATTGAACTCGGCCTCTTTCCATGCTTCCATAAAGTAGCCACGGGCATCGGCAAAAACGCGAGGCTCTATCACATAAACGCCTTCGATGACGGTCTTCTTGTATTCCATATTATATATATAAAGGTGTTTCGAGCTGCAAAAGTACTAATTATATTTGGAATGAAGAAACGTTTTTTTCGTTTTAAGTGATTTTTAAGTTCATTTTCATTGCAAGTATCAAGAAAAAGTAGTAACTTTGCCCCCGTGATTGAATTAGAGAGACATATTGAGATACTGTTGCTGAGCAACGACTGCGTCATACTGCCAGAGTTAGGCGGCTTTATGGCTCATGCTGTAGAGGCCCGCTACGACGACAGCGACGGGATGTTCATTCCGCCACTGCGCACGCTCGGATTCAATCCGCAGCTCACTATGAACGACTCGCTGCTGGTGCAGTCGTATATCGAGGCCTACGACCTGAGCTATCCTGAGGCACTGCGTCGCATTGAGGAAGAGGTGGCCGAGCTGCGTCAGCACCTGGAGACAGAGGGGTTCTACGAACTGAACGACATCGGTGTTCTGCGTCTGAACGACGAGGGGCGCATAGAGTTTGAACCCTGCGAGGCCGGCATTCTGACACCGGGACTCTATGGGCTTGGCGCTTTCGAGATGCCCACGCTGAGTGCAAGGAAGGCTGCCAAGGGCAAGGTTGCATCTCTGGCAACCGACAGTGCGAAGGACGTGCAAGCTGATAGCAGCGATGCCGAGGACGGCACAACGTCTGCAGCCGACGGTGAGGCTAACGACGGCAAAGCCATCAAGGACGATCCGGCCATTGTCATCAAGATGTCGTGGCTCAGGAATGCTGCTGCCGTGGCTGCTGCCATCATTGCCTTCTTCCTCATACAGACACCTGTGTCGAACAGTAATGTTGCCTCCAGCGACGTGCAGCAGAGTGCCATTCTCCCGTTAGGCAAGACGCAGGCACCTGTCACTGCCAAGAAGCAGCAGGTTGCAGAGCAGCCCTCAGCCGCTGAAGTGAGTGCAGAACCTGCAGAAACAGCTCCAGCTGCAGTTGCTGTCGAGGAGCCTGCTGCTGAACCTGTGGCTGAGAAGCCTGCAGCAGAAAAGCCTGCTGCTGAAACCACTAAGCCAGCTGCTGCGCCCCAGCACTCCTATTGCATTGTGTTGGCCAGCCAAACCACCCGCCGACTGGCAGAGAACTTCATCAACCAGCTGAAGAAAGACGGCCACAGCCAGACTCGCATGATGGATATGCTGAACACAAAGAAGGTGCGTGTCGTCTACGGTTCGTTCAGCACAGAGCAGGAAGCCCACAACAAGCTGGCCACCCTGCGCAGCACCTCGGACTATTTTGCCGAGGCATGGATTCTGAAAATTTAGCAACTCCCCACTGAAGAGATATGAAAAGAGTACGTTGCCCTAAATGCGACCAGTTCATCACGTTTGACGAAACGAAGTATGCTGAAGGGCAATCGCTTGTGTTTCAGTGCCCTGACTGCGGCAAACAGTTCGGCATACGCATGGGTGTGTCGAAGCTGAGGAAGACACAGAAAGAGGAGAACAAGGATGCGCTGCAGATGGAAGCTACTGGCAATGCGCCCTACGGCTCGATTATTGTCATTGAGAATGTGTTCCATTACAAGCAAGAGTTGCCGCTGCAACTGGGCAGCAACCGCATAGGACGCTATCAGAAGGGCAACCCCATCAACACCCCCATCGAGACGGTAGACCCCAGCGTAGATCTTCTGCATTGTGTCATCAATGTTTCGTACGATAAGAAAGGGCAGCTGAAGTTCGAGCTGAGCGACAGCAATAGCAACACGGGTACATTTGTCGACAACGTGGAGCTGAGACCCCGCGAACGTCGTACCATCACCGATGGCACACTCTTCACCATCGGAGCTACCAGCATTATCTTGAGAGTTGAGAGTTGAGAGTTGAGGGTTGAGAGTTGAGAGTTGAGGGTTGAGAGTTGAGAGTTGAGAGTTAAGAGTTGAGGGTTGAGAGTTGAGGGTTGAGAGTTCTTCGCAAACGAAGCGTCGCTTCGCGCTGAGCGGAGAGTTGAGTTCCTCCTTTTATCTCACTGTGATATGAAAGCAGGGTTGCTTCACCTCGTGCTTGATGTAGCAGCGGTCGCCCACACGGGCATCGCGCAGCACCTCGGCAAGAACCCACTTCAGCGAATCGTTCGACGATACACGGCGTGTCGGCCCTTCTGGATCTTCTACGGCCATGAAGCGCGTGTAGCTGATGTCGAACGTGGTGCCATACAGATGGCACGACTGCTCAGTAGCATTTTTGTTGCTCTTGCGCAATCGCTCCACGTCGTACTGCGAGCGCAGCACACTCGTCACCACAAAGCGGTGCAGGGGCATGCCTTTCACGTGCAAGCTGTCGAAGAAGGCTCGTCCGAGATCGTCTAATAGCAAGGCAGCTCGCGGCACCAGATAGGGGATGCTGTGCGTCAGGTTGTCTATTATATAATAAGGTGAGGAGCCGATAAATACCAGTTGGCTGTTGCGGCGCTCAGCATCCTGCCTGTTCTCAACAGGTGTGACACCCCAGTGGCATGCAGCCGTCAGCTGCAAGGCATTTGTATCGGGAAAAGCCACCTGATAGTCGGACACCGAGAGTATTCGGTGCTTCTTCTCGCCCTCATGCAGGCAACGCATGGTCAGCAGGGCGTTGGCTTTGGCACGCTCACTGACCTGATAGCCGTCGGCGGGCAACTCCTCAGCAACGACAGGCGTCTCTTCCTGTCCTACAACACTCTGCACGGCATCGACGGCCTCTTCCTCTATCGCGCCTGCTACGCCAGGAAACATGCACCTGACGAGTGCCAGAACGATGATGAGCACGCCCATCCCTTCGAGGTAGCGGTTCTTCAGCTTGTTATCGTTCTTCTTCTTCATGTGGCCAGCAATATCTGCACAATACGCTCGGCAGTGCGGCCATCCCAACGGTCGGGCAGCGCACCGTGTTTCCAATCGCCCATCACCAGCTTGGTCATGGCAGCGCGCAGCTTGTCGGCATCGCCGTCCACCAGCTCGTTGGTGCCCACGCTGACCGTTTCCTGGTGTTCGGTATAGCTGTTCAGCGTGATGCAAGGCACGCCGTTGAAGGTAGCCTCTTCGGCCACGTTGCCTGAGTCGGTCACAATGCCCTTGGCCTTCATCGTCAGCCAGCCGAACTCCAGATATGACAGCGGAGCCACCACATGCAAATGGCGGCAGTCGTGATAGTGTTCGCTGAGGAAACGGCTTGTCTCGCCTCGGGCAGGTGCCACTACGGGCAAGCCGCACCCCACCACCACGTCGAGCATCTGCCTGAGGGCTATATGGTCGGCCAGCAGCGCTTTGCGGTTGATGGTCAGCACCAGATAAGGCTCTGTTGCAAGGTCAATGCCCTCGATGACAGGCTGACGGAAGCGCGAGTGGTTGTAGCGTAGCGAGTCCATCAAGATGTTGCCCACCAGATAGGTCTGCGATGTTTCGCCCTGCTCGCGTGTTGCCACGCTGTTGCTCTTCACTCCGGCGGTGAACAGATAGTCGCTCAGTGCATCGATGACCAGCCGGTTGATCTCCTTTGGCATGGTGATGTCGAACGACCGTGTGCCGGCCACCAGATGGGCCAGCCTGATGGCACGCTTCTTCGTGACGATGGCGGCGGCCATTGTCGATGCCAGGTCGTCAACCACAATCACTACGTCGCAGGGATGACTGTCGAGATAGGCATCGAACTCTGCCATCACACGGCTCGTAATCTCGTTGAGTCGCTGGCTGTCGACCCCCAGGCAGGCACTGGGTGCCGGCATCTCAAGGTCGCTGAAGAGCGTAGGCTCAAGCGTAGGGTCATCGGCACGCCCAGTATAAACCAGGCTGTAAGCAGCGCCGTCGGTATGCTCGATGGCACGGATCAGTGGGGCCACCTTCACAAAGTTGGGTCTTGCCCCCACAACAATACATATTTCTTTCTTCGTCATAGCGTCAATCGGTAATAGCCTTCAGCAGAACCATGAGCTGCTCCTGGTTGACCCACGAGAACTCCTTGGTCGACATGACGGTGCGCATGAGTCGCTTCTGCTCCTTAGTTAACAGTCGTCCGAGGTCGCGCTCGTGCACTCTCACCATCTTGCCGTTGAAGAGATAGTGATACTCGCATATCACAGGCAGTTCGAGGCCCTCTTGCGGCGACAGGTCGATGGTGGCATAATCCAAGCTGCCGCCATAAAGGTCGGGCGAGCTGATGTCGAGGTTGGTTATGTTGCGGTTGTTGCGCAGTGTCTGCTCGTAGGCGGCAATGTCCAGCAGGGTGATGCAGTAGAGGCGGTTGCCCTTCACGCTGTCTACCAGATGTGCCAGCTTGTTGCCTATATTGATATAGGTGCGGTCGTCGAAGTCAACCCCTACGATGTTGTCCATGTTGGCCTCCATGGTGTTGGTGCCGCTCTTGTAGAGCAGGCAGGCGTTCTTCAGGAACACGTTGAGCATGGAGTTCTTGAGGGTCTTACCATTGGCCATGTGTATGACACCGGCCTTGAAGTTGGGATAAGCCGTGAGCGATGATGTCACTTCCTGGGCAAAGGTTGTGCCTACAGTGCATAGCACAACGGCGACGATGGCAAAAAATTTCTTCTGCATAAGCATCTCGTTTAGTCTTTATAGTCTACTTTTATCACAATGACCCTGATGTCTTGGTCGTCGGTGTCGTTGCAAACCTTGGCAATGTGCCAGTCATTGGGAAAGAAGATGAAGAAGCGGTCGGGCGACGAATCGTAGAAGCGGACCTTGTCGCGGTCGTAGTTGTAGTGTATCACGTCGTCGCGCCATTTGTCCTTTGGCGTACTCGAGACATGGTCGATAATGCCGAATCGCTCAGTGCCCTTCACTACGTACTGAAAGTCTATGTGGTGATAGTGGCTCTCGCTGTTGCGCTTCTCCAGCGGCCCATTCTTCGAGTCTTCCACGCTGGCCACCAGTGTGGTGCCCTCAATGGGGTGGCGCCCGGCGGGAATGGTCTGCAGGTCGGTGGTGGCGACCCACTGGAACAAGGCCGTCCACTGGGCTGGATTCTTCTGATACTGCTCGTAGAACTCGGTGATGTTGACCGACTCATGCGGGTTGGCGGCTTTGAAGTCCTGGCGCCACTGCCCTTTTTTCAGCCACTTGCGGGCTGCCTTTTCAAGCTTTCTGTCCTGATACTGGCGGGTATAAACGGCATCTTGGGCTGCAAGGCCCATCACGGTTAGCATTAAGACTGCCAAAGATATTAATCGTTGCTTCATGGGGTTTTGTTGAGGGTTGAGGGTTGAGAGTTGAGGGTTGAGGGTTGAGGGTTGAGAGTTGAGGGTTGAGAGTTGAGAGTTGAGAGTTGAGGGGTGAGGGTTGAGAGATGGTGTTGAGGGTTGAGAGACTTTTGAGTTCGTTTACGGCTATCGGTTTTTATGTTTGAGGAACCATTGGTGGCCGAAGCACACATAGGTCAGCAAGACAGACGTGCATAGTATCAGCGCCATCGTGAGCGTGCTTTTCTCATCGGCAGAGAAGCACAGATAGCCCATGCCCACCCCCAGGGCGAGACCACTTTCCCATCCCAGCATAAAGGTGCTTTGGGCCGTTCCACGCTGGCAGTGGCGACTTAGCTTGATGAAGAACAACAGGAACCTGGCACCCACAAGCCCCAGCCCTAAGCCCAGCATCGGGGCACAGAGCACCGACGACTGGCCCGACAGCAATATCAGCTGTGCCGTAGCCACCAGCAGCAGGCCCGTCACCACCTCGCTCTTCAGCTCAGCATCGGCAAAGACATAGTGCTGAGCCAGCAGTGCCAGCAGGAATCCTACCATCAGGCCGCCATAGAACGACTCGTCGAGTGTCAGTGCGAACATCAGCCCCACGGACATCATCGCTGCCGTAAGCATCAGCAGCAAGGGCCATCCCGACACGAGCAGGAAGCGGTCGCAGCTCACGGCGCGGGGCTTGTCGCTTGGCACCCTGAAAGGGAACCGTATGCCAACGATGAGCAGCACGGCCAGCCCGCAGCATGCTACAGCGGCCCACAGCACATGGTCGAAGTCGAAGAGCCTCACGGCGAGCAGGCCCGCCATAGGCCCCAGGCTCAGGGCAAAGCGCCCAAACCACGTGGCCGAATGGTTGGCCTCGGTGCGTTGGGTCGTCTCGCAAGTGTCGATAATCAGGGTCGAGGTGAGCACCATCTGTGCCAACCCAAAGGCAGCTCCCTGCAGCGTTCGCAAGGCTACGGCAGGCAGCAGCGCCCTGGGTGCCGCATAGATGGCAACGAGCATGGTGGCTGCCAGCACAGCTATTGCCACCATGCACACCATGTTGCGGCGATAGTGCTGCACCAGAAACGAGCAGAACGGCCCCGGCAACAGCAGTCCTAAGGCAAAGGCTGCCATGGCCCATCCCGTCTCCTCGTCGGTGAGTCCGCACGACAACATCAGCCATCGCGGCAGTGTGGGTATGAGCATCGTCACCGCCATGCATAGCAGAAGGTTTGCCAGCGCCAGCTGCCAGAACTTCCTGTTCCACAGGCGAATATGTACGGTGGTGTTCTGTGTGTTCATCGGTTGTGTGTCAGTACGACTCGCTTTCGTTGGGGAAGTCGCCGCTCTTCACGTCGGCAACATAGTTGCCTATGGCATCGGTCATCACGCTGTTCAGGTCGGCATAGCGGCGCAAGAAACGTGGCGAGAATCCCTGTGTCATGCCCAGCATGTCGGCCACTACCAGTATCTGGCCATCGCAACAGCCGCCGGCGCCGATGCCAATGGTGGGCACGCTGATGGCGCTGCTCACCTGCGCGGCCAGCTTGGCAGGCACTTTCTCCAGTGTTACGGCAAAGCAGCCAGCCTCGGCCAGTGCCTGAGCGTCGCTAAGCAACTTGGCGGCCTCTTTCTCCTCCTTGGCTCGCACGGCGTAGGTGCCAAACTTGTTTATCGACTGTGGCGTCAGACCCAGATGTGCCATCACCGGTATGCCGGCATCGAGGATGGCCTTCACCGTGTCTAAAATCTCCACGCCGCCCTCCATCTTCAGGGCGTCGCAGCCGCTCTCCTTCATAATGCGGATGGCATTGGCCACACCGTCATGGCGCCCCGTCTGATAGGAGCCGAACGGCATGTCGCACACCACCAGGGCGCGCTTCACTGCCTTCACCACCGAGCGGGCATGATAGATCATCTGGTCTACGGTCATGGGCAGTGTGGTGGCGTTGCCTGCCATCACGTTCGATGCTGAGTCGCCTATCAGTATGCCGTCGATGCCGGCACGGTCTACGATGCCAGCCGTAGTGTAGTCGTAAGAGGTGAGCATAGATATCTTCTCACCCTTCTGTTTCATCTCGATGAAGCGGTGTGTGGTCACTTTCCGTTCATCGGTTACTAAATATCCAGCCATATTCTATTGTGTGTTTTATTTTATACCAAACTGAGTGTTCAGCCATTCGTAGCCAACATCCTGATAATCTGCTATCTGTACGTCGGAGAGCGGTTCTATGTACTGACGGCTGTTGGTGGTGCAGAGTCCCACCACAAACATGCCGGCAGCACGTCCTGCACGCAGTCCATTGAAACTGTCCTCCAGCACTACACACTCCGCAGGGCTGACACCCAGCCGTGCCGCTGCCTTCAGATAGCAGTCGGGCGACGGCTTGCTCTCGTCAAAGTCCTCGCTGGTGTGTATGGCGTCGAACAGCTGTCCGAACGTAGCGTGGGCACGAGCCACGCTTGCCATTTTCGCCTGGTTCGAGCTGGTCACCACTGCCGTCTTCACCCCGTGGTGGCGCAGGTCGGCCACGAAGTGTTCCAGCCCGCTGATGAAGCTATAGTCCATGCTGCCTTCAAAGTCGTTCAGCCGCTGAGTCACCACGGGCCGTTCGGCCTCCAGTGCGCCGATCCACCAGCGGTCGTAAATCTGGTCGAGCGTCTGCCCCTTTATCTCATGCTCCAGCCCCGGGTGCTCCGGATGGTACAGCCGGCACTGGCTCCCCCAGAACACGGTGTACTGCGGCTCAGTGTCGAACACCACGCCGTCGAGGTCGAACAGGGCTGCCTTCAGTTGTCTTGTCATCGTGTCGTTTTGCTAAAATCGGGTGCAAAGGTACAAAATATTCTGCCCAGAGCAGTCGCCATCAGTCTCTTTGCGCGTTAAACTTTCCTAATCCATGCCATTTCTTCCGCTCCAGTCAATTACTGATGATTACGAAACTGCAGTCCTTCTTACCACAGTTCACTATCTCCAGGTCAACCCTGTTCTTCCTGTCAGTGGGCAACTCAAACGAGGTTTTGCGTTGCGGCAGCCCCGTTCTCACCGACTTGGTGTCGTCATAGCGGCGACGTAGGCCGGCACTGTTGCTGACGCTTATCTTCATTGTCACAAGCCCACCGGCTTCGGCCACTACTGCAATCTCCTGATGTCCCTTCGAGTTGAAGGTCCATTTCGTGCTCTTGCCCGCACGGACAAAGCATGTCCGTGTAAAATAGGCGCCGTTGGTCATCTGTCCGCGGTTCGACCTATACATGATGATGTCGTCGGCTTGGTCATACACCGTCGTGTTGCCGTTGGCCAAGCTGTCGGCAAAGGCTTCGTCGAAGACCAGATGACCGTTGACCGAGGCCTCCGCGCCGTCCCTGCATCGTAGTGCATTGAAGTTGGCCACCCGGGCACTTCTCAGTTTGGCAGCCGACAGGCTGATGGCTGCACTGTCGCCCGCAGCCACCGCATCGCGCATGGCCATACAGGCATCGATGACAGCCTGAATCTCCATGTTGTCGTCTCCAGCCGCAGTGCCGTCAGTTGCGAACTGCTGTGCATGCAAGCTGCATGTGCAGAGGGCTAAAAGAATCATGAAAGCAGTCTTCTTCATAATTATCTATTGTTAATCTCTCGTCTCTGAAACTGAAGCCGATGGTCACTGATTGGGCGAACGTGAACTGATCACGATGCGGAAGCCAACGGTGTCGGCCCTGGCATTGTTGTCGAACGGTGCACGCGATGCCACCGTAACCCCCGATGCTGCTGAACCGAAGTGCCCACCGCAGACAGTGAAGGGAGCACCGTCGGCACCCTCCTGGTAGGGCGTGTTGCACAGTTCGGCCACGTTGCCGCTCATGTCGTAGAGGTCCAGCATGTTTGGCTCCTTGCCCTGCTGACCGTCGCAGGGGTGAGCGTGACCGTCGGAGTTGTCGGCATACCAGGCCACACGCCCCGCCTCGTCGCTGCCCGCATATAGCGTAGGCTCGGCGTGAGTGCCGCCCTTGGCCGCATACTTCCACTCCTCTGCTGATGGCAACGCCACGCTGAGGTTGGTCATGTCGCCCAGTTTGAAGAGGAACATCGCTATGTCGCCATACGATACGTTGGTCATGGGCAACAGCCGCTGCCGCTCGTCGGTTGGCTCGTCAAGAATGTCGTGCCACAGCCCTACGCTCATCTCAAACTGGCTCATCCACAGCGTGTCGGTGCGTACTGTCGCCATGTTCTGCAGCAGTGTGTCCACTGCCATCATCTGCCGCACGGTCAGCTCAGGGCTGAGCTGTAGGCCGAAGACCCTGTGTCGCTCGTGCAGCTCGGTGCGCAGGTCGTCCAGCGCCTCCCTCTCTCGCTTGTGCTGCCAGAACAGCACACACGTAGCCAGCACCATCAGCACAGCCACCGATGCAGCTGCGACGCCAAGACGTCGCATAAAGCGGCGATGGGCATCCTGACGCCGCAGCGTCTCCGCGGCTGCGTCGAAGTCGGCGTCGGCCCGTCCATGCCGTTGCCGCTCGCCCAGCGTGGGCACCAGCCGTTTGCTCACCATCAGGTCTATCGTGACGCCCAGCGTCTGGCCGAACCCTATCTCTGAGAACTGGTGCTTGCCAATGCTCTCTCTGATAGCCCTGGGCAGCACCTTCGTCTCTGTGTCAGCAGGAAAACCGTCGAAGCTGTTGTCGGGGTTCACCGGTATCAGGTGTTTCCCTTCCTCAATGGCCAGCATAATCTCCTGGCGCAACCAGTCGTCAGCATCGAGACAGCGTGTCAAGGCCCCCTTCGACAGCACCAGCACGAACACGGGGGCCGCCTTGATGGCCGCCCTGATGTTGTCGCCGAACACTCCATCGGTCAGCTCGTCGTAGTCGAGGAACACCCTGTAGCCGTGCTGTTGCAGCATCAGCTGCAATATGCGTGCATACTGTGCGCCCCCCTCCCGGCGGTAGCTTATGAATATGTCATACTTCATCATCGTCTCTCTCTCGGTTGCGTTCTCGTTATCATCAGGGGCAAAGGTACAAACAAAATCTGACATTACCGCCACTCTTCCCCGAATTATTTGCGCCGCAAGGAAAAGTTTTACCCCGAGCCCTAATACACGCCCCTCAGATGTGTAATCTTCGGCCCCGAAGATTACTTCTCGACGTGGGCGGGGAGGGCTATACACATACTAACGAGTTATAAACCACATATTAACGGGATGTAAACCACATATTAACGGGATGTAAACCACATAACTATTATCTTCTCAAGTAAAATTTTAATGCTAACTTATTGGAGGCATTTCTGGCTATTACGTCTTTAGGCTGCATTTTGCCAGTGTTTCTTTTGGAGCTTTTGTGGCTTTTTCGTACCTTTGTGGCGGTTATGAAAGATTATGGAAAACATAGTGGCAGGCAACGCATCGGTGATGTGGGCTTGCGGGTGCTGATGGTGGCCGTGGTGCTGCTGCTGTGCGGCACAAAGGCGACGGCGCGGCAGGCGGTGTCGCCCAACGGGCGGCTGAAGGTGGCTCTGCACGACAGTCTTTACGTGGTGAGCTATCAGGGCAAGACGGTGCTGCAACTGACAGCTGCTGGCTATGCGACGAAGCCGCTGCCCATAGGGCGCAGAGTGCGGCATATCAGGGATGACTATACCATGCTGACTGGCAAGCGGCTGCACTGCACCAACGAGGCCAACGAGTATCGCATGGGCAGCTTGGTGCTGAGGGTATACAACGACGGCATAGCCTTTCGCGATGAGTCGGCAGTGGGGCAGCAACAAGAGCACACAGCCTATCGCATTGCCGAGGGCACGCGCCGCTGGATGCTGCAGTGGGTGGACTCTTACGAGGGGTTCTTTCCCCTGACGACGACGGCAAAGAATGGCCGTTGGGGCTATCCGGCTCTGCTCGAACCCGCAGAGGGCGTGTTTGCGCTGATTTCCGAGGCAAACATTGAGCGCGGGCAGAGCGGCTCGTCGCTCTATAGCGAGGGCGACTGCTATCGTGTGGTACAGGAGGAGCACTCGCTGGGGCGCACCCCGTGGCGAGTGGTCATTGTAGGCACACTGGACGAGGTGGTGCAGTCGACGCTGGTCAGCGATGTGGCCGACCCGTGCCGACTGCAGGACACCAGCTGGATAAGGCCTGGCGTGGCATCGTGGATATACTGGGCCTACAACCACGGCTCGAGCGACTACGACATAGTGTGCCGCTATGTGGATATGGCGGCAGAGCTTGGGTTGCCCTATGTGCTGATAGATGCTGAGTGGGATGAGATGAAGAACGGGAAGACTATAGACGACGCACTTGACTATGCCAGGCAGAGGGGTGTGCGGCCGCTCATCTGGTATAACTCGTCGGTGGGGTGGGTGAATGGTGCTCCGGGGCCGAAATACAGGCTAAACAAGCCCGAAGACCGCGAGCGTGAGTTTGATTGGTGCGAGCGTATGGGCGTGGCCGGGGTGAAGATAGACTTCTTCTCGGGCGACAACCAGCTGAACATGGATTACTGCATCGATCTGCTGGAATGTGCTGCACGCCACCATCTGCTCGTCAACTTCCACGGTGCCACGGTGCCACGCGGATGGCAGCGCACCTATCCGAACCTGATGACCACAGAGGGAGTCTACGGCGCTGAGTGGTACAACAATGTACCCACATTCACTGAGCGGGCTGCCAGCCATAACGCCACGCTACCCTTTACGCGCAATGTCATCGGCCCCATGGACTATACACCATGCACCTTCAGCGACTCGCAGCATCCGCACATCACGACCTGTGGCCACGAGCTGGCCCTGACGGTGCTCTTCGAGAGCGGACTGCAACATCTGCCCGACCGGCCAGAGAGTTATCTGTCGCAGCCACAGGCCATACGACGGTTCTTCAGCGAGCTGCCCACCGTGTGGAACGAGACGCGTCTGGTCTCGGGCTATCCGGGCGAGAGCGTTGTCATGGCTCGCAGGCGTGGCACTGTGTGGTATGTGGCTGGCATCAACGGCACCGACCGCCAGCTGTCGTTGCAGACGCCGCTGGGCTTTATCCCGCAGGGTGATGCAACGCTCATTGCCGACGGGGCGCCATGGACAATAGTGGAGCATGCCGACATACCAGACAGTATATGCTGTAAGCCGCGTGGTGGTTTTGTCCTCGTAGTGAGAACAGTGGGTTGAGGCTTATTCGGCCAGTGACATGAGGTCTTGCTCGGTGATGTACTTCAGGCCGTTGCTCAGTATGACGCTATGGGCCTCTTCGGCATTGTCGGTGCGGAAGATGAGTATGCCACGACCAGCCAGCAGGAAGGTATACATGTAGGCAATGCTGATGTTGGCCTTGCTGAAAGCATCGATGGCGTCGGCTGCACGCCCGGGCTTGTTGTCAAGCTCGAGTGCCACAACGTCGCTCTGTGCTACGGCCACACCAGCTTTCTGCAGCTCCTCGTAGGCGCGGGCTGGCTCGGAGCAGATGAGCCGGTAGATGCCATACTCGGCTGTGTCGGCTATGGTCGAGGCAATAATCTGGATTTGTGCCTGTTTGAGCACTTGGAGCACCTTGACGAGTGTTCCCGAACGATTCTCAATGAAGATGGACAGTTGATGTATTGTCATATTGCTTTTATGGTTAGTTACTGATTACTTATTTAAGTAATCGTTAAAAAATAACTTGGTACAATTTCCGCTCTGTAGAAGCAGTAT
>ERZ842401.1841-NODE-1841-length-29243-cov-7.120289_pt1 | contig 29243 bp, 22 predicted proteins | sample MGYA00521270_ERZ842401 | MGnify/ENA primary metagenome ERZ842401 (study PRJEB31892, sample SAMEA3878208) | bioreactor metagenome | biome: Moose rumen | place: Sweden | collected 2011-10 | study: EMG produced TPA metagenomics assembly of the PRJEB12797 data set... | reverse complement strand
ACCTTGTCTACTATTACTTCAGAAAGTGGAAAAACAACGGTACTTTTGAAGAAATGGTGTTCGAGAACCTTGCATTCAAATATCCAAGGCTCAAAACCATACTGGCTGACGGTGGATACAGAGGCGATGACTTGGCGCAACTGGCCAAGCGGCACGGCTGGAACTTGTCTGTGGTGTTAAGACCTGATGAATCGTCAAAGAAATTCAGTGTAATACCAAAACGCTGGATTGTCGAGAGAACTTTTTCTTGGGTTGAAAACTGCCGCCGACTTGCTTTGGACTTCGAATTCCTCTCCGAATCAGCCCTTGCCATGTTGCAAACTTCTTTTATCCTGCTTCTCCTTAACAAATTATTCAAATGATTTTTAAACAGTTTCTTAGCCGACACCAATAAAAATCAATTTTGTCACAACATATCTTTCATAATCTGGCAAAGGAAAATATGGACACAGTGCGCTGTTTTGGAACATAATCGTATCGCCAGTTGAAGGATTATATGGACGAGCCTCGAAGACAATTGTTCCTCCTAATGGCAAACCAGATGGTTTGCCATTATATAAGTAGTTATAACCAATGAGTTGAAATTCTCCATTTTCATCTGCCCTGACACGACATGGTTGTGGTATGGCAATGATGTTAGCATCATAATAAAAACTGTATGAGCCAACATTAAAGGACGTGTCAACAGATATGATTACTTGATTGCCGTGACATTGATCCAAAAAATCCAGAACTTCCCCACGTAAAACCAAGTTTTCTTGTTTGGGACTAACATCTTTTTTACAGCTCACAAACAATAACAACAGTAGTGAGATAACAACAAAATAGAATGATTTTAGTTTGAAATACATTTTTTGCCTCCTTTTTATTGTCTAATTAATATTTTGCTATCAACCACATTGTTGTCGCAGACGAGCACGACTGTGTAGCTTCCTGTAGGATAATTGGTTACTTCTATATCCAAGCTGGACACGTTATCCATATTACTCAAATAGTAGTTGCCAACAAGGGTTGTAGTGCCAGTGTTGTAGATGAGCAGTTGTGCCGAAGCTACTGTTGTGGCATATTCATAAGACACATTAACCCAGTTGTTTGCTGCAGGATTTGGAGAAATAGAACGTATGCAGCCTGGCACCACTGTAACTTTCACGGTGTCCAAATCGCGGTAGCCGTCGCTCTTGGCTGTAACTTCGAGTATGTACTCACCTGTTTGAGTAGGATTTGCTGAATAGTTGACACCCTCGTACAAGAAGTTGCGCTGTTTGTCGTACCAGCGGTAGGTGGCATTCTCGTTTATCTGTGTGGCGTGGAGTGTGGCAGTGGTATTGAGCAGTACGGCAGTGTCGTTGCCGGCGTTGGCCTGAAAACGGTATTCTGCGTCACGTTCGGGCTTTTCTATTTGGATGGTGATGCCGCCTACAAGTTCCTCGTCTTCACCAACATATTGGGTTATATGGTTTTTGTATATCTCCTCTGCCTCATTGCGACGGGTGAGAAAGTTGTAACGGAGTGTAACATCTGTTTCGGGAATGTCTGTGAGTTCCACCGTTTCACCAGTAACAAGATATGTATTGGCCGTTATCTGTTTGAGACTCTCCGAGGATGGTGTCCAGTCAATCATCAAATCTTCGGGAAAACTTATTGTTATTTCGGCTACATCAAGGATGTCAGATGTGCCATTTGCAAAATGGAACTGCAAATTGGAGCTTGTTGCTGCGCTTGAATCCAATGACACATTAAAAATGGCATCCAATCCAAAATTGTTTTGTGCAATGTAGTAATTAGTTATGAAAACATTTTTTAATGAAATGTTGTTGTTGTCCTCTACATTGCGACCAACAGATGAAATTTCCGGAACAGAAATTTCATCAAAGCAAGATTCTATGCGGGAATAAAGAGCATAATTGGTATTCAAGGCATAAAGTCCTTGATTGTTAACGGGTATGCATATTGTGGTATCTTTACCTGGAGTTATTTTCGGCAAAGGAGCTACACATAGTTCCGACCAAGAGTTTGTACTCCATCTATGCCAATTAAGGAATGTGGGTTTCGCAAAAATGCGTATAGAATCTGCTGTCCAAGATGTGTCGGAAGAATTGTTTTTGTTGTGAACAGAGACATACAAATAATTAGTGCCATTAACCATCTGTTGATGCACCGAGCCTCCGTCCTGATAATTGCGCAACCAAAGGTCGGGGCTGTCGGTTAGACCGTTTAATGGGTCGTTAAGCGGCTCGGAGCCAATGTCAGAAAGATTGTCGCGTGTGTAGAGGTCGTAGCTGCGTGCGGCTTTTACTGCGGCGTAGGCATCAACAAGGCCGTAACCATATGTGTTGTCATATCCCTGAGCCCCCATATCTCTTGCAGTTGTGTACAAGATGTTTGCTACTTGTGTAGCTGTAAGATGTGGATTTACAGAAAGTAACAAAGCCGCAACACCTGATACTTGAGGACAAGCCGCCGATGTTCCGCCAAAAGCATCTGTGTAATTACCTGATGACAGACCTGCTGAATCCATTCGATCTGTTGTTACGACATCTCCTATGCCAATATTACCCGACGGAGCAACCAATTTCAGACCATTGCCTCTATTACTATATCCCCAAATAACTCCATTTTTGTCTATGGCTCCAACAGACACCACTCCGCTTATTGAAGCTGGAAAAGACAATCCCGAAGCAGAGTTGCCGGAAGAAAAGACCACGACGCAACCTTTACCGCCTCTTCCATAGACCATGGCATTGCTTATTTCATCATAGATGTCTTGGTTGTAATTTTGTTCCCAAGAACAACTCAACACATCAGCTCGCTGCCATGCCCATTCAATCGCATCGGAAGTCTCGATATTTGTTGCACCTCCATAATCAACTAAATGTGCAATAACTCTCATATTATTATCATATATGCTTTGCTCAGATGGTGTTCTCGGAAGAATGTTTATGGGCAATACACTTGCCGCACTGGCAATCCCTTTTATTCCAATATTATTATCGTTTGCCGCAATTATTCCTGCACAAGCAGTTCCATGGTATTTAGAATAAATAGAATTAGCGTTTATTGGGCTGCCATTTCCATTAGATACACCAGCTGTATACCCTTGTATAATTACATTTTGCATGTCTTCATGATTAAATTCCACACCGTCATCAATTACAGCTACGACAACATTTTCCCCTTTAGTAATACCCTAAGCTGGTTCTACGTTTATATCTATTCCAATTGTCCCATTGTTTTGTCCTGTGTTTTTTAGATAATACTGCTGATTATACAATGTGTTGTTTTGTTTTATTTTTAAAAAGAATTCTGGTTCGCACCATTGTATGCCACTCCTATCCGACAAAATATTCATTATTGAAACGATCTCCTGAGAAGTAGCCACCTCACATGTCATAACATATTTATTATGCCCTTTGTCTAATATTGCAACATTATACAAGTTAGTTATATCGTCTATGGATAACAAATTGCCATCTGTTTTGTAAACTATACGAGGAAGCAGAAAAACAGTATCATCACCTATTTCATAAAATCCCGATTTATATGTAACACCATTTATTTGAGCCACGGCATCGGATGGTACAATAAATGAATTGTCTCGTATTTTTATACAAAAATCCAAAGATAGATTTAATACCTCATCCTCAGATACAACTTGAATATAGGTGCAGGGCAAATCAATTTGGATTAATGAAAATGGATCTTGAGAGAACACTTTGCTCGAAAAGGACAATAGTAATATTATTGACATGCTCAACGTATTCTTTTTAAAGTCAAAATTGTTTCTTTTCGATTTCATATTATCTGAATTTAACAATTAATATTTTTTTTCTTTGCATTGATGCAATATTCCTCAGGCTTTTGCGTTGTTATTCGTCTTTTTTAGTAGGTTGTGGCCTTTGCCCTAAAACGGTCCAAGAGCCTGTCGAAGGGCCGTTTTTTTTGCCGGACAAAGACCAGCTCAACCTAAGGGCGGGCCGGCTAATGGATTAGTTATTGTTCTACTTGACTTGTACATTTTTTTATATTTTATATCGTGTTGTTTTTTAGCATATTATGTTTAAAAAAGCCAAATTGACCGTGCCACTGCAAATATACGAAACAAAAAAAACAAAAAATATCCAAAAAACTTATAAATAATTTGCGTTTACTTGGACGGGTGTAAAGGATTTGAGTATTTTATGCAGATTTGCTCAAAAATACAATTAGGCATTTTGTTGTATATGAATTATTTAAATCATCGGAGGGTATTTGTGGAAAAATGAATATTTTTCCCACAAATAAAAAATATGTATATTTGCAAACAAATAAACAAGATATGAAACAGGAAAAATATAACATTGTTGCAGATTTAGAGGATGTTAAGTCCGATTTGCGTTTAATCAACTACATTCATGAAAATGTAATTGCCGATGATTATATGATTATCATGGACAACTCGCCATTTGTACAGGACTATGTCTTCGATTCGGCCTTCCGTTCCGAAAACAGCCATCATATTCTGTTAGTAAAAAGCGGCTGGGTGAGACATGTTGTCAATTATCAGGAATTTACAACCAATGCCAAAAGTGTGGTGTTCATCCCGGCCGGATTTGTTATTTCGGTAGAGGAGTTTTCAAAAGACTTCCGCGCAAGCATAGTTACTTTCAAAGCTAACGATTTGTACATGCCCGGCCACTTTCTGTTCGATAATATTGTGGATGTAAGCATCGGATATGCCGAGTATGAAACACTTTATGCTTATTTGTCGTTAATAAACCGCCTTGTTTCGTCCCCATCAAAAAAGAAAAGCGATTTCGACTACCTTTTGCTCTCGCTTATGATGCGCATCAAAAACTTGGAAAAAGAGACTGTCGGTGCAGAAACGAAACTGTTTGGAACCCGAAAACAAGAGCTGGTGGCCGATTTTATGAAACTGATAAACAGTGCCGAAGTGCTTCCACGAAAAATTCGTGATTACTCCAAACTTTTAAATACGTCCGACAACTATTTGAGCGTCGCATTAAAGGAAATAACCGGGCATACGGTGATGGAATTGGTAAACGCAAAATGCATTATGCAGATTAAAAAATTTCTGAAAATGCCCAAGAAGCCGCCACTGCAAAAATTATCACAAAAGTTCGGATTTTCCTCACCGTCTCAGCTGATACGCTTTTTCAAACGCGAAACCGGCCAAACCCCGGGAGAGTTCCGGAAACAGTTGAGTTAAGAGTTAAGAGTTAAGAGTTGGGAGTTGGGCGGGAGCTGAGTTTTAATTAGGAATTAGGAATTGTGAGTTATGAGTAACATCGTCCATTGTCCATCGCCCATTGTCAATTGTCAATTCTCCATTTTCCATCATCCTTTCTCCATGCAAAAAAAATAATTGATTTCTCTTTTCCGTTTTTTTTTTGTAAATTTGCAGTTTGCAATTATCGTATAAAGAACAATAAAATATTGTAAAACATTATGTTACAACTTCAATTCCTACGCGACAACACACAGGAGGCCATCGAACGCCTGAAAATTAAAAACGTAAAAGACGTGGAACTCCGTGTAAACGAAATACTTGACCTCTACAATACCCGCCGCCAGCTGCAGAAAGAGTGCGACGACACCAAAGCCGAAGCCAACGCCATGGCCAAAGAGATTGGCAACCTTTTCAAACAGGGCCGCACCGACGACGCAAACGCCAAAAAAAACCTTACCGCCGAACTTAAAAACCGCGAAAAAGATCTCTCCGACCGTCTGGCCGACACCGAAAAGGAACTCAACGCCAAGCTCATATCCCTGCCCAACGCACCCCACATTTCCGTGCCAAAAGGCAAAAATGCCGACGACAACGAGATAGTGGCCTGTTTCGGCGAAAAACCCGATCTGCCAGCCAACGCACTGCCACACTGGGAGTTGTGCGCAAAATACAACATTATCGATTTCGAACTCGGCAACAAGATAACCGGCGCGGGTTTCCCCGTTTATCGTGGCAAAGGCGCCGCACTGCAACGCGCGCTTATCAATTTCTTCCTCACCAACGCCACCGCCGCCGGTTTCGAGGAAATTCAGCCCCCGCTGATGATCAACGAGGCTTCGGGACTCGGCACCGGCCAGCTCCCCGACAAAGAAGGCCAGATGTATCAAATACCCCTCGACGGCTTTTATATGATACCCACAGCCGAAGTGCCTATCACCAACATCTACCGCAATGTAATCATCGACGAAAAACAGTTCCCCATACGTCATGCGGGCTACTCCGAGTGTTTCCGCCGCGAGGCCGGCTCCTACGGAAAGGACGTGCGAGGACTCAACCGCCTGCACGAGTTCAGCAAGGTGGAAATTGTGGTTATCGACCACCCCGACCACTCGTACCAGCAACTCGAGATAATGAAAGACTACGTGGGAGGACTGCTCCAGAAACTGAAACTGCCTTTCCGCATAGTGAAACTCTGTGGCGGCGATATAAGCTTCACATCTGCAATGACTTACGATTTTGAAGTATGGTCAGCTGCTCAGGAAAAATGGCTCGAGGTCAGCTCCGTGTCCAATTTCGAAGCTTTCCAAGCCAACCGTATGAAATTGAGGTTCAAGGATAAGGACGGCAAAATGCGTCTGGCACACACCCTCAACGGAAGTGCTCTGGCCCTGCCGCGCATAGTGGCCTCCATACTCGAAAACTACCAGACCGAAGACGGCATAGCCATGCCCGAAGCCCTCGTGCCTTTCCTTGGATTCGACAAGATAATGTGACACTCTGAAAACCCGAAAGCTATGAAAAGAATATCCCTTTTTCTGATACTCGTGGCGGCAATGCTTTTTTCGCCGCTATCGGCACGCAAAACCCGCGACACCCTCAGCGTGGGAGGACGTATGCATTTTTCCGAAAACAAAGGTCAGTGGGAGGGCAATATCCTTTTCAAATCGGTGCTGCCTAATGCCGATATCTATCTGGAAAACAGCTGTTTCACTGTTCTCTTGGCCGACCCCAAAAATCCAAAGGCCAAGCCTTACCTCAACGACAAAACCACCAACGCCAACTACCGTTTCCACGCCTACCGGCTCGCCTTTCCCAACGCCCGTCCCGACAGCATTTTCGGCGAGGATATGGAGTCGTCGTACGAAAACTATTTCATCGGCAACGACCCTGCCAAATGGGCATCGGAAGTGCATCTCTACCAAACTGTGGTGTATCGCAACCTCTATAGTGGCATCGACCTAAAGGTGTATTCCGCCGAAGGTGCTTTCAAATACGATTTTGTGGTGGATACCGGGGTATCGCCTAATGCCATAAGTATGCGCTACGACGGTCCCGATGGTCTCCGCATCCAAAACGGCGACCTCATCATAAAAACATCGGTGGCCGATATCGTTGAACTCAAACCCTATGCCTATCAAATAGTTGACGGAAGGGATGTCGAGGTGGAATGCAGCTACAAGTTGAAAGGCAACACCGTCTCTTTCGACCTCGGACAATACAACACTTCGCTGCCGCTGACAATAGACCCCATGCTGATTTTCTCCACCTACACCGGCTCCACCGCCGACAACTGGGGCACCACAGCGGCTTTCGACTCGCACAAAAACACCTATTCCGCCGGACTGGTCTTCGGCAACGGCTATCCCACCACCCTTGGGGCTTTCCAGAGCACCCTTGCGGGAAATGCCGACATAGGGGTTATAAAACTCGACCCCACCGGCGCGCAACGTGTGTATGCCACCTACATCGGCGGGCAGTATGCCGACATGCCGCACAGCCTGTATGTAAATGAGTTTGACGAACTTGTGATACTCGGCACCACAGGCTCGTCAAATTTCCCCACTTCCGTAAATGCCTATAGCCGAACCTTTAGCGGAGGCTCCAGCGTAACGTATCTCGGCTCCGGAGTGATAAATTTCCCAAGCGGCTCCGACATTTTCGTGTGCCGCCTCAACGCTTCGGGCACGCAGCTGCCGGCTTCCACTTTTATCGGCGGCACAAGCAACGACGGACTCAACTACAAGCAGAGCTTCTCGTCGAGCAACGATTTGGTTATGCTTGGCAACGACTCCCTTTACTACAACTACGGCGACGGGGCTCGCGGCGAGCTTATCACCGACGACCTCAACAATGTGTATGTGGCATCGTGCACCTTCTCCTCCAATTTTCCTACCACACCGGGGGCTTTCCAGCCTACTTCGGGCGGAGGACAGGAAGGAGTGGTTTTTAAACTGGACTATAACCTCTCCAACCTGCTGTGGAGCAGCTATATAGGTGGCTCCAAGGACGATGCCGCCTATTCCATCGACACCGACGACGAATATAATATCGTGGTGTGCGGCGGCACCAACTCGCACAATTTTCCAATAACTGCCAATGCCTACGACACTGCCTACAACGGCGGTTCTGCCGATGCTTTCATTGCCAAAATTTCGTCAACGGGCACCCGGCTGATGAGTTCCACTTTTTTCGGCTCGCCGGCCTACGACCAGTCCTATTTTGTGCGTACCGGCAAGCAGAACCATGTTTTTGTGTTCGGCCAAACCAAGGCATCGGGTAGCACCTTGATACACAACGCACAATATAATGTCCCCAACAGCGGACAGTTCTTGGCTCGCTTTGGCGCCGATTTGGATACACTAATCTGGTCCACCGTGTTCGGAACGGGGAGCGGAGTGCCCAACATCTCGCCCACAGCCTTTGCCGCCGACGTCTGCAACCGCGTTTATGCCGCAGGGTGGGGCAGAATTTTCTGCGGTTATTACCTCAACGGACAGATACAGCCGTGGAACACCAACGGCACGTGGAACATGCAGGTTACTTCGGGTGCAGTGCAGAGCTCCACCGACGGGCAGGATTTCTACATCATCTGCCTTACCGAAACGGCAAGCGCCATGGACTATGCCACTTTCTTTGGCGAGATGCACTCCAACTCCAACCAAAACTCTGGCCACGACCACGTGGACGGCGGCACCAGCCGTTTCGACAAAATGGCCACCCTCTACCAGTCGGTATGCGCCAGCTGCGGCGGGTGTCAAGGGTTCCCCACCACGCCAAACGCCCTCTCCACACGCAACAACAGTACCAACTGCAACAACGGCATATTCCGCCTCAATGTGCACAACGATTTTCCGGTGGCCGATTTCATACGTCCGCCCGTGGGGTGCGTGCCCTACACCGTTTCATTCCAAAATACAGGCTTCGGCACCTCGTTTGAGTGGTTTTTCGGCGACGGCACCTCCTCCACACAGCAAAATCCCACACATATCTACACCAGTCCGGGCGTTTATACCGTAATGCTCGTGGCACATTTGGTAAATGGTTGTCACAGCACCGACACAGTGGTGAAACAAGTTATGGTGCTCGGTCATCAGCAGCCTTTCGACACTGTTTACACCTGTCCCGGCATACGTGTGCGCATAGGCCAGAATCCACAGCCGGGCTGCACCTACCATTGGATTACTGGCAACGTCAGCGACAGCACCATTGCCAACCCCTACACCACCGTTTATGGCGACACCATGCTTCTTGTGGTGGTCTCCAACGGCGCCTGCTCCGATACCGTGCAGCAGCACGTGCTTATGAAACCAATCGACCTCTCGCTCTATCGCGACACCTCCGACTGCACAAGCCCTATCCAGCTCTCGGCCATCGTCAACGGTCAGGGCTATTATTTCTACCATTTCTCGTCGAACCGCAATTTCTCCGACACCCTCAACCGCAACATGCATCTGCCCGACGCCTACGTCAATATCAACGCCCCGCAGTATTTTTATGTTAAAGTGTACGACACCAACGGCTGTTCTGCCATCGACAGCGTCTTTGTTAATTTCGTGTCCATAGCTATGCCCGTGGTGTATCAAAGTCCCACATGCCCTGGTTCCTGCGCCGGCTGGGCTTCGGTGTCGCTCAACAACGCCACGCCGCCTTTCGACATCCGTTGGAGCAACGGCAACCGCACCGACACCGCCATCTACAACCTCTGTCAGGGCAACTACTCCATCAGGGTGATGGATTCCAAAGGGTGCTCCGTTACCCAAAATTTTACCCTCACCGACCCGCAATCTCCCACGGTGAGCAAAACCGTTACGCCGACCAACTGCGCCATTTCGTGCAATGGTGCGATAAACGATTCTATTTCAGGACCTTCAGTTTATACTTGCCTCTGGCTCGACACGACAGTAACAGTCCCGGTCCGCATGGGTCTTTGCGTTGGCACTTATATCCTGAAAATCACCGACTCCGCCGGCTGCGAATTTTTCGACACGTCGTATGTAACGGAGCTCCCGCCATATACCGACACAGCTTTTGTGAAAGCCACCTGCAAGGACCTCTGCTCGGGACTTATCAGCGTGCAGCCTGTTGGAGGCGTGGCACCTTATTCTTACGCTTGGAGCAACGGCGCCACCACACCTGCTATCGACTCCTTGTGCAGCGGCGTGTATTCGTTGCGTATCACCGATTCGGTAAATTGCTCAATAACAGATACTTTTGCTATCAACGTGTTCAGCTCTTTCGACAGTATGCGCGTTTGGGCCGACGATACGCTGGTGTTTCGTGGCAACTCCACTCGTTTGCACGTAACGCCCATACGCAACGGTACTTACCAGTGGGAGCCAACTGGCACTTTGGGCACTCCCAATGCCCCAAACACATCGGCAAGTCCCTCCGACAGCACTTTTTATTACGTAACGGTTATCGACTCGCTGGGCTGCGAATACCGCGACACTCTGTTCATGCCCTGCATCGATGTTATTTGCGGACGACCTAACGTGTTCATCCCCAATGCTTTCTCGCCAAATAGCGACGGTCAAAACGACCAGCTCTGTTTCCGTGGCGAATGGATAGTCAAATTCCACATCGCCATTTTCTCGCGTTGGGGCGAAAAACTGTTCGAAACCAACGACATCAACGAGTGTTGGGACGGTACCTACAAGGGCAGTATGTGCCAGTCGGGGGTGTACATGTACTCTTGCGAAATAGAGTGCGAAGGGCATCAGGAGTCGTTCTTCAAAGGCGATGTTACTTTAATCAGATAGCTATGGATCAGCAACTTGCCGAACAGCTCCGCATATGGGCCAAGCACTACAACAACCGTGAGCTTTTTTTGCAAAACGACCCCATACAAGTCCCCAACCGTTATCGCAACGGCAAGCTTCAGGATTTGGAAATCAGCGCTTTCCTTACCGCTTACCTCAGCTTTGGCAATCGCAAGCAGATAGTAAAAACCGCCCTCCGGCTCGACGAGATGATGCACCACCAGCCTTTGCAATACCTGCTTTTTGGACAGTGGAAACAGGATTTTTCCTCCAACGACGCCACATCTTTCTACCGCACCGTCAATCATCGGGCAATGAATGCTATATTCGCCCGTTTGTGCGATATTTACAAGAATTTTGAAAACATGGAGGAGGCTTTACAAAGTGTAACGCCTCAGTTCGACGAATTTGCTCCATTCCACAAGTTGTGCCATCTTTTTGGAGTTTCCGACAAAAGCCCGCAAAAAAAACTAAATATGTTCCTCCGCTGGATGGTACGCACCGACGGTATCGTGGATTTCGGCGTGTGGCGTAGTTTCTCTCCAACGCAACTGCTTATCCCGTTGGATACCCACGTGGCCCAGATGGCCTTCAAACTCGGTCTTGTGCCATCGCGGACATACTCTTTGAACACCGCAAAAACCATCACCGACAGCCTTTCCGAAGCATTCCCCGGCGACCCCTGCCTCGGCGATTTCGCCTTGTTTGGCTATGGCGTCGAAAATAACTGAACTACTATAAGATAGCCTTATGACCGAAGCCTTTCTCCATTACTGTTGGAAACACCGACTGCTCCAAGATAATCTTGAAACTGTTGATCATCAGCCAATTGCGATTATCTCCGTGGGCGAAATTAATACCGATGCCGGCCCCGATTTCCTGAACAGCAAAGTGCGTATTGGCGACACCGAATGGGCAGGCACTGTGGAAATTCACCAACGGGCTTCGGACTGGAATCTGCACAAGCATTCGTCAGATAAACGCTACAACAACGTAATACTGCACGTGGTTTTCGAGAACGATGCCCCGATAACACTGCAAAACGGCCGGCAACCCGCCACGCTTGAGCTGAAAAACCACATCCGTCCCGGAGTTTGGGAGAATTATCAGACATTGCTCCGACCCATGCTAAGCCATTCGGTGCCCTGTGCCGCAATGCTTCCCGAAATGCCTGTCTTTACGCTTCATTCTTATTTCGAGCGGCTTGCCGTAGAACGCCTTCAGCAGAAGTCCAAAACCATGCGTCAGCTGCTTGCCGAGTCGGGCCACTCTTGGGAAAATACGTGCTACTGGGCGTTGGCGCGACACTTTGGCGGCAAGGTGAACGGAGTTCCTTTCGAGCTGCTGGCCAAATCTATCGACATGCGTATCTTTGCCAAGCTGAAACAGTCGCTTTTCCGCATCGAGGCTCTGCTTTTCGGTCAGGCCGGAATGCTCGACGAAACCTTTTCCGACGATTACCCAAACGCCCTGAAAAAGGAATACGAATACCAGCGTAAGGTGTACAATCTCAGTCCTATAGACGGTTATCTGTGGAAATTTTTCAGGGTGCGCCCATCGGGATTTCCCACCATACGCATCAGTCAGTTCGCCAATTTTATTTTTAAGTCTAACGGTCTGTTTTCTAAGATGTTGGAAACCGCAGATACCGAAACGCTACTATCGTTTTTCGATGTGTCGGCTTCCGATTATTGGCACACGCACTATCATTTCGACAAGCCGGTGAAAAGCCGCTCCAAAATGCTTGGCCCCGATTTTGCCGTGTCGCTCGTCATCAATGCGTGGGTGCCCTTGCTCATGCTTTATGGTGTTGAATATCAGCAGGAAAAATATAGGGATAACGCCATTTCTATCCTCGAAAAGCTGCCATTCGAGAGCAACACCATCATCAAACAGTGGCATTCTGCTGGCATCCAACCCGAAAACGCCCTCCATTCGCAGGCGCTAATCCAGTTATTCAACGAGTATTGCAAGCGCAAACGTTGCCTCTCGTGTCAGATTGGATATAAGTTTCTTACAAAGAAATAGTTATCTGCATTTCTCAATCTCCACGCTCACAGCACCGAGTTGTCCGCCGAGCGGAGGATTCAGTTTCGACACTTTTATCCGCACTTTGTCCACGGCAGGGTAGAGGTTCAGAATGGTTGAGGCCATGCGTTCCGCCACATTTTCCAACAGTTTCGACGGCTGCTCCATTTCTTTTTTTATGCTCTGATACACAGATAGATAATTAACTGTGTCGTCCAAACAGTCGGAGTGTTGCGCTTTTTCAGTATCAGTTTCCAACCATGCGTCCACACGGAAATGTGTGCCAGTGGCGCGCTCTTCGTCAAAACAGCCGTGGAAAGCGTAAAAACGCATCTCCTCAAGGTGTATTACAGCCATGTCAGATAAGTGTGTCGAATTGTTTCAGAAAACGCAGGTCGTTCTCAAAATAGAGGCGCAGGTCGCGGATCTGATATTTCAGCATTGCCATGCGTTCCACTCCCATGCCGAAAGCAAAGCCAGAGTAAACATTGCTGTCTATGCCACTGGCTTCCAGTACATTGGGGTCCACCATGCCGCATCCGAGAATTTCAAGCCATCCGGTGTGTTTGCAAATGTTGCAGCCTTTGCCTCCGCAGATGTTGCACGAAATGTCCATCTCCGCCGAGGGCTCTGTGAAAGGGAAATACGACGGACGCAGGCGTATCCGGGTGTCGGGGCCGAACATCTCTTTGGCAAAGTATAGCAGAGCTTGTTTCAGGTCGGCAAACGATACGTTTTTGTCGATGTACAGACCTTCCACTTGGTGGAAAATGCAGTGAGCGCGTGCCGAAATGGCTTCGTTGCGGAACACGCGACCGGGAGCTATTATGCGTATTGGCGGTTTGCTGCGTTCCATCTCCCTCACCTGCACCGACGAGGTGTGTGTGCGCAGGACCACGTCGCCATGCTGCCCCTCTTTTTCCACAAAGAAAGTGTCCTGCATGTCTCGGGCGGGGTGCTCGGGTGGGAAGTTGAGTGCCGAAAACACGTGCCAGTCGTCCTCGATTTCGGGCGCCTCCGACACGGTGAAGCCGATACGCGAAAAAATTTCGATAATCTCGTTCTGCACCACCGAAAGCACGTGGCGGCTGCCCAGCTCCGAAAAATCAGTGGGCATGGTAAGGTCGCAGTTTCCGCTATCATCGGAGATGGTTTCGGCAACGGAGCTCCTCAACTCCTCAATTTTTGTTTGAGCGGCCACTTTCAGCTGGTTCAGCAGCTGGCCTATCTCTTTCTTCTGCTCGTTGGGGACATCCTTGAACTGGCCGAAAAGCTCGCTTATCACGCCTTTCTTGCCAAGAAACTTTATGCGGAATTGCTCAATGTCGGCAATCTTGTTTTGCAGTGCCTCGCTTTTCAGCGACTGTATTTCGTTGATGTAGCTCTGTATCTTGTTTCTCATCGTATGGATTGTATTATTCTTCGATAATTTTGATGGTCATTTTCACGTCTTCTACCGGACGGTTGGCCGCATTGCATTTTACGGATGCAATTTTGTCGATAACATCCAAGCCTTCAATAACCTCGCCAAAAACGGTGTAGTCGTTGTCCAAAAACGGGGTGCCGCCTATTGTGCCGTACACTTTTTTTTGCTCGTCAGTAAAGGTTTTGTTCATCCGGGTCGATACAAGGTTCATGTAGTTTTCATCGCACACCCGTCCCTGAACAATGTAGAACTGCGAGCCCGACGATTCTTTTCGGGGGTTCTCGTTGTCGCCGAGACGGGCTGCCGCCAAAGCGCCTTTTTTATGGTAATACTTTGGGTTGAATTCGGCGGGGATGGTGTATCCGGGGTTGCCGTTGCCAAGCATAACGTCGGGTTTCGCGTCCTTCGACGTGGGGTCGCCGCCCTGTATCATAAATCCGTTGATCACTCGATGGAACAAAAGTCCGTCATAAAAACCCGATTTTGCCAATTTAATGAAATTTTCGCGGTGCAAAGGGGTGTCTTCGTACAGCAAAATCTTCATATTGCCAAAGCCGGTTTCGATAAGAACCAAACTTTTTTTCTCCTTTGCAACTGGTTTGTTATTAGTGCTTTGCGCAAATATTCCAAGTCCGAGGAATAAAAAAAATGTTGCAAAAATAACTTTTTTGGTGTCCATTTCGTAAAAATTTATTACCTTTGCAAAGGTAAACTAAAATTTTCATTTACGAAAGATAAAAAGTATTTTTTTATGAAAAAAAGTTTCTTGATTGCCTTAAGTACACTGATTATCAGTGCTGTTTCTGTAGCATTGTTCTCGTCGTGCGACAAGGAAACGGATTGCACCCTTTCCGTCGTTGTTTTGGATGAAGAAAACAACAACGCTCCTATTCAGGGAGTATATGTGAAAGTAAGCAAAGACAACAGCGAAGTGAATGTGGAAGGTACAACCGATGCCAACGGCCGTTTCAAAGCCACTTTCAAGGCTCCGGCTATTTTCGACGTTGTTGCCCAGATTGAAACTGGCGAGTCCGACCCCTCCACAGGCGAACGTTTCTATCGCGAAGGCAAAAACAGTGTCCGCCTGCAAGAAGGCCAAACGGTTGACTGTAGCGTTATCCTGCTCTCCGAACGTTTGCGCCGCTACTAATAAGTAATATAGACAGTTATGGCTAATGGTCTTTCCCAAGCCGACATTGAACAGATGTCGGCATTAGGCATTTCATTGGATGCCTTGGAGTTGCAGATCGAGAATTTCCGTAAAAAATTTCCGCCCATACACTTGTACGCCGCCGCCACCGTGGAAAATGGTGGCATTTTGCGCCTGCCCGACACCGACAAACAGCGCATGGCCGACTTTTACGACGACAAACGCCGAAAAGTGAGTGTCCTGAAATTCGTTCCGGCATCGGGTGCGGCATCGCGAATGTTCAAGGATTTGGCCGAATTTTCATCGGTTTATACCGGAGTGAGCTACAATTTCGAGAAAGAATATCCTTCCGTGAAGGTGTTCATCGACAATCTTCCGAAATTCGCTTTCTACAATGAGCTGGTTCAGGCCATGTGCAAAAATGGTCTCGACATAAACGACTACCTCAACCGCCACGATTATGCCACCGTTATCAATTATCTGCTCGGCAAAAATTTCATGGCATACGGCTCCAAACCCAAGGCACTGCTCAAATTCCACTCCTACAACGGGGAACCCTATCCAGCTATATTGGATCATTTTACCGAAGGTGTCCGCTATGCCGAAAACAATGGCAAAGTGGCCCTGCATTTCACAGTGTCGCCCGAGCACAGGGCTGATTTCGAAGCCACTATAAAACTGCTCAAGCCAATCTATAAGAATATATCTTTCGATGTAACTCTCTCGGAGCAAAAACATTACACCGACACCATCGCCGTAGACGAATACAACAACCCACTGCGCGACGACGACGGACGGCTGATTTTCCGCCCCGGCGGACACGGCGCATTGATAGAAAACCTCAACGAGTGCCATGCCGACATCGTTTTCATCAAAAATATCGACAATGTAACTCCCGACAATCCTTTCAACAAAACTCCCGACACCGAACCGGTGGTGTGGAAAAAAATATTGGGAGGCGTGCTGTTGTCTCTGCAGGAGCGGACTTTCGGCTATCTGCATTGCCTCGACGCAGGTGCCGACGCCGCTAAATTGGACGAAATTGCCGATTTCGCTAAAAAACAGCTTAATATCTCGTTGCCCGATGATTTTGCCAATCTCGACAACAGCAAAAAAACTGAACTATTCCACTCCCAGCTCAACCGTCCTATGCGTGTGTGCGGCATGGTGCTGAACCAAGGCGAACCCGGCGGCGGACCATTCTGGGTTGTGAATTCCAATGGCAATATGAGCCTGCAGATTGTGGAAACAAACCAAATAAACCGCAAAGACCCCTCGCAGGAGGCCATACTGCAGTCCGCTACACATTTCAACCCCGTGGATTTGGTATGTGGCCTTCGCAACTACAAGGGGCAACCGTTCAATCTGCTCGAGTATCGCGACCCGCAAACAGGATTTATCACCAACAAATCGCAGGGGGCACGAACCCTCAAGTCTCAAGAACTGCCCGGCTTGTGGAACGGCTCCATGGCTCATTGGACCACAGTATTTGTAGAAGTGCCGCTCTCCACTTTCAATCCTGTGAAAACGGTGAACGACCTGCTCCGCAAAGAACATCTATCGTAGTTTTACCCATTTTTTTATGAAAAAACTGCTGGTAGTATTTGCAGTACTTGCCACATTGGTAGCAGTGCTGTATGTCGTTATTGCTGCCGACGACGGCATGAGAACGTCGGGCTACGACCGGCTTTCGAAACGCGAGATTTCGATGATTAGGCCGGGCGACATCGTTTTGCGCAAGGGATTCGGAGTTGTAAGCGCCACCATAGCGCGCACTTTGGATGAAGAATTCTCCGTTTCGCATTGTGGCATTGTGGTTGCCGACAGTTTGGGACAATTGCGAGTAATCCATTCTGTTTCCTCTTCCTTGTCCGATTTCGACGGGGTGCAGGAGTGCTCCATTGGCACTTTTCAGCACAGCAGTGTGGTGGGAACCATGCTTGTGGTGCGTTTTCGCGATACCGCCGACGTGCCGCTCTCGCAAATGGCTGTTGCTGCGGACCGTTATCTGAAACAGAAAATCCCTTTCGACAACAAGTACGACATCTCCGACAGCACCGCGATGTATTGTTCCGAGATGGTTTGGAACGCACTGAAAGAAACCTACGGCTACGATATCTATCCCGACAAGTCGAAAAGCGAGGTGGTGAAATTTGCACCTTTTTTCGACACTACGCACTTTTATCGAGTGATAAACCACCACAAAGTGAAATGATGTTGAGTCACCCGTGGATATATGAAAAAAAGCAACATCCTGAGGTTGCATTTTTTTTATTTCAAAAGCCCTTGTGCTTTAGTCGGTGATTCTTTTCGGCGAGTCGGGTTTGCCAAAGTTCATGCCCAACGAAATCCTTACGGTGTTGGCCAGCGGATTTTGTGTTTTCGACAGTGCCAGCAGATACGATAGGTCGAAAGTGAACATGTTGTACCGTATTCCGCCGCCAAAGGTGATGTACTGGCGGCCGCCTTTGTTCTTGTGTTCGAAGAAATAGCCCGCCCTTACGGCAAAAAGGTGGTCGTACCAATATTCGGCCCCAACCGACAGCTGTATCTCCTGCATCTCTTCTTTAAATCCGTTCGGCGCATCGTAGAACGACTGGAAAACGCCCTGCATTACGCTTATGTCCTCGGCACGGTCGTTCTTGCCTGCAATTATTTCGCCGTGCTCATCGTAAACGGGAGGTGTGGGAACCAGCAGTTTGTTCATGTCGAGCATAAACGAGAATTGGTTATATTCGTCGAAGTTCAGGGTGTAGCGTCCGCCCAAGCGCAGGTTGGCAGGCAGAAAGTCCTTCTCGTTGTCGTCGTCGGAATAGGATATTTTGGAGCCGAGGTTGGAGATGAAAACTCCTAAAGCCAGCTCGCCGGGCATCGACGGTGTGGCGTTGAGTTTGTCTTGGTAGTAAACTCCAACGTCGGCGGCAATGGCGTTGCCCGCACGGGTTGAGGTGGTGCCAACATCTTGTCCTTGGGTGAGGTCGGAACGCAGGTAGCGACCTGTAGCGCCGAGCGAAATTACATCCGAAAGTTTCATGGAGTAGGAGAGGTCAATGGCAAATTCGTTTGGTGTGTATGTGCCAAGGTCGGCGCCTTCCTCGCTGGTGAAATTTACGTCGCCAACGGAGTAGTAGGTTACCGAGCCGCCTATGGTGCTACGGTTGTTCACGGAGTAGTATCCGCCCAAATACAGCAGGTTCATGTCGCCCACTCCAAGTCTGCGGAGCCATGGGGTGTATGTCATGGCAAATCCGGCTTTGTCCTCTACAAAGGCCAACTTGGCGTTGTTCCAGTGCTGCGAGTTGGCGTCGGGCTTGGTGGCCACACCCACATCGCCCATTCCGGCCGAGGTGGCATCGGGCGACACCATTATTATAGGCATTGCCGTAGATATGTAATTCTGTCCGCCAATCTCATTTTTCTGTGCGTAGGCGCAGTTTATAAGCGTGGCGGCAATTACTGTCAGTGTTAGAATTTTCTGATGTCTTTTCATCGTTTTTATAGTGTAAAAAAGTATGGTAAAAACGTAAAGGGTGTTTTTTTATTGTTTGGAGGCGTTTTTATTTGTGAAAAATCACTTTTGTGGACTTGGTGTCCTGCTCGCCGTTGTCGAACGTTACCACGGTGCGCAGGTAATACACACCGTTTGCCACCTTGCCGCCCGACTGGTTGCTGAAATCCCATTCGGCACTGCCGACCACAAACGAGCCGTTTGCCAAAGTGGGGGTTATTTGTCGCACCATGCGTCCCGAAGCGTCGAAAATGTATATCTCGGCGGCGGTGGGTGCCGACGCGCTGTTGTGTTCTATCTGTATGGTAACTCTGTCGCGTGCGGGGTTGGGGTAGGCAAAGAAACGTCCTATTTCGGGCGAGCCTTTTTTTACCACAAAGGTGATGGTTGCCGAAGCCGAGTAGTTGTAAACGTTCCAAGCCTTAAGTGTCAGAGTGTGGGTGCCTTCGGCAAGATTGTACAGCGGGTAGCGTATGTAACCACGGGTGTTGTCGTTGATGTCGGTTTCAAAAAAGTTGTTCAGCACCATAATTTCGTTGGCGTTGCCGTCGAGTATGGCAGTGATGTCGTGGCCAATGCCGCTCCCCACGGAGTTGATTCCCACTTTGTCGCTGAGCACGGCGTACAGCGACGGGTTGTCGTTGGTGCAGCCGCCAGAGACAAAGAGGCTGTCGTTCATAAACAGTCGCACCACAGGACGGAACACTGTGCTGTCGGCATCCTCGTTGAAACCGCCGAAAAGTATGTTCTTGTAACAGCCGGTGGCGTTGCTCCCTGCCGACTGTGCGTAGTGGCTCAGCTTGCCGAAATCGTATTTGTACGAAACGTCCTTAGGGACAAGGAATGTGTAAGTAAAACGTCCGTTCACCACAGTGTCGGAGGTCTTGGCAAGCACGTTTTTCTGCTGGGTGAAAGGCGTTTCGGTGTCCTCGTTGTCGTTGGCCAGTGTGTAGTAGGTTGCTGCGCGGTCGAAAACGGTGGTGTGCATCCTTCCGTTGAAATTGCTGTCGATACTGCCGTCGGGGTTTGTTATGTGTCCTTCAACGGTGATTTCGGACAGCACGTCTGCGGTGTCGGCAATGCTGTCGCACACGGCTTTGGAGTTTATTTTCGTCACATCCACTGTTTTTGTGGGTATCGACAGCCGTAGTGCCGGGTCGCCAATCAGGTTCAGGGCGTGAGGCGACACCACGGCGTTCTTGGCGTTCATCAGGGCATCGCCGACAGTGTTCTGCCTGCCGTTGGCGTAATCGAGGGCGTCCATGCATATTTTGGTGTCGAACGCCCGGCTATGGCTAATGGGGCGCGAGGCCGCAACTACGGCAATGCCCCCGCCGTTGGGCGAAAGCACAAAACGCTCGGCTCCGCAGATGTCGTCGGTCATGTCCATCTTGCCGAAAGTGCAGGTGCTGGCCATGAAAAATGGCAACGCATAACGGTTGGTATATCCCTCGATGTCGCCAATCTCCATATAACGTTCCGACCCGATGTGGTCCGCAATGCCGTGTCCCACGTAGTTCAGTAGCAGACAGCCGTAGTTGATGCTCCTTGTCAGGGCGTTTTTCACATCGGGATAGAACGACCCGATGGCTCCCGACTGCTGAACGTATGCGTCGGCGTAAATCTTTTCAATGTTGAAGAACGGGAATTTCTCTGTTATTTTGTCCGTGGTGTATTCCGACGATAGCAGGAAATCCACATCGCCCTCGGAGCCGGGGTCGGCATCGTCGGCCAAAAACACAATGGCGTTGCGCCAGTCGCCTTTCACCGATGGCGTTTCAAAATCTTTGTGGGTGATGTAGTTCTCTATTTTGTCGGCTAAAATCTGGGCTTCGGCAACGTTGCGTGCCGGCAGGCGGCCTATGCCGATGTCAACCGTTTCGGTGGCAAGTCCCGACTCGCTGTCGTGGAGATAGCCGAAAAAATCGTCGGTGGCCTGCGACGGGCCGTCGTCGTCGAACGATGTCAGCGATTCGTAGGTTACAACAGTGTTCTGGTTGTTTTGCATGATGTTGCGGTGGTCGTATGAGGCTTTGCCGAAGAGCAACAGGTGTCGGGGTGGGGTAAGGCTTGAGTCGCTGCGGCTCTTGTCGAAAAGCATTTTCATCAGGCTGCGTATCGCCACTGCGTCCTGCTTGCCCGATGAAAACTCGTTGTACACTTGCTCGGGGGTAACCACTTCAGCAGTGATGCCGTCGTAAATGCGGTGCAGGTCGGCAATGCGTTGGGCTTGGTCGAGATAGGCGCTGTTCGAAACAATAATCAGGTCTATGGAATTGAGAGCATGCAGGTTTTGGTTGGCCACGGCGGTGATTCGCAACGGCGAGTAAAACGAACTGCCGTCGAAGGCTATGTATTCGTGTATGGAGTCGGTGGAGGCATTGAAATAGAAGGTGTCGTTTCCAAAGCGTCCTGTCATTTTTCCGATGGCGGTGATGTCGGATATGTCCCACACCTGCACATTGCGGTTGCAGCCGGCAACGCCGTATCGTGCAACAGACCCCATCCCATAGGTGGACAGGTTGCGGAAACCAGTCTGTCCTTGTCCGAAGCGGAGTTGCACTGTGGCGTTGATTTCGATAAAATCGAGATGCCCGTAGGCCAGCCCCTCGCGGTAGGTGTACCCTATGTTGAAAGTTAGGCTGCTGCCTCCGGTGGAGACAATGTTGTTGAAATCGGAAAGGTAGCGGTTGTTGTGCTGGTCGAAATGCAGGGTGTTGCTGCCGCTGCCCCAGTTGATGGAAAACGTCGAGCTGTTCGACGAAATGCTTGCCAATGCGTAGCGTGCGTGAATTGGCTGGCCTGCCACCATGTTGGGAATGGGTATGGTGAACGAGCGCGTGGGAGTGGCCGACGAGAACCTTTCGCCAACCCATATCTGCCCGGTGTTGTGGGTGTTCACCAAATCGTTGTTTATCACCGCACGGTGGATATATGAGTTTATGTTGCGCGTAGCCACGGCTCCCGTTGCATCGATGTCGGCAATGCGTTTTGCAGTGCCAATGCCGTGCGAAAAAGTGAAAAAGTAGTAGTTTTCTGCAGAATAAGGGTGCACCACGTATTCGAACCATCGGGTGGTTTCGTTGTAACGCCACACGTTGGCGGCTTCGGCGTAGAAAAGTATGTAGTCGTTGTTGTTGAAAATGCCGTCGTTGTTTTCGTCGGCCACCAAGATGGAATTTTCGGCAAGGTCGGAGAGACGCGGAATGCTGTTGTCCTCGGGCAGTGGGCCGCCACCGTTTCCGAAAATGGCAAGGTCGGCCACGGTTTTCCCGCGGGCGGGGACCCCTGCATTTTCGAAATCAGTAACCGATATTTTGTGTATGCCGGTGGTGTTCACTGCTATTTTGAACCATTCGCCGCTGGCAAGTACAGAGTTCGTGGTGCTTTTTTCGTGTCGCGGCATGGGGGTGGGGGTCGTCGCAGCTTGGTAGTGTACCGAAAACGACTTCACTCTGCCAAACCCGTTGCCTGTACGCACGTAGGGCATCACCATCAGACACAGCTTGGCGGAATCGCCTGTGATACGGACAAAGAACCGGTAGCACACCGTGTCGGGAACGATGCTGCCGTAGCGGTTGAGAAAGGATTCTTCCGCCTCTGAAACAAAATCGAAGGAGGCATCGTATAAAGTCCCAACACACTGCACCGATTTGCCTTTGCAGCAAACTGTGCCCAACTCTTTGAAATAGCAGATCGTCGGGAAATCCTCGCTATAAGCAGCATCGTTGAAAAGAACCGATGTGCGGCAAACGGAGTCGGGGATAGCTTTCCAGCGAATAGAAAAAGAATCGATGCCCTGTTGGGCAAACACAGAATAGAAAGGTGTGCAAATAAACAATGCAATGAGTTTGCAGGCAATATAAAGGTGTCGAGAAATGTGTTTCATATAAATAAATAGTTCGGTGTAATAACTTTGAAGGACAAAAAAAATTGTGTGGACAGAAAAAATGGTGAAATTTTGAAAAAAAACATGAGAAATTTTGACAAAAAAACCTATATGACAAAAAAAACTTCAAATATACAACATTGAAAAACAGAATATTGTATTTTTTTTTTGACAAAATGACGAATAATTGGAAAAAAAATCGTAATATTGCTAATCATTTGGAGAATAAAAAAAACAACTTATGAAGATGAGAAAAATACAGAAGATAATGCTGGTGTTGGCAATGGTATTTGCTGCCAGTCAGACGGTTAGCGCACAGGATTTTGTGTTCTCCCAGTTTTATGCAAATCCTTTGTATTTGAACCCGGCATTGGCAGGGGCCAAAGTTTGTCCGCGTATATCGCTGAATTACAGGAATCAATGGCCGGCGTTGGTTAGCTCGTTCCAGACGGTTTCCGTGTCGTACGACCAGTATATCGACGCTCTCCACGGTGGTATCGGTGCCATAATTATGAACGACCGTCAGGGCGACCACGGCGCACTTATGACCACAATGGCCGGCATAATGTACTCGTTCCGCTTCCAGCTTTCACGATATATATATGTGAATGCAGCACTGCAGATGAGCCTCGTGAATATGAACCTCGATTGGGACAACCTGCGTTTCCCCGACCAGATAGACCCTACTTTCGGTTTTATTTACCCCACACAGGCCACCCAGCCCGACAATCTCAACAAATGGTATCTCGACTTTGACGCCGGTGCCGTTATCTACAGCGACGCATGGTACGGCGGTGTGGCCGTTTCGCACCTCACTCAGCCTAGCAACGGTTTCTACGGCATCAGCGACCTGCCTATGAAAATTACCGTTCACGGCGGCGGACTCATCAACCTTGCAACCGACAAGCGTAGAACTTCTTCTCTCGCTCTTGGTACACCCATTATCTCTCCAAATCTCATCTATCAGTATCAAGGCGGTTTCAACTACTTCAACTATGGTCTGTACCTCGACTGGGAGCCATTCATCGTTGGAGCATGGTTCCGCCACGGCTTGGAAAATGCCGACGCTTTCATCTTCCTCGTGGGATTGCAGCACAACTGGTTCAAAATTGGCTACAGCTACGACGTAACAGTGTCCAAACTGGCCAACAACACCGCCGGTTCGCACGAGATAAGCCTCGGATTTATATTGCCGTGCCCCGAACACAGAAAGAAAATAAGAGCAGTACGCTGCCCGTCGTTCTAATGACACAGAGTCAATTTTTAGCATAAACAAAATCAACCCCATTTGCGATTTTGATGGGGTTGATTTTTTTTTAATAAACCGATACATTATATATAAACTATAAAATATGAAAACGCAGACATTTGTTATTACAGCCATTGCAGCAGCCCTTTTAATGACCGCTTGTACCGACGATGATGCAAAACCGGCCAACAGCGTAACGCCCGACAACGGGAATGAAGAATCTGAGGAGATAGACTGGGAAGACCCTCAAACAGGCCAGACGGCAAGCGTATATGTGGACAATGTGAAATTCGACATGGTATATGTTGAAAAGGGCAGTTTCAGGCAACTGATACCTTACTATCGCACAGGCCAGTTCGGAATAAGGGTGTTGGACACCGTGCTGATGGAAGAACGCACCATCGACGAAAGTTTCCTTATCGGCAAGTTCGAGGTTACCCAACGCCAATGGCTCTCGGTGAGCACGTACAACCCTTCCGAGGACCAGTCCGACCCCGTCCTGCCAGTAACCAATATCCATCAGACCCAGATGAACCGGTTTATCGACACCCTCAACGCCATCACCGGACTTGAGTTCAGGATGCCCAGTTTCATGGAATGGCAGTACGCAGCAAAGGGTGGCAACCACTCGCTCCACTTTTTGTATGCCGGGAGCAACAACATCGGCGAAGTGGCATGGTACAGCGCCAACAGCGGCGGAAAGCCGCATCGGGTTGGGCAGCTGCGTCCCAACGAGCTGGGACTTTACGACATGTGTGGCAATGTGAGCGAGCACACCAATTCCTCTCCCACACGCGGCGGCAGTTACGAAACCGAACTCACCCCCGAAGTGAGCTACAACAATGACCTGAAAGTGGAAGAATGGTACGACAATTCACCGCGAACTGTTATGATGACACAGGGAAAAACCATCGGTTTCCGCATTGCGATGGCCGTTCCAACCCAAGAGCAGTGGAACCGCTATCTGAACAGCAAAAAAAATAGAATAAAAGAAAAATAAGACAAATCTTTTAAGTTATTGAAATATCGGATGTTGCGAATAGCGTTTTACAAAAGTGCATCATTTGTAAAATAAAAGTTGCGTTATCTCGTTTTTTTTTGTATCTTTGCAGGTTGTAAACAGCAATTAAAAAACAGTCGAAAAAAAGTAACCTTTTTTAGCAACAGACGTAAATAGAACAAATAAACATAAAACTGAAAAGTTATGAAATTCGTTAGATTATTCTGTTTATTGGCGATAGCAAGTTTGCTGATAACAGCATGCGGCAAAAAACAAGTGTCGCAGACCACAGGCTGGAACTACAACGATTCCAAATGGGGCGGTTTCGAAGTGTCGCCCTACAGCGAACAAATGACTGGTCCCGGACTTATATTCATCGAAGGCGGCTCGTTTTTGATGGGACGCGTGTCCGACGACCCGCACCACGCTTGGAACAACTCGGAACACATGGTAACTGTGTCGTCGTTCTATATGGACGAGACCGAGGTTAGCAACGTGTCGTACCGCGAATATATATACTGGATGCAGCGTGTGTTCGGTGAGGAATATCCGGAATTTGTAAGAGCCGCTTATCCCGACACCAACTGCTGGCGCCAGAAATTGACCTACGCCGAGGACCTGGTTAATTTCTATTTCCAGAGCCCGATATACGACCAATATCCCGTTGTGGGTGTGTCGTGGGAGCAGGCAAGCGCCTACTGCCTCTGGCGTTCCAACCGCGTGAACGAAAAAATAGCTATCGACGCTGGCGTGCTTCAGCTCGACCTTACCGACCTTACAGCCGAAAACGCTTTCCAAACCGACGTTTACCTTGCCGGTATGTACCGTGGCGAGACTGCCAAAGGTCTGAAGGACTTGAACCCGAGTTCCGGTGGCGAACCTCGTAACATCCGCGCCACCGACGGCATTTTCCTGCCCAACTACCGTCTGCCTACCGAAGCAGAATGGGAGTTTGCGGCCCTCGGTATCATAGGCAACACCGTTGACGAACGTCAGCTGGAACATAAAGTTTATCCTTGGGCCGGACAAAGCGCCCGTTCCGCCGAAAAGAACTACTACGGTCAGTTTATGGCCAACTTCAAACGTTCGCGCGGCGACAACATGGGTGTGGCCGGTAGCCTCAACGACTCGTGGGTTTACACAGCCCCCATCAAATGGTATTTCCCCAACGACTACGGCTTGTACCACATGGCTGGCAACGTCAGCGAATGGTGTATGGACGTTTACCGTCAGGATGTTAACCCCATTGGCGGCGAAGACCTCAACCCCTATCGAGGTAACGTTTACAAAACCGTTACTATCGAAGACGAAGAGGTTAAGATCAACGATACCACCGGCGGCATTGTTTACCGCAACGTGGACGACGACCTGAACAGACGTAACTACCGTCAGGCCGACAATATCAACTACCTCGACGGCGACTTTGCATCGACCCTCAGCCAAGAAGGCTGGAGACCCCTTGCTGGTGGCGATGAAGAAGAGGAAGAGGAAGGCAGCTCGGCCGACCGCCTGGCCTCGCCCGACAGCGTTACCAACATGATGTATGCACGCTACACCAACAATCCGGACAACATCACATCCCTGATAAACAATAAGGTGAGAGTGGTGAAAGGCGGTTCGTGGAACGACCGTATCTATTGGATGCAGCCTGGCACACGCCGATACTACGACCAAGAAAAATCCACCTCGTGGATTGGTTTCCGCTGCGCAATGACCCGTCTGGGCTCGCAGACTTTCCAACAGAGCACCAAAAACAGCAAAGACTAAACGAATTGATTTATAATAGCAAAAAGGCTGTCAGACCGACAGCCTTTTTTTGATTAAAAACCATTAAACCAATTTTCCAATGGACAAAAAAAGTTACGCATTGGGCTGCGATATAGCCAACAATCTGAAAAGCATGGGAATAAACAAAGTGGACCGCGATAGCTTTGCACAAGGTGTGATGGATGTGCTGAACGGCAAATGCCAGCTTTCCAAAGAAGAACTAAGCCAGCAGTTTGCACTGCTTAGCGCAGAAATAGAATCAAACGCCAAAAAAGAGATGCTGGCCGAAAAGGAGAAAGGCAACCGTTTTTTGAACGAAAACAAAACTAAGGAAGGCGTGGTGTGTACCCCGTCGGGACTTCAGTACAAAGTGATAAAACTCGGCGATGGTCGCAAACCATCCGCCTCCGACACGGTGAAAGTTCATTATCACGGCACTCTGATAGACGGCACGGTGTTCGACTCGTCGGTGCAGCGCGGCGAAGCCATAGAGTTTCCGCTCAATCGTGTCATTGCCGGCTGGACCGAAGGCCTGCAGCTGATGCCCATAGGCTCCAAGTTTATTTTCTACATACCCTCCGAGCTGGCATACGGCGAGCAATCGCCCAGCCCGCTGATAAAGCCGCACTCCACTCTTGTTTTTGAAGTGGAATTGCTTGACATAAAGTAATTTGTATGAAACTGATACCAATTTTTGTTGTGGATTTGGACAGCCTTCACCAGTTCGATGCAGAGTTTGCGGTGATTGGTCCGCAGTATTTCGGTGCCGATTGGAAACCCAACAAACATTATATAATGACTCTGGTTGGCAACCTGCTGGTGCATTACGTTTTCCGTAAACAGTTTCCGAACAGTCCACTGCCAGAATATTCGTTCAACGAAAATGGTAAGCCGTTTTTTGCGCAATATCCCGATTTTCAGTTCAATATCTCCGACTCCAAGCTGCGTGTTGTCGCCGCTTTCGATACCGAGGATGTGGGTGTTGATGTGGAGTACCTGCGAACCCACAGAATGGAGCTGATGCAACGTTTTTTCTCCGATGAGGAACGACAATGCGTTGAAAAACATGCAGATGACGAACAGAAGGGATGGACTTTCACAATGCTGTGGTCGTTGAAAGAGGCTTTGGTGAAATGTTTGGGCACGGGCATTGCCAAGGATTTTACCAACTATTCGGTAAATCCTGAGACAGAGGATGTTGAACCGGCTTCGTCGCGTCTTGTGGTGAGCGGCACAGTGGTGGACAACGATTGCGTTGTAACACTCTGCCGACGAGGCGAAAAGCCGTCTTTCGATTTCCATACAGTAACAATGAAAGAAATTTTTAACACGTTAAACCTTTGATACATAATGAAATATAGAGTTGGGATTGGCTACGACGTGCATCGGTTAGCCGATGGTCTGCCCTTTTGGCTTGGCGGTGTTGCCGTGGAGCATACCAAAGGCTCAGTGGGGCATTCCGATGCCGATGTGCTGATACACGCAATCTGCGATGCAATGCTTGGTGCAGCCAATTTGGGCGACATTGGCAAACATTTTCCCGACACCGACCCGCAATACAAGGGCATCGACAGCAAGATACTTCTTGCCAAAACCTACGGGCTGGTGCGGCAAAAGGGCTACACGCTCGGCAACTGCGACAGTGTGGTGTGTCTGCAGAAGCCTAAAATTGCCCGCTACCTGCCGCAAATGCGAGAAACCCTTGCGCAAGTGCTCGGTGTTGATACCGACGACATCTCGATAAAAGCCACCACAACAGAACATTTGGGTTTCGAGGGTAGGGAAGAGGGAGTGTCGGCTTATTCGACAGTGTTGTTAGTTAAGAATTAGTAATTGTGAGTTGGGAATTGGCAATTGGGCGGGAGCCTGACGGTTTTTAGTTAGGATTTGGGAGTTAGTGATTTGGCGTAGGAATTTCGTGTCCTAAATTCAATCCTAAATTCAACAAATAAATTCAACACTTTTTGAAAAAAAAGGAGTGCGTAAGCCACTAAACTTCAAAGGAGAAAAGGCAAAAAAAAGCCTATTCTCCCTTGATTGCGAAAAAAACGCTTGTCTTTGCGCTCATTCCAAAAAACAAAAAGATGGAGCATTTAACACAACTACAAAGGTGCGAAATTTCTTGCAAACTGCAAGTAGGATTTTCCAAGACTCAGATTGCCAAGTATTTAAAAGTGGACAGAAGCACAATCCACAGAGAACTCAAACGCAACAGCAACCAAAAAACGGGGGCATACGAT
>ERZ842401.1840-NODE-1840-length-29244-cov-4.716674_pt1 | contig 29244 bp, 24 predicted proteins | sample MGYA00521270_ERZ842401 | MGnify/ENA primary metagenome ERZ842401 (study PRJEB31892, sample SAMEA3878208) | bioreactor metagenome | biome: Moose rumen | place: Sweden | collected 2011-10 | study: EMG produced TPA metagenomics assembly of the PRJEB12797 data set... | reverse complement strand
AGGCTTCTAGGTTTCCTAGTAAAGGCTTCTAGGTTTTCTAATAAAGGCTTCTACGCGAAGAAAAGCTCGAAATATGCCAACGTTATGCAGAAGGAATGATCGATTGCGGAGTTAAAAGCCATTCCCGAATGTTTTTCCGAATAATCCCCCCGTCGTTTGACTCCGGCAGGTTGTCCATCGTCAGGATGAGCTTTGCGTAATTGTCGTTAATCGCGCGCAGGGGGCGGTATTCGCGGGTCCTTGCTTCTTCGGAGCTGAGGAGATAGGCAACCTGCACGTATATGGTTTCCGCGCCCTTGACGGCAACGAAGTCTATCTCCGTATCACCCGCCTTCCCGATGTAAACCGCGTAGCTCCGCCGCAAAAGTTCCGTGAACAAAATGTTTTCAAGGATGCCGTTTATGTAGCTGTCCCTGTAGCCGTGCAGCAGGAACAAAAGCCCCTGGTCCGCAAAGTAGTATTTTTCCATCATATCCTTCAAGCCCGGAAATCCCCCGACGGTGAGGAATTTCTGAAAGGCGTCCGCGCTGTCTTTTTCCTTGTTGAAATACAAAAACTCCTTGTACGACAGCGGCTTCACGTTGATTGTGATGTAGCGCCCGCTCACATACGTGGCAAGCTCGGAGGACAAAAGCCGCGCGTTGCTGCCCGTTGATTGGAGTACGCTTTTTGCTCGATGCAGAATTCAAGGCAAAACTACAGCAAAAATGGGCGGACAAGTCACAGGCTGTCTAATCGCTTTACCGACCAAAACTTGACAGCGCTAATTGTCCGCATTATAATTTCTTTCAAGGAAATCAAAAGACAAAAGCAGTGGAGGGCAAAGTATGGAAGCGCTTGCACTTAGGACAGAAACAAAAAATCTCATAGACACCTTTGATTATGAACAGACGCTTCTTGTTTATAATTATGCGCAATCTATTGAACAGAGAAGTGTAAAACCCGATTTGCAGAAATTGAAAAATTATCGTGGTAAATTGGATTTAGATATTGACCTTGATGCTTTGAGGGGACGGAATGATCCTCGCTGACACATCTGTTTGGATTGACTATTTTCATAATGGGCTCACGGCAGACTCAATGGAGTTTTTGATTGAAAAGGATATGCTGTGTATTAACGATGTGATTCTTGCGGAGTTGCTGCCGTCAATCAATCGGCGGGGGGGAAGGGGAGCTGCGCTCTCTTTTGCTCTCAATTCCGAGAGTCCAGTTACAAATTGACTGGAATGAGATTGAGTATATGCAGACTAAAAACTTGCGTTCTGGTATAAACAAGGTCGGCATTCCAGACTTGCTGATTGCGCAGAATGCCATTCAGAACAATGTGCCGCTCTTTACCTGCGATAAGCATTTTCTATTGATGAAAGCTTTATTCCCGCTACAGTTGTTTGAAGAAAATTTCTGATCGTATGGATACCCGTGATTTTTCCAAGCTTGAAGCTTACTATTCAAAATTCCACGAGGAGCACCGGCTGGGCACACGGCATGGGCAGGTGGAGTTTGCAACGTCTATGAAGTATATCCATGACTTTATTCCGCAGGGGAAGACGGTGAAAATCCTCGATGTGGGGGCGGGGACGGGGCGCTATGCTGTGGCGCTTGCGGCGGAGGGGCATGAAGTGACTGCCGTGGAGCCCGTGAAGCATAATCTGGAAATCCTTGAGGGCAAGCACAGCGGGGTGAGGTGCTGGCCGGGAGAGGCGAGGAACCTGTCTTTTCTGCCCGATGCCGCTTTCGACCTCACGCTGCTTTTCGGTCCCCTTTATCACTTGCACACGAGGGAGGATATGCTCCGTGCCTTTGCCGAGGCAATGCGCGTCACCAAGAAAGGCGGGGTGATTTTTGCCGCATACATAATGAACGAATACAGCGTGCTGACCTACTGCTTCAAACAGCGGCACATCCGCGAGGTGCTTGCCGCGGGGAAGCTCAGCGCAGATTACCACACCGTCGCGGGGGAAGACGAGCTGTACACCTACCTGCGGCTTGAAGACATCGATTCCCTGCGTGAAGAAGCAGGGCTTGAGCGCATAAAGATTATCGCGGCGGACGGAGCCGCAGACTACCTGCGCCGAGAGCTGAACGCGCTCGATGAAGAGGAGTTTGCGGCTTTTCTTTCATATCACCTCGCCACCTGTGAGCGACCCGAACTGCTCGGTGCCAGCTCCCATCTGATCGATATCCTCCGCAACGGCTGATGGGGCGCCTTGCGGTTCCGCGGGGTTTTCGCCGTCATCCCAGCGCGCGCAGACTTCCGCGCCTTCCTGCACTGCATCGGTGATGGTGGCGCGGAATGCGTCCATATAGTCCCCGAGCGCGGCGGCGGCTTCCGCGCAGTGCGTAAAGCATATATCCCAAAGCTCGTGGGCATCTGTGAGCACATCAAAGAGCGCGTCAAGGTTCCTGCCGTAGTAGGATGGCAGGGGGAGCGTCTGCGCAAGCAGTGCGTGGAGCGCATCCTTGTCGCGGGCTTGGGAGAGGTCTAGCGTGTATTGCATCTAGTTGTTCCTGTCGTAGAGGAGTTCGAAGCTTTCGTAGTGGTCGCCCGTGTAGTAGATGAGGCCGTCGCTTGAAAAGACGATGCGCTTTGCCCCGCGGGAATCCTTGCCTTTGGTGTCTATGTCGCATTCCGTATATGTGCGTCCCGCTTTTGCCGGCAGCTTTCCTTCTCGGTTGCCGAAGCTGTCGCCGCCTATGCTCTTGCCGGGCGCGTAGGCTTCGAGCCCTCCGCCCGTCCAGCCGAGTTTCCGCGCCTCTGTCTTGGTGATGAAGTTCTGCGGCAGGTGCCCGTAGATGTAAAGGTAGAGCGCCACGTCGTTCTTGGAGCTGTAGGAGCCTTTTTCGTTGAGCGCTTTTTTTGCAATCTGTGTGCTGAGTCCGCCTGTCTTGCCTGAAAGTCCTGAAAGTGTGGAACCGAACACGGCTGTTGCCGCTTCCTTGCGTTCGTTGAGGGCTTCCTGCGCCTGTTCTTTGGCATTGTTTATCGCCGCCTGTGCCTGTTCCTGTGCTTCCTTGCTGTAAGTTTGCGCCTGTTCCTTGGCTGCTTCCACGGATGTGGCTGCCTGTTCTGCAATGGCGCTTCCCTGTTCCTTCGCAGTTTCCAGAGCCTGCTGCACTTCCTGCTGTGCCTGCTCGCTGATGGCTTCTATCTTTGCCTGTGCTTCTTCACCGAGCGCCGCCGCCTGTTCCCTGGCATCGGCAAGCGCCTGTTCGACCATGGCTTGCGCTTCCTTTGCCTGTTCTGTGATGGCGTCTGTGTCTATGGGGGAAGTGCCTGTAAACGAGAGGGCTGTACTGGGAGCATGGCTGGCGGATACTGTTGTTTCCGTCGCTGTGCTCTGGATCGTGTTCTGCGCGGGGCTTTCCGTCTGTACGGGGACGGGTGTTTTCTCTTCTTCCTCTATGATGAGCGAGGTTTCCGGTGCGGCGGGCGTTTCCTGTTGTCCCCGCAAGAGGGTAAAGGCAAAGGCTCCTGCGAGCAGCAGCGCTATGCCTGCGGCAATGGCTATTTTTTTGTTCATCTGATTACTCCTTTAACAATGTACTCAAAATCACCGCCTCTGTTCCACAGTGCCATCGGCATGGGCAACGAAAGCGACGGGATGCAGCTTGGTGAAGAAGCCGCATTCCACCACGCCGGTGACGGCATTTATCCTGTCTTCCATGGAAGCGGCATCGACGGGCGCTTTCCACAGGCAGTCGAGAATCATATTGCCGTTGTCGGTGATGACGGGGCCCGCCTTGCGCACGCCCTCGCGAAGCACGCAGGACGCTCCCAATTCTGCGAGAGCGCGGAGCACAGGCACGCGGGCTTCGGCGATGATTTCCACGGGCAACGCGAAACCCGTTCCGTGAGAGGAAACGACCTTAGAGCTGTCAGCCACAATGGCAAAGACCTTGGCGTTATAAGCGATAATCTTCTCCCGAAGCAACGCAGCCCCGCCCCCCTTGATGAGCGAGTTGCCGGGACCAATCTCATCCGCGCCGTCTATGGCGAGGTCAAGACTGCCCCCTATAGCCTTGTCATTGAGCGTAAAGACGGGAATTCCCAGCTCCTCGCAGGCAAGCGTTGTCTGGAAGCTCGTCGCAACAGCCTTCACGTCCCGCAGGCTGCCGTCAGCGATGCGCTCCGCAAGCCGTTTTACCGCGGGCATAGCCGTAGAGCCTGTACCGAGACCGATTTTCATACCGCTGAAGATTTTTCCTTCCGCAATCAGTGTATCAACGGCAGTCTTTGCGGCAAGTACCTTCTGTTCGTTTTGAGAAAGCGCCATATTTTCCTCCAAAATCTTTCTATTATATATAAGTCAATATACTTCGCCCGTAAAGAGCTCAAACTGCTCGTAGCCCTGATAGCGAAGCATATCGTAGCCATTGCATACCGCACAGCCCGCTTCCGCAGCGCGAGCCATGATGGGCGTCACCTCCGGCACATACACTATATCCATAAGGATTTCCGTGCCAACAAATTTATAGAAGAAAAGAGGATCATTTTCCTCAGTGGACGGCGGAGTGCAGTTCATTCCCTTTGACGTTGTCTGTATGATGATGTCGCTGTACTTTTTCAAAAGTTTGTACGGCGCTTCACGAGGCTCCCACATCAGTCCCGCATACTCAAAATCATACAGAGCGGCAAGCTCCTTTGCCCTGACGACAGTCCTGTTAAATACGCACGCCTTGCCCTTAAGCATCTTGACCGCATACGCAACAGCCCTCGCTGCCCCGCCCGCCCCGATGATGGCCACCCTCTTGCCGGACAAATCCTTGAAGCCGGTGAAGCCCAAAATCGCACGGGCAAAACCGGAAGCATCTGTGTTATAGGCAGCCCACACGCCGTCTTTCTTAACGATGGTGTTGCTTGCACCTATTGCCCGAACTTTTTCATCGCAGTGTGCAACGACGGCGGGAACACGTTCCTTGTGGGGAACAGTGACAGACATTCCCTTGAAGCCGACAGCATCCGCAAAGGCAAACGCCTGCTCAAAGCTCTCCGAGCGCACGGGCACATAGACGGCATTGATATTGTGCCCCTTAAAGCCGCTGTTGTGCAGCATGGGGCTTGACGTGGCGGTAAGGGGCCAGCCGGTAATGCCGTAGAGTGCGGTATCCCGCCTGATGGACTTAAAGTGGTAGACATCGTTAAGCTGTATGGGGTCAAGCTGCGAAAGCTTCGGCACGTTCTCCACGGTTTCAACAGGAGAGCAGTAGGTAAGATAGTTCCCCAGCTTGGCGCTCAGAATGCGGGTAGGCACGCCGAGCGGCCCCATCGCTATGAGTATGTGCCCCCCTGATTCAAGCTTTGCAGCCTCTTCAAAGAGGATGCGCACATCATCGAGGGAATGGGGCATAAAGGCAATCTTGGGGATTTCAAAGCCCGTCGTGCACAGGTCTTTCACGCGCTGTATGAGGTTGGGGACAGGATTTTTCATATCATGTATGCTTCTGATGACCTTTGTGCCGAAAGCCAAGGCAGCATCCTGCAGGCTCGGCACGCGGAAATCTTCCTCAAAGTCCACATACTCGAAGTTTTTGTCCTTGTTCGCCTCGGCAAAGGAAAGCGCACGGGCAAAGAGTATCGTGCGGCCAGCCTCCCCCTCCTTGAACATACCTCCGTCAATGACGCGCCGCAGGGTCAGTATGCACGGTATGCCCGCCATCTGAGGGAAACGCTTTACGACAAGCCTGTCGTCATCGTTCAGGAAATCTGCACGCAGCTCCGCAATGTCCACATAGTCGCGGTATTTATCGAGAGTCTTAAGGTCCTCTGCAAGCGTAGCACCAGTCAGCGTCAGGCAAATCTTGGGACGGTCCATAATCTTCCACCCTGTTTTGGAATTTTCACTATTTTCTTCCATAAATAAAGGAAACAATGATATAATATCGTATCACAAATATTGGTGTAGTGGAAGCACTAAACCACATCAGGAGGACATTGTGGACAGTTTCGGACCATGGGGTATCATTCCGCCGCTCCTAACCATCGTGCTTGCGTTCATCACAAAAGATGTAATAGTCTCTCTCTTTCTCGGCATTTTTTCGGGAGCGCTCATCGTAGGACACGGGAACCCGCTTTCAGCACTCATCTGCCTTACCGATCTGATTTCTGACAATCTTGCTGACGGCTGGAACATCAGGATATTCCTGTTCTGCGCCCTGCTCGGCTCGCTTGTGGGCTTGCTCACCAAGACGGGCGCGGCAGGCAGCTTTGGACGCTGGGCATCTTCCAAGCTGAAAAACTCCCGCGGAAGCCAGCTGCTTGCGTTCTTCTTCGGCATCATCATCTTCATCGACGACTACTTCAACAGCCTGACGGTGGGAACCATCATGCGCCCTGTCTGCGACAAGACCAAGGTGCCCCGCGCAAAGCTTGCCTACATACTGGATTCAACCGCAGCCCCCGTCTGCATCATCGCGCCCATCTCCTCATGGGTAGTCACCGTTATGTCCATCGTGAGGGATGCCTCTGGTTTCCGTGACGCCGCGGGCAACTATACGCTGGGCATAAACGAATTCCAGTTCTTCATAAGGAGCATTCCGTACAATCTTTACGCGCTTGGAACGCTGCTCATGGTCGCGCTGGTCATCCTGCTTCGGAGGGATTTTGGTCCCATGAAGGCAAGCGAGGAATACGCGCTGAAAACGGGAAAGATGTATAATGAAGAAAAATACGGGGCTTCAAGCGGCAATCTGGATGAGGACGTGGTAAGCAGGGCAAAGCCTTTTGATATGCTCTTCCCCATCATCGTGCTCATTGCAACGGCAATCCTCTTCTTTCCGCTCACCACCTGGTTCGGAGCCATCGACGGGGAATCTGTCACCAGCTTTGCGCAGGCGGTACGCTCTATGAGCATAGGGGATGCATTCAACAATACGGATTCTTCAAAAGCGCTTATGTACGCCATAGTCATCACCGTGGCGGTCACTTACATCTATTATCTCTGCCGCCGCCTGCTCACCCTGCCGGAAAGCAGCGAGGCACTGCGCAACGGCATCAAGTCCATGGTTCCCGCGCTCGTCATACTCGCCATGGCATGGGCAATAGGTTCTCTGATTAAAACTCCCAAGAGCGAAGGGGGACTGGGACTGGGCTACTACCTCAGCTCGCTCGTTTCGGGAGGCTCCTTCCCCATCGGCATACTGCCAGCCATCATGTTTGCATTCAGCGCGCTGATTGCCTTTTCTACGGGCACCAGCTGGGGCACTTTCAGCATCATGATTCCCATTGCAATGCCAATCGCCACCGCGCTTGCAAGCTCCCGCAACTACGGGGATGCGGCGGCGATAAACATCGTGCTCATCACGATTGCCGCTGTGGTGGGCGGCGCGGTCTTTGGCGACCACGCTTCACCCATCAGCGATACGACCATACTCTCCTCCACGGGGGCAGGAGTCCCCCATCTGGAGCATGTCGCCACGCAGATGCCCTACGCTCTCTTTGTGGCGGCTTCCGCCTTTATCAGCTTTGTTGTGGGCGGACTCTTGATGAACCTCGCCGTCTGCTGGCTCGTCATGCTTGCCTGTATGGCTGCGGGCATAGCGTTTCTGCCAAAAATCATCCGCAGCTAGACGGCACGACCGACAGGCAATTACTCCTTGATGCGCTTGATGCGTAAAATCTTGCAGATAGAAAGCTTCTGCGTGCTGCCATCGGGGAGCACGAGCACCACGTCTGCATCTCCCTCCTTTTTGGAGAGGGACTTGGGGCGGCCCACCAGCACCTTTGCCCCGTGGTCAATCTCCACTTCTACACGGCTCTCTATCTGTATGGCAGTTTCAACGATGTGCAGCTTGCCCTGATAGTCCATACCTATTGCCTCAAGCTTTTCAAAGCGAACGCTGCTGCCGCGCAACTGTACGGGGTTCACCACGATGCGCTTTTCCACGCGGTTCAAAAGCCCTTCCTTCTGGTCTGCGGGAATATTCATGGCACGGACAGAATCTTTAAGCCCTTGGAGGAACTGCTCCTGTTCTTCCTCGCTCGAAAGCTTGAACGTAACACTCGGCTCCTGCCCGTCCCCCTGCTTTTGCACGCCGCCGTCATCCTTCTGGGCAAAGAGGGAATCCCGCTTTGTTTCATGCAGCGGCAGGAATGCAAGCAGGTCCCTGCGCTCGGGCGCGGAACGCACCCTGCCGATGAAGTCCATGCCGCCCCGAGCCACAATCATGCGCGCCTCTTCGTCATTTGCAAAATGCAGGAGGAAGATTCCCGGCGCAAGCACCTCGTCTATGTAATGGGAGATGCGGGGGTTCCGCCGTATTTTCTGCTCATTTTCCGGCGGCACCTTGAGCACATAGCCATGGTAGAGCGCGGCAGACGAGAATGACGCATACCATTCCTGCAGCGACACTTCCAGATTTTGCGGCAGCTCGTAAGAGCAGTACTTTCCCATCTCCTTAAGGATGCTCTCCGGCGTGTGGCCCACGTCAAAGGCACGCATGGCGCTCTGCTTGGTAATCTCAAAGACACCCGCCGTGTCACAGCTTATGACGTTCAAAAACTTTATGAGCGGCAGGTAGCTTTCAAGCTTGAGCCCCGGCATGATTGTCACGGAGAAGCCCGCGTCTATGGTCAAAAAGCTCTTGCGGGCAGCGGGCGCAGGAGCTTTCAGCGGCGCAAAGCCGGAAGACACCCTCAGCACGGCGGCACCGCTTTTATCAGTGGCACAGGCATACAGCAGACCGAGAGACATACAGACATCTATCATAGTGCTCATCACATCGGCATCTATGGTCTGCTGCGAGCTGGCGTTTGCCATGATCTGGGAAAAGCGGCTCCATTCGCGCAGGTCGCTGCCGCTGTTTTCCTTTACCAGAAAAGCAAGCTTAAGTATCATATCCTTCGTGCAGCCCTGCGGAGGAATATTGCTCACCACGTCGAACAGCAGCTGGGCATGGGTGCGGAGCGTGCTGCGGGAAAACTTGCCGCTCGCCGCCGCGCAGATGTAGGCATACTGCATATCTTCCTGCAGACTTGAAAATGTAGACCAGTAATCCCAGTTGATGACAAGCTTGAAATTCTCCTCCTTGAAGAGCCCCAGGCTTATGAACGCCTTTACGAGGACCTGCAAGACGGACAAGTCGCCAAAAATCTTCTGCAGCTCAGGGGAATTGCGCCGCTTTATGATGCCATCCCCCTTGCAGCATTCGGGATGTCCCAGAATATAGGAGACAAACGCCGCTATCAGCTGGGAAGAGACCACAGGCGGCACCGTCTCGTACTCCTCCTGCACGACAGCCGTCGGCAAAAGCTGTTCCAGCGTAAGCACCTGTTCAAGGCTGTCCTCAAGCAGCGGGGTTATATGCAGGAACTTCTTTTCAGACTTCTCTTCCCTGTCCTCATAGATGAGCAGGCGCTGCTTCAGGTTGGCAACGTGGGTATACAGCTCGGAAAAAGACGGCAGGGCAAAGAACTCTGCAAGCTTTTCCAGCGTGATATTGGAAATAAAGCGGACGGCGGCAATCACGCGGAGGTCTTCGGGCGTCAGCAGGCGGATGATGGCTGCCTTGTTTTCATCCTTGCGAAGAAAGGCGCTCAGGTCTTCTATGAGGTTCTGCTTGTTGTAAGGCGTCTGCACCTCGCCAAGATACATACGGATTATGTCGAAAAAATCATCATCGGGCAGGGTCGCCAGGCATTTCCTCCATGCAATGATGCGCTGAACTTTTGGATCTAAAACCATCACTTTACTCCTTCTATCATGCAAGCTTCCATTAACTCATCGAGACTGGAACTATCTACATACCTCATGATGCGATACGAATATCCCTGCTCCGCAAGAAACTTCTGGCGGTTCGCGCCGAAGTCTTCTTCCACCGTGTTGCGGGTAATCAGGGTAAAAAAGCGGGACAGGCGCTCTTTGGGGCGCAGGATGCGTCCAAGTCGCTGTGCCTCTTCCTGACGGGAGCCAAAGCTGCCGCTCACCTGTATGGCTATGCTCGCGTCGGGCAGGTCTATGGCGAAGTTTGCCACCTTGCTGACCACGAGCACCTTTATCACCCCGCTGCGGAAGTCCGCGTATATCCTGTCGCGCTCCGTGTTGGGGGTCTTGCCCGTGATGATGGGGGCATGAAGCAGGGATGCCGCCGCCTGCAACTGGCCGATGTACTGGCCGATGACGAGGATTTTGTCTTGGGGAAAGCGCTCCACAAGCTCCTGCACCACTTGCAGTTTCTTTTCATTTTCGCTTGCAAGCCGATGCTTTATCCTCGCACCCGCAATGGCATATTCTATCTCTTTGTCAGCCTCAAGGTCTATCCTGACTTCCACACATTCGGCGCTGGCAATCCACCGCTCTCGTTCCAGCTCCTTCCACGGCACATCGTAGCGTTTGGGACCGACAAGGGAAAAGACGTGCCCTTCGCAGCCATCTTCCCTGACGAGCGTTGCGGTAAGCCCCACTCGGCGCACCGCCTGCAGCTCCGCAGCCACCCGGAACACGGGAGCCGGAAGCATATGCACTTCGTCATAAATCACCAGCCCCCAGTTGTTGTTGCGGAACAGCGAAAAGTGCGGATACGGACCCTCTTTGTCGGGCCGCCAGGTGAGTATCTGGTAGGTGGCTACGGTGACGGGCTTTATGAGCTTCTCCTCCCCCGTATATTCCGCCACCTGCTCGCGCGTCAAATTCGTCTTGTCAAGCAGCTCGCCAATCCACTGGTGCACTGCCGAGATGTTCGTGGTGACGATAAGCGTATTTGTACGGAGATGAGCCATGATGTTCATCCCCACTATGGTCTTGCCCGCTCCGCAGGGAAGCACTATCGTTCCAAAGCCTGTTCCCGGGCGACCGTCGCCGATGAGCGAACGGGCTGCCGCTTCCTGATAGTCGCGGATAGCGAAGGGCTTGCCAGACAGCGTTGTTTTCCGCAGTACAATATCCAGCGGCTCGCCATCGACGAGGGGTACATCATCCTTCACCGGCCAGCCTATCTTGAGCAGGTTCTGCTTTACCGTGCCCCTGTCCGTCAGCGGCAGGAGGAAGCAGAAGCTTTTTTCAACATCGCTCAGCTCCACGCCGGAGTCATCGGCAGGGGGCTGATATTCACAGTCGCGGAGCATCTTTTTTGCAAAAGGGTTCGCTCCTATTTCCTTGTACACGTAAGGGGAATTTGACACGAGGTAGAGGTAGGGGACTTTCTGTCCGCCTTCTTCCATGACGGGACCGGGCACAAGGCGGAGTTTTCCGAAGCGCAGCGCTGTTTCCTGCATCCACATCACGACGGACTGAGGAACTTCATAGCGCGCAAAGTCTTCAAGCGTGGCAACCGCCATCTCGCTCGTAAAGCCGGCGCTTGCCGCATTCCACAGGGAGAGGGGGCTGAGCTGATAGGTGTGCAGATGCTCGGGCGAGCGCACCAATTCGGCAAAGGGGATGAGCGCGTCGGCACATTCCTTCGCTCGGGGCGCATGTACGTCGAGCAGCAGGGTCCTGTCAGACTGTACAATCAAGGGGTTGTCAAACTGTGGCATAGCTAGTTATTATACCACAAAACATGCAAATTGTTTTCTATATTGTGGAATTTTTTTTAGAAAGCTGTGTGATTTTGCTTTCCGTGTTGTAAAAATCCCCGTTCGGGTGTAATAGCCAGCTCGCCATTAAAATCACGGTGCCCACTTTACCGCAGTGCTTTTTTTCGGTACAATACAAGCCTTATGGAATTTACGCAAGAACAAATCGATGCATTGGCTGTCAATGAAGTCGAAATCATGAAGAAAATAGCCGCGGAGCTGAACATCCAGCTGTATCAGGTAAACGCGGTCATCAGTCTGGTTGCCGAGGGCTGCACCATCCCCTTTATTTCCCGCTACCGCAAGGAAAAGCACGGGTCTCTTGACGAGGTACAGGTACGGGACTGCGACCACCTCTTTACTTCGTATAAAAACCTTGAAGAGCGCCGCATTGAGATTGTGAAGGGCATCTTCAACCAGAACAAACTCACCGAAAGCCTCTACAACGCCGCTATGAATGCAAAGACGCTCACCGAGCTTGAAGACCTGTGGGCACCCTTCAAGAAGAAGAAGAAAACGCGCGGTATGGTCGCTGCTGAAAAAGGCCTTGAACCGCTTGCAGATGCCATGGCAGAGCTTGACGACAAGGCGCTGGAAGCAAAGGCCGCCGAGTTCATAAAGACCGATGCAGAGGAGGAAGCGCTGAACGTACCCACCGTGGAGGCCGCTATACAGGGTGCAAAGGACATCGTTGCCGAGCGCGTGTCCCAGGACACAAAGAACCGCGAGGCAATCCATGATCTGTATATGGCTTCCGGCAGCATTGAAACCAAAGGCATTGTTCCCGAAGGGCAGGACGAGGAAACCGTCAAGAAGAATTCCACCTATCAGATGTACTGGGACTACAGCGAGCCGCTCAATCAGGTAAAGCCCCACCGCATACTTGCCATGAACCGCGGCGAGCGCGAGGGCATGCTGGAAGTGAGCCTCAACGTAGCGGTGGACGACGCAGTAAAGGAAATCCAGAAAAAGTACAAAATCCCCAACAGCCACTATGGCGCTGCCATCGAAGACGGCGTAGTGCGCCTCCTTTCCCCTGCCGTCCTGCGCGAAATCCGCAGCGACGAGAGCAATGAAGCAGACGAGCACAGCATAGGCATTTTCAGCGGCAACCTGCGCAACCTGCTGATGACACAGCCCATCAAGGGCAGCCGTGTTCTGGGCATTGACCCCGGAATCCGCACCGGCACAAAGTGCGCCGCCTTAGACGAAACGGGTAAGTACCTTGGCTATTTCCTCATCAAGCAGGTAGTTGCGCCGGAAGAGGCGTACAACTTGCTCAAGATTGCCATCAAGAAGTATGACATTCAGGTGGTGGCAGTGGGCAACGGCACGGGCAGCCAGGAAGTGCAGGCAATCGTGAGCAAGGTAATCAGTGACAATTATCCCGACGTGCGCTACACGGTTGTCGATGAAAGCGGTGCCTCTGTGTATTCCGCAAGCGACATTGCGCGCGAAGAGTTCCCCGAGCTTGACCTGACCATACGAGGTGCCATCAGCATGGGGCGCAGGCTGCAGGATCCCCTTGCCGAGCTGGTAAAGATTGATCCCAAGGCAATCGGCGTGGGCCAGTATCAGCACGATGTGAACCAGAAAAAGCTTTCCGACACGCTTGACGAAGTGGTGAGTTCCGTTGTGAATCAGGTGGGCGTAAATCTGAACACGGCTTCTGCCTCCCTGCTCAAATATGTTTCGGGCATCAATTCTTCCCTCGCAAAGAAAATCGTGGCATACCGCGATGCGAACGGCAAGATTACAAGCCGCAATGACTTGATGAAGGTGAGCGGACTTGGCCCCAAGGCTTTCGAGCAGTGCGCAGGCTTCCTGAAGATTCCCGAGAGCGAGAACCCTCTGGACAACACCTGGGTGCACCCCGAAAACTACGAGGTAGCAAAAGAGGTGCTGCCTCTCGTGCAGAAAAAGGAAAAGCTTTCCGCCGAGCAGAAGAAGCAGCTTGAAGAGAAATACAAGGTTGGCGAGACAACCATCAACGATATTATGGAAGAACTTGCCAAGCCAAACCGTGACCCGCGCGACGGCTATCCCGCCCCCATCATGCAGAAGGGAGTGGTCAAGTTTGAAGACCTGAGCGTGGGCATGAAGGTAACGGGGAAAATCCGCAATGTTGCAGATTTCGGCGCCTTTGTGGACATAGGTCTGCACGAAACAGGGCTTATCCACATCAGCGAGCTGAGCGACAGCTTTGTTGAGAACCCCATGGACGTGGTGAAGGTTGGCGACGTGCGCGAATGCACGATTATCGGTCTTGACGCTGACCGCAAGCGCATAAGCCTTTCGCTCAAAAGCGATGCCGCAAGCCGCATACAGCACGAGGGCATGGGCTCCTCATCCGGCGAAGCTGGGGGTGTGAAGAAGCGCGTTGTCATCGTAAAGAAAGGCTCGGCTCATGCAGCCGCCCAGAAGGGCGATCGTCCCCGCCGCGAGCGCCCGAACTACGGCAGCGACGACGGCCTGCGCTACAATCCCTTCGCGGAATTATTGAAAAACAGGAAATAATGTACAAGGGCACCTCAAAAAACTCACGTATGGTGATTTTTTTGAGGGCCTGCTTTTCCACAATATAATACGAGGAACAGGTCTACCTTATGTCCGCCCTCATCGACGTAAAAGTGCCCCGCAAAAACTGCTTGCGTTTTCCACCACCCCATGCAGCGTATCTGGTCCACAACGGGGACAACTATCCTGTGTATGCCGTGAACTGGTACCATGCCATTGCCTACTGCAACAAGCGGAGCCTTAAGGAAGGGCTGCCCCCTGCTATACGATTAAGGGGATCTATGACTGGGACAGGATTTCATACAAGGATGTTCCAACGGAAAAGAACAAGGCATGGGATGCCGCCAGCTGTGACTGGAATGCCAATGGCTACCGGCTGCCTACGGAAGCCGAGTGGGAATACGCTGCCCGTACAGGGGACAACACTACGAACGCGCTTACGTGGAGCGGCACAAGGTCGGAAACAAAGCTGGGGGACTATGCGTGGTATCAGGAAAACAGCAAGGTTCCTAAAACTTTCACATCGTACTTTGGGAAGAGAGATGGCTATAAATGCCAAGCACACGAGGTCAAGACCAAGAAGCCGAATGCATAGTACGCACGGCTTCTTCTTTGGTCAACAACGAATCCTCTCATTCTTCCCTTTCCTCATCCGGCAGGACAGATTTAGGCATCACCGTCTTGGGCCGCTCCTTCTTTTCCGCCTGCTGTGCCGAAATGCGGGCGGGAGAGCCGCGGCGCAGCAGGCGGGGGTCGAGCTTGGTGGCAAGTTTGAACTTCGCTATTACCCAGTCGCAGAGACGGGAATACAGCACCATGTCAAGGATAAGCCCGCCGAGGAAGCTGAGCATCCAGGCAAACAGGAGGACGGTCGGATTATCTATGCGCAGAATGACTCGCAGCAACAAGGTGCTGACAACAGCGAGCAAGACGATGACCAGCAGCGTCATCACGATGTTGACAACCGTAGCGGCAAGCACAAAGAGGATTGTGAAAGCTTTTTTTGTCATTGTTTATCTCCTTTTGAAGAATCTTTCGCTTGCAGGAAGAAGGACAGCGCAAACAGCAGCGCACAGATGACGACTGACATATCCGCCACGTTGAAGGTAGGCCAGCGTTCCATCCCGAAAATATTGAAAAAATAGCAGTCAACAAAGTCCACTACGCCCTCTGGCCGGAAAAAACGGTCAATGAGATTACCAAGCCCCCCTCCTATGATGCCACAGACAGCCCAGCGTTGCAATCGGGTAAAGACATTGCTGCGGAAGTAAAAGATGAGCATAAAGATTATGATGACGAGCGGCATGATGGCAAAGAGCCGCAGCCTCACAGGCGCAGAAAGTCCTGAACCAAGACTGAAAGCCACCGCCTTGTTGCGCACATGGATGAGGCGGACATAATCGCCGATTACGGAAATTACCCCCTCATCGGAAAAAGGGCTAAGGCGGGGAATGTAGCGCACAACCAGCGCTTTGCTTATCTGGTCGGCAATGATGACTATCGCCGTCAAGACGAGGGGCAGTAATTTTTCTGAAAGAGGCTGTCTTTCTTGCGTATCTTGCATAGGCTCCCAGTATATCGAACTTTGCATGAAAAGTCTATGGAGTGAGAGATTTTGCGATGGCAGTTTCAAGCTCCACGGCGAGATGGTTTGCCGTATACAGGCTGCCATCGCGGGAAAGCTTCAGCATCGCGGCAAGCAGCGGGTCCGTGTGTTCGACAAGTCCCCAGCCTGGGGCAGGATTGTCTTTCAGCTCCGCAATATCCGCAGTGGCAAGGACGGTACGACCTTCTTTCTGTATGCCGAGAAAGCTTTGCGGCGGAATGGCATCGCCTGCAAGGACGACGGAAGAAACGCCTTCCCCTGTCACAATGGCAAGCAGCACTTCCGCCATATCTATGAAGCAGTCCGCTTTCTGTGAATCTTCCCATGCCTTGTATTCATCGGGGGAGCGGAGGCGCATATTGCAGAACGTGGCGCGGCGGAAGGGCTTTGTGTAGGCAAGCTTCCCCTCCTGACCGAAAGCCTTGCCGTAAAAATCCGCCGCGTAGACAGTGTTTCCGTCGCGGGCAAGCTTGACCAGAAGCGGTTCGTAGAGCCGCACCGTGGCGCAGTCCGAAGGCAGAAAGAGTATGGTCTGCCCCGTCTTTGCCTCGTCTTTGGGAACGTATTTGCTTACGAGGGCTGCTTTTTTTTCAAATGGCTTTCCCTGTGGCGTAAAGCCCTCCGCAAGATTACCGCAGTAAGCGGTCTGCGTCCTGACGACGCCGTACTTCTGCAAGTTCACCTGTACAGGGCGGAAAAACACGATGAGAGCCACGAGGGGAACGAGCAGAAAGAGGTTTATGAGAGAGCTCAGGATAAAAAGAATGCCGTAATGGTCAACGATGAGGTTGTCGTTCAGCCGCAAAAGCGCGCGGAAATTCCAGATGAAGACAGAAAAAGAGAGGATAAGCACAGCGAGGGCTTGCAGCGACAGCCCCCAGGAGATGATAAAGAGGCAGGACAAGACAAGGCTCAATGCAGGCAGGGTAGCTACGGGGTCGGTGCGGGCATCCCGAATAAAGAAAATCCTCGCGCAGCTTATGATGAGCAGAAGCGCAATCACAAGCTCGCCCATCGTCTCTTGTGTCAGGGGTAACATCATGCCCGCCATTCTAACGCAAAAAAAGCGCTTCTGCTAGCTGTTTTTTGCTTTAAATAAAGTCCGGCAGCTGATATACTGTAGGTATGGCACAGGAAAAGAAGACGGTGGATGTTTCTAAAATCCGTTCAGCAATACAGTCAGGAAACCCTTTGGTTTTCATGACATACACCTTTCCCCGTCAGGCAGAAAGCTATATGGATGAGGTCATCAAGGTCTTTCTGACAGAAATAGGGCAGACGCAGCTGGCAGAGCTCTTTGCCTACTGTCTGAGGGAGCTGGTGAACAATGCGAAGAAAGCAAACGCAAAGCGCATCTATTTCGAGCACAAGCGCCTCTCCATCTTTAAGAGTGCCGATTACGAGGAAGGCATGTCTACCTTCAAAAAGGATATGCTTGAAAATCAGGAGCACTACCTCGCAGAACAGAAAGCGCGGAAGATGTATATCAAAATCTTCCTCACGGCAAAAAACGGCACCGTAACGCTGGAAGTGCGCAACAAGGCGGAGCTGACCGTCTTTGAGTACAAGCGCATCCACGACAGGATAACCCGCGCCATGCAGTTTGCATCAGTGGAAGAAGGATTCGTCAACCTGCTCGATGAATCCGAGGGAGCGGGCTTTGGGCTTGCCATGCTTATGCTCACCCTGCGCAAAATAGGGCTGTGCGAGGAAAACTACCGCGTGCTCTGCGAAAACGGCGAGACAATCACCCGCCTTACTATGCCCTACAGTGCGGAGTCCCAAAGGCAGATTTCCACGCTGTCAAAACAGCTGGTGGAACTCATCAACGGGCTTCCCGAATTTCCAGAAAACATCAACGCCATCAACCGCCTCATCAACAATCCCAACAGCAAGATGAGCGACATCGCCATAAAGATTTCCAACGAGGTTGCGCTGACGGGGGAACTGCTCAGGCTTGTGAACTCTGCGGCGTTCTCCCTGTCCACGCCGTGCAGCTCCATAGGCGATGCAGTAAAATTTGCGGGCATACGGGGCATTCGGAACCTGCTCTTTTCCATTGGCTCCATGCAGTCCCTCAGCGTGGATTCCACCGAGCGCAAGAAAGCCCTCTGGAGCCATTCTTCCTGTGTGGCGTTCTATGCATACAACCTCGCCCGCGTCTTCTTCAAGCCGGGGGCTGGCAAGGAATTCATCGAGGACAGCTATGTATGCGGACTCCTGCACGATATGGGCAAGATTGTCTTTGAGTCCGCCCATCCTGCAATTTATGAAAAGATAAATGCGCTCTGTGTACGGGAAGGGGTGTCCCAGGATTTCTTTGAGCAGATGGTGGCAGGCGCAAACCATGGCGAAATCGGCGCGAAGGTTGCAGAAAAGTGGAATTTTCCTTCTATTATTACAGACATCATCCGCTATCACCATGAGCCGGAGCGTGCTCCGGAATCGATATGGCGGCTTGCGGCGCTTATCAATTTTTCAGACCAGCTGGTACACTACAAAGACGGCTCGGTGGAGTTCGCGCAGTTCAATCCCAAGGTGCTTGCCCTCTTCAATATCAGCGGGGAAGGACAGGTGCGGCAGCTGAGCGAACAGCTCAGCGCTCGTTACCAAAACGGCGGAGGGCACTGACCCACGCCTGCATAAGGATGCCAAAGGCGACCCCCACGTTGAGCGATGCTTTCAGCCCCGTCATAGGAATGGAGACCCGCCCGTATTCAGCGCGGGCAAGCGCTTCCGGGCTTACGCCAAGCTCCTCTGAGCCGATGATGACCGTACCCTCTTTGGGAAAGACAAAATCCGCAATATCAGTGCCGCCCGTTTCCAGAACGAAGACGGGCTTGTCGCGCGGCAGCTCGTCAAGCGTGCAGCGCGTGTAGCCCAGCGTCTGTATACAGCCCATAGCGCTGCGCTGCGCCTTGCTGTGCTCCGGGTCAGTGCAGAGCGGCGAAAGAAACACCCTGTCACAGCCCATAGCCTCTGCGGTGCGAAAGATGGAACCAAGATTAAAGGGAGAGCGTATATCCTCTGCGTATACAGAGACATTGGGAAAATAAACTCTTTTTGCATTATCCTGCGCTTCCGCTGCATGGGGGGCAATAACCAAATCCCATTCGGCAGGAAAAGTACCTATGATGGCAAGCAGGGCATTGCGGGCGCTGTTGCACACCCTGCGTTCGTCAAAATTCTCTACGGCAAGCAGCCGCCGCAATTCCACGGCAGCTTCAGGCGCAAGCTTGGGGTCTTTCAGCAGTATATCTGCCACAGTCCGAATATATGCCTTCCGGCTCAGCCGGGGAAAGCTGTACGCGGTTCCTGTCTCCGCTATGCCGGCGATGTCCCGCTCCAGTTCTCCAAAGGTCAGCGCCAGCTTGCGGCGCTTCTGTCCCGCTTCAAGCTGGAAGAGCCTGTCTGGTGCAATCATAAAAAAGCCGTCAGTAGGCGAGCTTTACGAGGTCAAAGAGGTCATCGCTCGTCATGCTCCGCGGCAGGCTGTTCACAAGCTCAAGCTGCCCCGCATCCTCAACGGCGAGGGAAAGCTGCTCTATGCTCAAGGACAGGTCTTTCAGGCGGGCGGGCAGGTTCGCCTTTGCAATCTTCTTCCGCACGTAGTCGGCAAGGTCTGTCGCAGCCTTTGTGTTATCGGCATCAGAAGCGGTGACGCGCAGGATGTGCGCAAGCTTTGCAAGCCTGTCCAGCCTGAACTTTGAGGCATCATCTATGATATATGGAAGGAGGATGGACGCGGTGAGCGCGCGGGAAATGGAAAAGCGTGAATTCAGGCAGAGCGCAAGCAGCGAGCCTGCGCCGATGGAAGCAGTCGCCGCCGCCAGAGATGCCATACAGCCGCCCTGACTCTGCAAGACCTCCTGCGGGGTAGTCATATCAAGCGAGGGACTGCCGTTTACCGCATAGCCGAGCAGTTCCACGGATTTTTCAACGAGCATATCGCTGAAAAAATTGGACTTCGGGCTCAGATAGGCTTCCAGCGCGATGCCGAGTGTCTCCAAGAACATAGAGGCGCTCTGGTTGTCGGAAAGCGAAAGCGTGAGGTTGGGGTCGCAGAGCACTGTCTTGCACAGATTCTTCTGTCCTTTCAGGAGCTTGGTCATGGAAGAGCGGGAATCGACGAGGGGAATGCAATCGGAAAAAATAAAACAGTCGCGGATGGTTGACGGAACGCAGATGAGGGGAAGCGGTTCCACCGCCGTATTGTTCTGTTCAATCGCCGTGTAGATGTCGCGGCTGTCGTTATAGAGCGATGCCACCGCGCGTCCGAGCGTGACCGCTTTGGTGCCGCCTATGGCGATAAGGCCTGAAATGTGTGCCTGCCGTGCCAGCGCAAGCGCATTGGCTACCGTCTTGGTGTCAGCACGCTCCGCCATATTGTCAAACATAAAGAAGTCCAGCTTTCTGTCGGTAAGCGGCTGTACGATTTTATCTCCTGAACCAACCTGCCGCAGCGTGGGGTCAATGATCAGCATGAACTTATCGCCCCACGGCCTTACAAATTCCCCAAGACGGCTTGTTGTATAAGCCCCTAATACAATATTCTGTTGGATTCTAAAGATAAAATCAGCCATACTATTCTTCCTTGCTTATAAAAAAAGGACGGAATAGCAGGCTTCCGTCCTTTTCCCGTATCATAATCTAAAACTTAAAGACCGTACGCGCTCAAAATCTTGTCCGCAGTGGCGGCAAGCGTAGCCGCACTGAAGTAATTCGGATCCTTAAGCTTTTCCCTTACAGCTTCTATGCGGTCCATGCGAACATCGGGGGTTTCCCTCGCTATCGCAGTCAGCTTCTGAGCTTCAAGCATCTCCTTCGCTTCTTCAGAAATGCTTATCTCATCGACACCCATGGACACGGGATAAGGCGTAGATACACGTCTGTTACCCTGCAGATTGTTTAGCGGATTAACCGAAGCAATTTTGTCTATCATCATACCTAACCTCTCATACTTATTATCGGAAAACACACTTAAAAGTTTAGCACTTTTAAGCCCTTGCTCCTGAAATAAAGACTGCGAATTCTCCCAGAATTTTCTCTCTGGAAGCGTAGTCTGCCAGCACTTCGCTCGCCGTTCCCTCCGTTATCTCCTCGTGCAGCTTGGTCAGCTCCCGTCCCACAACCACACGACGTCCACCGTCTATATCGGAAATATCCGCCAAAAGTTTACTTATTCTGAACGGGCTTTCATAGAGGATGACTGCCTCTTCCCGTGCCATAAGCTCCTGCAGGCGCCGCTTTCTGCGTCCCGGCTTGGGGGAAAGAAAGCCTTCAAACACGAGCGTCTTGCCGCCCGCCCCCGCTACGCTTACAAGCGCGGCAAAGGCACTCGGTCCGGGAATCGGCAGCACCGTATGCCCCGCTTTCCTTGCCAGTTCCGCAAGCACCGCTCCCGGGTCGCTTATGCCGGGCGTTCCCGCATCGCTCGCATAGGCGACTTTCTGCCCTTCATCGAGGAGGGCGATTATCTTCTGTGCGGCTGCCTCCTCGTTCTGCGCGCGGCAGCTGATGAGTGGCTTGCGAATGTCAAAGTGCGTCAGCAGTTCCAGCGTATGCCGCGTATCCTCTGCGGCAACGACATCGACAGCCTTGAATGTCTCCAAGGCGCGGAACGTTATATCCCCCAAATTCCCGATGGGCGTTGCCACCATGTATAATTCCGACACACTTTCATTGTACACAATTTTATCTTAAAAGTCCATCTTTTTTTAGGTGATTTTCACAAAAACTGGCGATTTGCTGTAACTTGCATTGCTCGCATTTGTTATGTCATCTTTGTCTGCACGATGGAGCCGGGGGACAGCATAAAGCTTGCCCTGCCCAACACGTCGCCGGCAAGGTGGTCAAGCTCCAATACTTCTGTGGTGCGCGTGAATGACAGGGGCAAGGTGAACGTGGAAGATTAGCAGGGGCGGCGCTTCCACGCGCCTTCATACTAAAACTGAAATAGTCCGTGTCTCGGTTCTGAAATCGACGAGTCATGAGTTGCGACTCGTCGAGTCACGAGTTCGGACTCGTCGGGTCGTGACTTCGGACTCGTCGAGTCGCGGTTCCAAACTCGTTCGGTTTGCAAAACGAAAAAATTCTGTTAGTTCTGTTCAAAAGCGTATGCCTCATCAATTATATATATGAGGGATTACGATATGAACATGGATACAAAGATTTCCGCCGACATGGATGCCGCAGATATAAACGCGCGGTACGACCACGCCTGCAAGACATTGCTCGCCGAAAAGTACATTCTCGCTTGGATTATGAGGGACTGTCTTGACGAGTACAGGGACATATCAATAGAAGATATTGTCACGAAGTACATCGAAGGCACGCCGCAAATCGGCGAGGTTCCCGTTATGCCGAATGAGACGAATGCCGCAATCCGTGGCATCGGCACCGAGGACACAAGCATAAACGAGGGCTGCATAAGCTATGACATCCGCTTTATGGCGACAGTGCCCTCGACAGGGAAGCCAATACAGCTTATAATAAATGTGGAAGCCCAGAATGACTTTTCACCCGGCTACCCGCTAGTAAAGCGCGCGCTGTACTACTGCGCCCGCATGATTTCTGCGCAGTATGGAACGGAATTCGGCAAGATGGATTATGCTAAGATTAAGAAAGTCTATTCCATCTGGATCTGTATTGACCCGCCGAAAAAACGGCGCGGGACAGTCACGGCGTACAAGATGCGGGAGTGCGACCTTGTGGGAAAAGCGGAGGAGCCGCTTGCCAACTATGACCTGCTGACGGTAGTGATGGTCTGTCTTGGCGGAAAGCGGCGCAGAGCCGTGTTGCGGCTTTTGAATACGCTGTTGTCCAAAACGACAAAAGTGGCAACAAAGAAGAAGGTTCTGGAGCGGGATTTTAACATTCCGATGAATACGAAATTTGAGGAGGAGGCAACATTTATGTGCAATCTAAGTGAAGGCGTTTACAAAAGAGGTTACGACAAAGGCAAAGCGCAAGCTGTCTGGACATTGATGAAAACGGCGAATGTGACGAAGGAGAAGGCTATGGATTTGCTTGAAATACCGCCGGAAAAGCGGGAAGCTTACGGGAAGCTTGTGCAGAAAATGGGGCAGGGAAAGTCTGTGTTGTAAGCAGCAATGGCAGTCGCTGTGTTGCGGCTGCCATTTTCGTTGTCAGGCAGAAATGCAGCGGCAGAAACAATCGCAGTCTTTATGTACCAGAATTACAAGTTCCCGTGACAGTTGCCCCCGTCCCAATAGTGACACCGCTGGTGCCTGCATCAATATCTTTATAGTTTTCTGTATTGGTTTCACCAGCTTTAGCAGTAACAGTTCCGCCTGAAATGGTGATTTTGCCACAGGAAGCTATGCTCGCCACTCCTCCCTTGCCAATACCGGCACCTCGGACAGTAGCTGTAGCCTCAATTTTTCCGCCAGAGATGGTAATAGTACTACATTGTGAGGAATGACCAGACCCAATACCGGCACCGCCGCCGTCAAGCTCGTAGCTGATGGTATATGTCTCCGCCGTCCACTTCGCGTAGAGCGTGATGTCTGACGTTATCGCGGTGCTAAAGCTGAATGTGGATGTGCATCCGCTGTCGCTGTACCAGCCGTCAAAATTATAGCCCGTCTTTGTCGGGCGGGGGCTGGCAGAAGCGCGGACTTGCCGCTTGCCACCGTCTGGGATGCAACGACACACCCCCCGTCGGTATCAAACGTCACCGTATAGCTTTGCCCGCTTCCGCCCGAGCTTGTCATACCCGAATCATCTTCTGTCTGCGCAGTGACAGCGGGGTCATCATCGTCATCGTTTGCCGTCTGGCAGGACGCAAAGGCAAAAGCCAGTGCCAGAGCCATAAGCGACATCGCAAGTTTCATCACATCTTTCATAGAGTTCTCCCGTTACGGACAGGGAGACATACCGGCATATCCGTGCTGCGAATAGTGGCTCCGGCGTACCCAGCCACCGCGGCTATATGCGGAAAAGCCCCTGCCGCCGACAAGAGCTTCATTATGAGGAATTGAATTGTATATGGAAGTGCAATGACGGCTGCTAAAGCCGCAGGTTTACTGTTTAGAGCGCAGTTCTGCCTTCGCCGAAGTCATTCTACGGGCGTGTCAAGAGCTTTTGTGAAAAAAATTGCTTTTTTTACGCAAGGCATGACTACAGTGTAACACGGCTCCCGGCATCTGTAAAGTTTATTTTTTTGCTATGCGCATTTTCACCGGCGCAAAACTTAGTCCTAACATCGGCTTCCAAAAATCCGATAAGTTGAATGGGATATTTGGTACAGGGGTGACATTTCTATGACTGTAAACAACAAACAGATAACGACGGCTGTGGCGGCGGGGCTTTTCGTTTTGGCGGGGATTATCGCCTTCGGGCTCATCATGACGCTGTGCGGCTTCGGCGTGCTCATGCCCTTTGCGGCGATGCTTTACGATGTATACGGATTTTCGAGCTTCCTCATTCCGGCATTTCTCTGCGTGGCAGGGGCATTCTGCAAGGACGCAACATGGTCAATACAGCGCATCGTCTGCCTTGCCATCAGCGTAGTGCCCTTCTTTACCATATCTGCGGCGGAACAGGCTGCCCGCAGAATTGCCGTGGAAGACATCGGTCCCATAGCGATTACAAAAATCCTCATCCTCATGGCGATTGCAATCCTGCTCGCCGTCATGGAATACCTCGTGGCAATGGTGCTCTCCACTTCCTCGGTTGACGGGAATATCCGCCCAAGGCTCAAAGAATGCAAGGCTTTCTGCCTCCGAAAGCTGCAGGGCGCAAAGCTTCAGGCAAGCAGGCTCCGCACCGATCTCGGCATCCGCATGGAGGAACTGCGCCGCGCCGCCAAGGATGCTGTTTCGGAGGAAGGCACAGCAAAAAAAGCCCCCGCGACCGATACAGGCAGCGAGGAAAGCGATTACGTTACCGTTGATATGGCTGAATTCGACACAAAATCTTCTATAGAAGATAAAGAAAATAGCGAGGTCAGCGCGGAAGATGCGGAAATCGAAGCTGCCGTGGAAAAAAGCATAGACGAGGCGGTGAGCAAGCTCTTTTCGTCTAAGCCGGAGGTAGACGAAGAGGAGCCGGACAACGGCGATATGCTGCACACGCTGGAACGCATGGGCATTATCCGCCCTGACGGTGCTGACGGTGCAGACTTGGATATGCAGAACCTCGATGCAAACGAGCTTGCCGTGGACGAGGAGGAAGAGGAAGCCATCGAGTCCTTCGGCGGCATTCCCGTTGAAGAGACCTCGTTTGACGATGCTCCTGCCGATGACGAGGTTCAGCCTTCTGCTCCCGCCTTTGAAGAGGTCGGCATAATCAGCGACACGGAAGAGCAAAACGAAAAGCCGCGAGCTGACGAAGCAGCAAGCACCGCAATGCAGGTCTTCCGCAACGAAGAAGAAGAGTCCCCCGAAACAGAAACAGTCGCGATGGAGGATTTCCGCGAAGAAGAGCAGGAAGAGGCTTACGATGCGGTGGATGCGGAAGAGGAAGAAAGCGAATACGGCGGGACTGTCGATATGTATGAGCTCTCTCTCGATGAGGTCTTTGCAAAAATGGACGAGGACGCAGAGGAAGAGGTTCAGCATGCCGAAGAGCGGCAGCAGGAATATGAAGAGAGTTCTGCCATCTACGCCTCCCAGTATGGCACGCAGATAGAAGAAAACCTCACCACAGACAAAGAAGAAGAGCTCGACGTGGTTTCAGACAACGACTACCTTGATGAAGACGAGCTCGCCGTTGATTCCGCCACCATAGCCCGCATTGCCGAAGAAGAAACGCCGCAGCCGGAGCAGATTGTCAAGCGCGCCATACAGGCGGATGGCACGCCAATTCCCCTGCCGGAACCACGCAGGCCGCGCGGGCCATATACCGTCTCCACGGAGCTGCTGACAGCCTACGAAGACAATCCCTACTGGATAATCGATGAGGAGACTAATCAGGCTGCGGAGAACCTCAAGGCGACGCTCAGCGAGTTTGGCATCAAAGCTGAGGTAACGGGCATTCGCAAGGGACCTGTCGTGACCATGTTTGAAATCCTCCCCGCGCCGGGCGTAAAGCTCAGCAAGATAGTGGCATTGCAGGACAACATCGCGCTCCGCCTTGCCGCCAGCTCTGTGCGCATTGTGGCACCCATTCCGGGCAAAAAGGCAGTGGGCATAGAGATTCCGAACAAGAACCGCGCTATTGTCTCTTTCCGCGAGTGCATTGAACAGGATGTCCCCGAATGGAAGAAGATGGCGGTGCCCGTCATCCTCGGCAAGGACATTCAGGGAGAAATGCAGATAATGGACTTGGTAAAGACGCCGCACCTGCTGATTGCAGGCTCTACGGGCGCCGGAAAATCGGTCTGCGTGAACAGCATGATTTTGAGCATACTGTACAAACGCAGTCCCGACCAGGTGAAGCTCATCCTCATTGACCCCAAAATCGTGGAGCTCAAGCTCTACAACGACATTCCGCACCTGCTCACCCCCGTCATCACGGAGCCCAAAAAGGCTATGCAGGCGTTGCAGTACTGCCTGTGCGAGATGGAGCGGCGCTATGCCCTGCTTGACGGCATGGGAGTAAGGGATATTTCTTCCTATAATAAGCGCATTGTGGAACGCAGGATAGCCACGGAAAAGCTGCCGTATCTCATCATCGTCATCGACGAATTTGCAGACCTCATGGCGACCACGGGAAAGCAGCTTGAGACAGTGGTCGCGCGCCTTGCCGCAATGAGCCGCGCCGTGGGCATCCACCTCGTGCTTGCAACACAGCGGCCGTCGATTGACGTCATCACCGGCTTGATAAAGGCAAACATTCCCAGCCGCGTGGCGTTCATGGTGGCAAGCAAGACGGACAGCCGCATCATAATAGACCAGATGGGGGCAGAAAAGCTGCTCGGCAAGGGCGATATGCTTTACGCAAGTTCCACAGATCCCTTCCCCGTGCGCATTCAGGGCGCATTCGTAAGCGATCAGGAAGTGGAAAACGTGGTGGAAGCCGTCAAGTCCTGGGGTGAGCCCGAATACATCGATGATGAAATCTTTGTTCCCGATGACGACGAGGACGAAGATGACCAGATGTCTCTCATGGGGGACAACGGAGACGATCCCCTCTATGACAAAGCGCTGGACATAGTGGTGCAGGCGGGTAAGGCAAGCGCATCCTACATACAGCGCCGCCTCAAGATTGGCTACAATCGCGCCGCCCGTCTGGTGGAGCTCATGGAAGAGCGGGGCATTGTCGGTCCCGCAAACGGTTCAAAGCCGCGCGAGCTTATCCACGTACCGTGAGATTTTGCATAACGATAGGATGTTGGAAAAGAATGAACGAGAATAAACGGAATATTGTCCTCCGAAGGAGTATGCTGCCCCTGTGGCTCTGCGCGTTTTTGCTCTGCGTGCCGTCCTGCGCAAAGGAAAAGCAGGATGATGCCATGCAGCCGGACGAGACAGAAATCCATGCAAACGAAGAAGGAGCGAACGCCACCCCGTATGAGGTGATGGTGACACCTCAAAAAGAAGAGGAAGAAGAAGAGCCTTCCCCCTTTGCCTATCTGCACGATCTTCCTGACGGGGAGCCTGTTACCTTCCATGAGGTATGGGGCTATGTGGTGCAGGACAGGGAATCTGAGCTGAACCCAGATATGCCCATCACGGACATCTGCTATTTCAGCGCAGATATAAATGCCTATGGCGAGATAGAGTCCATTCCCAAAGCGTCAAAACTCGCTGACTACAAGGCGCGAAAGCACTTTGTAGTGACTTGCGAAAGCCGCTCCCTCACACACTTTGTCATTGACCCGCAGTACGGCGTGAGCAAGAAGCTCATCGACTCGATAGCAAAGGGCATAAAGGACTATGACGGCGTGCAGATAGACTTTGAGCTGGTGCCCAAGCGCGACGGCAAGCACTTCCGCGATTTTCTTGCTTCCATCCGCGCCCGCATCGGGCAGGAAAAGTGGCTCACGGTTGCCCTGCCCGCACGTACCCGCACCTTAGACAATGATGTCTATGACTACGCAAAGACTGCCCCCCTTGTGGACCGCATTATAATCATGGCGTATGACGAGCACTGGAGCACGAGCGCTCCGGGAGCCATCGCAAGTATGGACTGGTGCGAGCGCATTGCGGATTACGCAAAAACCGTGCTCCCCCAGAAGAAGCTTGTCATGGGCTTGCCCTTCTACGGGCGCACTTGGCAAGACGAAAATCTCGGCAAGGCGTGGTATTTCAGCGGCATCAACAGGATTATGAATGAAAACGGTACCAGCAGCATTGAACGGGAGAACGGGGTTCCCTATTTTTCATTCAAGAAGGAAATCACTGTGACGGGCTACTTCGATGACACTTACTCCCTTGTGGAGCGACTGCGTATGTATGCCGGCAAAGACATAAACCGCGTGGCATTCTGGCGCATAGGGCAGGAAGACCCCACGTTCTGGGAATGGCTGGAACAGAAATAAGCTGATGATAAAGCAAACTGGTCACGCCGATCTGCCCCTGCACCACGGCACGGTGCCCAAGTGGCTTGCCGACCGCATGATGCTTCTGGGTACGCAGATAACGGAAGCGCTTCTCATTGCGTATGGCAAGAAGGAAGTGCTCCGCCGACTGAGCGACCCGCTGTGGTTTCAGTCGCTTGGCGCGGTGCTCGGCATGGACTGGCATTCAAGCGGCATTACGACAAGCGTCATGTATGCCCTGAAGCGCGGCATCAATGCGCGTGCGAGGGAATTCGGACTCTGCATCTGCGGCGGGCGGGGCAAATACTCGCGCCGCACGCCCTTGGAGCTGCAATTTCTCGGCGATGCCACGGGGCTGGATGCTGACGGGCTTGTGAAAGCGAGCAAGCTTTGCGCCAAGGTTGACAACACCGCTGTGCAGGATGGCTTTCAGCTTTACCAGCACAACTTCATCCTCTCCGATGAGGGGGACTGGGCTGTGGTGCAGCAGGGCATGAACACCGCCGCAAAGACAGCCCGCCGCTACCACTGGTACTCCGAAAACCTTGCATCCTTTGTGGAAGAGCCGCACACCGGCGTGACGGGAGAAAACAGCGGCAGCATCTTGAATCTTACCGACAGCGGCGCAGACAAAACACGCTCTGCAATCCTAAGCATTTCAAGAGAAGAACCGAAGCGCATTCTCAGTGAAGTAAAGGATATTTCCCGACTTGGCCTGCCCGATGCATTGCAGACTCCGCAACAGCCGGAACTGTTCGGCGAAGAAAGCTCCCACAACTGCGTTATGCCTGCCCGCCACGAGCTGCACGCGGAAGATGTTGACTTAAAGCGGCTCGGCGGCGTGCTTGCTACTGCGTACCAGAGCAATCCCAAGGATTTTGAATCGCTTCTGCTTACTCCGGGGCTGGGACCGCGCACGCTGCAATCGCTCACTCTGGTGAGCGAAGTCATCTACGGTACGCCTTCCCGTTTCCGCGACCCCGCGCGCTTTAGCTTTGCGCACGGCGGCAAGGATGGTCATCCCTTTCCCGTCCCTACCCGCATCTACGATGAATCCATCCGCATTCTGGGTGATGCCATAGAAAAGGCAAAAATGGGCTACAAGGACAAGTCCGACTGCCTGCGCCGCCTGCACAGCACCGCGCTCGCCATCGAAGCAAACTG
>ERZ842401.1839-NODE-1839-length-29245-cov-9.716821_pt1 | contig 29245 bp, 20 predicted proteins | sample MGYA00521270_ERZ842401 | MGnify/ENA primary metagenome ERZ842401 (study PRJEB31892, sample SAMEA3878208) | bioreactor metagenome | biome: Moose rumen | place: Sweden | collected 2011-10 | study: EMG produced TPA metagenomics assembly of the PRJEB12797 data set... | reverse complement strand
GGCAAAAGAAATGAAAACTTTTTGTTTTCCTTTCTTTTGCGCTCGCCTTGCACTATCTTTGCACGCTGAAACACTGGGCGACACGTCGTATTACTGTAATGATAGATACCCTTTTCCGCTTTTGCTGTGGTGTAATAGAGGTGGTGGCCGTTCTCTCGGGCTATACCTATAAGGAGGTGGGAAGCATTAGTTTCGTTTATCTGCAACCCGCGCTTCTTTCTTTCACCGCCGCGCTGCCGATGCTGTTGATGATAGTAAAACTCTGGAAGCACCGCACACCACACCGCTTTGCTATAACGGCGATGAGTGTGGTATGGTTTCTGCCGTTTGCCTTCGGCACGCTGAAACTCTGGCAGCGATATAGCGGCACGCTCGAGGAGGCCTGCGATGCCTTATGCGCAGATATGCACTGGCTCGGAGAGACCACCGGCTTAGGTTATGAGACAACGAACATCCTGCTGTTTATCGTGGCTTTCCTCTTTTTCTTTCTGCTCAATATCTTTCTCTATACACTCGTGCGTAACACGATGCTCGATGCTCCACGCACGAAACGGCGTAAAAAGTTGAAGAAGTAAAATATCATTCCTCTATTCATTTTATGAAGCAATACAATCTGCTGAACAACGTGTTAGGCTGGGCGGTCTTCGTCATAGCCGCTTTCACATACTGCTCCACCGTGGAGCCGTCGGCCAGCTTCTGGGATTGCCCCGAGTTTATCACTACGGCTTATAAGCTTGAAGTAGGTCATCCACCTGGCGCACCTTTCTTTATGCTTACGGGCAACCTCTTCTCGCAGTTTACGTCCGACCCTACAAAGGTGGCGCTGATGGTCAACATTATGTCGGCGCTGCTCTCGGCACTATGCATCCTCTTCCTTTTCTGGACAATAACGGCACTGTCCCGTAAGCTCATTATTAAAGATAACGAGGCATCATCGCTGGCGCAGACGTTGCTCGTGATGGGGTGCGGGCTGACGGGAGCCTTGGCGTATGCCTGGAGCGACACGTTTTGGTTCTCGGCGGTGGAAGGCGAGGTTTATGCCTATTCTTCTATGTTCACCGCTTTGGTGTTTTGGCTGATACTAAAATGGGAGGTACGTGCCGACGAGCCCGGTAGCGACAAGTGGCTCGTGCTTATCTTCTACCTTACAGGACTGAGCATCGGTGTGCACTTGCTCAACCTCCTTTGTTTGCCGGCCATCACGTTGGTATATTACTACAAAAAGAACCCGTATGCCAACCTCTGGGGGTCGCTCCTGGCTCTGCTGATTAGTTTCTGTCTCATTGCCGCAGTGCTCTACGGCGTAGTGCCGGGCATCGTGAAAGTGGGCGGCTGGTTTGAATTGTTCTTCGTGAATACCCTCGGATTGTCGTTCAACAGCGGGTTTGTGGTATATATCTTTGTACTCGTAGCGGTGGTGCTCGGTGCTATATGGAGTACCACGCAATCCAACCGCCGCCTTATCAACGCACTCTTCCTCGTGAGCGTGGCATTGCTCGGCATTCCCTTCTTCGGACACGGATACGGTTCTATCATTCTCGGCATTATAATCCTCGGCGCACTCTACTTCTTGCTGCAATACAAGAAGGGCAAGGAGTATCTGCTGAGAAAGCGTGTACTCAATACGTCGCTCCTCTGTATGCTGATGCTGATGATAGGCTATTCCACCTATGCGCTCATTGTGATACGCTCCACCGCCAACCCGCCGATGGATCAAGACTCTCCCGAGGACGTCTTTACGCTCGGCGAATACTTAGGCCGTGAGCAGTATGAAGACACGCCGTTGTTGTATGGCTATTCCTTCTCCTCCCAACCTGTAGAGATGAGTAGCAAACAACGCTACCAACGCCACGAGAAGCAAAACGCCGACGAACCCGACCGCTACGATGAGGTAGAAATCACCGACGGCTACGTCTATCCCTCGGCGATGAAGATGTTCTTCCCGCGTATGCACAGCGCACTACATACCAAAGCCTATGAGCAGTGGCTCGGCGGACTGGATATGAAACTCGTGGACGGCGAGTGGAACGGTCGTTATTTCCAGGGCGAGATGCCCTCGCAAGCCGACAACCTACGTTTCTTCTTCTCCTATCAAATCAACTTTATGTACTGGCGCTACTTTATGTGGAACTTTGCCGGGCGACAAAACGATGTACAAGGATTTGGTGAGAAGGAACACGGAAACTGGATTACCGGCTACTCGTTTATTGACAATGCACTCTATGGCGACCAAGACCTCTTGCCCGACGACTTGAAGACAAACAAGGGTCATAACGTGTTCTACTGCCTGCCGCTGTTGCTCGGCTTGATAGGCCTCTTCTGGCAAGCCTACCGTGGAAAGCGGGGCATTCAGCAATTCTGGGTGGTGTTCTTCCTCTTCTTTATGACGGGGCTTGCCATAGTACTCTATCTGAATCAGAAACCGCAGGAACCACGTGAGCGCGACTATGCCTATGCCGGCTCGTTCTATGCCTTTGCTATATGGATAGGCCTCGGAGTGGCAGGCCTGGCAGAAGGCTTGCGCCGAGTGGTGAAAAACGATGTGGCAGTGGCTTGCATCGTCAGCGTGCTGGGAGTGCTTGTGCCCATACAGATGGTGTCGCAAACGTGGGACGACCACGACCGCTCGGGACGCTACGCCTGCCGTGACTTCGGTATGAACTACCTCTCCTCGTTGCCCGAGGAGGGCAATCCTATTATATATACCAACGGCGACAACGACACGTTCCCGCTTTGGTATGCACAGGAGGTGGAAGGCTTCCGCACCGATGCACGTGTGTGCAACCTTTCCTATCTGCAAACCTCCTGGTACACCGACCAGATGATACGCCCCGCCTACGACTCTAAGTCGCTACCTATTGCCTGGGAACCCTATCAGTACGTTGATAATATGGGTTACGACTATTTCGCGATACAGCCCGAGAGGCGTAGCGAGCTGGAGGAGATAAAGGCGAAGAACCCCAAGGTAAACCCCTACGAACTTAAGTATATCATCGACAACTACGTGCGCACGGAGAAGGTGGTACCCACCGACAGCGTGGTAGTGCCTGTGAACAAAGCCAACGTCATAGCCAGCGGTATGACACTGCCCAACGGCAAAGACAGTATTCCCGAATATATCACTATCTCGTGGAAAGGCGAGCGCGGCATCAAGAAGAGTAAGATGATGATCTATGAAATGCTGGCACGCAACGACTGGAAACGTCCTATCTTTATGAGTGTGACGCTCGGGCAGAGCAACTATGCCGGGCTGGAGAAGTATCTCGCCTTGGAAGGCCTGGCCTATCGCATCACGCCGTTTGAGTGGAACCAACAAGCCGATGTGGATAAGATGTACGACAATATGGTGAACCGCTTCCGCTGGGGCAACGTGTCGTGGGAAGGCATCTATCTTGACGAAACGAATATGCGGATGTGTCGCACCCACCGACACATGATGGGCTTGCTCGCCAAGTCCCTCGTGGCAAAGGGCGACACCGTGAGAGCAGAGAAAGTGCTTCAGAAGGTGAAGACCGAGCTGCCTTTCTCCACCATTCCTATCGATGTCACCGACCTTGATATTGCCGATATGTGGGTGGCGGTGGGCAACAAGGCAGAAGGCTCGAAGATATACGAAGGCATACTGAAACAGTCGTTTGCCAAACTTGCTTGGATGAGTTCGTTCTCTGAGGACTTTGTGTATGCTAACCTTGCCGACCAGTGTTATCGCGAGTTGCAGATCTGCTCGCTCTGCATTGATTCGTTACAAGACATTGACAGCAAACTCTCCGCACAATACGAGCAAGCGTTTTCCGCCGTGTCCGAAACCCTTGCAGGACGTGCAGGCTTAGACGTGATACAGCAGCAGATGCGACGGGAACAGACTGCCCCATCGGCTACCACTTCGCCGTTCGGGTTCTAAGAGCCGTTCGTTTTCAAAGCCAATTAAAAGAACCCACCTCGACAGGCTTTTGCTCGCCAAGGCGACACGGAAAAGTTTTCGTTATAGATAAATCTGCGTTCCTTCTTCGTTCGTTTTCAACAGACTTTTGCTCGCCAAGGCAAAGCTGAAGCAAGCTTCGCTTTGCTCTTTTGGCTTAACGCAAAAGTTCTTCAATCCGACACCGAAATCCTATGCTAACGTTGCAAAGAAGCAGCAGCAATGCAAGGTTGCGACGAACCAAAGAAGAATTTCCTGCGCAGCATAGACTTCCTTTCGCCTTTTTACGTACCTTTGCAGCAATCTAAACCCCATTTTCGTAAATCTTTCTTTAATTGCTATGAAAAAGTTTCTTTCTCTCACGGCTTTTGCTATGCTTCTTTTCGCAAGTGTCGGCGGTTTTACGGCCTGCGGTGGCGACGACGATGACAATGACAAAGACAACACAGCCACCACTGACGAAGACAACACGGAGACCGGTGACAATTCTTCTTTCAAGAACCAAACTGTCCGAGTGGGCGATGTAGAGTTTACAATGGTAGCCGTTGCAGGCGGCACGTTTCAGATGGGTGCGTGGGGCAGTACGCTTGACGATGCCTATGATTGGGAAAAACCTGCGCACGAGGTGACGCTCTCCGATTATTACATCGGAGAAACAGAGGTGACACAAGCCCTTTGGGAGGCCGTAATGGGCAGTAACCCGAGTAGTTTCAAAGGTGCTGATTTGCCTGTAGAGAGTATTTCGTGGGACGACTGCCAGACGTTTATCAGCGAGTTGAATGCTCAGACGGGCAAGACGTTTCGCTTGCCTACAGAGGCGGAATGGGAGTATGCCGCACGAGGCGGGAATAAGTCAAACAACTATTGCTACAGCGGCTCGGACGATATAGATGCCGTGGCGTGGTATTGGGATAATAGCGATATGCGTACCCACCCCGTGGGTCAGAAGAGTCCGAACGAATTGGGTTTGTACGATATGACGGGTAATGTATGGGAGTGGTGTAGCGATTGGTTTGGTGACTACAGCAGTAGCTCTCAGACGAACCCTACGGGCGCAGTTTCTGGCTCTAAACGCGTGGAGCGTGGCGGTTGCTATGGTAACGATGCGGAGGATTGTCGCGTCTCTGATCGCGGTAGCAACACGCCAGGCATCCGCACTGGCAGCCTCGGCTTGCGCCTCGTCCTGCAGTTTCCATAAATTTCTGTTGTATATTGATGCTGTCCGCTAAAACGCGCAAGCGCATCAAATCTCCGTCCGCAATGCCCATAAACAGGCGTTGCGGACGCTTTTTATGGAGTAACCCCCTCGCTGTAGAGAAGTATGGGAGCGCACGCGGCTCGCCAGCCTGCTTGCCTGCTTGCCTGCCCTTATAGGACTCTTACTCTGCTTCCGAAACATAAACTTTTGCCTTAAGTCAGAAGAGCAGAAGTTTCAGAAATCTGACAAGGCGGATGAATAGAGCACACCTTAAAACACCCCTTAAAACCTTTTTTGTACTTTTGCCTCGCTTATGAATACATCTGCGCTCAAATCTAATCGCAAGGAGATTGTCGATGCTATGTTTTTAATGGTGCTGCAGGCGGCGAATATGTTGCTGCCGGTGGTGGTGATACCTTATTTAATGAAGGTGTTAGGTGCGACGAACTATGGGCGTATCGGTTTTGCGTTAAGCGCGGCGCAGTACCTTATCATAATAATAGATTTCGGCTTTAATCTCAGTGCCACCAAGAGTGCGGCGTTGGTAAAGGACGATGCCACGAAACTCACTCGGTTGTTTTGGTCGGTGGTGTGGGTGAAGACGGGTCTCTTGATTGCTTCGCTTGCCTTGTTGATGGCGGCGATGTATCTTGTGCCGCAATTTGCTACGTATCGCCTTGCGGTGTGGATGACCATTCCGCAAATCATTGGCCACACATATACTTTCCTTTGGCTCTTCCAAGGCATCGGCAAGGTGCGGGTGATGAGTACGATAAATATGCTCTGCAAACTGGCGATGTTGCCGCTTATCCTCTTGTTGGTTCATAGCCCGTCGGACTATGCGCTGGCGGCGTTCTTGCAGGCGAGCGTGTTTTTATTGGCCGCTGTGCTAACGGGCGTACAGCTCTATTCTCTCCATATAATAGGCCGTCCCGTCTTTGATCGTGAGGTAATGCGCCGCGAGACGCGTGATAGTTTCCCGCTCTTTCTTTCCCAAACGTCAACGAGTGTATATACGCAGTTGTTTGCCGTAATCCTCGGTGTTTTTTGCACAGAGGCCGAGGTGGGGTGCTACACCGCCGCAGAGCGTATTATGCGGGCACTGACGTTTTTGGTGTTCTTGCCCGTAAGCCAGGCTTTCTTTCCTAAAATTAGTGCCCTCTCGCAGACGGATAGAAAGCGTGCGTTTCAGGATTTCCGTTTGGTGAAATTTGCGATGTTTGGTGTGATGCTTGCCATCGGGCTATGCCTTTTTGTCGGCGCGCCGTGGGCGGAGGCGTGGCTGGGCGATGACTATAAGGGACTGTCCGCTATCTTGCGCATCTTCTCTGTCGCTCCTCTCTTTATCGCTTTGGGGGGTGTGTATGGCCAGTTTGGTTTGGTGGCTTTAGGCGATGTTAAAGCGCGCGTGCATTTCCGCAACGTTTATATCTTTACCGCGTTGTTGGCTCTCGTTGCGGTGTTGGTGTGCGTGCCGTTTTGGCACGGGGTAGGTGCTGCTGGCGTACTGCTTGGTGCCGAGGGGCTTATTTGTTTGTTGATGTGGAAAAACTGTCGGGCGTTAATCAGCAAATAATTCGAGGGTGTGCTCTCTCATAATTCGCTTTGTCAGCACACCTTAAGCCTTGCCACTCGTTTTTGTGTGTGTTGGAACGCCCCCTATCGTTCAGTGTCGTTCAGTGTCTCCCGATAGATTTCTGCCATTACCTTTACAATTTTATCTACGGAGAAACGCTGCGCATCGCGTATGTTTTGGCGTGAGATTGTCTTGCGCAGTTCGGGGTCGTCGTAAAAACGGATAATGTGTTGTGTGAGTTCCTCCGGATGATTGATGTTGAAGAGCAAACCATTCACGCCGTCCACACACACATTGCGATGGCCGCGAATATCGGTAATAACAAGCGGCAACCCGCTGGCCATCGCTTCTATGTTGCTCATACCTAACCCCTCGCGTATGCTTGGCGAGACGTGTATGTCGGACATGTTGCATAACATTTCTACGTCGTAGCGCCGACCGAGGAAGCGTACGATTTCTTTGAGGCCTAAGTGTGCCACCTGTGCTTTGGCATGCTCCATCATCGGGCCGCTACCGGCAAATACCACTTTTAGCGACGGGATATGCTCCAACAACGTGGGGATTTGTGCAATAAGTGAGCGGTGGTTCTTGTCGGGGGCGAATTGTGCGACATACAACACGACGAAGTCGTCGTTGCCAAGGCGCAGTTGTTCGCGATAGGAACGTCTTTCGGTTTCTCCACGTGGATGAAAGCGCGATAGGTTTACGCCGACACCATCTATGCGGTATATACGGCTGCGATACATGCCGTACCGTCGTGCACGGTCGTAATCTTCATCGTTGATGGTGACGAGCGTATCGCTGTAACGTGCCATAAAACGCTCTATCGGAAAGTAGATGAGCCAGTTTAACTTAGGCGCACCATCGTAAAAATGAAAACCGTGGGAGGTGTACATTATTTTTGTGCCGCGCTTTTGTGCCGCACGGCCTGCCAAGCGCGCCAGGATGCTCCCCATTGGCGTGTGGCAGTGGATGAGGTCGTAGTCGTTTTCATCGATGATACGTTTGAGTTGGCGGTACGCTGTGAAATTCTTTAGGGAATATGGTGAGCGTTGTATGCAAACATCGTATTGGTGATCAACCTCTCCGGATTCTATGCCCGGCGACGCGTTGTCCACCATCCAACCTTGGCTCTTGAACCAAGCCATAAACGGGGCGTTAAAGTTTGAGAACCAATCAGAGTTCGCTACGAAGAGTACTCTTTTCATCTCGTCAAAGGTGTGTATGCTATAATATATAACCACGTTTGCGCCGTTTTATTGCAAACGAACGTTAATTTTTTGAACTCTATGGACGAGGGTTGAACAAATGAAACCCACGAACGGCACAGAGCCTGCGCCGGAGCGCACGCGGCTCGCCGGCACAATATAGCACGCGAGCCGCCTGTACTCCTGTATGTGCTTTGCTGCTATACCAGCGACACGCAAATGTATTCTTCCTTTCCGAAAACAGGAATCATTGGCAGAACACCGCCGCAAAACCTTTTCAACCGTATAATCCTGTAATTCGCTCTCCTTTTTTTACCTTTGCAGTCGCTTAACCGTAGAAATCAATAGAACCCACCTTATGTTTTTTATCGTTGCATATTTCGTCTTGATAGCTGCGGCTTCGTTGTTTGCTTTCTTTGAGAACGACGATGTGCGCAAGGGCAAGACCGAGACGATGGTCTATGTACTATTTGTCACGGTGCTTTTTCTGTTGGCTGCCTTTCGCACGGTGGGTATCGACAACGATTCGCAGAACTATGTTGACCTCTTCTACGGACGCGCCAACGAGATGGTGGAGATGGAGTTCTCGTTTGAGATGATTCTGGCGATGTGTCGGGCAATAGGCGACGACCCGCGTGTGATGTTTGTGGTCTATGCCTTACTCTCCATTCCTATAAAGGCCGTGGGTATGGCACGTGCCTCACGTTTGTGGATGCTCTCGCTCGTGGTGTGGATGGGGTATTACTACATCTATCAGGACTTCACACAGATACGCGTCGCAGTCTCTACGGGCATCTTTATCTTCGCGCTTCATTATTTGGCACAAGGCCAGCGTGTACTCACCTTCGCCTTGTTCCTCTTGGCTATCTTCTTCCACCGCACGGCGGTGCTCTATCTGCCGCTGATATTCCTCGGGGTGAAGCCGATGTCTAACCGCTGGCGCGCTGTGTTGGCCGCCATTCCTGTGGTGGGGGTGTTCATCAATCTGATGCATATCGACCCCGTGGTGTTCTTGCCCGTTGCCGCTGTGCAGGACAAGATAGAACTCTACGAAACGATGCGCGACTCGGGCGTGATGGGCGATGAAATCAACACGTTCAACCTTGTGTTCTTGGCTAAACTCGCCGTGTTCTATTTCCTGCTTTGGAAGGAGCGTTTCATTGCCGAGGCGATGCCCGCTATTTCGCTTTATCTGAAGATTTACGCTTATTCGCTCTTTGGCTTCTTCGTACTTTCGTTTATGCCCGTCTTTGCGTGGCGTGTGAGCGAACTGACGGGGGTCGTAGAAGTCGTTTTGTTCCCGTCAATGGCTTTTGCCTTTCGTGAGAAATACTATGGTAAAGGCCTCATCATCCTCTATTCTGTGATGCAGGTGCTGCAGGCAATGGTGCTCTCCTCGGAGAGCATACACCCTGATGCTTAAACTTTGCAGCCCCACCGCTATATGCGCGACAGCGTGTGTAGCCCTCATATCTCCTCTACACCCACGATGCCGTGTGAAACGGCGAATATGGTGAGGGCTGCGAGCGAGCGCGTGCCGAGTTTTGCGGTAAGATTGTTGCGGTGGGTTATCACGGTGGTAAGTCCCACGCCGAGTGCCCCGGCTGTTTCTTTGTTAGAGAAGCCCCGCACGAGTAGCCGAAGCACATCGGTCTCGCGGCGTGTGAGTGCCACATTTCCGCTGCCGCCACCAACGGTATGCGGCGGGGCGGCGTGCGGGCGTACTCCGTGCGTGCCGTGCGCACGTTGGTGGAGCGTCATAAGGCTGCGCAATAATTGTTCGCGCGGCAACCCTACGTCTATCTGGATAAAGCCGTCGGGCAGCGAGGCCGCCTCAACGCCTTGCACCAGCACAATGGTCTTCGTGCGTCGTGGCAGGAAAAAACGTGCGTGGTTTAGCAGGGTGTCCGCCGTGATAAAGTAGTGTACAAAAGGGTCGTCGGCGGCGTTGTGGCTCGCTCCCGTTTTCTCTGCCATCTCGCCGAGCGACGAGTAGATAAACACCTCGCCCCTTGGCATCAGTTCTTCAAGGAGCGATGCCAACCCCAAGGCTGCCAGCGTGTTGCCGGCGATTATGGCAAGGCGGGGCGACATAGGCGGTGTGAATAAATCCCGGCAAACGTGGCGGCTATGACTTGGCGGTAAAAGAACGATAGCCCCTTTGTGTGAGACGTTTGTCGGTTGTTTGTCGGTTAATAAACAAAGGTGCCCACGGCTTCTCCGTCGATGACGCGGCGCAGGTTGCCGGGCTTATCCATGTTAAAGACTTGTATGGGCAGGTGGTTCTCTTTACACATCAGCGTCGCCGTGGCATCCATCACGCGTAGCCCGCGCGCCAACACCTCGTCGTAAGTGATTTTGTCAAAACGTGTGGCGGTGGGGTCTTTCTCGGGGTCGGCGGTATAGACACCATCTACGCGCGTGCCTTTAAGCATCACGTCGGCCTCTATCTCTATGCCGCGAAGCGACGACCCCGTGTCGGTGGTGAAGTAGGGCTGTCCGGTGCCGCACGACATAATCACTACCTCGCCGCGCTCCAACGCTTCTATTGCCGCCCACTTATTATAGAACTCGCCGATGGGTTCCATTCTCACGGCGGTCATCACACGGGCTTTTACACCCACACTCTTCAACGCACTGCTCAGAGCAAGGGAGTTGATTACCGTAGCGAGCATGCCCATCTGGTCACCCTTCACGCGGTCAAGTCCGCTCGCTGCTCCCGAGAGGCCACGAAAGATGTTGCCGCCGCCGATAACGATGCCCACCTGAACGCCCAACTCGCTAATTTCTTTGATTTGTGCAGCATACTCGCCCAGACGGGTGCGATCGATGCCGTAACCTTGGCTGCCTTGAAGGCTCTCGCCGCTAAGTTTCAAGAGTATTCTTTTGAACTTGGCCATAGTGTAGTGAAAAGTGATTTGTTGGAAAATGCTGTTTGGAGCCTTCTTTGCCCCGATACTGGTTGTTGCGGAACGTTTCTGGGTTCAAGAAACGATTTCCTCGGCAAAAGTAAAAAAAACAGATGAATACGCGAAGTTTCTAACAGGTTATCTTCCTTTTGGCGTGCCGACAAGAAAAAATGATAGTGCCGACAAAAGAAATGATAGTGCCGACAAAAAAATGACAAGGTCGGACTAATTCGTAAAAGTGTGACTATATTTGTAAAAACTAAAATTATATTTATAAAAATATAGTCTATATTTTTACAAATATAGTCACAATTTGATTTCTTTCTCGGACTAAGAAAAATGTTTCTCCCATATCGGCGAAAACTGCAGCACTTTCTTTGTACTTTTGCAGCGTCTGTGTAGCATCTATGCAGCATCTTAGGAAAAGTCTCCCACTTAACAATATGCATCAACCCGCTGTTCCCTCCTCCGCGTCAAAGCCTATTGGCGTACTCTTCGTCTGCTTGGGCAACATCTGCCGCAGCGTGGCGGCGCAGCACATTTTTGAACATCTTGCCGCCGCGCGCCATCTTTCGGCGCGCTTTCGTGTAGATAGTGCCGGCATATACGGTGGTCACAGCGGGCAGCAAGCCGACGCGCGTATGCGGAGGGCCGCCGCGCGTCGTGGCTACCGGCTGACCCACCTGGCCCGCCGGGTACGCGAGAGCGACTTTCAAGACTTCGACCTCCTCGTGGCGATGGACGACAGCAACTTCCATACACTCCTGCGCCTTGCTCCTACGCTCCAAGCCCAGCAGCGTGTGCGGCGCATGGCCGACTATCTCACCCGCTTCCCGCGCTACGACCACGTGCCCGACCCTTACTACGAGGGGATGCAAGGCTTTGAACTCGTTCTCGATATGCTCGAGGACGCTTGTGAGCACTTGCTTAACGAGCTTTTGCGCTAAGCCACCGAAGAGCTGAGCGAGGCTTGCCCCAGCCTTGCCTCGGCGAGCAAAAGACTGTTGAGAACGAACATATAAACAAACAAAATGCTATGAAACGTATCTTATTCCTCCTTCTTGCCTTGTTGTGTCTCACAGCCACGGCGCAACGCAACATTTACGGGTTCACCGCTCGCGGACAGGGCGGGCGCGAAATCTCGATGAGTGAGTATCGCGGCAAAGTAGTGCTTATCGTCAACACCGCCACCCACTGCGGTTTCACGCCACAATACACCGCGTTGCAGCAACTCTACGACAAGTATAGGGACAAAGGGCTTGTCGTCCTCGATTTCCCGTGCAACCAGTTTGGCGGCCAAGCCCCCGAGGGCATTGCCGAGATCAATAGTTTCTGTTCAGCACACTTCGCCACCACGTTCCAACGCTTCGACAAATGTCTCGTCAACGGCGAGAACGCCACACCGCTGTTCACCTATCTGAAGCGCAAGTTGCCCTTCAAGGGTTTCGGCACGTCGGAAATGGCACTGGCGATGGACAACATGCTACGCCAACACGATGCCAACTACGCGAAGAGCAGCGATGTGAAGTGGAACTTCACCAAATTTCTCGTTGACACCAAGGGACGCCCCGTCGCACGCTTTGAACCCACGGCGAGTATGAGCGACGTGGAAAATACTATTTTGAAACTGCTGCATTAGTAAAAAACTCGCTAATGCTTGTCAAAAGCGACAAAAAGCCTCTTTTTGATGTTGCATTCTTGTGGGCGTTTTTTACTTTTGCATCTGCTTGAAAAAACGTCCCACAAACGGCTCATTTTATGAAGAGATTTTTACCCACGCTTTGTTTCCTTCTGTCTATCAGCACAGCGGCCCTGGCCGACACCACACCCGTTTATTCCTTTGTCGCAGGAAAGAAGTACTACATCGCCTGCGAGTATGCCACAGGCTACGTGGCACTCGGCAGTAACCACGGCTCCACGTACGAACTCTATTATGTGCGCGACACCGAAGTCGCCGACGATGGCTATTGGTACGTCGAGGCCGACGGAAGCGGCTACACCATTCAGCATGTGGCCACAGGGCAGTACTTGGCCTGGTGTAACACGAAAAGCAGCACGTGTAAGTACCTCACCTTAGTGGACGATGTGGACGACAACGCGCGTTGGTTGTTCAACTCCTATTCCACCAACGTCACTATCCAAAACGTGGCGCAGACATCGTACTACTGGAACTTACGCACGAGTGGTACGACGAACCTCATGGGATGCTACACCGGCGTGGACGGTAGCAACGGCTATTTCAACTTCTACGCCGCCGAGGACGACGACAACGACGGCGGCGACGACAACGACGAGAGCGGCACTACGCAAGATACGTGGGACAGCACGAAAGCCTATTTCCTCCACAACATTAACGGCCACGGCTATGTGGTCTATAACCCCGACCTCTACGACTCCGCCCCCGTCTTAGCGGGATGTACCGTAACGAGCGGCTCGCATGCTGCCTGCAACGATGCGTTCCTTGAAACGCTCGACGAAAGCGACCCCAATGCCAAGTGGCGCGTTCTGCCCGACGGCAACGGCAACTACGCTTTCTACAACATAGGAAAAGAACAGTACATCTACGCCGATGCTTCATCTTTCTTAACGGCTTGCACCTTTTCCGAGACACCCTGCTACTACAGCCCCACCGAGCTCTCCACCGCCGTTTATGCTTTCGCCCTTGTGGGTAGTAGCCCCACCACCTACCTCTGTAGCGCACCGCAGCAATATACGGGCAGCACCATTACCCACTGGACACAAAGCAGCGACGAGGGCTGCCAGTTTGAACTCATAGAAACGACCAACGAGACACGCTATCTCGTGGAGTATATCGAACTCAACCACACGACACTCGCAATCGGCGTGGGCGAGTCCGCAACACTGACCGCCAGCGTAGAACCCTTGTATGCTACAAATAGGGAAGTGACGTGGTATAGCAGCGACAACGCTGTGGCCACCGTCACCTCCGACGGTCAGGTGGTGGGCATCGGTGTCGGCACGGCCACCATTACCTGCTCGGCACGCGACGGTTCGGGCATACAAGCCACCTGCCAAGTCACCGTGACACTCGCCAGCAGCGCACTCTGGAGCTCCTCCGCCATCTACGCCATACACAGCATCAACGGCTTTGGCTATATCGTTTACAACCCCGACGTAATCGACACCGCACCCGTGGTGGCAGGCTATACCTACAGCGGACGCACACCCGCCAACACCGCTTATTACAACGAGATGGACGAGACCGATGTGAATAACCAGTGGCGCATAGGAGTAAACAGCAACGGACTGTACAGCTTCTATAATATCGGAAAGGATCAGTACATCGCCCTCTCGAACTCCTCCTTCGTCTTCTCCGACACGCCGACCTATTTCACCGCCATAGAACGTAGCGAGGGTGTTTACGTTTTCAGCCCCGAGAGCAACAACTCTACGTATCTCTGTATGGCACCGCAGCAGGCTGCGGGAAGAACCATTGTTACCTACGGCGACGTGTCCGACATCGGTAGCCAGTTAGAGATCGTAGAACTTCAGGCCACCACGGGCATTACCGTGCGCGACATCATCGTGGGAAGCACGGCGATAAAACTGCCTCTCAGTCGCACCTATACCCTCCCCGTAAGCATCAGCCCCGACGATGCCTCGAACAAAAAACTCTCCTGGACGAGTAGCAACACCGACGTGCTTACCGTCTCCACCGCCGGCTTACTCACGCCGGTAGCCACCGGCAACGCCACCGTCACCGTTGCTGCTATGGACGCTTCGGGCATCACCGCCACATGCTTTGTCACCGTCTATAATCCCGAGGCGGAGGCCGTGACAACCTCTGCCGACACGCTATTTATCTCTCTGGCCAACGGGAAGTTGTTTGCCTATCCCGAAGAGCTCATTGCCTCGCGCGAGCAGAGCGCCAGCGGCGACATCACCATTACCACGCCCGACGGACAGACACAGACGTATCAGAGTTACGAAATCGTGACGGTGAGCCACGACGTTCCCACCAATTTGCCAACGCTCGTTACCTATAAGTTCAACAACAAATACAACGACCAACTGCCCGCCGATGTCATTGCCGAGGAGGAAATCCTCGAGAGCGGCGACATCGGACTGCCCGACACCATCAACCTCCGTGTCACCTCGGCCATAGGCAAACGCCTCACGGCATCGTTCAATCTTTCCTCCGACGATGCCACAGCCTACGTTGACGGCATTGAGCAGGTGAGCAAACAGACACGTCAGCGCTTCGACCACGACATAGTCTATACCATCGCCCCACGCTCCTACAAAGTGTTTAGCTCCTTGAACGAGGGGGCCGACATCATTGACATCTCTAACATCGCCAACCCCGTTGTCCTCGTTGCCGACGAGAACCAGGACGGCTACGCCTGGCAGCCTTATGGCCGGAAATATACCGTACACGTTGACTGGGCTACCGACAGCCCCACGAGTGACTACAACGTACCCGCCGTGTATATCACTACCGAGAACGGAGCGAGCATCACGAGTAAGACCACCTACGTCAACGCCACGATAAGCGTTGATGGCGCAGGTGTCTATCCTGACTTCCCCGAGACGAGCGTGCAAATCCGCATACGCGGCAACACCAGTGCCTCGTGGAATAAGAAACCCTATCGCCTAAAGTTCGACACGAAACAAAAACTCTTCAACCTCAAGAAGGGCAAGAGTTGGGCACTACTCTCCAACCACCAGGCCGATGGTTCAATGATTACCAACACCATAGCGATGAAGATGGCCGATATGGTGCAGAGTGCCGGGTGCAACCACATGATACCCGTAGAGCTCTATCTCAACGGAGACTATCGTGGCAGTTATAACTTCACCGAGAAAGTCGGCTTTTCCAACAACAGCATCGACCTGCTCGACGAGACGGGAGCCTTTATGCTTGAACTCGACACGTATTACGATGAAACCTATAAGTTTCTCGACAGCAATTACTCTCTGCGCGTCAACATCAAAGAGCCCGACCTCGTCGATGTCGTCGACGACACCGAGCGCACGAACCAGTTTCAAGCCATAAAGAACCACTTCAACACCTTCACGAGCGTAGTGGCTCAGGGCGACGACAGTTACGTGCCGTATGTTGATGTTGATGCCTTGGTGCGCGGAATGTTTGTGTTCGACTTCACACGCAACAGAGAAATCAAACACCCCAAGAGTTTCTTCCTTTACAACGAAAACGCCCTGGCCTCCGACGGCCTCGGCGGCTTCACGCTCAACTATGAGTCGCCCTACGTGATAGGCCCCGTGTGGGACTTCGACTGGGCTTACGGCTACGATGGCCACGGTGTGTATTTCACCTACGAGGCCGAGGCCGACCTCTTCAACTCCGATGCCACGTTCTTTAACCGCCTGTTGCGCGGCAGCGATGAGGTAAAGAAGGCCTACTACGCCCTGTGGTACGACTTTATGACCGGTGGCGGCCTCGACGAACTCTTAGAGTACTGCGACGACTTCCTGGCCTACGTCAACCCCTCGTTCGTTCACAACGCTACCATTTGGAACGGATGGGGAAATAACTACGCTTACTATAACACGCAAGCCAAGGCCTGGCTACAGAAGCGTGCCAACTATATATTCAACAACCTCACCGCCTACGACATCTCCGAAGAAAACGCCCCCAACGAGAACGGCAGCGGCGATGCCAACGGCGACGGCGTAGTGACCACCGCCGACGTGGTGAGTATCATCAACTATATCCTCGGTATAGTGAACGACAACTTTGAGATACGCAAGGCCGATGTCGATGCCAACAACATCGTCACGGTGCGCGATGTCACGCTCGTCATACGCAAAGCCCTGGAGCAGGCCACCAGTTATACGCGCCACCTGCGCTTGCCGGCCGCCGATGCCGCCCTGCGCACCGCAACGTTTATCGCTCCCGTGGGCGAGCAGACAACGATGCCCCTCACCTTATATATAGAAGAGGGCGGCTACAGCGCGTTGCAGTTCGACGTCGCCGTACCCGAGGGTATGCAGCTCATCGACTTCCTCCTGCCAGAAACACTCCACGGATATAGCTCCACGATGGCTCGCCTCGATGAGCGCCACTATCGCGTCAGCCTTTACGCCGCGGCCAATAACGCTATGCCCCTCGGCACGCTAGCGATGCAACTCGTGCTTATCGCCGATGATGACATTGCCGACGACCAACGCCTCGTGAGCATCACCGATGCGATGCTCGTCGATACCGATGCCGAGGACAACCGCCTCGCCAGCATCTCCGTGCGTTTCCACATGCCCGACGAGACTACTGCTATAGCACGCCTCACCGGAGGAGCATTCACCCCCAACGCCACCGATGCCATCTACGACCTGCAAGGACGTCGCGTCTTCAACCCGCAGCACGGAGGCATCTATATCGTACGCGGAAAGAAGGTGGTGTACTAAACAAAAGGCTTATTGTGGCGTAACCTCCAACAATGCCCCGACACTTCTGATACTCCGAGAAACCAAGCGCAACCCTAAATATCTACGCACTTTATCCTATGCACTTTCTTCGACATATCCTAATTCTCGCATCTGTCTGCTGTTTGCTTAGCCCATACGCCGAGGCACAGAACACCATAACCGCCGAGGCCACCTCGCTTACCGACGGCGAGCGGTGGACGCTCACCGCCTCCCTCGCGAACACCGCCACATACATCGCTTTTCAGGCCGATGTCGTACTCCCCGATGGCGTGACGCTCGAAGATGGCTCGCTGCAAGCCACCGCCCGTCTGCAAGACCACAACGTCAGTGCCACCACGCTCTCCGACGGCCGTGTGCGCATCGTGGCCTATAGCAATACCAACACTGCCATCGCCGAGAGCACCGGCACACTCTTCAGCATCAACCTCGTGGCCGAGACACCGCTTACCGAGGCCGCCACAGTGACACTGCGCAACCTCCTCTTCACCGATGACGAATACAACGAAGCCACACTCCCCGCTGTGACCGTCGCCTTGTCGCCGAAGCAAACAACCCTCCGAGGCGATGTCAACGGCGACGGGACGGTTAATGGACTTGACATCGTGGCGGTAATAAGTATCGTGCTGGGAAGCGAGAGCGACACTTACGACACCGCCGCCGCCGACCTCAACAACGACGACACGATCAACGGCCTCGACATCGTTGGACTAATAAACCTCGTACTTACTGCACAATAAATCCCTTTTATCATACGTATGAAACATCTTTACACGTTTTTCGTCGTAGCCCTGGTCGCCTTCAGCCAGGGTATGCGCGCCGACAATATAATGTCGGTTGACCCTATCACCCTTGAGCCCGGTAGCCAAGTAGATTTGGTTATCAATCTCGAACTGACAACGTCGAATATCACGCTCTATCAATTCGACCTCTACCTGCCCGATGGTGTCACGTGGGCATACGACGAGGACGAGGAAGACCAAATGTACGATTTAAGCAACAGGCATAAGAAAGACCACGTCCTGGCGTTCAATCAACTTTCTGACGTGTCGGGACACTGGCGTTTGATTTGTTCTTCTAACACACTGAAGGTTATCAAGACGGGCTCGGGCGCGCTGCTCACCCTCACACTCAATGTGGCTTCAACGGTCACTACCAGCCTCGAGGGAAGAATTACGAGCATCCTCCTCGCCAGCAATGATGATCCGTCCGTGGGCTATTATCCCGCCGATGTTACCTTTACGCTTACGCTGCCTGGTGCTGTGGAGCAGCCGGCGGGGAAATACGTTCGTGTAAAATCGAACAGCACCGGTGCCTACCTCGGCACCACCGCTACGGGCACGCTGCCGATGGCCTCTGCCGCCGATGCCGCAGGCATATACTATGTCACACCCACCGGCCAGATGCTCTCCTATCAGCAAGGGCTCTTCCTCTCCGATGCCGAAGGCCTGCCCCTCTGTGACGTGGGACAGGAGGGCAGCGAGTTTACCTTTGCCGCCAGTGCCGTGACATCGGGTGCCACCGACGGCACTTATAGCATCGCTACGGCTAACGGCTACCTACAAGCCACCGCCACGGGGCTTGCTTATTCCGCCGATGGCGATGATGCCGCCTGTGAGTTCGTGATAGAAGAAGTCACCGAACTGCCCTTCACCATCAACGCCATAGCCAGTTATGCCACGCTGTGCCTGCCCACACCTTTCAGCGTGCCGTCGTCCGTTACCGTGATGACACCCACCACGCTCCACGACGGCCTCCTGAGCATAGAAGATGCAGGCATTACCGCTGTGGATGCTAACACTCCCGTGATGCTCTATAAAGGCGGCGGCGGAAATGTAACGCTGAGCGTTGCCACAGAGGGCGATACCCCGGCCGAGAACCTACTCACCGCTACAGGACTTTGTGGTGTTGACATACCCGCCACGGATGCCGCGTATATCCTGGCTGTCAATGCGCAGAGCGACGGAGCTGCCTTCCGACTGCTCAGCCCCACCGACCGCGCGGTACACGGCCTCAAAGCCTACTACGTAAATACCGGAGGCTATGCGCCCCGCTATCTGTCGCTCGACAGTAACGATGTCCTCACCGGCATCGACAGCCTCCCATGCGACACCTTCGTTGCGGCTCCGACCTACGACCTCCAAGGCCGTCGCGTCACACCACAGCAAGGAGGCATCTACGTGGTAGGCGGACGCAAAGTAGCCTTCTAACCCCCGCATCCTAACCGCGCCGCATCCTAACCGCGCCGCCCGCCTAACCACGCCGCCGCCTAACCGCGCCGCATCCTAACCGCGCCGCCGCCCCAAGCGGCGAGGCTTCTCCCTTATGGCGTTATTACGTTATTTCGTTATCACGTAATAACGCCATTTCGTGATAACGTTATAACGTAATAACGTGATAACGTTATAACGTTATACTCCTTGTCCCATAGCATTGCGGATAATCGGAGCAGCTCCAGAACTCTTTTCCGGAGTTGATGCCTTTCTTTGCTACGCGCTTAATCATTGGCTTGCCACATTGCGGGCAGCGTGGCGCGTCGTCTTCTACGCTTTGTTGTTTGCGATAAGCCAGACGTTCCGCAGTAAGCCCCTCGGTAAAACCTCCCTCTGCCTTGAAGCATTCCAGCTGACGCTCCATCTGGCGGCTGAGCATCAGAATCAGACGATTACATAGTATGAGTACACAATTTGCCGCCACACACGAGTCCTCACTCTTAAGCCATCGGTCGAACTTGTGCTTCTGCGCCAGAATGTGGATGCTGCTCAGATGTTGCACGTCATCTGTGTATGTAGGACGGTCAAGCCGCAGGTTGCTGACGGTTTGATATTCCGGAGCATTGACCGACCAGGGGATGCTTTCCTGTCGCAGGAGCCAGTTCAGGTAATCGTTGGCCAGTTCTGACAAGGTGGCGCGGGCAACATCCGTCAGTTTCATCTCTGTTTCTCTCGACGTGGAGTGGCGTGAGTTTCCTCCGGCGATGTTGGCCGGAGCAGAACGCGCCGCCTGTGTCATTTGGTCGAACTGGCGGCCACACGGGTCGTTTGCGCGATTCAGAAAACGACAGCAGAAATCCTGAGTGGACAACTGTATCACGTTAGCAAGCACCCACGTGTCCAGCCAATAATAACCGAAGTGTTTGATCGCTATTGTTTTTGCTGCCATGCTGTTTGGGCTTTTTTAACGTGATAACGTGATAACGTGATAACGTCATAACGTTATAACGAAGCTTCGTTATAACGTTATGACGTTATGACGTTATCACGTTATTCCGAATTAAATCGGATTTATAGTATTAAGGTTTCGGTCGATAAGCAGTCCGTCCTGTGGGAGCAGAGAGTATGTGCCGTTCTTTCTGGCTCGGAACTTGAGAATGAAGAGTGTGTGGTCGCCGTCGTCGAGCAGGAAGTCGTTGCCTCGGTTTACGAAGGTGGGGTAGAGTGCCTTTGTTCCGTTGGTGTGCAGACGGTCGTAGGTGAGGTTTATCATATTCTTCATCCCTTCGGCTTCCAGTCCTATGTATTCCAACTCGGTGGCATCGTAGGGCAGTGCGAAACTTAGTCCGTTGACATAGTGCAAGTCTTGTCCTGAAACGGTGATGTGTATCTCGTCCCCGGCTTTGTAGGTGTTGTGGTCGGTGGTGAGCCGGAGTGTTCCTGCTACGTGGTCGTTGCTCTCGCGCACGCCGCCGTCGAGCTGTGTCGTTACGACGCTGATGTCGTAGCCGTCGATGAGGCCATTGCCGTTGATGTCGCCGATGCTCACATAGTCGAAGTCGCCATCGCCTTGGCGTAAGCCGTTATAGTTCATATAACTCGTGAGGTCGTTTTCATCGATACGGCGGTCGCGATTGATGTCGCCTTGCAGTAGGCTCTCGCTGCCTTCGCGTTTGAAGACATAGAGTTCTCGCCCGCTGGCGAAGCCACCCACGGCTTCGGTGATATTCAGACGAATATAGCGTGCCGTTATGTTGTCGGCGAAGAGGATTGTCTTAGGTTGTCCGTCGCGCTGCCAGTTGAAGGCTACCGGTGTAGTCCACGTCTGTTTGTCGGTGCTGAGGCTATAGGTGCCGGCGGTGATGTTGCCGTTGCCGGCATCTTCGCGTGGCAGGTAGCGTAGGCAGGCGAGTTCGTTAACGCTGTGTAGGTCGATGGTGAGTGTGCCGCCCACAGCGTCGTGTGTAGCCCAGTCGCTGTGCCACATTGTCTTCTCGTCGCGGTCGAAGAGTTTGTTTATGCCTTGTCCGCTTTGGTTGTTGAAAGAGGTGATACCCGTGAGTCCGTTTACGGCCCATTTCAGCGGGTCGGCGGCGGTGCGTACCGTCATGTCCGTCCAGGGCGACACGCCGTTGTCGGCCACGGCACGCACGCGGAACGCGTAGTCGGTCTCGGGCGTGAGGTCGTCGAGGGTGAACGATGTGGTGCGTATGGTACTTTCTACTATGTCGTCGTGTGCTATCTCGTAGAACTGTGCGCCGCTTACTGTCTGCCACTGCGGGGTAACATTGTAGGCGTTGGCCTGTTTCATCGTTACGACGGGGGCTTGGAGCGTGGTGGGTAGGTCGTCGGTTTCGGGCACACTGAGTGCGAGGGGTGCAAAGCGGCTCACGGCTACGCTGATGGCGTTTTGTGTGGTATTTGTCTTCGGCAGCCTCACGAGGATGCGCGCGTTGGTGTGTAGCCCTTCTACGGGCGAGGGCGTGCCCTCGGACATAAACATCTCTATCGGTGCTTCGTCCTCTGTGTATGTCCACCCTTGTTCCGCTGTGGCGAACTGCGTGGGGCTTAGTTTACGTAGTTTTATCTTCTTCCCGCCGACGGTGGCCGTCACTTTCTTGGGTGCGGCGGCGGTGTTTACCACGAGGTCGGTCTGTTTCACGGGCTCAAAGCCTTGGAAGAGGCCTGTGGTGGGAGCAATGTCTATGGTCAGCGTGCCGTTGTTGGTGAGGCAAGTGCTTATGTTCGTGGTGGTGTGTTGGCCGTGCAGATAAGCCTGTGTGCGCCCGTCGTCGTCGTACTCGGTGAACTGTGTGCCTTGCAGGGCGTAAACCACATATTTGCGGTAGTCGGCGGGTGTCTCTGCCGGTGTGTTGTGTGGGCGTGTCATCGGTATAATAGCATCGCTGCTCACGAGTACCGGTAGTTTCCATAGCGGTGCGTCGAAATGGTTGAGTATGCGCTCGCCGGGGTAGGTCTCACCGGTGTAGATGTCGGTCCAGCGACCTTTAGGCAGGTAGATGCCGTTGCGTACGTCGTTGCCCAGGGCATCGGCGGCGGTGTTCTTATAGACGGGTGCTACAAGGAGGTAGGGGCCGAACATATATTGGTACTGTGTCTGCGTGCCGAGCGTGTAGGTGTTGGGATAGTCGAGGAACATAGCGCGTATCATCGGCTTGCCGTCCACCGCGGCGCGGGCTATGCTGTAGGTATAGGGCATCAGTGCTGCCTTGAGTTTTAGGTATGTGCGGTTGATGCTCGTGGCGGGCTCGCCCAGTGCTTGCGGGTACTTGGGGTTTGCGCCCCAGCCGTCCATATTGAGTTCCATCGGCGTGAACGTCTTCCACTGGAACTCACGCACGTTGACGGGTGTGTTCTTCCCGCCGAAGATGCCGTCCACGTCGCTTGTGATGTTAGGCTGTCCGCTCAGTCCGCTACCGATAAATGTGGGGATGTGGAAACGTATGTATTCCCAGTCGCCGCCTGTTTGGTCGCCGCTCCAGATGCCGGCGTAGCGTTGTGTGCCGGCCCATCCGTCGAGCGAGATGATGAAAGGACGGGCGTTGCGTCCGTGCTTTGGCATGATGTCGGCTACGTCGGCCACTCCGTTGAGCCCGAAACTATATCCTGCGCCGACCCACGCCACATCGGTCTTGAGGACACGCACGCCTGCCGTACCCACCTCGTTCACGATGTCGCGCTGCAACAGTGGTTCAATGCCTTCCTTGGGGTATAGGTCGCTTTGTGTCCAGAGGCCTATCTCCACGCCTTTGCTGCGTGCGTAGTCGCCAAACTGTCGCAGGTTGTTGATGTTACCCTCGAGCGAACTCGTCTGTCCGTAGCCGGCTCCGTATCCGTCGTTGGGCAGGAACCATCCGAGAGGCATATCTGCTGCGAGGTATCGGTCGATGGCTGCACGGGCAGAGAACTGATATCCGCCGGGCAACTCACCGTTGAGGCTCTCACGAATGCCGCCGTTGTCTTTCTGGCTCTCGTTGTAGCGGTAGCCGTCCTCGTAGGCCATAAAACCACCATTCTCGGCACGTGTCCAATAGTCGCGGTTATAGGCGTTGAGGTGTCCCTCGTAGAAGCCGAACTTCGGCAGCAACACGGGGTTGCCGGTGAGTTGGTAGAAGTCGCCGAGCAAATCGGTAGGCCTCTCGTCCACCATCAAAAAAATGTCGAGGTAAGCCTCGTTGTGTGAGAGTTCGCATACGCCGGGCGTTGTCTCGCCAAAGTCGTAGCGTCCAGGCTTAAAGGTATGCCAGAGCAGGCCGTAGCCGCCCGTCGTCCAGTAGAATGGCGTGGGTGAGGCCACACCGCCGTCCACCCAGTTGTTGGTGTTTTCTATGGCGATGCTCTTGCCACGGTGGGAGAAACGCCCGTTCTGCACACCGCCGCCGTAGGGGTATTCATCGGTGGCGAGGCTGAAGTGGAGCGTCACCTTATTCGTCTCAAAGGAGGCACCGGCGACCTCTTGCACCACGACTTTGTTCGTGCGCTTATCGGTCACCGCTATTGTGCCGTTGGTTTTTTGAAAGGTGAGTTTCACCTGTGGCGTACTCACAACGAAGGCTGCGCCGCTGTCTTCCAGACTTATATGCCCGGTGGTTTTACGTGGCTGCCTCACAAGTATTTCTGCCGGCGGAGTGGCTTCGGGGTTGCGCAGCGTGCCGCCCTCCGGGTCGGAGAAGAGGCGTACGATGTTTGGGCCGTAGAAGTCGGCGGTGAGCGTACGTCCGCTGTTATATGTCACTACCACTGCTGTAGCACCTGCCATGTGTACGTCGGTGATGCTTTCAGCAAGTGTCGTTGCTGCTATGGCGGGACACAGCCCTATTACCACAGCGAACAGGTGTTTGATAAGAGAGTTCTTAAGCATAATGTATTTTTTAGGTTCTATTCTTTCCACGGTTAAGTTTGACATCGATGGGGTTTTAATCTTTTGTCCTCTTTACGGCTCTTTGTGTTTATTTTCTAAGCCAGTTGTCGATGATTTGTCGGCCTTTGTTAGTGGCGCAGCCGCGAATGTAGGTGATCAGTGTGGCGGTAAACGTTTGTGTTACAGTGTGGGTGGAAAGCAGGCCGAGTGTAAAGATGTTTTCTACCATCATGTGAAGCATATCGTAGAATATCTCAAAGTCCACCGTAGGCTCAAACACGCCTTCTGCCACTCCGCTACGTAAGTATTCTACTGCTTCCACACGTTGTTTGGCGTGTATCTGAGCGAAATACTTTTTCGCTGCGTGGTATTCTTGGAGTTCCTCCAGAAATTGCGAGTTGATATGATTGGTCTCGTTGAGCCTCTGTTGAAAGATTTGCAGTAAGGCTTCCATAACATTGTTTGACTGTTCAATGATGGCCTCCATATTCCTGCAGTTTTCAAGATGCTTGGTCTGCAAGCACTCCACAATAAGGTCTTCCTTGCTGGCGTAAATCTCATAGAGTGTTCGCTTGCTGATGTGCAGTTCTTCGGAAATTTGGCTCATCGTCACGCCGCGTATGCCGCGCTTATGGAATTCGTGTAACGCTTGTTTGATGATGGCTTCTCTATATTTCACATCGTCGCGTCTTAAGTGTCGGGTTGTCTCGCTCATAAAGATAAAGGAGTGAAGAGGATGAGAAAAAGAATGTTGCACGCGGCATTGGCGGTCAAACGACCGGTTAGGGTTGCGTTAGTGTTTTTGCAAGGCGCGTGCGTGTACGGCATAGGCTATAATGACGAGGAAGCATAATAGCGGCAGTGCATAACTCACGTTTACGGCGGGGTGTCCGCCCACGCTGCCGAGGTCTATTACCATACCTTGCAACGGTGGCATTAACGCGCCGCCCACGATAGCCATTACGAGGAAGGCTGCGCCGAGGGTGCTGTCCTCGCGGTTCACGTCTTCTAAGGCTATGCCATAGATTGTGGGAAACATCAGCGACATAAAGGCACTAATACCTATCAGGCAGTAGAGTCCTGCCATACCCACGAAGGCGATAGTGCCCACGGTGCATAGTGCCGCGCCGCAGCCGAATAGGGCGAGCAATACGCGCGAGTTCACGTATTTCATCAACAGCGTACTCACAAAGCGGCTGCAAAGAAAGAGCGTCATAGCGATGATGTTGTATTGCTGCGCCGTGGCTTTGTCTATGCCGAGGTTGTCGGCATACTGAATAATAAACGTCCACGTCATTATCTGTGCTGCCACGTAGAACACCTGCGCCACTACGCCCTCGCGATATACTTTGTTGTGCCAAAGCCGATGTAGTGTCGCGCCGTTGTTTGCCACTTGCTCGCCTTTGCTGCTGATGGGCATCTTTTTCAGTGCTATCACCACGAGTATCACTACGACTACCAGCCCGATGCACACGTAGGGGTCGCGTATGACAGCCAGGTCGTGGATGCGTATCGCGGCTTTGTCGGCCTCGGAGAGGGTGGGGAAGATGATGTTTCCCGCGTCGTCGCGGCGGTCGGAGAGAAGGTTGGGCAGCACAACCTGCGATGCCACAGCCATACCGCAAAGCGAGCCGAGCGGGTTGAACGCCTGGGCGAGGTTTAGGCGGCGCGTGGCGTTTTGCTTGCTTCCGAGGGCGAGGATAAACGGGTTGGCCGTGGTTTCTAAGAATGCCAAACCGAATGTCAGGATATAGAGCGACACACAGAAGAAGGCAAAACTCTGTTGTTCGGCTGCGGGGATAAAGAGGAAGGCCCCCACGGCATAGAGCGTGAGGCCGAGAAGTATGCTGCTCTTGAAACTGTAGCGACGGATAAATAGCGCGGCGGGAATAGCCATCGTGGCGTAGCCACCGTAGAAGGCAAACTGTACGAGGGAGGCTTTTGCCGCCGATAGTTCCATTATCGTCTGAAAGGCCGCCACCAACGGGTTGGTGATGTCGTTGGCAAATCCCCATAGGGCAAAGAGCGAGGTGATAAGTACAAACGTCACAAAGTATTTGCGCTCCACGAGCGGCACTTTCTCTTGAAACGTGGTGGGTGTCGTCATCGTCTGCAGTATTGTCGTGTGTATATATAATAGCGTGTGCGTTTGGGCACACCGAGAAAAACAGGGGGGATATGCGCGCAAAGTTAGTGAAAAAAAATACGCACATACCCTCGCCGTGTCTTTTTCTTCTTCCTGCGAGGCGGGTGTCCTCGTCCGCGACGAATGGCATACTATCTTTTTTTTCGCGGCACGAAAAAGCCAGCCGATAGGGGGAGGGGGAGTGTATCGGCTGGCAAGGGTGGCTAAATCCCTAAAAAAAAGCCTATGCAAGCGGTGCGCAATGGGAGGAAATACTGATGCGCACCCCTCTTGCGCTGCAAAAGTAAGATAAATGCCTTATATGTAGCCGTTGTGTTGAGATTATTTTGCGTTTGAGATTTGTTTCGTATCGCGGGATGGGTGTGTGGCGGTGTGGTTATCGGATATAAAAGTCTTGTGTGAGTGTTTGGTGTTGCTGGGTGCGTGTGCCTTCGGGTGTGGTGAGTACGAGGGTGTCGCGCTGCAACGGGGCGGGGGAGTTAGTGCGTTGCCAGGTGAGCAAGGTACGTCGTGGTGTCTTCTGTGCGGTGGTCTTCACCAGTGTGAGGCGCACGAGGTGTAGTCCGAGGTGTGTGGCGGCGGTGGTCACTTCGTTTTGTGCCGCTGTGGGTATGATGAGGTGTATCATTCCTTCGGGGCTCAGCAGTCGTGCGGCGTGTGTGATGAGTTGGGGCAGCGACAGTGCGGCGGTGTGGCGTGCGCGTGCGCGGCGTGCATCGGGGGGCAGGAGTGTCTCGGTGTGGTAGGGCGGGTTGCTCAGTATGTGGTCAAAACCCTCGGCATCGGTAAAGGCGCGTATGTCGTTTTCAAGGATTGTGACACGTTCGGCAAAGGGCGTTGCGGCAACGTTTTGTCGTGCCTGTGCTATGCTCGGCTTGTCGATGTCGATGCCTACCACGGTAGCCTGCGTGGCTCGCTGTGCTGCCATCAGTGCGATAAGCCCGCTGCCGGTGCCTATGTCGAGGATGTGGCGTGCGTGTGCGAGGTCGGCCCACGCACCGAGCAGCACGCCATCGGTACCCACCTTGTGTGCACAACGTTCGTGGGCAATGGTGAAGCGTTGGAAGCGGAACGGCATTATAGGTGGGTTCTTTTAAGTTCCAAAGCGAATGAATAGACCCCACCTATAAGAAGAGGGCTTGTGCGGCGAAGACGAGTGCGGCGGCGAGCCAAGCGAGTGCCACGCGCGGCGTGGCGTGGCGCAGGTACCAGGTGTGTGTGGCTTTCTCCATACGTTTAAAGAAGATGCCTGCCACGGTGCTTTCGAGCAGCAGTGCCCCTCCGAGCGAGGCACACAGGCTGAGCCAAGGCCAGAAGAGGCCGTCGGTGGCGTAGGCGGCGGGTAGCATATCGGTAAACAGCGGGGTGTGGAACACGGCCACTCCGCTTATCAGTGCCGTGACGTTGCCTACGAGTGCGGCAAGCAGGCCTACCACCACTCCGCTGAGGTACATGTGTCCGCCGTGTGGGGCAAGGACGCTCGCCACGGTGTGTAGAAATCCCGTTTCGCGCACGGCAGCGATGGCAAACAGCAGCCCGGTGAAGAGCATCATATTCTGTATGTTGGCATACTGTAGGGCGGTGGGGAAGCGCCGCCGCGTCATACGGTCGCTATACATCAGTGCGCGGTTGCAGAGTTCGTTGACCACCCACAACACGGCCATCACACATAGTGCGCCGAGGAAGGGTGGTAGCAGCGTGAGGTGGTGGAACGTGGGTATAAACCACAACCCCCCGATGCCGATAAAGAGCAGTAACAAGCGTTGCCAGGCGGGTAATAGGTTGTCGTCGCCGCGATACGGTGCAGCGTTGCTGTGTAGGTCGAGGCGTGAGGGGAGCTTCGGTGTGAGCAGCAGTAGCGTCACCGCCCAGGCGGTGAGGCAGGGCAGGGCGAGGCGTGCGCTGTAGGCTGTTGGGGTGACGAGTCCCTCGCCCCACAGGGTGAGGCTGGTGACGTCGCCAATAACGGTCATAGCACCTCCGCAGCCCACCGATACGACAATGACAAATCCGTAGATGCGTCGCAGGCGGTCGTTGGAGAGTAGCGTGTGGGTGAGCGTGAGCATCAGCACGGCGGTGGTGAGATTGTCGAGGTTGGCCGAGAGGAGGAGCGTCAGTGCGCCGAGCGTCCACATCAGGCGTCGGGGCGAGCGCGTGCGAAGCCAGTGGGTGAGGAAGTCAAAGCAACCGTTGTTGTGGAGTATTTCCACGATGTTCATTGTAGAGAGCAGGAAGAGAACAATGTTTGATGCTACGGCGACATAGTAAGGAAACACCTCGGTAGCCACGAAGCGTTTGGCGGCGTGGTGGGTGGCGGGTGCGCCGTTGAGAAACTCGCGAAAGGCATCGGCGTGCTGTGACACGACGTATTGGTCGGCATCAATAAGAAAAAGCACCCAGCATACGGCGGCCATAAACACTGCCGTGGTTGCGGTGTTGAGGCGGTGGAGATGGGCGGTGGCCAACAGTGCGAGACCTAACAAAACGATAGCGCAGATAACGAGCGTCATTGTGATAGCGATTATTTGCGGCAAAGATAGGGATTTTTCTGAGAAATCCTGGCATTTCTAACTATTGGTGTCCGCTAAAAGATAGCTATAGCCCTTGCAGGGCATTGCACGCGAGGCCGCGTGCGCTCCGGCATTGAGCCGCGCGTACTCCCAGAACGCGTGCGCTTCGGTCTTCTCCTAACAGCACAAGAGCCATAGGCTTTCGGCCTATGACTCCTGAGCTTTGTGTGTGGCGGTTTGTGGGTTGTGGCTTCAGAAGCGCACTTTCTTTCCGCCGAC
>ERZ842401.1838-NODE-1838-length-29254-cov-34.952772_pt1 | contig 29254 bp, 20 predicted proteins | sample MGYA00521270_ERZ842401 | MGnify/ENA primary metagenome ERZ842401 (study PRJEB31892, sample SAMEA3878208) | bioreactor metagenome | biome: Moose rumen | place: Sweden | collected 2011-10 | study: EMG produced TPA metagenomics assembly of the PRJEB12797 data set... | reverse complement strand
CCAAGTCGTTCATGTCGGCTGCATCGTTCCAGGAGACCACCAAGGTGCTCAACGAGGCTGCCATCCGCGGCAAGCAGGACTACCTGGAGGGTATGAAGGAGAACGTCATCTGCGGTCACCTCATCCCCGCCGGTACCGGTCTGCGCGAGTTCGAGAAGATCATTGTCGGCTCCAAGGAGGATTACGAGCGCATGCAGGCCAACCGCAAGAATGTGCTCGACTTCGACAGCGAAGATGTTCTTGAGGAGAACTAAGCGATATTTCCCATTTTTGTGGGAGTGCAATCATTGTGGGAGCGCAAAACTTTCCTTACGGGAGTTTTGCGCTCTCGCTTTTTTTGTCCTTTTCCTTGCATGTTTCGCGTAAAATGCTTATCTTTGCGCAAAAATACGACGAACTATTCACAAAACAATTACAAAGCAATGAACGAAAACGAACAGAAGCAGCAAGGACTGCAAATAGAACTGTCACCCGACAAGGCTCAGGGTGAGTATGCCAACTTTGCCATCATCACGCACAGCAGTAGCGAGTTTATCGTCGACTTCGCCCGTATGTTGCCTGGCCTGCCTAAGGCTCAGGTGCGCAGTCGCGTCATCCTGGCTCCCGAACATGCCAAGCGTCTGCTGGGAGCCCTGCAGGAGAACATCATGCGCTACGAACGTCAGTTCGGTCCCATCAAGATGCCCGAACAGCAGCACGAGCCCCGCACCATCGCTCCCTTTGGTTCTGGCAAGGGTGAAGCCTGATACACCTTATTATATTAGAGGTTTTTCTGGAAGAAGTGAAGCACACGCTCTTGTGCCCTGAGCGGACAACTGTGGGGCATATCCCAGAGCTCAGTCTCCAGCCTTTCTTCCACATTCTGACTCTTCCACGTGTCGTGCATGGTCTTGAAGGCCTTCTCTACGCCAGGCACGGGGAAGAGTTTGTCTTGTGTGCCGTTGATGAAGAGCATGGCCTTTGGACAGGCGATGCTTGCTACATGAGGATAATCGAGCCAGCGGCGCAGACCCGGGAAGCAGTTGGCGAAGCCGCCATTCTCCGTGCGCTGGTATTTGAACGACATCTGCTCGTCAGTAGTCGTCATCCAGCAAATGGCGGCCCCAGCCTTGATGCGGTCGCTCAGGGCAGCGAGCATCCAGGCCCTATAGGCTCCCATCGAACAGCCCATGCAGCCGATGCGGCTGGCATCCACCTCGGGCAGTGAGGCCAGGTATTCCGTTCCGGCTATGTCATCGTAGGTCATATAGGCCGAGAGGTCTATGCCGTACATCATCATGTTGCCTGCAATCATATCGTATTTGTCGCGACGTGGTCCTTCCTGTTGTCCCCGCTCGCCCCACATCGGTGCGTCGGCAGAGAATACCACATAACCGTTTCTGGCCAGATAGTCGCCCACGAACTGTCCCTCATAGAGCTGCACCGCCCAAGCATCGGCATCGCTCACCACCATGGAGTCCTCGCAGTTCAGCGGCCGTATCATCTTCTCCTTACCTATAAAGAGGTGGGCGCCGTGGTCGTGCAGGGCATTGACGGCGGGGAAGGGGCCTTTGCCGTCGGGGATGAGCACGTAGGCAGGCACGGTGTAGTAGCGCGACAGCCGTATCTCAATCTTCCTCGCCTTGTAGCCATTGCGCTGCTCCTCGCACAGCACTTTCACCTCGTAGCCGTCAGCAGGGGCGGGTGGGGGCGTGAGCATGCAGTCGAGCACCTTTTGTCGGGCCGCCTCGCGCCAGGAATTGAAGTCAGTGATGGGGCAGTTCCCCCAGGCCAGCGGGTAGGTCAGGTCTTTGATCAGCGAGTCGGCATAGACCGGCAGGTTGCGCATGAACTCAAACTTTTCTCTCTTTTGGCCTTGCGCACTGACAGCCAGCACACAGCACACAGTGATGATCAGTGTCCATAAGTGTATTCTCGTCATCGTATCCTTGTTTTAGTCATTTCTGTGGGCAAAGTTACGAATAAACGAAGTAAATGCCAAATTTATTTGAGCATTTTTGAGTGCAAGTAATTATTACGCGAAGAAAAATACTTGCACACAGGAGCACTGCAACGACAAACGCATGACGAGGCGGAATCCATACGTCGGGGCGAACTATTTGTGCTTTAGAAACAAATATTTTCAAAAACATTTTGAGGTTTAGATTTTTTTGCCTATATTTGCACACGATACCACATAAACGGTAATGTTTTGGAAATGATGAAGCGGTTATTGACAATGGTTGTACTCATGATTGTGTGTTGCATCCCTGCAATGACACAGGATTCTGTTGCTGTCTCAGATGACTTCCAGAAGTCTTTTGACTTGGCAATAGAACTCTTCGAGAGCAATCAAGATAATGCCGTAGAAAAATTGCAGACCTTGAAATCCAATAGTGCTGTTCCGGATTATATCCGCCTGAACTGCTCTATCATACTGGCCGACTTTGCGCTGAATGAGGGCAATGAGGAATTGGGAGATGCATCATTGCGTGAAATCGAATCGTATCTGGCACAGCATCCTGATGATGCTGAAGTGAGAGCCACATTAGATGATTTGAAGGAGCAGATACAGCAAATTCCGACAAAGGAGACTTTCCGTGACAGACTGTGTGGTATGTGGGTGACAGCAGAGGCTAATTCCGACGGGTATCCTTGGCTTATTATGTCAATAGGCCGTGAGCCCCATTTCTGGGCTAAGTTCCACGAAAAGACATATATTGCAGGCCTATTGGATAATGATAGCCTGATGACGGAAAATATTGATATCCTTGGCGCCCATCGCGCTATAAACTTGCATTTTGGCGCAGGTCGGAACAAAAAAGCAAGTTCGTTTGCTGTCAACTTCTATAAGGGTATGGCTATGGATATGGCCAAGAGTGCGGCTACGTATAGGAAAAAGACTGGTAGTGTGAGTGCCTCAGGTGAGTTCGGTAGCCTGCTCTTCATGGCCTTGGCCAAAGGTGCTTCCGTCTCAAAAAAACACTTCAGGATGGTTGACATGGAAATGACGGAGATTGCTCCAGATGTGCTGAAAGGCAGGATTTTCTATGAGCATAAGGTGGAACGTTCGGATGGCGATGAGGATGTTGAAGAATGGCGCCGTACACGTGAATTGTATCTCTATCGTGTGGCTCCTGCAGACAGCATACAATTCATGAGAAATAGACGGACATACAATGTCATTACCCGTCAGGATAGCGTTTTCAAGGAAATCAGCATCCCACTTGAACAACAGCCCAGACAATGGGAATATGCTCGCAAGGCTCCCGATAAACCAAAGATATCCATAGAAAAGTATAATGAATATTCCTATCGGTTACTCCAATCAAAGATTCAGAAAAGGTTGCCACTGCTTAGTGCAGAGGATGCGATGATGGTAGAGGGTGAATTGGAATATGGACCGCAGGGATGGCAGATGGGGGACGGACGTTATCTGAATTTTGATGTTTTATCTGGTTATCCTTATTTTGATAAGATAGTTTACGGCTTTAGCGAGGACTATGTTGGTCCTTACAAGATAAAATACGATGAGAATTATTCTCCCATGTCTACATTTAAAGATTGGGCTTTCGATTTCAAGCGAACAGAGACGGGATTTGAATGGGACTATTCAAAAGAGATGGCTAGATTGCGGTTTATGAAATGTAAAGATGCGGCAATCAGTAAGTGGTATGTTTTCAAACATGATATAGATGCCAAGAATGCAGCCAAGGAACAAAAGAAACTAGAAAAAAAAGCAAAGAAAGGAGGTCTGAAATGATACGGGTTCTAATAATGGGCTTATTGTTGATGTGCGGGACTCTGGCGGTTTGCGCACAGTCGAAAAAGATCAATATAAAAAATGAAATGAAGAAAATGGATGATGCCATGAACCGTAAGCGTCAAGAGCAGGATTCCAAACCGAAGACTGTTGGTGGTGCTCCCCAAAGCAAGGTCAGGTGGATTCATACCATGCCCTATGGTTCAGACGGGTCGTCATCGTCATCATCCGACTCTGATAGTGATAGCAACGAAAATTCGCAGGCAGCAAAGGATGCTGAACGGAGTTATCAGCAGATGTCAGAGATTGGCGGCATGGTAGACAATGCCTATGAAGAGAGCAGGCAGTTCCTCCAACAAAATGGTGAGAGTGCTGCCTCAATACAGGCAGGTATGAGAGGCAATAAGGTGGGCAATATTGATGACGGATATGATGAACCAGAAGAGGTGGCGGAGCAGCCGAAGAAGAAGTTCGTGCCGCGAAAGAATCTGCTGAAGCAAGCACCGGACACTATTTCTGGGACGGTGGAGGATTTGGGCCCCCGGCAAGATATGTTTGAGGGAAAGTTGCAGCAATTCCATGAGGGCATACGGGAAATCCGTAATAGCGATACCAATGCGGAGATGGCGCACAGGTTTAAGGAGGCCGGTGGCCCAGGTGATGAATACAAAAACAAGATTGATTTAGACAAGATTGATTCTGTCTATACGGCTTCAGTAAGGGCAAATCTGCCAGTCTCTTCTGATGCAGGAGGGAAAACAGAGGAGATGCTTCATTTAGACACTGAGCAAAAGACGGATGCTATCAAACAGGAGGCTCCTCCTTTGGAGAATGTTCGGCAGGAGCCACTTCTTAGAGAGTCGAAACCTGTAGTAGTTGCTCCCAAGGAGAAAACTGATGAAGAGTTGTACCAGATGTACCGTAGTGGCAAAGAACTCACGCGAGAAGACCGTATTAGGGTGAAAAAATATTTGAAGGAGAAGATTGGTAATTTGAAATAATAAATGTAGGAATTATGAAAACGATGATTGTTGCCACCTTATGTTTGCTGATGTCGGGTTTCTTGGGCGTTTATGCCCAAGGAGTTTCAAAGAATGTTCCTAAAAATGAGACTGAAGCGAAGGCGCAAATGGTTGAAATACTAAAAGGTAATGATCCCAATCACTCGAAAAGCCCGGGGGCTCAGGCAGTAAGAAAAGCAGTAGAGGAAAATAAAGTGACAGCAGAATATGTTGTCAGGGGGCAAGCGTCTGTAGGAGAATATCAAATTGTTATTCCTAAGGGGATTACATATTCCGTTAAGTCTGGCAGGAAAACCATTACTGTGGAAGAATGGGTTGATAAGACACCTACAGAAAGGCAGAAAGAGATTGATAGAATTGATGAAAAACTAGAAAATGGCTATATAAAGGCTCATCCATCGCAATATCTAAGTGAGAAGGTGTCTAAAATTGTGGGATATAAAGTCACAATTCCTCAAGATTATATCAATAATTGTTCAACAGAGTATATCTCGGACTATGTGGAAGCCGTTAATCCTGATGATGAAGTTTCCATGACAACAAAGCAAATGAAAGAAATTGAGGATGCTGCAAATGAAGCAAAAGTCTTGTCGACCAAAGAGGGACAATCTATAAATAAATCTGAAATTGAGAAGTTGGAAGGTGTCAAGGCTGTTTTTGCAGAATGGTGTGGGAAACTCGACATAAAATGTGAGGCTGGTAAAAAGTAAGGTGACCATGAAAATAGCAAAACTGACATTCTTATTGTTGTGCCTAGTACAGACCGCATGGGCACAGCAGTCGAAAGCCGACCAGTTGCGGGCAGAGATCAATGCCTATAAGGAGTGTCTGATCAAACTCTCTATGCCCCAGTATCATTCAAAAGACTACCTGCTATCCAACGGGAAGCGAATCAATGTTGCTGAGCAGACAGACTTCCAACGCGATGCTTTCGTATCAACAGACCCTTTGTTGGAAGATCCGCATGAGTGGATTAATTCGCTGTACATGAGCCAGGCCAAGAGGGGCAGTAACTTGACCCTTATGGATATGCAGGATTTGGACGATTGGCAATTGAAAAGTATTCGCGATATTGCTGATGACTATTTCCATTCGGGTAATAGCACCTTCCATGTCACAGCACATGGATTGGTGGATGCTCATGGTGTGTCGGAAAATGCTATCAGCATGGGTGGACAGCAACTCAACGCAAAGGAGACTGCAGAGTTGATTTTAAAGTCGATGGCCGATGTCAACCATCTGATGCTTAACACCAACAAACAGCCTTTTGTTGTAGTGCTTCATTGTTGTAATGCCGCTCAGGGTGACAATAGTTTTGCAAAACAATTGTCGGAGGCCCTCTCTAAGGAAATCAAGAATGTGGCGGTCGTCGGATCGCCTGATATTATCTATTGCGAGAAAAAATCTGACGGGACGTATACAGAATACATATCTTCTGAAGCGGCTATGAAACGTAACAAGCCGGAAAAGAAGAACTGGCTCGTTTTCAAGAATGGTCAGCAGGCTGAAGAGGGAACATCTGACTATAAGTCAACAGTAAAGAACTATCTGGATAGCAAATAGTGGTTGTATATTCATATCTGGATAATTTAATGGTTTCTCGTATGGTTAATGACTTATAAAATGGTTATATTTTGTTAATTATTGTATTATTTGGGGGGGTAATCGGGCAGGAGATTAGGCTATTTCATATAAAAGTTGTACCTTTGCAGCCCGAAATGCCCTTGTGAGAATGGGGTGTACTATGTAATGTTGGATATACACAATAATATATATAATAAACAAAAACAAAAAATTTAAATTATGCCTACAATTTCACAATTGGTTCGCAAAGGCAGAAAGGCAATCGTCGACAAGTCGAAGTCGCCCGCCCTGGACAACTGTCCTCAGCGTCGTGGCGTCTGCGTACGTGTGTACACGACGACCCCTAAGAAGCCTAATTCGGCAATGCGTAAAGTTGCCCGTGTTCGTTTGACTAACCAGAAGGAAGTCAACAGTTACATTCCCGGAGAGGGACACAACCTGCAGGAGCACAGCATCGTGCTGGTTCGCGGTGGTCGTGTGAAGGATCTCCCCGGTGTACGTTATCACATCGTCCGCGGTACGCTCGATACCGCCGGTGTAGCAAACCGCCTGCAGCGCCGTTCTAAGTACGGTGCCAAGCGTCCTAAGGCTAAGAAGTAATTAACCGGAGAAGGTTAAGTAGCCTAAAAGAAAAGAAAGAAGAAAAATCGTTTTGCTGGAGAATTTCTTAATAGAAGGTTGAGTAAATGTCCGAGCGCTGGACGTTGAAGACGCAGACGAAGAACAGCCCCAAGCAGAATTAAAAAACAACAAAACAAAGCAATGAGAAAAGCAAAACCAAAGAAGCGTGTGATCCTGCCGGATCCCGTGTTCAACGACCAGAAGGTCTCAAAGTTTGTGAATCATCTGATGTACGACGGTAAGAAGTCGAAGTCGTATGAGATTTTCTACAACTCTCTGGAGATTGTAAAGGACAAGATGAAGGACGCCGAGAAGGCTCCTCTGGAGATCTGGAAGCAGGCTCTGGACAACATCACCCCTCAGGTGGAGGTGAAGAGCCGCCGTATCGGCGGTGCCACTTTCCAGGTACCCACCGAGATTCGCCCCGACCGTAAGGAGAGCATCTCGATGAAGAACATGATTTCGTTCGCCCGTAAGCGCAGCGGCAAGTCGATGGCCGACAAGCTGGCTGCCGAGATTATGGACGCATTCAACAACCAGGGTGGTGCCTTCAAGCGCAAGGAGGATATGCACCGTATGGCCGAGGCTAACCGTGCATTTGCACACTTCCGCTTCTAAGAGTAAGGTAAAAAGGTAAAAAAGTAAAAGGGTAAAAGAAAGACAATGGCAAAACAAGATTTGCATTTGACGCGCAATATCGGTATCATGGCTCACATCGATGCCGGTAAGACCACCACTTCCGAGCGTATCCTGTTCTATACGGGTAAGACCCACAAGATTGGTGAGGTGCACGATGGTGCCGCCACCATGGACTGGATGGCTCAGGAGCAGGAGCGTGGTATCACGATTACGTCTGCTGCCACCACCTGTAACTGGAAGTGGGCTAACAACAACTACAAGATCAATCTGATCGACACTCCGGGACACGTCGACTTCACCGCCGAGGTGGAGCGTTCGCTGCGTGTGCTCGACGGAGCCGTGGCTACCTATAGCGCTGCCGACGGCGTTCAGCCCCAGTCTGAGACTGTGTGGCGTCAGGCTGACAAGTACAACGTGCCCCGTATCGGTTACGTGAACAAGATGGACCGTTCGGGTGCCGACTTCTTCGAGACTGTACAGCAGATGAAGGACATCCTGGGTGCCAACCCTGTCGTGATCCAGGTGCCCATCGGTGCTGAGGAGAACTTCAAGGGTCTGGTTGACCTCATTAAGATGAAGGCCATCCTGTGGCACGATGAGACCATGGGTGCTGAGTACGATGTCGAGGAGATTCCCGCCGACCTGCAGGCAGAGTGCGACGAGTGGCGCAACAAGCTGCTCGAGGCTGCTGCTGAGTATGACGAGGCCCTGATGGAGAAGTACTTCGATGATCCTAACTCTATCACTGAGGACGAGATTATCGCTGCTATCCGCAAGGGTACTATCTCTATGGCTTGCACGCCGATGCTGCTTGGTTCTTCCTATAAGAACAAGGGTGTTCAGCCCCTGCTCGACTATGTCTGCGCCTTCCTGCCCTCACCGCTGGATACCGAGGCCGTCATCGGCACCAACCCCAGTACCGAGGAAGAGGAGAGCCGCAAGCCCAGCGAGGATGAGGCCACTGCAGCCCTTGCCTTCAAGATTGCCACCGATCCCTATATGGGCCGTCTGGTCTTCTTCCGCGTCTACTCTGGTAGCGTGAAGGCCGGCTCTTACGTCTTCAACCCCCGTTCGGGCAAGAAGGAGCGTATCAGTCGTCTGTTCCAGATGAACTCCAACAAGGAAATTCCTATGGATTCTATCGACGCTGGTGACATTGGCGCAGGCGTAGGTTTCAAGGACATCCGCACTGGTGATACCCTCTGCGACGAGGAGAAGCCCATCGTGCTGGAGTCTATGACCTTCCCCGACACCGTGATCTCTATCGCCGTGGAGCCCAAGTCTCAGGCCGACATCGCCAAGCTCGACAACGGCCTGGCTAAGCTGGCTGAGGAAGATCCTACCTTCACCGTACGTACCGACGAGCAGAGTGGTCAGACCATTATCTCTGGTATGGGTGAGCTTCACCTCGACATCATCATCGACCGTCTGAAGCGTGAGTTCAAGGTAGAGTGTAACCAGGGTAAGCCCCAGGTTAACTACAAGGAAGCCATCACCAAGGAAGTTGAGATCGAAGAGGTCTACAAGAAGCAGTCTGGTGGTCGCGGTAAGTATGCTAAGATGCTCGTTAAGGTCGGTCCTGTTGATCCCGACTACGATGTGAAGACCAATGGCGGTCTGCAGTTCGTCAACGAGGTGAAGGGTGGTAATATTCCTAAGGAGTTCATCCCCTCTATCCAGAAGGGCTTCGAGGCAGCCATGAAGAATGGTATCCTCGGCGGCTATCCTATGGATTCGCTGAAGGTGACGGTGGTCGATGGTGGCTTCCACCCCGTCGACTCCGACCAGCTCTCGTTCGAGATTGCAGCCCAGATGGCTTACAAGGAGGCTTGCGCCAAGGCTAAGCCCGTGCTGATGGAGCCCATCATGAAGCTCGAGGTGGTGACACCCGAGGAGAACATGGGTGACGTCATCGGCGACCTCAACAAGCGTCGCGGTCAGGTCGAGGGCATGGAAGAGGCCCGCTCAGGTGCCCGTGTCATCAAGGCCCAGGTGCCCCTGTCAGAGATGTTCGGCTATGTCACCGCCCTGCGTACCATCACCTCCGGTCGTGCCACCAGCTCTATGGAGTACGACCACCACGCACCGCTCAGCAGCGCCATCGCCAAGGCTGTGCTCGAGGAGGTCAAGGGTCGTGCTGACCTGGTGTAAGCGCTTCGCGCAATGTAAAAATGTAACAATTATAAAATTGGGGTCTGCCGTTGAGCAAATGACTCTTTAGCGGCAGCCCCATTTTTACATTATTAAATTATTTAATTTTAAATTTTCCAAAATGAGTCAGAAAATTCGTATCAAGCTGAAGAGCTACGACCACAAACTCGTAGACAAGTCAGCAGAGAAGATTGTGAAGGCCGTGAAGGCTACGGGTGCTGTCATCAGCGGTCCTATCCCCCTTCCCACACACAAGCGTATTTACACCGTCAACCGTTCTACCTTCGTCAACAAGAAGGCTCGTGAGCAGTTCCAGCTGTCAGACTACAAGCGTCTGATTGACATCTACAGCTCTACCGCCAAGACCGTAGACGCTCTGATGAAGCTCGAACTCCCCAGTGGTGTCGAGGTTGAGATAAAGGTCTAAGAAACGATAATACCAATCAAAGGAGACCGGTTTTTGATTGAATCACGATTCAATCAAAAACCGGTCTCCTTTGATTGGGGAGGTCAAGTAATTCCCTTCAAAAAACATTTTTTAAGGAAAATGATGCGGGGATAAGAGAAAAATGTGTACTTTTGCAGCTATTATAGCTAAATCAGAAGATTGTGATATGGAACATAAAAGAGGTAAAAAGAGAATAGGGACACAGCTGACGAAGAGCCTGCTGCTCTTGCTCCTGCTGACCGTAGGGGCAAGTGCTGCGCGCGGGCAAGGCGAGATTGAATACTTTGAGTATGAAGATACTTACGAAAAGACCATCATCAATGGACTGACGTTTTACGGAAATGCAGCTTCCTCACTGACCATTCCCGCTACGGTGACGACGGTCAGAAGCGGAGCCTTTAGCTCTGCTGCCAGTCTCTCGACGCTGATTATTGAGGCAGGTGGCAATCCAGCGTTCGAGACGGGCTTGTTTGTCAAGAACGACACTCCGAAAGACAACCCGATAGCAGAAATCCGGATATTGGGCAGCAGCATGACGGTGGCGAACATCCGTTCTTTGCTGGTGAGTTTAGTTGCACAGGGTGCGCTTAGTACCGTTTATATTGAGGGCTATAGCGGAGAGTGGTCGGACATTGAAGTAACGGACGTGCTGACTTCCACCGTTAGCGTCGTGCTGCCTGCTACATTGGTGACCACCCAGCAGTTCGGCAATGCCAAAGTCTACGGCCGCTTCTATATCAATAAGGAGATTATCAGTTACTGCACCAGCGCTACATTCTACGACGCCGATGATGGTTCGAACCAGTTGTTCTATGTGGCAGACTATAGGGCAGGTGATGGTCGCCTGCATATCCGGCGAGTTCGATACGTCAAAGCTGGCGCAGGTGTGCTCATTCACCGTATAGGCAGCAGTACTGGCGATGCCGACCTGTTGCGCGTCAGCGATGGGAGCATCTCGGAAGCAGATAAAACCCTTTACTCCAGCAACTTGCTCGTGGGTGTCACTGAAGCCACTGACATCACCGCCACAATCAGCGCCACCGCTAGCACCTATTCCTACTTCATCCTGAAGGACGGCGCCTTCCATCCCACCAATGGTGGCACCGTCAAGGCCAACAAAGCCTACTTGCGGATACCCACCGCTGCAGCTCGTGACGGGGCGCTGGCCATTGAGTTCGACGACGAGGAGATGACGAACATACTTACTACCACGAATTCTGTGGATTCCCCGAATTCTGGTGCGTGGTATAGCCTTGATGGTCGCAAGCTCGACACGATGCCAACCACAAAGGGCATATATATCAATAACGGAAAGAAATACGTCATCAGATGAAAAAGAGATATATCACGCCCTTATGTACGACCGTCAGCCTGCGCCCCCCGCAGTTGCTCACCGCCTCGGAGAATGAGTACAGCGACAACCAGGGATATGTCCACTTCGATTCCAATGAAGTTGATGCTGGCGACGGCGACTGACCGCAAAGGGAAAAAGTGAAGGCAACCGATTAAGAAAAAAAGGTTAGAAATACAAGACTATGAACAAGAACAATTACAACCCAATGAAGGCCGTGCTACTGGCGATGCTGCCGCTGCTGCTGGGCTTGACCGCGTGTAAGGATGAGGCGGAGACCGTGAGTGACGATGCGTCGGCGGTGGAGACGATGCAGGAGCAGACTATTACTGACGACCAGCTGACGGTGATGGTCACCGAAGAGATGCCCACCTCCGTGCTGCGTCCGTTCGACGAAGGGACTACGGGCGCCGCGCTGGTGAAGCGCCTGACGACGGTGGCCGACGGCTTTGCCCCCGACACCCGCTTGGTGCTCCTGCCCGGCACGCTGTTTGACGGCGAGAGCGACATGACCGACGACGAGCTCGATGCCCTGGTGCGCTTAGGTCTCGACGGCGGCTTCCTCGCCATCGAGCGCCCCACGGGGCAGCAGATGCTTAACTTCGCCCTGCTCTATGTCGGCAAGCTCGTTGAGATGCAGCAGCTCGACTATCAGGAGTTGTTCGACCTCGACGCCGTTACGGCTGCCCGTGCTGCCCGTCGTTCACCGCAGGTGCTGCGCATGCAGGACTGCATGAAAAACATCCGGCAGCTGGCCCAGACCCGCGGTGCCGACGCCGACCTCAACGCCGTGCAGGCCGAGCTGGTCATCTACGGCCCCACCGACTATTTCGTGCAGCAGCCCTTTGAGGAAGAGACCACCGTGCGGGCCTCCGAGACCGATGCCGACGGCAACCTCATCGCCACTACCGCCCAGGCCGTGCAGCTGACGCGCACCGCAGCCACCAGCGGACAGCTGGCCGATGCCGCTGCCGCCTGGCTCAACGACGTGGCGCGGCGCTCGGCGCGTGTGCCCCGCCGTCTGCCCACCCGTGCCGACGACGCCAGCACCGATGCCGCTGACACCGACGACCTGCTGACCGCCGACGAGACCTTCACCTACAACGGCCTGCTCTATTTCTGCGACTGGCAGAACACCACGCAGAGCCGCGGCGACCGCCTGAGCATCAAGGTCAGCGCCCACGGCACCTATAATTTGGACAGCCACAAGGACTACTACTACCTGACGGAGAACGTGCTGCTCAGCTTAGGCAGCAAGGAGGGCAGCCAGAATGTCTACTACCCCCGTGCCGCGCAGTCGTGGTACACCGCCTCCGGCTTTACTGACTACAACCGCTGGTTTGGCGCCTTCCTCTCCCAGTATGAGACCTCGATGGCCCTGACGGGCAGCGGCACCATCAGCATGGAGTCGTCAGCTCCCACTTTCACCGATGACAGTAGCCTGAAGCTGACACACCAGGCTGACGGCAGCCGCGTGACGTGGACCTACGACGGCACCCTGCCGCAGTTCTATATCTCCGGCGTTTATTGCCACGAGTTCCCTGCCGACATCCTGGTGGGCGACGTCTCCCTGAACCATGAGGCCTGCTGGTCGGTGAGCAACCCCTCCGGCCACTACAGCGTCGAGCTGACGTCGGCCCCCAAGCTTTCGGCCTTTGTGTTCCGGTCCAACGGCTCGAAGACGCCTCCGCAGAAATATATTGACCGCAGCGACAACCAGACCTACACCTACCAGCTGTCCGAGCCCTACCGCGCCATACAGAACTGGCGCATGAGCATAGAGAATGTGGAGTACGACGATGCCGCAGAAGAGGCTGGCAGCGCGGACGACCTGGCCAGCGCGCTGCAGACGGACTTCCCCGACTACTACGTCCCTGAGTTCCAAGTGGGCGACTGCGACGACACGTCGCTGAGCACCATCACCACCATCATCACCGAGAGCAAGAGCCAGTTTGCCCTGCAGGCGCAACACCTGACGGAGCTGGCCCAGCGCTTCGGCATGAAGAAGTTCGAGATAGTATGGACCCGCCAGGGCAGCGAACAGGTGAAGACCTCGCAGGCCTTCGTCTACTACGTCTGTCCCAAGGCCACCGAGGCCACCACGGCCCATCTCGGCTGGGTCTACGGCAGCGACGGCACCCTCTACCCCTCGGCCGACTATGCCCGGGGCTGGAACGCCACCGCCGTGGGCATCCTGGCCTACGTGAACGACGGCTCTGACCTTGGCGACCTGGCCACCGAGAAGGCCAGCGGCGCCGGCCACGGCCTGGTGCTCGCCCTGAAGCACACCACCTGGGCCGACATCCGCATCATCCACTCCGTCAGCGGCATCTTCGAGAGCACCATCGGCAACAGTATGGACCGTGCGAAGAACGACTTCGACGGACTCTCCAAGACGCAGGCGCTGGCTGCCAAAGGCTCGTATGCCTCTCAGACGGCGCTCAACTACGGCACTACGCCCGAGGGCTGCACCTCCTGGTTCATTCCCAGCACGGGCCAGTGGATAGCCATGCTCTGTCAGCCCGGCCTTGGCGGTGCCGAGATACCTACGGGCACAGCCCTGAACACCCATTTCAACATCAACGGTGCTGCGAAGCTTAGCAGTGCGGCGCGTGCCAACGGCGGCTCGGGCTTGGTATCTAAGCTGTGGACCAGCTCTGGTCTTAACGGCAACACCGGCATCTACTTAGTCAACAGCTCCAGCCGTCCGCGCTTCTCGTGGTACAACTGGTCCGACTTTGCCTGGGTCCGTCCCGTCTTCGCTTATTAAGAGGTGAGAGGTAAGAGGTGAGAGGTAAGAGGTGAGAGGTAAGAATGCGAAACTTAATAAATACACAGATATGACAACAAACGAAAGAACAAGGGGAGAGCGGAGCTGGCAGCTGTTGCTGGTGCTGGCGCTCTTCGCATGGCTGGTGCCGCAGCAGACGCTGGCCGACAAGTTGTACAGCAGCTCCGGTTATTCGATGTCGACCTACAGCGACCACATCTCCGTGAAGCTGCTTGTGGCCGACCTCGTGGGCCGCGATTCGTGGTTGGTGGCCGACAGTAGGCTGAAGGCCTATTCCGGCTCGGGCCGCACTGGCACGTCCTACAACCTGGTGAACGTCTACTCCTACGACCAGGACGGCAACAGCCAGCCCACCCACGACATCACCGCCTGCTACGACATGCACGGTGCCGTGGCCATCCTGACCAATGCCGGCGGCCAGCAGATAGCCTGGAGCCGCACGAACTACACCATCAGGAAGCAGGGCGACTACGACTACCCGCAGGCCGAGATTGACTTCTACTGGGGTCCGCAGATGGCCGGCCGGACGTGGTATATCTACTTCGAGTCGAAGCACGACAACGGTGCCACCACCAACTTCTACCTCGGCACCGTAGACTGTTCGGACATGCGGCGCAACGCCCTGGCCACCAACGGCTACGAATATGAGCGCACCGGCGCCCGCAAGGTGAAGTTCACCACGCCCGCGCTGCCCGCCAGCAATGCCGGCAACAGCTACGTGCAGACCGAACAGATACAGGAGGCCTGGTACAACCTGACCCTCGACTACACCCGCTACGACGGCAGCACCTTTCAGCAGACCGCCAAGGTGGACTGCGGCACGGCTGCCACCCCCCACGACATAGAGATTCCCGAGGAGGTGGGCAACTTCAAGAGCGTGGAGATGCAGGTGGAGGCCGTCGACGCCCTGAAGTCGAAGGACACCGGCGAGTACTTCTACCAGAAGAAGACCTCGTACCTGCACAAGAACTGTCTGCCCAGCGTGCCCATCCCCACGGCCTTGGGCACGGAGTATCACCAGTTCGACAGCAAGACCGACCTGATGTGGACCACCTATGTCGACTACGGCGGTGCGTACAACTTCTATAAGGACTGCAAGCCCATCGTCTATCGCATAGAGACCGACGCCAAGGGCGAGTCGAAGGGCGGCCAGTGGACCAAGTGCGGCACGCTGCCGGAGATAGGCACCACGCGCTCCATGGGCTATAGCGACAAGAGGGACCTGACGGCCAACAAGTACTACCGCTATATCGTGGTGAACGTGCCGTCGAAGTGGATGACTGATATGTCTGCCGACCTGACATCGCCCAGCGCCAACGTGCTGGCCCAGCTGGGCTACTGCCAGTCGGGTGTGGTGAGCACCGCGCCCACCATGAGCATCCACGACCTGCAGCAGGACCCCTCTGACACGAAGCATGTGAAGTTGCAGTGGCAGTATTCGCGTGTGCCCGTGTCGGCCACCGATGCCACGTTCGAAGTGCTGCGCTCGAAGATGGGCGAGAACAGCTGGACATCTATTGCCAGTCAGAAGTTCAAGGCCAACCCCGAGGCGGGCTTTGTGGCCACCTATACCGACGCAAATGTAGAGAGCACTCTGGCACGCTACGACTACATGGTGACGGTCTCTATTAATAGTGGTGTCAACAAGTTCGAGAGCAACGTCGTCACCGGCAGCCTGCTCTCGGGCACCACCATACGCAACTTCGATGCCTCGAAGGGCAACCACCAGAACAGCGTACAGCTGCAGTGGCAGGCCGACCAGGTGGGTACGTCCAACACGCAGTACGACATCTATCGCCGCTACGTGGATGCCGGCGAGGATGAGTGGATGAAAATCCACACCACCAGCGGCACCGGTGAGAGCTACACCTACGAGGACAACACCGTGCAGCCGGGCTACTACTACCAGTATCGCGTGGAGGCCTACTACGGCGAGAAGGCGCAGAACACCACCGAACTGAGCACCAAGACCGCCATCGGCTTCTGTCAGGCCCGCGGCACCGTGTCGGGCCGCGTCACCTTCTCCAACGGCAACACCTCGGTGGCTGACGTGCGCGTCACCCTGCAGCCGGGAGAGGAAGGTGGCGACAATGCCGTGAAGAGCTATGCCCAGCGCGTCAGCGGTGCCTCTACGGGTATCGCGTGGAATGCCAGCGACGACGAACTGGCCAAGGTCTTTGGCTCTGACAAGGACTTTACCGTGCAGATGTTCGTACGCCCTGACACCTTGCTGAGCGAGGGTGCTGTCATCGGAGAGATTCCCGGTGAGGGAAGGCTTGTTCTCGGCAATATGCAGAACGGGGAGTATGAGCTGATGCTTGAAAAGGCAACAGGTTATGTTGAGCCAAAATGGGTTGACCCCATATTACCTAAATCGACCAAAACAACAGACCTTTCGAAACTTACAGACGATTATGTAGCAACAAATGCTGAAACCCTGACGGGTAAGTTAGCTGGCGGCTACAAGATTTCTATAGCCGATGGTGCTACCGTTTATCTAAAAGATGTGACCATCGAAGGTGTTAACAGTAATCTTCGCCTATGGGCGGGTATCACATGTCAGGGTAATGCCACCATTATTTTGGAAGGCAAAAATACGGTTAAGGGATTCTATCATTATTTTCCTGGTATCTTAATCGTTTTAAATAAAACACTTACCATTAAAGGCACTGGTTCACTTGATGTTTCCTCGAATGGTTATGCTCCAGGTATAGGAGGCGTTTATGTAAGGGGTAACTATGATGGTGACCCAAGATGTGGAAACATCGTGATAGAAGGTGGAATCATCAAGGCTACTGGTTCATCTTCTTGTGCTGGCATTGGAGGCGCGCCGAATATTTACTATCCATGGCTAAACGACGATATTACGATTACAGGAGGTGAAATTACAGCTATAGGTGGAAGCTATTCCCCAGCCATAGGAACGGGTTGTAACTTAGATCTCCATAATCAGAAAGGTGGCAGCATCACCATTACAAATACCGTGACGAGTGTGAGTGCTACGAGCGGTGGTTTCTCAAAAGATTGTATTGGTAAAGGATATCATAGCACATGCGGTACTGTTACCATTGGCGGTGTTGTTTATTGGGATGGAAATGCCTACCAGAATGGAGCAGAGAACACTATACAACAAAAAACGTATACTCATTTTGGAGACGGTTCTTGGGCTACTAAATTTCAACAAGAGAAAGAAGGATATACAATACCTAGTTACTTGACCTACGGCTCAGCCACCGCTACTGGCGTAAAACTCCCCTCCAGCAAGTACGCTTTGTTGACGGTGAGCAGAACGGGTGACAACCTTCAGTTCCAGGTAGATGGCGGTGAGGCGAAGACGCTGACTGCCACGAAATATAATTCTTTGGCTCCCTTCTCCGTGGGTGGTTCCGATGGCGTCACCGACGCGACCGCCTTCAAGGGCAACCTTGCTGAGGTCCGCGTATGGGACCACGCCCTGACCGACAAGGAAAAGGAGAACTATAACGACCGCGTGCTGAGCGGCCGCGAGACGGGTCTGAAGCTCTACTGGCCGATGGACGAGGGCAAGGACCGCTTAGTGTTCGACGCCTCGTATAGCAACGACCAGCCCAACAGCCGCCACGCCACGGTGGGCCCGAACATCACGTCGTCGAACATTGTGCCTGCCGACAACCAGCTGTCGCGCTACGGCGTGACCAACGCCAACGGCGAATACACCATCCGCGGCATCCCGTTCGTAGGCTCGGGCAGCAGCTACACGTTCATACCCACGAAGGGCATCCACGAGTTTACGCCGGTGTCGCGCAACGGCTTCATCAGCCCGGGCTCGCTGACCCTGAACAGCATTGACTTCAGCGACCAGTCGTCGTTCCCGCTGAGCGGCACGGTGACCTACCTGGACACCAACATCCCCGTAGACAGCGTGTCGTTTAAGGTCGACGGCGTAGAGGCACAGGGCAAGAACGGCGTCATCTATACCGACGCCAACGGCCAGTACGAAATCAGCGTGCCCATAGGCAACCACCGCATAGAGGCCTACCGCAAGGGTCACCGTCTGACCACGATGCCCATGGGCGCCGGCACCTACGACTTCATGCAGGCCGAGGTGTGCAACTTCGTCGACTCGACGCTGGTGAACGTCACCGGCCGCGTCAACGGCGGCTTCAGCGACAAGGACGCCCCCGTGGGCTTCGGTCTGTCGAAGAACCGCATCGGCCAGGCCACGCTGAAGCTGAGTCTGGGCCGCACGGCGCAGAGCTCGTTCAACTACATCACCGACGCGCATGGCCGCGGCACCTTCGGCACCACGAAGATTGACGTGAAGAGCGCCACCACGAACATCAACAGCACTGCCTGGCGCGCTGCCGGCACGGCTGACGACAACACCGAGACACATTATATATATATAAAGACCGACCCGAAGACGGGCGAGTTCTCGGCCATGCTGCCGCCGCTGAAGTACCAGGTGGACGCCATCAGCTTCGACAACGACACGGAAGCCAAGTACAACAACCTGGACTTCTTCACGCAGAACCTGCCCCTGATTGACGCCACCCGCGCCAAGGACGAGGAGCTGAAGCAGGACTCATTGGTAGAGGAGGGCCAGCCCACGAAGTACTTTAAGTACAGCGCCAAGATGATTCGCCAGCTGCGCGTGGAGCCCAGCATCAGCGTAGAGCAGAGCGGCATGAAGAACGGCGCCTTCGGCATAGACTCCATAGAGGTGGTCAGGGAAGGCGGCGCACGCGAGAAGCTGGAGGTGGTGAAGTACGACGGCGACAAATACACCTACAACTTCGGCTACCCCCTGTTCCAGCAGGGCGACGACTACGAGATGACCGTCAGCGTGGCTGAGAAATACTACAACGTGGACACCAAGGAGACGGTAGACGAGATTCCGCAGGATGCCCAGATAAACATCACCAACGAGGGCAGCGTGTCGGCATCGATAGTGCTCAGGGACACCGTGGCCCGCAACACGACGATGCAGGCCAGCACCATCTGGAAGGTGCCGTCGCAGGCGGCGGCTCCCAGCGAGCACGGACATGTGAAGTACACGTGGACGGCAGGCTATCCGAACCTGACGGGCGAGTTCCTGCGCAACCTCTACATCAGCGTCACCGTGGACAAGGGACGCACCACGCCGTGGAAGGCCCCCAACAGCAAGAAGCCCACCGACAACTCCATGCCGATGATTGTGCTGGGCAGCATCGTCACCGGCACCAACTTCGTCAGCGGCGGTCCCGACCACGTGGACATGATTCTGCGTCGCCCGCCCGGCAGCACGTCGTATGCACAGTTAGCCACCGACACCATCTACTCGGACCTGAAGACCACGGAAGAGCATTCCTACAGCAAGACGATGGGCGGCACGTACGTCAGCACCGTTCCGAAGCTGAAGCAGCAGATTGGTGTGCCGGGAGCCACCAAGGAGCTTGAAATCAACACCGTGCTGGACGAGAACCTTAAGGCGGGCTCGCTGAATGACACGGCCAACGACAGCATCACGGGCTATACCTACACCGTGAGCCAGGCCATGAAGACCCCGTCGTCGGACACCTACACGCAGAACAACGGCGACACCTACATAGGCCGTGCCACCAACACGCTGTTCGGCAAGGGCTTTGCCGTGGGCCTGTTCAAGCAGAAAGACGGCAGCTATGCCGTCGACAGGAAGTCGAGCGTCTGCACCAGCAAGCACTTCGGCACCACCTTCGTCTACTCGCAGCAGTATGTGGAGGATGTGCTGATACCCAACTGGCGGCTGATCAGGAACAACTTCCTGACCTATGTGGACGACACCAAGGACGACACCAAGGCCAAGAAGGTGCCGGGCAAGGTGATGTACTACACCAGCCTGGATAAGAACGACCCGAAGTTCGGCACGAACAACAACGACCTGGACGTGTGGACGCAGGCCGAGATAGACGCCACGAACTGCAGGCCCAGCTACCGCCGCGTGGATGGTATGGACGACAACGACCTGAACATCACCGACAGCGTGGAGTGGTGCAACAAGCAGATTAAGATGTGGCAGGACGTGATAGCCCAGAACGAGAAGGACAAGCTCACCGCCTTCGACGACGATGAGATGAAACTGGGCAACTTCAGCATTGCCGGCGGCACCATGGTGAGCCAGAGCCACAAGAACAGTCGCACGATGAACTACCACGAGACCACCAAGGATGAGTCGGTGCTGAGCAGCGAGACCCACGGCGGTCTGCTGGTGGATAACCTCGGTATGTATATCATCGTGGTGCACGAGAGTCAGTCGGGCACCAGCAAGACAACCACCAACGACTCTACCTTCACCCGTACCGTGAACTGGCAGATGAGCGACGCCGAGCCCACCACCGCCCTGTCGGTGGATGTGTTTGAGTCGCCTAAGAACTGGGGACCCATCTTCCGCACCCGCGGCGGACAGACCAGCAACCCCTACGAGGACGCCACCTACACCAAGTACTACCAGAAGGGCACGAAGCTGGACGAGGCCACCATGCGTGTGGAGAAGCCCGAGCTGCGCGTCGACGGTGCCAGCACGGCTACCAACGTGCCTACGGGCGGACAGGCCATCTTCAACCTGGAGCTGATTAATGCCAGCGAGACCGACAACGTCTGCACCTACGTGCTGGCGGTGAACGAGAAGTCGAACGAGAACGGCGCCATACTGACGGTCGACGGCAACATACTGAGCAACGGCAAGGACGGCCGCGCGGTGAAGATGAAGGCCAAGGAGACCATCAAGAAGCAGCTGGTGGTGCAGCAGAGCGACCGCAACATCACCGACTACAAGAACATCACGCTGGTGCTGAAGTCGCAGAAGGACACCGCCACCGTGAGCGACCCCGTGCAGCTGACCGTCCTGTTCCGTCCCACGTCGGCCGTGGTCGACATGTCGGTGAACCACACGGTGCTGAACAGCGCCGACATGGCGTCGAACAACGGTGTGCTGGTCAGCTTCAAGAACCTGGACCACAACGACCAGGGCCTGGCCGGCCTGCGTCTGCGCTACCGCAAGAAGAGCAGCAGCATGTGGCACCTGGCCCAGGAGTGGAAGACGAGTGTGGAAAAGGAGAATAAAGAGCTGAACGAAGACGTCCTTACGACGTCGGTGCACTTCCCCGAGGACGGCCTGTATGAGCTGCAGGGTCAGACCTACGGCATGTTCGGTAACGAGGAGGTGACCTACGAGACCGACATCATTGAGGTGACGCAGGACACCCGCGGCCCGAAGCTTTTAGGCACGGTGAGTCCGGAGAACGGACAGCTGAACTGGCTGAACCGCAACAACATGCACGTGCGCTTCAACGAGGAGCTGAACAGCAACGGCCTGTCGAAGAGCGATAACTTTACCATCGAGGGCGGCATGAACAACGTGGTGGCCGAAAAGGGCCGTCCATATCCCGACGTGGCGCTGCAGCTGACCGGCGACAGCGTGTCGACCGAGTCCATGTACGACCTGTCGGGCACGAACTTCGCCCTCGACCTGTGGCTCTACCGCCAGGGCGACGGTAAGATTATCAGCCTGGGCACCAACAACAACCTGCTGTCGCTGTCGACGCACGACGGCGGCCTGGTCAGCGTCTGCTTAGGCACCGAGGACAACATCGTGGATGCCTTGGAGACCCTGCCCTTGAACAAGTGGGTCTATGTGGCCATGGACTACAAGCAGCGCACCGACGCCAAGGACAAGGGCCTGCTGACGCTGCTCTACTCCACGGCCGACGCTAACTCGGCCACCTATATCTTCCAGAACCAGGAGGTGGAGGCCGTGAGCTGTCACGGCAAACTGGCCGTGGGCGGCAGCGGCATGACGGGCCGGCTGGCCCGCGTGTCGGTGTGGAACAGCGACGTGACGGCTTTGAAGCTCTATGAGAAGCGCCAGCTGCTGCGGGCACCCTACACGCCGGGACTCATCGGCTACTGGAAGATGGACGAGGGCCACGGCACGCAGGTGACCGACGTGGTGCGCTCGCGCCACATACAGATGCCGTCGGAGAGCTGGTATATCAACAACCGCAACCTGGCCGCACATCTGGACGGCTCGGCAGACAGTCCGCTGAAGCTGAACGTGGCTACTTTCGTGAAGACGAGCCTGGACAACTTCGCCTACGAGATGTGGTTCCGCGGCGCGGAGAAGGACAACAAGGACGCCACGCTGATGTCGGCCGGCAAGGACGACAACCACGCGCTGGCCATCGGCTTCGACGGCGGCAAACTGACGCTGCGGGCCGACAGCAACAACGTCACCCTGAGCGAGCAGAGCTACCTGGACGGCAACTGGCACCACCTGGCGCTGAACGTGCGCCGGGGCATCAGCGCCATTGCCTATGTGGACGGCGAGGCGGTGAGGGTGATGCCCGAGAGCACCCTGTCGGGCATACAGTCGACCACGCTCACGGTGGGCGCCAACCAGACGGGCACCGCGGACAGCGGCCGCTTCACGGGCGACGTGGACGAGATACGTCTGTGGAGTGCTGCCCTGGACGGACAGCTCATCAAGGAGCGCATGTACGAGCGTATGGACAGCACCTGCGCCGGACTGGATGCCTACTTCCCCATGGAGAACGTGAACCGCAACGAGCAGAGCACCGTGGTGACCACCTTCTCGAAGGATAACTTCGGCGATGCCAAGTCGCAGGTGAAGATTACCAACGACCAGGTGGCAGAGGCGCAGACCGCCCCGGCACTGAAGGTGGGCTCGTCGAGGATGCAGCTGGCCGACACGCAGTATGACTTCACGGCCTCGGCAGACGAAATCTACTTCTCGTTCAGCGACAAGTATCTGTCGACGATGGACGGCAACGACTTCACGGTGACGGTGAAGAACATCGCCGACGAGCACGGCAACGTGTCGGAGCCGGTGGCCTGGCAGTTCCATGCCGACTTCGCCAGCCTGAAGTGGAACATGGAGGAGGAGACGCTCAGCAAGCCGTGGAACGAGGCGATGGAGTGGCAGGTGTATATTGCCAACCAGACGAGCACGACGCAGAACTACGAGATTAGCGGACTGCCGACATGGCTGACCGTGGACAAGCAGATAGGCTCTATCAGCGGCGACGGCGGCTCGGTGCTCTTCCGCATGGGCACGGACGTGCCAGTGGGCCGTCATACGGAGTATATCTACCTGACCGACCAGCAGGGCATCAGCCGTGTGCTGAGGCTGAACCTGACGGTGACGGGCAACGCCCCGACGTGGACGGTAGACCCGGACCTCTACGAGAGCAGCATGACGCTGACGGGACAGATATACATCAACGACAAGATCTGTGAGAACACGGACACGAAGATTGCGGTGTTCGATGATCTGGGTCTCTGTCGCGGTGTGGCCAGTCCGAAGTATGTATCCACACGTGATGCCTACTACGTGGACATGGTCATCTACGGTGCCTCGGCTACGGAACTGAGCAGCGGCACCCGCAACCTGACGTTCAAGGTGTACGACGCCTCGACGGGCACCATCCATCCGATGGTCAGCTTCACCATCCCCGGCAAGTCGATGGACCTGACGCTGGTCTACACGCCCGACGTGAACTATGGCTCGTATGACGCCCCCGTCCTGTTGGACGTGGCCAACGCGCTGGAGCAGCCGGTGACGCTGGCCAAGGGCTGGACGTGGATGTCTATCTACGTGGAGCCGCTCATCGAGGGTATCAATTGGCTGCTGCCCCGCGATACGAACATACTGAAGCGCTTCAAGAACATCAAGAGCCAGACGGCTTTCTCGTCGGTAGACAAGAGCGGCATCATCTCTGGTGAGGTGACCAACCTGGAGCCTGGCAAGATGTACAAGATGCAGCTGTCGACGAAGACGGAATACAGCATCATCGGTATGGCGCTGGACGCACAGAAGCTGACGCAGACCATGAACCCGGGCTACAACTGGATAGGCACGGTGTCGAGCTCGGTGATGTCGGTTGACGAGGCCTTCGCCGAACTGCAGCCCGAACCGGGCGACCGCGTGAAGGACCGCACAACCTTTGCTGAGTTCAGCACCAAGGGCTACTGGGAGGGCACGCTGGAGAGCATCGTGCCGGGCCAGGGCTACATCTACCGCTCGAAGGCTGACAAGGTGAAGACCTTCCACTATCCCACTGGCAATGCAGCAGCAGCACGCAGTAACGATGCGGAAGCAAATTCTTCACTCTTCACTCTTCACTCTTCACTCCGGAGTCCTTCACTCACGTACTTCACTCCCGTTGACCCCTATCAGTATCCTGACAACATCAACGTGATTGCGGTGGTGAAGACGGACGGACAGGTGCGTACCGACGCGGAGGTGGCTGCTTTCATTGACGGGGAGTGCCGCGGTGCCATCGGCTGCAACAACGGCTATTACTTCCTGACGGCCATGGGCTCGTCGGAGGACGACAGTCAGAAGAGGATGGAGCTGCGTGTCTACGTGGACGCCATGGAGTTCACCGTCGACGACACGCTACCGTTCATCAGCGATGCCTGCTACGGCTCGCTGGACGAACCCTACGTGCTGGACATCGACCTGACCGCCATCCGCACCGTGCAGACGGATGAAGGCGACGACGGCGACTGGTGGACGCTGCAAGGCTACAAGATAGGCCGCCGTCCCACACAGCCGGGTGTCTATATCCACCACGGACAGAAGGTGAGGATAGGTAGGAAGTGATCTTTAGAGGTAAGAGTTAAGAGGTGAGAGGTGAGACTCTTATCTCTTAACTGTTAAATAAACGTAAAAGTGATACTTTTACCCCCTTGCGGCCTGCAAATTATTTGCGTGTATGAGAAATAATGTGTACCTTTGCAGCCGCAAAAGTGGGTATTGCGCTGGCAGACATGCTAACAATACGCTGATAAAGAGCAACTTAACCTTCAAAAGCGAAGAAGTGGGTGCTTCTTTTTAAGTGTGTTTATGGGCAGTTGCAGCAAAGACTTCACTTAAAAAGAGAACAACAATTTACACATTATTATTAAAATTAAACTGAAATGCCAGGATTGATTGGAAAAAAAATCGGAATGACATCCGTTTTCAGTGCCGACGGTAAGAACGTACCGTGCACTGTTATCGAAGCTGGTCCTTGTGTTGTGACACAGGTCAAGACCATTGAGAAGGATGGCTACAAGGCCTTCCAGCTCGGTTTTGGCGAGGCTAAGGAGAAGAACACCACGAAACCCATGATGGGTGTGTTCAAGAAGGCCGGCACAACACCGAAGGCCCACTTGGCCGAGTTCAAGTTTGAAGAAGACTACAACCTGGGTGACACCATCACCGTAGAGCTTTTCGCTGATGCAGAGTTCGTAGATGTTGTAGGCACTTCAAAGGGTAAGGGATTCCAGGGCGTCGTCAAGCGCCATGGCTTTGGTGGTGTAGGTCAGAGCACGCACGGTCAGGACGACCGTCTGCGCAAGCCCGGTTCTATCGGTGCCTGTTCTTACCCCGCAAAGGTCTTCAAGGGTATGCGCATGGGTGGCCACATGGGTGGTGACCGCGTGACTACGCAGAACCTGCGTGTGTTAAAGGTGATTCCGGAGCACAACCTTCTGCTTGTGAAGGGTAGTGTGGCCGGCTGTAATGGTTCAACCGTCTTAATTCAGAAGTAAACGATGGAAGTAAGTGTATTGAATATCAAGGGTCAGGAGACCGGCAGAAAGGTCAGCCTGAACGAGGCCATCTTCGGAATTGAGCCTAATGACCACGTCATCTATCTGGACGTAAAACAGTATCTGGCTGATCAGCGCCAGGGCAACGCCAAGTCGAAGGAACGCAGCGAGATGAGCGGTTCTACCCGCAAGCTCGGTCGTCAGAAGGGCGGCGGCGGTGCACGTCATGGTGATATCAACTCGCCCCTGCTGCGCGGTGGTGGCCGTGTGTTTGGTCCCAAACCCCGTGACTACAGTTTCAAGCTGAACAAAAAAGTAAAGATTCTTGCTCGTAAGTCGGCTCTGGCTTACAAGGCTCAGGAGAATGCAGTATTGGTACTTGAGGACTTCGACTTCGAGGCTCCGAAGACGAAAGAAATCGTAAATATTGCTAAAAATCTTAAAGTCGACGGCAAGAAGCTTCTCTTCGTTTTGCCAGAAACAAATAAAAACGTATATTTGTCGGCTCGCAACCTGCAGCGTGCAGATGTGATCGAGGCCAAGAACGTCAATACGTACAAAATTTTGAACGCTGACGTGCTGCTCATCACCGAGAATTCGCTGGAGGCCATCGACGGAATCTTAAACAAGAAATAAGGAGATTTTAGACTATGGCATTTATCATAAAACCCCTGGTCACTGAGAAGATGACCAAGATTACGGAGAAGCAGCCTAACCGCTACGGCTTCATCGTCCGTCCCGAGGCCAACAAGATTGAGATTAAGAAGGAAGTAGAAGCCCTCTACAACGTCACCGTGGAGGACGTGAACACTGTCCGCTACGCCGGCAAGCGCAGCCAGCGCTATACGAAGGCCGGTCTGGTGAAGGGACAGAAGAGTGCCTTCAAGAAGGCTATTGTCACTCTGAAGGAGGGTGATGAAATTGATTTTTACAGCAATATTGAATAATAGAAATGGCAGTACGTAAATTAAAGCCCGTAACTCCGGGTCAAAGACACAAGATTATTGGCACGTTCGAGGATATTACTGCATCCGTGCCAGAGAAGTCTCTCGTTTACGGTAAGCGTTCTACCGGCGGTCGAAACAACACCGGTAAGATGACTGTCCGCTACATGGGCGGCGGCCACAAGAAGAAGTATCGTCTGATCGACTTCAAACGAGAGAAAGATGGTGTTCCAGCTGTAGTGAAGACAATCGAGTATGATCCTAACCGTTCGGCTCGCATTGCTCTGCTTTTCTACGCTGATGGTGAAAAACGTTATATCATTGCTCCTAATGGACTGCAGGTTGGTGCAACCCTGATGTCGGGAGCGGAGGCTGCGCCTGAGGTAGGCAACGCACTCCCGCTGGCCAACATCCCCGTCGGTACCGTCATCCACAACATTGAGATGCGTCCCGGCCAGGGTGCCAAGCTCGTTCGTTCGGCTGGTAATTTCGCTCAGTTGACTTCTCGTGAGGGTAGCTATTGTGTCATCAAGCTCCCCTCGGGCGAGACTCGTCAGATTCTCTCAGCTTGTAAGGCTACTGTAGGTAGTGTAGGTAACTCGGACCACGCGCTGGAGCAGTCGGGTAAGGCCGGCCGCAGCCGCTGGCTGGGTCAGCGTCCTCACAACCGTGGTGTTGTGATGAACCCGCATGATCACCCGATGGGTGGTGGTGAAGGCCGTCAGTCTGGTGGACACCCGCGTTCACGCAAGGGTCTGTACGCTAAGGGTCTGAAGACACGCGCACCGAAGAAGCTTTCAAACAAGTACATCATTGAAAGAGCTAACAAGAAGTAAACAAGTAATCTGAAGAGTTAAATTATGAGTCGTTCATTAAAGAAAGGTCCGTACATCAACGTCTCTCTCGAGAAGAAGGTTCTCGCCATGAATGAGAGCGGCAAGAAGAACGTCGTGAAGACATGGGCCAGGGCATCAATGATCTCACCCGATTTCGTGGGACACACTGTTGCAGTTCATAACGGTAACAAATTTATCCCTGTTTACATTACTGAGAACATGGTTGGCCACAAGCTCGGTGAGTTCGCACCCACACGTCGCTTCGGTGGACATGCCGGTAACAAAAAGTAATGCCCCAGGGAATTAAATTGAAAATTGAAAATTGAAAATTGAAAATTAACAATGGGAGCAAGAAAACATATTAAGGCTGAAGAGAGAAAAGCAGCTCTTAAGACACAGTATTTTGCAAAGCTGAAAGGCTGTCCTTCTTCTCCGCGCAAGATGCGCTATGTCGTGGACATGATCCGCGGCATGGAGGTGAACCGTGCACTGGGTGTGCTGCGCTTCTCGAAGAAGGCTGCTGCTGCCGATGTGGAGAAACTACTCCGCTCGGCCATAAACAACTGGGAGCAGAAGAACGATCGCAAGGCCGAGGCCGGCGAACTGTTTATCACCCGCGTCTTCGTGGACGAGGGCGTAACATTGAAGCGCATGAGACCGGCACCTCAGGGCCGTGGCTATCGCATCCGCAAGCGCTCGAACCACGTGACTCTGTTTGTTGACGCTAAAACTAACGACGTAAAAGAATAATAGAATGGGACAGAAAGTAAATCCGATTAGCAACCGACTGGGTATCGTCCGCGGTTGGGATTCAAATTGGTTCGGAGGCAAGGACTTCGGAGACAACCTGGTAGAGGATCAGAAAATCCGCAAGTACCTCAACGAGCGCCTGGCCAAGGCCAGCGTGTCGAAGATTGTCATCGAGCGTACCTTGAAGCTGGTTACCATTACTATTTGCACGGCTCGTCCGGGTATCGTCATTGGTAAGGGTGGTCAGGATGTTGACAATCTGAAGGACGAGTTGAAGAAGCTCTTCGACAAGGAGGTTCAGATTAATATTTTTGAAGTGAAGCGTCCGGAACTCGACGCCACAATCGTTGCCACGAACATCGCTCGCCAGATTGAGGGCAAGATTGCTTACCGCCGCGCCATCAAGCAGGCTGTCGCCAACACGATGCGTGCAGGGGCCGAGGGTATCAAGGTACAGATTTCGGGACGTCTGAACGGAGCTGAGATCGCTCGCAGCGAGATGATCAAGGAGGGCCGCACGCCGCTGCACACCTTCCGTGCCGACATCGACTTCTGCCAGGCAGAGGCTCTCACCAAGGTTGGCCTGCTGGGCATCAAGGTGTGGATCTGCCGTGGTGAGGTGTATGGCAAGGTTGACCTCGCCCCCAACTTCGCACAGGAGAAGCAGGGTGTCCGTGGCAATGGTGCTAACAATGGTGGCCGTAAGTTCCGCAATAAGAAAAAGTAATAATTATTAAAGAAAAGAAGCTATCATGTTACAACCTAAGAGAGTAAGATATAGAAGGCCTCAGGACGGGCGCGGCAACAAAGGCAACGCCCACA
>ERZ842401.1837-NODE-1837-length-29264-cov-4.949605_pt1 | contig 29264 bp, 33 predicted proteins | sample MGYA00521270_ERZ842401 | MGnify/ENA primary metagenome ERZ842401 (study PRJEB31892, sample SAMEA3878208) | bioreactor metagenome | biome: Moose rumen | place: Sweden | collected 2011-10 | study: EMG produced TPA metagenomics assembly of the PRJEB12797 data set... | reverse complement strand
TATATTTATATTAAAAATACCATTTAATTTTAAAATAAACTATTTCTTTATGACTTTGTTCCTCTTATATAAAACAACAGAGGAGTATAAAAAAAGAAATTATTATTTTGATAAATTTGTATTAGAAAGATACCTATATAGTTTCAATATAGATAAAATATGTGTAGTAGACTCAATTAGAGATTTTAAAAAATATTATAAACATATAATAAAAAGTAATAATAAGATTATTTTAGAAAGAGAAGCTTTAAAAGAAAAATATGAAAATTAAAAGACATCATTTTTGATGTCTTATATTTTTTTTCTAATACTACCAAGAAGTGGTGTAAGAAGTATTAACAAATAATAAATAAATTGTCTTAAATTAAAAGAATTACCAAAAACAACATTAAAAATAATAAATATAAACATGAATATTAAACCTATTTTTAATCCTTCAATAAAACCTAGTTTTATACCTCTAGAAACACTTTTCCCATTAAAATATAAAATAATAAAAATAAATACAAACTCCAAATAATTATATATATTTTCACTAATAATATTAAAGTATGATAATAAAGATAAGAATAAAGTAATAATAATAGATTCAATTATAATAAAAAGAATACGTCTAATATAATTTTTCATAAACACCTCTCTTTAAATAATATGATATGTATAAAAAAATATACTATAAACCTATATAATAATAGGTGATTTTATGGTAACAGTTGTTTTAATTTCAAGAACAATAATTGGTTTTATTGAGCTTATTTTAGTAAAGGTATTAACTAGTAAAAACAAATTAAAAGATTTGGATAAATATATTATTTTATTTACCATAATATTAATTAATAGTAGTATTTTAAATTATAAAGATAATATTTTGATATATGAAGTACCAATAATATCTATAATATTATTAAGAGAATTACTATTAATAATTTATAATGAAAATAAGAGAGTGAAAAACTTATTTGAAAAAGATCCAACATTGATAGTAAAAAATGGAAAAGTAATATATAAAAATTTATTAAATAAAAAATATAGTTTAAATAGTTTAATAGAAAAACTAAAAGATAAAGGATATTCAAATATAGAAAAATTAAAATATGTTTTTATAGAAGATGATAATATTTTTGTTATTGAAAATGATGAAAAAAATAAGGAAGAACCAGTAATAATAGATAATAAAATTAATAATAATGCTTTAAAAAGTTTAAATATCAACAAGCAAACTATAGAAAGTATACTATTAAAAGAGAATATAGATATAAAAGATATAGTGTATGGAGTATATAAAAATAAAAAGCTATATATAATAAGAAACAGCCTACAAAAATAGACAAAAAAAGATGGTAAAAAAATATATATTTATATTGGTGAAGAATATGACAAAAAAACTATCTGCAGTTTTATTAATATTATCTATAATCTATTTATTAATTCCTGAAACACAAGAAAAAAAAGAAAAAATTAATGATGAGGAAATAAGAGGAATATTTGTTTCGTATATTGAATTAAAAGAATATATTGGTGGAAAAAGTAAAGAAGAAAGTGAGAGTAATATCAAATATATTATTAAAAATATAAAGGAGGAAAAGTTAAATACTATTTATTTACAAGTAAGAAGTCACATGGATTCTATATATGAATCTGAAATATTTCCACCAAGTAAAAATATTATTTTAAAAGATGGAACAAATTACGATGTTTTAAAAAAATTTATAGAAGAAGGAAAAAAAGAAAATATAGATATCTATGCATGGATAAATCCATATAGAATTGGAAATAATATAGATGAAAATAGTAAATACTATGAAAGAGTAAAAAATGATATTAAATTATCAAATGGTAATTATTACTTAAATCCAGCAAGTAAAAAAAGTACAGATCTAATAATAGATGGAGTTGAAGAAATAGTAAAAAAATATTCTGTAAAAGGAATATTATTTGATGATTATTTTTATCCAGACACAGAAATAGATGTAGATAATTATAATAATTCAGAAAAAAACATTTCAATAGAAGAATACAGATTAAATAATGTTAGCAATATGGTCCTTGAAGTAAATAAAAAAATTAAAAGTATAAATAAAAATATATTGTTTGGAATAAGTCCTGATGGAAACATAGAAAATAATTATAATAAAGAGTTTGCAGATGTCAAGAAATGGACTCAGAGTGATACATATATTGATTTTATAATGCCACAAATATATTATGGCTTCGAAAATGAAACAAAACCTTTTGAAAATGTTTTAAATGAATGGAACAACATGATAAATAAAGATAAAGTAAATTTTCAAGTTGCATTAGCATTTTACAAAACTGGAAAAGAAGATACGTATGCAAAAAGCGGAAAAGAAGAATGGTTAAATAATAATGATATTATAAAAAGAGAAGTATTAAAAATAAGAGAAAAAAACTATTGTGAAGGATTTAGTTTATTTAGATATGATAATTTATTTAATGAAGAAGTAATGAATGAAGTAACTAAAAAAGAAAGATTAAATTTAAAAGAAATAATGTAAATTGTAAAAAATATATGTTGTTAATATTTTAAATAAGCATTATAATTAGTAATATAGAGTAGGTGAGAATATGAATAAGAAAGGGTTTACATTAATTGAACTAATTGCAACGATTACAATACTTTCTATAATAATGGCAGTAGCAATACCCAATGTACTTAGTGTAACTAGGAAAAACAAAAACCAAACATATATAAATGATGCAAGAAAATTAGTAACACTTGCAAAATATAGATTTGAAAGTGATGCTACTATAGTTAGGCCAAATGGATCGACTTGTGTAATAATAAAAATGGGCAGTTTAGATAAGAGCGAATTACAAAAGACACCAGAAAATGGTACATATGATTTTGATAATAGTTATGTAAAAATAACATATGATACTGTTAATTTAAAATATGTTTACGAAGTACAACTTTTAGAATTTATTAACGGAGAAACAAAAGTAAAAGGTGTACCTTTAACACCATATAGTGAATTAGTAGAAATAAGTGCAAAAAATAATATGGTTAAGACAGCAAATGGACCAAATAGTGGGGGATTTAAAGAGATTGAATACCAGGGTTGCATTACAGATACAGATTAAAATATTTTACATATCAATTGTAAAGAAAATAAAAAAAATGGAAAAATATTTACTTAAAAAAAAAATAATGTTAATATGTTATTGTAGAGGAGGATTGGAAAATGAATAAGAAAGGGTTTACATTAATAGAATTATTAGCAGTAATTGTTATTTTAGGTATATTAATGATGACAGCAATACCAGCAGTAACACGTGCAATTGCTAAATCAAGAAGAAATACATATTGGCAAAATATGAAAAGTTATGCAAAATCAGCAGCAACACCATTCTTAGATGGTGAATACGGAAGTAAAGAAGGAAACGGAAATTGTCCATATCCTGGGGTAGGAGAATTCGTAGTTATTCCTGTATCAAAAGTTGAATTAGAACAAGGAGACGCTACAAAGAGTTCATTTAAAATGTCATATGTTGACGGAAATGAAGCTTGCCAACCTACAATAGTAGTTGCAAATATCGGAACAGAAGGAAATGATAATTTACAATGGTTTGTTGCTGGAATGGATAAAGCAGGAAATGGTATTAATAATTATGTTAACATAAATAGTCTAGGATTATCAGATGTTAAAACAGGTACTACTTGTGCAGCGACAAACTTAAATGCTTCACTAACAGTAGGTACATCTTATACCGTAGGTACAGCAGGAAGTCTAAAATATAAAGATACATGTCAATAAAAAAAGGAGATAGTATGAAAAAAATTGATAAAAAAGGTTTTACTTTAATAGAATTACTTGCAGTTATCGTTATTTTAGGTATATTAATGATGACAGCAATTCCAGCAGTAACACGTGCAATTGCTAAATCAAGAAGAAATACATTTTGGCAAAATATGAAAAGTTATGCTAAATCAGCAGCAACACCATTCTTAGATGGTGAATATAATAGTTCTGCTGGATATGGTTCATGTGCATATCCAGGTTCAAAAGAATATGTAATTATTAGATTATTAAAGGATGCAAATACAGCAAATATTGAACTAGAACAAGGAGATCCATTTAAAAGCTCATTTAAATCTGAATATTATTTATCAACAGACACAACATGGGGAAATTGTACTCCAACAATAATAGTTGCTAATATTGGGACAGAAGGAAATGATAATTTACAATGGTATGTTGCTGGTGTTGATAAAGCAAAAAATGGAATCAATTCATTTGTTAACATTAATAAACTAGGATTATCAGATGTTAAAACTGGTATTACTACTTGTTCTGTTCCTGCAGTTGGAAGTGGAAAAAAATTAACGTTAGATGGTGTTAGTGATATAGCATATAAAGATACATGCTCAAATTAAAAAAGATGTTTAACACATCTTTTTTTCTTGCTTAAAACTTATTGATATGTTAACTTTAGAAAGAGGTGATAAAATGCTATTAATTGGTTCACATGTAAACTATAATTCAAAAACACAGTTATTAGGTGCAACTCGTGACGCCATATCTTTTGGAGCTACAACATTTATGTTTTATACTGGTGCCCCACAGAATACAGTGAGAACTGATATCAATGAAGAATTAACAAAAGAATCGTGGGATTTAATGAAACAAAATAATATTGATCTTAACAAAGTAATTGTTCATGCACCATATATAATAAATTTAGCAAATACAGAAAAACTAGAATTTGGAATTGATTTTTTAAAGAAAGAATTAAAAAGAGTAGAAATACTTGGAATAAAGTATATGGTTTTACATCCAGGAAGTCATGTTGGTTTAGGACGAGAAGTTGGACTAAATAATATTATTAAAGGCTTAAACGAAGTATTAAAAGATAGTAATGTTACAATACTTTTAGAGACTATGGCTGGAAAAGGAACAGAACTTGGAACTAGTGTTGATGAAATAAAGTATTTGATAGATAATACAATATATAATGATAAAATAGGTATATGCCTTGATACATGTCACTTAAATGATGCTGGATATAATATGAATGATTTTGACAAACTATTAGATGAAATAGATGAGAAAATAGGACTAAAGTATGTAGGATGTATTCACATAAATGATAGTAAAAACGAGATAAACAGTCACAAAGATAGACATGAGAATATTGGATATGGAACAATAGGTTTTAAAACTTTAATAGATATAATTTATAATAAAAGATTAGAGAATATACCTAAAATATTAGAGACACCATATATTGATAAAAAGCCACCATATAAAGAAGAAATAGAAAATATAAAATTAAAAGAATTTAAAAACAAAGTAAAATAACAGTATCAATCAAGATACTGTTTTATTATTTTTAAATATAAATTTTTAATATCATTACATGTTTTATTATTTATTTTTTTGGACATAATATTAAAAACATCAGAATAATTTTTATTATATAAATCTTCCCAATATTCCTTAGCAAGTTCAGTCAAAAAAGAACTTTCTTCATAATTGACATTTATATTATTATTATTCAAGAAATGCATAGTAGTATTACTATCTAATTTAGAAATATTACCTTTAATTAAATTATAGTACATAGCGCCTCCTAAAAAAAATATATGAATTTTAAGTAGAAATATGAGAAAAGAAAGAAGGAAAAGAATGAAAGGTTACAAAAATATAATTAATAATAGAATTAAAAAATATATCATAATTGCTATTTTCTTGTTTTTACTACTAATAATAAGAACATTTAATGTGATGATAATAAATCATAATAAGTATAAAAAAATAATTAAAAATTTATCTTATGATATTGTTGAAAAGGATATATCTCCAAGAGGAAGAATATATGATAGAAACTATAATATTATCGTTGATAATATAGCTATAAATTCAATTTATTACAAAAAAAATAAAAAAATGTCTAAAAATGATGAATTAAAACTTTCTGATAGAATATCAAAAAAAATTAATTTAGAGAATATAGATATTACTGAAGAAATAAAAAAAGATTATTATATAATAAAATATAAAGAAAAAGTAGAGAAAAAAATAACAGAAGATGAATATAGAAAGAAAGAAGAAAGAAAAATTTCCTCAAAAGAACTTGATGAGTTAAAGAAAAAAAGAATTACAAGCGAAGAACTAAATGAATTAACGGAAGAAGAGAAAAAATCATCATACTTATATTATTTAATGAATAAGGGATATAGTTATGATGAAAAACTAATAAAATATAAAGATTTAACAGAAGAGGAATATAATTATTTTTCACTTAATGAAGATAAATTAAATGGTTTTTATATAAAAAAGACTTGGGAAAGAACATATCCATATGGTGATACTTTTAAAAGCATTATTGGGACTGTTTCAACAGGTACACAAGGAATACCACTAGAATACAAAGAAGAATATCTAAAAAAAGGATATAGTTTAGATGATAGAGTAGGACTTAGTTTTATTGAAAAAGAATATGATGAATTACTTCGAGGAACAAAAAGTAAATATAAAGTTAAAAATAGTTATGAAAAAGAATTAATTAAAGAAGGAAATAGAGGAAAAGATATTGTTTTAACAATTGACATTAATTTACAAAAAGATATAGAAGAAATCTTGGCAAATGAAGTGTTAAATGCTAAAAATGAGCCTAATACAAAGTATTATGATCATAGTTTTGTAATTATAGAAGATCCAAATACTGGTGAAGTTCTTGCAATGGCAGGAAAAAGGGCAATACTTGAAAATGGAAAGTACAAAATAGTAGATTATACACCAGCTATACTTACCTCACCAATGACACCAGGAAGTGTAGTAAAAGCTGCTTCAATGCTTGTGGGTTACAATGAAGGAGCAATAAAAATCGGTGAATATATGCAAGACGAATGTGTCAAGATAAAATCAACACCTAAAAAATGCTCTTGGAGAACATTAGGTTACATAAACGATATAGATGCATTAGCACTATCAAGTAATGTATATCAATTTAAAACAGCAATTAGAGTAGCAGGGGCATCTTATTCCTATAATATGCCATTTGTAATAAATAATAATGCATTTGAAAAATATAGAAAAATGTATAGATCATTTGGTCTAGGAGTTAAAACAGAGATAGATCTTCCAATTGAAAGTAGCGGTTATACAAGTGATGACGAAACATCAGGACTATTACTAGATTACGTTATGGGCCAATTTGAAACATATACACCAGTTCAGCTATCACAGTACATATCAACAATAGCAAATGGTGGAACAAGACTTAAACCACATCTTTTAAAAGAAATACATGCATCAAGTGAAAATGATAATATTGGAGCTTTAATTAAAGAAATAAAACCTACAACACTTAATAAAATAGAAACAAAAGAAGAATATTTTAATAGAGTAAAAGAAGGCCTCCATGCAGTTACAACAGCAAGCAATGGATTAGGAAGAAACTATATTGACATAACTCATGATCCATCTGGAAAAACTGGTACATCTCAGAGTTTTATTGATACTGACTTAGATGGAAAAATTGATACAGAAACAATATCAACAGCATTTATAGGTTATGCACCAACACAAAACCCAACAGTAACATTTACAGTAACTTCACCAGATTCATCCTTTCCAAATAATTATTCGAATTTTGCTAGCCTTGTAAATTTACATATAACAAAGAAAATATCAAATAAATACTATGAATATTATAATTAATTTTTATTGCTTTCTACAAGATACTCAGTTATAATAAAAGTATAATAAAGGGTGTTGAAAATGAAAAGAAAGAAAGCAAATATCATATGTATTATAGCTATAATATTATTACTAGGTGTAACATTTAGTTATCAAAAATTAGCTATTAATAACTTAACTGTTGATATGAAAAATGTTGATATAGAGTCAACATATATTTTAGTATTTGTAATTTCAGCTTTTCTAATTTTTTTATCACTTCTTCTATATCTTTTTATTGATAGATATCAAAGTTTATCAATAAAAAATCAAATAAAAGTAGAAAAAGTACAAAATCCAATAAATAATTTTAGTGAATTAGAATTTACAAAAGAAGTATTTGATTTATATCTAAAAGCAAAGAAAAGCTATGTAGAAAGAAAGAAAAGTATATTAAAAGATTTACTATCAGATGAATTATACAAAGTATATGAATTGAAAATAGAAAAAGAAGAATCAGAAGGTGTAAGAAACAACATTGAAAATTTAAAAATGAAAGATATAAAAATACTAAGTGTAAAAGATAATATTAATTATTATGAAATTAGTGTAAAGGCTCACGTTTCTTATAGAAATTATTATACAAATAGTGATAATTTTATTGTAAAAGGAGACGTATCAAAAGATAGAGAAGAAAATATAATTTTATCAATAATAAAAAATAAGAAAATAAAAGAAATAAAGAATTGTCCAAATTGTTATCATACAATAACAAATTATGAAAGTAACAAGTGTGAATTCTGTAATTCAATAATAGTAACATCAAGTGATGCATTAAAACTTAATAGAGAAGAGAAGGTGAAAAAATAATGATAGTAGTAGTAGCCATATTATTAGCATTTATTTTTTGTACCATTGCTCTATATATTGGATTAATGAATTTATCATCATACATAATGATGATATGCTTGATGGTTATATTTTATATTTTAAGAATATATAATGATGCTAAATTTAGAAATAGTAATAGAGAAAGAAAGTTAAGAAAAATATTTAAAGATTGGAAACAAGAAGAAAATTTAACTACATATATCTTTAACAAATATACATACATAATTAAATCTCAAAGTTATAACTGTTTAAATGAAATAAAGGACAAAGTAACACCTGATATTTATGAAGAAATATCTAAAGATGCAGAAGCACTAAAAGTTATACATCATAAAAATGTATTAAGTGGTTTTGAACTTGTTGATTTAGAATTGACAGTATTAGACAAGTACTATGTTGAATTTATAATAACTTATAAATGCTACGATTATACCCTTAATAGAAAAGATAAGATTATAAGAGGAAATGATAAAGAAAAACGAGAATATCAATATAAAATTGGGTTTGATAGAGATCAAAACAAAAATATGATACTTTCATGTAACGAGATTCTTTATCAAAAATAACAAGTGTATAAATATAAAATTATAGAAAATAATAATAATAATAATATATTATTGTTTTCTATTTTTTATGTTATAATAAAATAGAAAGTAGGAGAATATATATGAAACATTATAAGAAAATATTATTAATTATTATTACTTTTATTCTTGCATTTAGTACCAGTGTTTTTGCTAAAGAAGTAGATGTTAAACTTACTAATGCAAAAATTGTTGAAAAAAGTGGAAATGCTGTGGCAGAAGATCCATCTTTTAATAGTGATAGTATAAATGCCAATATTACTTTTACTGAAGAAGATGATTTTGTAACATATGAATTGACAATAAAAAATTTAGATGAAGATAAATGGAAAATAAATTCTATAGAAGATAATAACGAAAATAATAATTTACAAATTGAATATAACTTTGATGAAGATTACATTGAAAAAAATAATACTGGAAAAGTAAAAATTAAATTAATATACAAAGATAAACTTGTAAATACTGATAGCATTTCAATTGATAATTTAAAAATAACTCTTAATTTAGTTAATGATAGTGGTGAAAAATCAAGTATCGTAATTAATAACCCAACTACACATGATGGAATAATTAAATACTTAGTTTTACTAATAGTAGCTACTACATCACTATATTGTATTAAATCAAGAAAAAGATTAAAAAGATTAAAAATTGGAAACCTACTTCTATTAATAGCTATATTTATGTCACCATTTATGATATTTGCAAATGAAAAATATCAAATTAATATTAAATTTAATTCACTTATTTTAAAAAGTGAAATGCTTCCATATGAAGTAAGTTTTGATTCAGATGGAGGAAATAATATTGAATCAAAAACTTTAAAATATGGTGATAAATTAGGAAACCTTCCAGCTGCAGAGAAAACAGGTTACACATTTAATGGATGGAAAGATAGTTCAGGAAATAGTGTAGATGAAGAAACTATTGTAACTGATGAATTAGAATTAAAAGCAAATTATACTATAATAGAATATAATATTACATATAATTTGAATAAAGGCAATGTAAATAATCCTAAAACCTATACAGTAGAAGATGAAATAACATTAAATAATCCAACAAGAGCAGGATATACATTTACTGGCTGGACAGGATCAAACGGTGAGACAAACGAAACATTAGTAACAATTGAAAAAGGAACAACAGGAAATAAAGAATTTACAGCTAATTTTACAGCAAATGAGAATACACCATATAAAGTTATTCATAAATATCAAAAAGTAGATGGTGTAAACTATGAAGAAGAAATAGAAGAATTAGTTGGAACATCGGATGAAGAAGTAACACCAAATGTAAAAACAAAAACAGGATTTACATCACCAACTGAAGAAACAATAACAATAAAAGCAGATGGTACTAGTGAATTAACATATGAGTATATTAGAAATAAATATACATTGAGTTTTTCAGATAAAACATATATTGATTTAGACAATAGTTCATCAGAAGGAAATTATTACTATGATACAAGCTTGAATATTAAAGCTAAAGATAAAACAGGATATACTTTTGTCGGCTGGAGTAATGGTGCAAGTGCACAAAATTATAAGTTTAATATTAGTAGGAATCTTACTTTAGAACCAGTTTATAGAGCCAATACTGATACACCATATAAAGTAATACATAAGCAAATGGGATTAGATGGAATTACATATACAGTAAAAGATACACAAAATAAAACAGGTACAACAGATTCTGAAGTAACTCCAGCAGTAAATACTTATGAGGGGTTTACATCACCAACTGAAAAGACAGTTACAATAAAAGCAGATGGAACTTTAGAAGTAGAATATTTATATACAAGAAATAAATATAGTCTAACTATTGAAGATAGTAGTAATGTTGATTCAACACATGAAAATGGTGAATACTACTATGGAACAGAAATAACTATTGAAGCAAAAGATAAAGAAGGTTATAAATTTGAAAAATGGTCAACTGGAGAAACCAACAAAAAAATAACTATGACATTAAGAAATAATACAACAATTAAACCAATTTATAGTGCAAAAACATATAAAATAGTATTTAATTCAAATAATGGAACAGGATCAATGTCAGACCAAGAATTAACATATGATAAAGAAGAAAAAATAAAAAAGAATGAATATACAAAATCAGGTTACAGATTTAAAAACTGGAATACAAAAGAAAATGGAACAGGAACAACATATAGCAACGAAGAAAGCGTTAAAAATATTACAACCGATGAAAGTATTACATTATATGCACAATGGGAAGAAGCAGGTGTTTGTATAAGAGCAAAAAATCTTCATACAGAAGAATGTACAAATAATAGTAATGCAAATGAGTACTGTGCTGTTAGTGGATACAAAACTGGAGGAAAAAAAGAAACAACAACAATTACATATGGTAGTTTAGGAAATGATGGTGTATTGAAAACTGGAGATGCATTTGACTGTGATGTAGATGGAAGTGGAACATACGATGAAGATGAAAGATTTTACTATATTACTGATTTGGATAGCCAGACAGCAGTATTAATATATTATTCTAATGTTATAAATGGAGAACCTGATAATACTACAGGAGTCAAAAATGCTAATAATACAAAAGAAGGTCCATCAGAAGGATATAAACAATTACCATCAACAACAGAGTGGAAAAATGTTAGTTTAAAAAATCCTTCCAGAACAATTCTAAATGAATTAGGTACAAACGTAACAAATCAAAATGCTGATACAATACAAAATCCATTTACATATACAGGTAAAGCAGCAAGATACTTAAGTTTAGATGATATTGAAGAAATATATACTGCAAAAGGATTTGAAAGAAGCTTTGTAAGAAATGGTTATCTATATTCTAGAGGATTATTTGATGATTATCCATTCTTTTTAGAAAACACAACATATGCTAAAACAGGAATAATAGGAGGATATTGGCTTGAAAATCCTAAATCAGACGGAAGGCAATTAAACTTAGATGTATATGCACAACATGTAACTATTGGTAATAATACAACATACGATAAAAATAAAAGCAGAGGAGTAAGACCAGTAATAGAAGTACCAAAATCAGATATTTCTTATTAAAAGATAGACTACAAATTTAATAATTGAGTTTGTAGTTTTTCTTTTAGGTTAAAAATATCCTATAAATAAAGCAATTTCTAAAAAAAATAATTGCAATATACAAACAAATCTGCTACAATATATACAGACGTTTCACGTAAGGAGGTGTTTCTCGTGGCTAAAAAAGTTGGAAATAGACAATACAAGACACTAAAATGTACTGTTTGTAATGAAGAAAATTATCGTGATGAAAGAAATGTAAAAAATACTGATAAATTAGAATTAAATAGATATTGTCCAAGATGTAGAAAACACACTGTACATAAGGAAAAGAAATAAGATTAAGTCTTATTTTTGTTTTTAGGAGGTTAATATGACAAATTCAAATGATTTTAAAGTAGGAGTAACAATAGAAGTAGATGGAAATATATTCACTATTCTTGAATTCCAACATGTTAAACCTGGTAAAGGTGCAGCTATTGTTAAAACTAAACTAAAAAATTTAAGAACTGGTTCAATAATTGAAAAAACATTCAATGCTGGTGAAAAAGTAGCTCTTGCAAGAATTGAAAAGAAAAACATGCAATTCTTATATGAAATGAATGGAACATATTATTTCATGAATATGACTACTTATGAACAAATTGAACTTGATAAGAGTCTAGTAGAATATGAATCTAAATTCTTAAAAGAAAACCTAGAAGTAATTATGATGTTCTATGGTGATGAAGTATTAGGTATTATTTTACCAGATAAGGTTACAATGAAAATTGTAAGAACTGAATCTGCAGTTAAAGGCAATACTACAAGTAGTGCAATGAAAGATGCTGAACTTGAAACTGGATTGGTAGTTAAAGTTCCATTATTCATAAATCAAGATGAAGATATATTAGTATCTACTAAAGATGGTAAATACGTATCTAGAGCTTAATAAAAAGAGGCCTTATTATTTCAAAGCCTCTTTTATTTTTTTTACTATTTCATCCTTTTCTGAATCACTGGATTTTTCCCATAATAAACTCATAAAAACACCTAATCCAGGTAATGTAACTTCATCACCACTAGAAACAGATTCTTCAATCGCATCAATTATATCTTCATAGTTATCATTCTTAAAATTATTAATAATATGCTCTTTAATACTAATATCCATAAAATCATCTCCTAGAATTATTTTAAACATAATAAAAAAATATATACAAAAATATTTAAATTTGATTTATAATGAATTTAAGAGGTATTATATTATGAAAAAAGTCTATAAAATTTTAATAATATTATTACTATTAGGAATATTTACTGGCGCAATTGTTACAGTTTTAGTTAATCACAAAAAAGAACAACAAGAAGAAAAAAAAGAAAAAGAACCAAAAAATGACATCACAAACGAAACTTATAAGGTAAAAAGAAAAAATAATAAATATAGTATTTCTAATTCCGAAGGTAAATTACTAAATAAAAACATACAGAATATTTTTTATAATGGAAAAGTTGTATATATATATCTAACAGATGAAGAAAAAAAAGATAATGCAACACTTTTAAAATATGACGTAAAAAAAGAAACAACAAGAGTAATATATGAAGAAAGCAAAGAAATTTTAGGAGAAATAGAAATGCTAGGGAAAAACTATATTATAAATGATAATATTTATGATAGTAATTTCAACAAAATTGAAGAACTAGCGTATAATAAAACAGACGAACAATTATTTCCTAATTTAAAAGAAAAAATAGTTAAATATGATAAGAAATTAGTTAAAGTTAATCTTGAAACAAAAGAAGAAAATATAATTATAGAAGATGAAGATAATAAAAAATATGATAATTTCTTAATAACAGATAACAGTAAAGTTTTAATACTTAAAATGTATGAAGATAATAAAATTAAGTTAGTTGAATTAAAGAATGGGAAGAAAACTGATTTTAATATAGTATATAAGGAAAATAATACATACAAGTTATTAACAAATAAATATTTACTTGAGACTGAAGAAGAAGAAGATACTAAAAACTACATAGTATATGATTTAGATACAAATAAGGCAGTATATAAGGTTACGACAAAAGAGAAATATTTATTTTATAAAACAAAAATATTAATAAAGAATGAAGATAAAGAACTTGTTCTAATAGATTATATTACCCAGGAAGAAAATAATATTGGTAAAATAGATCTTGATGTAGAATCATTTGTTGTTCCCGAAGATAATTACACTTTACTAGTACATTACAAAGAGTCTAGTAACATATTTTATATTTATTATTTATAGTCAATTCATATTGACTTTTTTTATTGTTTTTAATTTATAAATATGCTACAATTTTATATAGGATAGGTGAGTGTATGAAAAAAATAAAATCAAATATTTTAAAAAGCTCTATATTTGTTGTTCTTATTTTAATAATGGGAATATTTATAGTAAAAGGGATTGCGAAGAGCTATGCAGCATCAAGTGATTTACCTAATACCATGACAGCAAAATCTGTAACAGATATAACAGCATATAGAGGAACAGAATTAGGAGAAGATTTAACAACTTCCATAAAGTATTTAACAGATGGAACAACTGATTATGTAGTTTACTGCTTAGAAAAAGATAAAGGTTGGCCAACAACAAGTGCAAATGTAACTTATACAAAATCTTCATCAGCAATGGATGTTGGTTATTCATACATAATGATAAATGGTTATCCAAATAAAAGTTTCACAGGTAATACATATGATGATAACTATATAACTCAACTTGCTGTATGGTTATATCAAGATAGAAATGTAGACAATAGTGTATTATCAAATGCAGAAGTAACTGCAATACAAGGATATAGATATTATAATTATGTATCAGCTTTAGTTACTGGGGCAGAGAATGCAAAAACTACAGGTATTGTACCAAATCCTACATTTACCGTATCAAAAAATAACTTTACATATGACACTACAAGTGGCTACTATATTAGTAGTAAAATAACAGTATCATCAAATGTATCATTTGAGGATTATAAAGTATCATTAAGTGGAGTTAATAATTATCAAATATTAGATGAAAATAATAATATAGTAATAGAAGTATCAAATGGCACACTAACTAAAACTGGAACAATTGATTATGGAAAAGGATTTAAAATTAAAATTCCATCAACTGCAACAATTACATCACAAACAATTAACTTATCATTAATAGCAAATTATACACAATATGATACTTATTTATATACACCACCAGCATCGCTTGCAAGTGCAGAACAAGAAGTAGGTATTTCAGCACTTGTACCAACAGCTAAAACAAAAACTGTACAGACAAGTTTTGAACTACCAAATGGAAGTTTAACTATAGAAAAAAAAGATGGCGATAATAAAACAGTTGATGCTACACTACAAGTAAGAGTAACAGGCCCTAACAACTATAATCAATTAGTTACAATAAATGGAGGAAGTACTACATTATCAAATTTAGTACCTGGTGAATATACAGTAGAAGAGGTAACACCACCAAGAGGTTATACAGTAACAGATTCTCAGTCTGTAACAGTTACAACAGTTAATAAAAAAGTAACACTTTCAGATGAAGAAATAAGCGTTCATATAGATAAACAAAACGAAGCTGGAGAACATTTAGCAGGAGCAACAATTGAAGTATATGACGTAGAAACTAATGAAGTATTAATAAAATTTACAACTGGTGAAGATGAAGACGATAATGATTATGAGATTAATGAACCATTAGTTTATGGAAGAACTTATATTGCTCATGAAGTAAGAGCTCCAGAAGGATATATACTTGATACACAAACACATGAATTTACTGTTACAAAAACAAATTATAGTTTTGATTTTACATTTATTAACACCAAAAATGGTATCAATGTAATTAAATTAGACCAAGATAATAAATGTTTTGCAGGAGCAGAACTTGAACTATATAAAGAAGATAATACTTTTATAGAAAGATGGACAACTGCATGTAATGGAACAACAGCAAAACCTCATAAACTTGAAGGACTAGCAGCAGGAAATTACTATGTCAAAGAAAAAAGTGTTCCAGATGGTTATATATTAAGTAGTGCCAAAGAAGAATTTACAGTTTCAATAAATGATTCTACAACTAAAACTGTAACATTTACAAATACAAAAAGAGGAGTATCAATCAAAAAAGTAGATGAAGATGGAATTCCATTAGCAGGAGCAGTTTTAGAAGTATACAATGATGCAGGAACATATTCACATAGATTTACAACGAAAGCAACACCAGAAACTATAGATGATATACCAGTAGGTTCTTACAAAGTTAGAGAAATATCAGCACCAAGTGGCTATATAAAATCAAACGAGATTAAGCCATTAGTAATAACAGATAGTACTACAAATGCTTCTGTAACATTTACAAATACAAAAAGAAAAATAAAAATAATAAAAATAGATCAATATGGTAATTATGTAAGTGGTGCTAAATTGGAGCTAAGAACTGCTACTCCAGCAAAGACCTTATTAAAAAGTTGGACAACAACTAATGTACCATATGAAATCGAAGGATTAGATCCAGGACAATACATACTTGTTGAAACAGAAGGTCCAGATGGATATGTATGGGATAATGAAGAGTCAATAATTAATGTTCCAGAAGAGCCAGAAGCAGATTACACAATTGAGGTTATTAATGAGAAATTTGATATAGACGTATTAAAAGTAGATGAAAATAATAATCCATTAGAAGGTGTAGAACTTGAACTATTAGATTCTAATGATACAAGATTAAAATCATGGGTGACAACTACATCACCATACTCATTAGGTAATCTTGCATATGGAACATACTATATTAGAGAAGTATCGACTATAGATGGATATATTTTAGATACTACAAAACATAAATTAGTTATAGATGATAATACAGAAACAAAAACTATAACAATATCAAATAAACCTATTACAGCTGAGTTTGCTAAAGTAGATAGTAAAACAAATGAATTAATAGCAGGAGCAACTTTAAAACTATCTAGAGTAGATGGAACAATGGATCCTATTACATGGGAAACAACAAAAAGTAAAAAAGTTATTACAAAACTAAAAAAAGGACAATATATCTTAGAAGAAACTAAAGCACCAGCTGGATATGTAGATGTTGGTAATAAAATTACATTTGAAATAAAAGAAACCGGTGAAGTACAAAGTATTTCAATGAAGGATAACTATATTACAGCAACAATAGCAAACAAAAAAATAACAATTGATACTAGTGGAGTAGCTGGATTTAAATTCAAACTTGTAAACGAACAAAAAGAAGAAGTAGACAACTGGACAAGCACAGCTGAAAACTATACAACAGAAAATTTAGCTGTAGGAAAATATTTCTTATATGAAGAAGATGTACCAGAAGGATATATATTACAAGAAGAACCATATGAATTACTTGTATCAAACACAAATACTGTTGATACAATTAGAATGGTTAATAATCCAATAACAGTTACAGTTTCTAAGAAAGATTTTACAAATGGTGAAGAAGTACCTGGTGCAGAATTAGTATTAAAGGATAATAGTGGAGAAACAATTGATACATGGATATCGACTACAACAGAGCATAGAATATCTAGATTACCAGCAGGAAAATATACTTTAATTGAAACTATTGCACCAGATGGATATGTTTTAAGTAAAGAACAAGTAGAATTTGAAGTTAAAGCATCAGGAGATATACAAACAGCAGTTATGTTTAATGAACCTAAAGTAGATGTACCAAATACAGCACAAAATACAAATAAAGTATTATATGTTATAGCAGCAGTATTACTTTTAGCAGGTTCTGGTGTAACAGCAAGTGTATTTTTAAGAAAACAATAAAAAGAGAGAGTAATCTCTCTTTTCTTTACAAATTTATACTTTGTTTTTATAATTATATTGGTGAGAAAATGAAGTTAGAAATTAATGGAATTAATTATAATGTAGAAATAGAAAAAAAGAAAACAACAAAGAATACATATATAAGAGTAAAAGATGATTTAACAATATATGTTACAACTAATATTTTTACAAGTGATAGACAAATTGTTAAATTATTAGAGAAAAACTATTCTTCTATTTGTAAAATGATAGAAAAACAAAAAATAAAAAATAGTAATAATGAAAACTTTAATTACTTAGGAAAAAATTATGATATTGTATATAGTGAATACTATGATATATCCTTTGGTAATGATAAAGTATTCATGAGTAAAGATATAGATATAGATAAATGGTATAAAAAGCAAGCCAAAACTATTTTTAAAGAACATCTGGATGAAATATATAATAATTTTTCAAAAAGTATTCCATATCCAGCTTTAAAGATTAGAAAAATGACTACTCGTTGGGGAGTGTGTAATACAAAATTAAAAACAGTTACATTAAATTTAGAATTAATTAAAAGAGATACTAAATATTTAGATTACGTAATTGTTCATGAATTATCACATCTAATTCATCCAAACCATTCTAAAAGTTTTTGGGGTTTAGTAGAAGAAAATTGTAAAAATTATAAACAAATAAAAAAAGAAATGAAAGAATTTTAATTTTTCTCATTTCTTTTTTTCTGTGCTTTTTTCTCTTTTTCTTTTTCGTTATCTTTTTTCAAATTAATATTTATATTTTTATATTTATCACCAGGTAAAATAAATGTATATCCATCTTTAATATCTTCATCATCTGTATTACCATATTGTATATCTAAATTTCTTTTTTGCATGTTTCCTCCTTGATTATTACCAAATTGATAATATCATAAAGAATATTTTTTTTCAAGATAAGGTTTTATTTAATATTTTCTTTTGTTTTATCTTATCTAAATATTCATCTTCAGCTATATCGGCATCTGATCTTAGAAATGAAGCTTGTTGCATATAAGAATCATACTTATCTGGATTTTGTAAAGCTTTTTCTTCTAGTTTTTCAGACTTTTCAAAAATATAAGCAGCCCTAAGTGATTTGAAACCATGCATATTTATTTTTCTTTTCATATATTTTTCTAAATAATCTTTTATATAGTTAGGTTTAGTAGTAGGAGTTATTTCATAACCTGATGCTATTACTTCAGGAACATCTATATCAAGTAAAAGTTCTAACCAAGCTGCTACAATATGTCTATGACAAAACTCATCATTATCTTCATAACATAGTAAAACAGAATTGTCTAACTTGTTAAAAATATCTTGTGGATCAAGGTTGGATAAAACTAATTTGTAATATTCTTCTATATAAAATTTATTGTTTTCTTCATCAGGTATAACATCTTTCATAGTATGCCATACTTTCCAAAATAATTTTTTTGGTGCCAAAGAAGGAAAACATTCTCCAATATAACCAGCATCAATTCCTCTGTTACCAGATATAGAAACAGTTCTAAATTTATCTGATTTAAAATTATTGTATGAACTAGTAGAAATCATAAAAAACACCTCAAAAGCTATTGTAACACATAAAAAAATAAAAGAGAACAAAGTTCTCTTTTTATTTCATATGGTGTTCACGACGTGATTCGAACACGTGACCGATCGCTTAGAAGGCGATTGCTCTATCCAGCTGAGCTACGTGAACAACTAAGACTTCTTAAGTATACAACAAAAACTTCTTTTTTGCAAGTATAATAACAAAAAAATTAATTTTTTTAAATTTTTAGGTAAAAAGTAAAAAAACTCATAATAATACATATGAGGAGGTAAGAGATGTGGAAATAGTTAAACAAGATGGATATATGGATTGTGGAATTTCTTGTTTACTATCAATTATTAGATACTATGGTGGTAATATACCAGTCGAATATTTAAGAGAAAAGACTAATACGACAAAAAATGGAGTAACAGCATACAAATTAGTTGAATATGCTAAGGAAATTGGATTTGACTCATATGGATTAAAAGGTACTATTGATGATTTAAAAGATGAAACCTTACCTATAATTGCCCATGTAATAATAAATAAAAACCTAAAACATTTCATAGTGATTTACAAAATAGATTATACCCATAAAAAAATAATAGCAATGGATCCAGATAAAGGAAAAAGAAAATTTTCATTTAGTGAATTTAATTTAATAACTAGTAATAATTATATTTATTTAAAGCCTAATAGAAAACTACCAATATATAATACTTCAAAAATAGTAAGTAAAAGTATAAAAAACTTTTCCTCAAATAATTTTATCCTAATTGTTCATATAGTAATACTTTCATTATTCAGTTTCATCCTTTCTATAATAAGTAGTTTTCATTTCACTTTTATTATCAATAATGGGATTAATTATTATATAAAAAATAATATTATAGTTATTACAGAATTAATGATTTATATATTTGTTTTAAAAAATATAAGTGATTTTCTAAGAGATAAAACAAGTATAAAATTTAGTCTATTATTTGATTCTTATATTACCAAAAAGTACTATAAAAAACTTATCTTTCTTCCTTATGTTTATTATAAAAATAGAACAACAGGAGAAATTATATCAAGAATGGAGGATTTAAATGTAATTAAAGATTTCTTAACAAATATATCAATAAATTTAATAACAGATTTTGTTGTAATTATTTTCTTTTTAGTATTTCTATTTAAAACAAATATTAAAATATTTTACATTACACTTTCGCTTAATATTATTCTATTTGTAATTGAATATATAAATAATATTTTAATAAAAGAAAGAATTAATAGTTATAAAGTAAGAAATGATGAATTAAATACTCATTTTATTGAAACATTAGAAAAAAGTAATACTATTAAAAATTTACATATAGAAAATAAAATAATTATAAAATTTAATAAAATATATGATAGATTAATAAAGAGTCTATATAAAATATCTAATTTAACTCTTATCAATAAGTTATTAAAAAATAGTACTTTAGATTTGTTTTATATCATATTTTTCCTACTGCTCTCAAATAGAGTAATTGATAATAAAACAAGTATAGGTATGATAATAATACTTCAAAATATAATTAAATATTTTTTAGATTCATATACTAGAATTCTATCTTTATTTAAGGACTTATATAAATTTAAGATTTCACAAAAAAGAATAGATGATTTATTTATGATTAAAGAAGAAAATTTTAGCTGTATTGATTACTTCAAAGATAAAAAACTATTAGGAAATATAAAGTTTAATAATCTAACTTATTCCTATAGCAGCACCAAATTATTTGATAACTTAAATTTAAATATTAAAAGAGGTGAAAAGATATTTTTCTTTGGAGCAAGTGGTATTGGAAAAAGTACTTTAATGAAAATGTTATTAAGATATATAGAAATAGACTACGGGATGATTACAATAAATAACATTGATATTAATCACCATCATCTAGAAGTTTTAAGAAAAAGAATATCTTATATAAGCCAAGATGAAAAACTATTCAAAGATACTATCAAAAATAATATTTTATTGGATAGAGATATAAGTTATGAGAAGTTTGAAAAAATAACAAAAATAACATTAACAGATAAAATTTTAGAAGAAAAAGATAGTAAGATAAATAGTATTAATAAAGATATCTTTAGTCTTAGTGGAGGAGAAAGACAAAAGATTATTTTAGGACGTACTATTTTAAATGATAGTGATATTTTTATATTTGATGAAGCATTAAGTCAAATAGATGAAACAAGTGAAAGAATAATACTTCAAAATATATTTAAATATTTAAAAAGTAAAACAATAATAGTTATAAGTCATAGATTTACAAATAAAGATTTATATACAAAATCGATTTATTTAAAGGAAGGTAAAATTTGTGAAGAAATATGAAAAAAAATATATACAAAATTTTATTTTTATAATAGTTGGACTGGTTTTATTAATAAACATTTTAAATAAAAGTATTCCAGATTTTAAAGTGGCAAAAGGTGAACTAATAAATGGAAGGACATATTCTATATTTGTAGATAATAATTCTTTAAAAAGATTAAAGAAAAATCCATACATATACATAAATAATACTAAGACAAAAATAGAAATTATTGATGAATTTAAAAAGTATTATAAAGATTATAATAAAGTTATAATAAAGTGCAATATAAAGAAAGTGGATAAAGAAGTAAACATAAGTATATATAATGGAAAAAAAAGTTTTTTTAAAATATTTTTAGAATGTTGGGAGGAGTAGTATGAAAAAAATAGATGAATTAGAATTAGATAAAATAGATGGTGGAAGTGCTTCAGTTGGAGTAGTAGGAACAATTCTACTTGCTTTTACAACTATTTCAGTTATAGCGGCAGGAATTTTTAAAGGATACACAAATCCAGAAGGTTGTAATGAATAAAATAAATAATGAAGAATTAGAAAAATTAACTGGAGGAACAAGTACAATAACATCAACTATTATTAATGCAGTAACAAATATACTTAAAGTACTTTATGAAGTAGGTGAAGGAGTTGGATCAGGATTAAGAAGAGTAAAAGAAGATAGTTTATGTCCATTAGAATAAAACTCTTTATTTTGAATATAATTACTATAAATTAGCAAAAAGAGCACTAAATTTGTAAAAAAAACTAAAAAAATTGCAAATTTTGTTGAAAATACTACATAATTTTGCTATAATTGTGAGTAGTTATGGAAATGAAGGGAGGGAATTTGAATGACGCAAGTAACTGTTAAGAATGGTAACTTAGATATGGCTCTAAGAAAATTCAAACAAAAGGTAGCGAGAGACGGTGTCCCTTCTGAATGCAAAAAAAGAGAATGTTATGATAAACCAGGAGTTCGTAGACGTGCTGCTAAAAAAGAAGGAATCAAAAATTCTAGAAAAAGAAATAAAGCAAACAGAGATAGAGATTAATTAATCTCTTTTTCTTTTCTTAAAAATAATGTATAATGAAATAGGAGCGTGATTAAAATGGTAGAAAAATTTATGAATGATATAAAAGAAGCTATGAAAAGTGGAGATAAAGAAACTTTATCAGTTTTAAGAATGGCAAAAGGAAGCCTAGATAAAGAAAGAATTGATAAAAAAAGAGAAGTTAATGATGAATTATTAATAGAAGTAGTTGCTAAAGAAATTAAAACTAGAAACGAATCTATTAAAGAATTTGAAAAAGGTGGAAGACAAGATCTTGTTGAAAAAACACAAAATGAAGTAGAAGTTTTAAAGAAATACTTACCTGAACAATTAAGTGAAGAAGAAGTAGATAAAATAGTAGAAGAAGCAATTAGTGAAGTAAAAGCAGAAACTATGAAAGACATGGGAAAAGTAATGGGAATTGTTACTCCTAAGGTAAAAGGTAGATTTGACATGTCTTTAGTTAGTGCAAAGATTAAAGCTAAATTAAGTTAATAATTATACAAGATGACTAAAAAGTCATCTTTTTTCATATAATTAATTGGTGATTACTACATGGTTAACTTAAGAGAATTTATTGATAGTAAAGAACTGAAAATAACTATCTTAGAAGATAGAGTTAATGTAATTAATTATGATAAATTAAGAGATATGAATGAAAAAGAAATAATTCTTACGAAAGAAAGAAAAAAAATAAAAGTTTTAGGAAAAAATTTAAAATTAAATAAAATAATAGAAAATGAAATATTAATAACAGGAGTAATAGAGAAAGTAGAGTTCTATGAATAAGTATAGAATAAGTATAAAAGGAAAAAATAAAGAAAGCTTCCTAAAATTTTTAATAACTAGAAAAATTGATTTATATAATATTGTATTAACAAAAGAAGAATTAAAAATTACAGTAAGTGAAGAAGATTATAAGAAAGTATTAAAGTATAAGGGATTACATGAAATAAAAATATTGAACACATATGGAATACTAAAAATAAAATATCTGAAAAATAAATATAAATACATAATTATGTCATTTACATTAATGATTTTAATAATAGTATTTTTATCTAATCTAATTCTAAAAATTGAAGTAGTACATCAAAATGAAGACATAAGAAACTTAATACTTGAAGATTTAAATGAATATGGCCTAAAAAAGTATAATTTAAAAATTGACTATAAAAAGAAAGAAGAAATAAAAAATAAAATATTAGAAAAGGAAAAAGATAAAATTGAATGGCTGGAGATAGACAATATTGGAACTAAATATATAGTTCGAGTAGAAGAAAGAAAAATAAAAGAAGAAAAAGTAGATAATACAAAAAGAAACATTGTTTCTAAAAAAGAAGCTATGATATTAGAAATAAAGTCTTCAAATGGAGAAATAGTAAAAAAGAAATATGATTATGTTCAAAAAGGCGAAACTATAATAAGCGGAACAATAAAGAATAAAGATAAAGAAGTGGCAAAAGTAAAAGCAGAAGGAAAAGTATATGGAGAAGTCTGGTATAACGTAAATATAACACTTCCGACTCATTATCATGAAGAAACAAGAACAGGTAAAGTAAAAAGAAGTTTATCCCTCAGAATAGTTAATTTAAATTTCCCTAAAACAAATAATAAATCATTTGAGACAGAAGATATAGTTTTATTAAATGATAATTTGTTACCAATTAAATTAGTTTTAGAAAAGAGTTATAAACTTAAAATAATAGATAAAAGATTTACAATAAACAACTCTGATAAAGAAGCCCTAAAAATAGCTGAAAACAGGCTTTTAAAGAAATTAGATGATGATTCTACTATTTTATATAAAAAAGTTTTGAAAAAGACTATAAATAATAGTACAATAATAGTAGATGTCTTCTTCAAAGTGAAAGAAGATATAACAGATTATTCTGAAATAAGTGATGAGATAAAAGAGGGTGAACAAGATGAGGGGAATAACTAGTACTTTAGATAATTTAATTGATCTAACCTGGCCAATGATAATAGTTTCAATGGTGATTATAGTTTCTCTTAGAGTTTGTTACCTTATTAGAAAAAAAGAACATGTGGTAGTATATAAAGAAATAATTATGCTTACTATGATTATTTATGTATTAATGCTGTTCCAAGTTGTAACAGTACAAGATGTTGTTAGCTGGTCTAGTAATAATTTTATTCCATTTAAAGAAATTTTTAGATATAGAATAGGAAGTAGATTATTCTTCAAGAATATAATTGGTAATCTACTATTATTCTTACCATTTGGTTTATTCTCTTCATATACATTAAAAAATAATGATAAACCATCTTTAGTAGTATTTCTAACAATACTTGCGTCAGTAACAATTGAATGTGTCCAAATGGCTATAGGAAGAGTATTTGATGTAGATGATATACTTTTAAATACTCTTGGAGGTTATTTAGGATTCTTAATATATAAATTAATATACAAATTAAAGAATAATGCACCATCGTTCTGTCAAAAAGAATGGTTTTTAAATATAATTTCAATTATAATACTATTGTGTGCAGTAGCAATGCTTGGTAGGTGGTAAAATGAATAAAGTAACATTTAATAATTTAACAGAAGAAAAAGTTGAAGAAGAAAAGTTAATTAATGATGTATTAGAATTTGCTATGAAGAAAGAAAATCTAGAGAACACAAGTTTTAGTGTAATATTTGTAGATAATAATTATATACATGAATTAAATAAAAATTATAGAAATATTGATAGAGAAACAGATGTTATTACTTTTGCACTAGAAGATGACGAAAGTATCATAAATGGAAGTGATAATAGAATGCTTGGAGATATTTATATTAGTTTAGATAAAGCTCACTCTCAAGCAGAAGAATATGGACACTCATTTAAAAGAGAATTATCGTTCTTAGCAGTACATGGTTTCTATCATTTACTTGGATATGATCATATGACTCCAGAAGAAGAAAAAATAATGTTTGGAAAACAAGAAGAAGTTTTATCAGAATTTGGTATTAAAAGAGAGGTATAAATATGTTTGAAAAATTAGTAGAAATAAGAAAGAATAGTTATTCACCATATACAAAGTTTCCAGTTAGTGCAATAGTTGTTACTAAAGATGGAAGAGAGTTTATTGGAACAAACGTAGAAGATGCATCAACAAGAGCAGGAGCTTGCGCTGAAAGAACTGCAATATTTTCTGCAATATCAAGTGGAGTTAAAAAAGGTGAGTTTAAAGAAATACATGTTTTAGCTTCTCAAGATGAAACACCTGGTACACCGTGTTTTGTATGTAGACAAATGCTTTCAGAAATGTTTCCAGTGGAAGCAAAAGTATACTGTTACTCAAATACTGGAAAAGTAAAAGAATTTACTATAAAAGAACTATGTCCATATCCATTTGAAGAATTTACTGAAGAGGATGTTAAATAATGAAAGTAGGATCAGTAAGCATTGTAGGAAGACCAAATGTTGGTAAATCAACTCTTTTAAATAGTATTCTAAATATGAAACTTGCAATTATATCTAATAAAGCAGGGACAACAAGAAACTTAATTAACGGAATATATAATGATGATGATAGTCAAATAATATTTGTAGATACACCAGGTATTAATAGACCACTTAATAAGCTTGAAAGCTTAATGAATAGAAAAAGCTATAGTAGTGTAAACGATGTTGATATAGTATTATTTTTAATAGATGCAAAAACAGGAATAGGTAAAAAAGATGAATCAGTTTTAAATAAATTAAAAGATTTAGATATACCAGTATTTTTAGTAATTAATAAAATAGATGGAATGAGTCACGAAGACATATTAAAAGTAATAGTTAAATCAAAAGATTTATATCCATTTAAAGAAGTAATACCAATATCTGCAAAAAATAAGAAGAATGTAGATGAACTTCTAAATACAATAAAAGATTACTTAGATGAGCAAGATAAAATTTATAGTGAAGATGAACTTACAAATGTATCACTTAGATTTATTATGGCAGAATTTGTTCGTGAAAAAGTATTAGAACTAACACATGATGAAATACCTTATACTGTAACATGTTATACAGAAAGTTATGAAGAATATGATGATATAGTAAATATTTCAGTACTAATTGTAATTGAAAGAGAAAACCTTAAGAAGATATTAATAGGTAAAAAAGGATCAATGCTTAAAGAAATAGGAACTAGAGCAAGATTCGATATGGAAAACTTCTTAGGTAAAAAAGTATTCTTAGAAACACATGTTAAAACATTAAAAAATTGGAGAGACGAAGAAAAATATTTTAATGAATTAGGTCTTGAAGATGAATAAAAAAATATAAAATCACCACTATATAAATAGGGTGATTTTTATGAAAGAGTTAATTTGGAACTTATTTAAAGAAACAGGAGATATTAAATACTACTTAATGTATAATGAGATAAAAGAAGAGGATAATAATGAAAATAGAAGAAGTAGAAGGAATAATAGTAAGAGAAACAAATTATAGTGAATCAAGTAAGATACTTAATATTCTAACTAAAGAAAAAGGTCTAATGGGTGTAATGTCTAAAGGATCAAGGAATATGAAGAATAAACTAAGAGGTGTAAGCCGTAAACTCTTATATGGAAAATTTCATATTTATTACAAAGAAAACAGCATGTCCACATTAATTGAAGTAGATGTTAAAAATTCTTATAGTAAAATTTTATCTAACTTTGATGCAACTTGTTATGCCTCATATTTATTATCATTAGTAGAACAAGTCGCAGGACAGATAGATGATGAAAGAGTATTTAATGTATTAAGAGGAGCACTTGATAAAATAAATGAAGGACTAAATCCTTTAATAATAACAAATATAGTTGAACTAAAATGTTTAGATTTTTTAGGAGTATCACCAAGTATTGATTCTTGTAGTATTTGTGGAGATAATAAAAACATATTAACAATAAGTAGTATAGATGGTGGATATATTTGTAAAAACTGTCATACCAATCAAAAAATTGTTTCTCCAAATACAATTAAACTAATTAGAATGTTATATTATGTAGATATAGATAAAATAAGTAAGTTAGAAATAAAAGAAGAAAGTATAAATGAAATAAATGAGTTTATAAATGATTATTATGATAGATACACTGGTCTATACTTAAAGAATAAGGAAAATTTATTAAGAGTAATAAAAAAAGTAAGTTAAAGCTTGAAAATATGATAATTATTTATTATAATACAAGTAATGACGTGATGACAAGGCTTGGAAACCTTTAGCGCTGTAATTAGAGGGATTCTTCTAGAATAAGTAAGGTGGAACCGCGGGATAATTCTCGTCCTTACATTATTCTAGGAGTTTTTTGTTTAAGGAGGAGAAAATGGAAAATTTAACAATGGAAAAAATAGTAAATTACTGTAAACAATATGGATACATATTTCAAGGAAGTGAAATATATGGAGGACTTGCTAATACATGGGACTATGGACCACTTGGATCAAGACTAAAAAATAATGTAAAAGATGCATGGAGAAAGAAGTTTATACAAGAAGAAAATAATAGTTATGAAGTAGACGCATCAATACTTATGAATCCTGAGGTATGGGTAGCATCAGGACATGTAGGAAGTTTTACAGATCCTTTAATAGATTGTAAAAAATGTAAATCTAGACATAGAGCAGATAAATTAATAGAAGACTTTACTGAAGGAAAAGAAACTGGTGATGGATGGAAAAATGAAGAATTAGAAAACTATATTAAGGAAAACAATATTCCATGTCCTAACTGTGGAAAAAGTGATTTTACAGGTATTCGCCAATTTAATCTATTATTTGAAACACATATGGGAGTTACAGAAGACTCAGCAAGTAAAGTTTATCTAAGAGGAGAAACTGCTCAAGGTATATTTGTAAACTTTAATAATGTTCAAAGAACTCAAAGAGCTAAAGTACCATTTGGAATAGGGCAAGTTGGTAAAGCATTTAGAAATGAAATTACACCAGGAAACTTTATATTTAGAACACGTGAATTTGAACAAATGGAATATGAATTTTTCTGTAAACCAGGAACAGATTTAGATTGGCATAAGTATTGGAAAGATAATTGTTTAAGTTTCTTAAAATCATTAGGAATTAAAGATGAAAATCTAAGATATAGAGATCATGAACCACATGAATTAGTATTCTATAGTAAAGCAACAACTGATATTGAATATAAATACCCAATGGGATGGGGAGAACTATGGGGAATAGCTGATAGAACAGATTATGATTTATCAGTTCATACAAACCATTCAGGAACAGATTTAAAATATTTAGATCCAGAAACAAATGAAAAATATATTCCATATATTATTGAATCTAC